>Ga0068859_100002663_pt1 | contig 18123 bp, 8 predicted proteins | sample KBSSwiS22_FD_66585 | JGI IMG/M metagenome (GOLD analysis project Ga0068859, IMG submission 66585) | Switchgrass rhizosphere microbial communities from Kellogg Biological Station, Michigan, USA - KBS Switchgrass S2-2 | ecosystem: Host-associated > Plants > Roots > Rhizosphere > Soil ...
TATTTCTTGTCGAACAAATTCGTCACATTGCCCTGGAGTTCAAGGCTGTGCCCGCCGAGGTCGAACTTATAGGCAAGCGTGGCGTCCGCCACCACACGGCCTCCGACCGACTGGTCGTTGGTGTAGGTGAAGTAGCGCCTGCTCAGATAATTGGCGCCGATCCGCGCCGAAAAGCCGCGATAGTCCCAGGTCAGCTCGCCCTTGAGCAGATGCTTTGGCGCGTCGACCACGGTCTTGCCCTTGGTCGCGGCGAGTAGCGTGCCGGCGGAATTGAGCACGTCGTCGCGATAGGTCGAGTCATTGTAGCTGTACGACACGAACGCCCCAAAGCCGCTACCGAGCGTAACGTCGCCAGTCGCTTCGAAGCCGAGTGAGCGCACGCCGCCGACGTTCTGGAGGATCACCGGGTTGCCGACGATGCCCGCACCCGTGGTGACTCCGAGCAGACGGTTGCGGAAGTTGACCACATAACCGGCGAGCGAGCCCGTGAACGGTCCCGAACGGAAACGGCCACCGAGCTCATAGGTATCCGATTGCTCGGGCTTGAGCTTGGTCGACCCGGCGAGCAGCGCGTTGAACCCTGCCTGGGTGGTTGCGAATGGGCTGCTGCCGGTGGCCGCCGAAACGAACGCGCGCGTCACTTGCGTGAAGCCGCCGAACAGCTCGGCGTTACCACCCAGCTTATAGGCAAAGCCCGCGTGCGGCTGGAACCAGTCGGTCACGCGGATCTTCCCGCCAGCGAGACTGGCGGCGACGATGGGCGTCGCGGTGTTGGTGACCTGGAAGCCTTTCCAGCCGAGATTGACGGTCAGGTCGCCGAAGCTGAGCCGGTCCTGGACATAATATTGCAGCGTTTCGGTGTTGTACTGCCATTCCCACTGCGTGAAGAACGGGTTCGCCTGGAAATCCAGGCTCTTACGGCCAGGATCGGTGCGGCTGGCCAGCGCGTAATAGCGCCGTGCCTGGTGAAAGTCGTTGCTCTCGTACCAGCCGCCGACGGTCACGTCGTTGAAGCCCAGCGCCGTGCCGATCGAGCCGAGCACCCCCTTGCGGTCGATGTCATATTCGGTGGTGCGCAGCGAGATCGGCGAGGCGCCGGCGGGGGACGGCACATAGGGCGTGTACCACAGGCCCTGGCCGTGGTTGTCGTGGTAATATCCCTTGAGCGATCCATGCACTTTGCCGTCGACTTCGAGCCCGAGCGACGCGAGATAGTCGCGGCGCAAGCCGGCGGCGTCGAAATAGGCGTCATCGACGGTCTGGATCGGCGTCGGATAGACCGTACCGGCGGCAGCATTCGAAATCGCCGCGCCGGTGTCGCCTCGGTTGTTGCCGATATCGGCGACGCGCACTGCCAGGGCGTAATCGTTCGAGATATTGTCCCAGTCATAACCGAGACGGTTGATCATTCCGAGCGAGAGGTCCTGATAGTCGTTTTCGCGACGGTCCGAATAGTCGAAGGCGCCGACCAGCCGCACGCCCGCGCCGAGCGGCGCGACGCCCTTGGCATTGATCTGATCATAGCGCTGGTGGCCCCAACCCTTCCACTTCTCGGTGTCCGAATGGACATAGGAAACATAGGCGCTCGGCCCACCGTCGCCGATCGCGCCGGTGTCGATACGGCCGAACAGGCGCCACATAGTGTCGCTGCCATAGGTGGCATTAGCGGTGACGCCGAATTCGCGCTTGGGGTTGCTCGAGACGAATTCGAGCGTACCCCCCAGGTTGTTGGTCGCCTGGGTGCCGATCGACCCGGCGCCCTGCGACACGCGCGTCTGCGCGATGTTTTCGCTGGTGATCGCGCGGCTGATGTGAAGGCCGTTGACGTTGCCGTAGCTCGCGTCGCCGAGCGGAATGCCGTCGAGTGTGAAGCCGAGCTGATTCTGATTGAAGCCGCGCAGCGAGACGCGCTCGGCCCATTCATACGCGCCGAACGGATCGGCCGCCTGGAAATTGACGCTCGGCAATTTCTCGATCGCCTTGAGCGCGCTGGTCCCCGGCGCGAGCACTGCGATATCGGCCTGGCCGATCTGCTGCACCTGACGCGATTCACCCTTGCCGATCACGACGATCTCGGTGCCCTCGCTCGGCGTTTCCTGGGCCGCGTCGGGAGCGGCCGGCGTGTCGGCAGGTGCTGCGTGCGCCGCAGCGGCGAGCAGGATGGAGGAGCCTGCGAACAGACGGGCGGCAAGGCTGTACATCGATGCTATTCCTCGAACCTGCGCGAGCGAACATCGCCCGCGCCGGGCGGCGCTACGCTTGCTGCTTTGCAGCATTGCGAGCGTTCGATGGCAGTACAGCTACATTTGGATGACGATTCGCGGACGAGGCGCCCAGGCTGTTGCGGTACCGCAACGGGCAACACAAAACGCCCGCAGGAAGAGTCCTCTGGGGCGCGGAAAGTGAGCGCGCTGCGTAAAATTTTAGTCACATTGATCGAAAGTCGATCGACCAACTCCCCTCCCTGCAAGGGAGGGGAGCATGTCGGTCCCCCTCGCGCCCTCGCTGGAAAACGCGTCAGACTTCGCGATCGACGCTCGCGCGCAAAAAGTTCAGTTCGTCTTGGGCGCGGCGGGCGGACCGCCCAGCGTCTCGACCGGGATGCCGAGCTTGTCGAGCTGCGGGCGCACCTTCGCGGCGTCGCCGACTACCAGCCACAGCATGTCGTCGGGCCGGATCGCCGCACGCGCCGCCTGGTCGAGCTTGGCCGCACTCAGCGCGCGCAGCTTGCTCGCCAGCGTGTCGTAATAATTGTCCGGCCGCTCGTAGAGCACGTTGCGCTGCATCGCGCTCAGCACCGCGCCCGAGGTTTCGAAGCTGCCGGGCAATTCGCGGATGCTGCCGTTGATCGTACGCGTGAGTTCGTCCGCGGTGACGCCCTTGTCGCTCAGGAAGCTCTTCATATCGCCGATCAGCGCGGCAAGCGACGGACCGGTCTGGTCGGTCTGGACCGGTGCGTAGACCATGAACGGCACGCGCTCGCGGACGCGGTAGAGGAACGATTCGACGCCGTAGGACCAGCCCTTGGTCTCGCGTAGATCGGTGTTGAGCCGCGACAGGAAATTGCCGCCCATCACGTCGTTCGCGGCGTCGAGCGCCTCGGACGGATCGGTGCCTTTCTGCTGCAGAATCTCGCCGGCGAGGATCAGCGACTGCGGCGAGCCGGGACGGTCGACGAGCACGATCCGCCCCTTTGCCGGCGCGATCGGCGCGGCGAAGCTCTTGCTGCCCGGCGCGCCAGTTACCTGCCAATTGCCGAAGCGCGCCTCGAGCATCGGCTTGAGCGTCGCGAGCGACTGATCGCTGACTATGAAGATCTGCGCCTTGTCGGGGCGTATCCAGCCATGGTGGAATGCGACCAGATCGTCGCGCGTGACGGCGCGCACTCCCGCCACTTCGCCGCTGCCGGTGAACGGCACGCCATAGGGGTGGGCCGCGCCATAGAGCATCGGCGGCAAGGTGCGCAGCGCGATGTTGACCGGCTGCGTCAGCTCGCTTGCGATCCCAGTGGTCTGCCGGACGCGGAGCCGCTCGATCTCGTCGGGCTTGAACGCCGGGTTGCGCACGACGTCGGCGAACAGGTCGAGCGACGGCGCGAGGTTCGGCGAAAGCGCGAACAGGCCGACGGTGGTGCGGTCCATCGACGAGCCTTCGCTGATCGTCGCGCCAAGCCGCTCCTGCGCCTCGGCGATCTGGATCGAATCGAGGCTGGTGGTTCCTTCCTCGAGCAGCGAGAGCATCAGTGACTGGGTGCCGAGCTTGGCCTTGGGATCGGCGGCGTTGCCGGCATCGAACACCAGCGAGATCCGCGTCACCGGCAGCGCAGTGCGCTGGGCGTAGACGACCTCGATGCCGTTCGAGAGCTTGGTGCGCGTGACAGTCGGGAATTTGAGATCGGGGATGGTGCCGACCGGCGGCAGCTTCGAGCGATCGACACCGACCGAAGCCGATACCGAGGGTTTGCCCTTTGGCGCCGGCCTGGTCGCGTAGCCGATCTTGGGCAGCGGCGCGAGCGGCTGCTCGCCGAGTACCGGCTGACGATAATAGGAGGGCGCGAAGCTGCCCGCGGCTTTGACGCTCGTCGATTCCTGATAGGCGCCGCGCTCGCCAGGGTTGACGCGCAACGCATAGACTGGCCGGCTCAGCCATTTCGCGAGCGACGCCTGGACCTGCGCGGGCGTGGTCGCGGCGAGCGCCTCGAGCCGCTTCTTGTAGAAGCCCGGATCGCCCGAATAGAGCTGGCCCTCGGCGAGCGTGACCGCCTTGCCGCCACCGCCACCGACCGATTCGAGCCCGCTGATCCGCGCCGCGACTTGCCGTGTCTTGACGCGCTCGACTTCGTCGGCGGTCGGACCCTTCGCGATCAAATCGGCGATGATCGCGTCGAGCCGCTTGGACACGGCATCGACATCGGCACCGGGACGAACGTCGACGGTGACTTCGAACTGGCCCATCTGCGCGAAGACCTGCAGCCCCGCCGAAACCGCGACCGCAGTCTTCTCGGTGCGCACCAGCGCATTGTCGAGCCGCGAGCTGGCAAGCCCGCCGAGTACCGATGCGCCGATGCTGAGCGGCACCGACTCGGGGCTGTCGAGCCCGGGCACGATCCAGTCACGATAGATGCGCGTCGTCGCGATGCGATCGGTCATCACCTGCTCGATCGGCTTGGCGAGCGTCGGCACCGGCGACACCACCTTTGGTGCAGCGGGGCCGCGTGGAATATTGCCGAAATATTTTTCTACCAGCCGCCGCGCGGTTGGGACGTCGATGTCGCCGGCGAGCACCAGCACGGCGTTGTTCGGCCCATAATGTTCGCGGAACCACGCCTTGACGTCGTCGAGGCTCGCGGCGTCGAGATCGGCCATCGAACCGATCGTGGTGTGACCATAGGGATGGTCCGACGGGAACAGCGCTTCGGTCTGCGCATATTCGACGAGCCCGAACGGCTCGTTGTCGCCCTGGCGCTTTTCGTTCTGCACGACGCCGCGCTGGTTATCGAGCTTCTTCTTGTCCATCGCCGGCAGCAGCCAGCCCATGCGGTCGCTTTCGAGGAACAGCGCGCGCTCGAGCGCCGGCGTCGGCACCGTTTCGAAATAGTTGGTGCGATCGAACCAGGTGCTGCCGTTGACGTCGGTCGCGCCGATCTGCTGCAGCGGTTCGAAGAAATCGCCTGGCGAATGCTGCGATCCGTTGAACATCAAATGCTCGTAGAGATGCGCGAACCCGGTCTTGCCCTTGGGCTCCATCTTCGACCCGATATTGTACCAGATCGACACCGCGACTACCGGCGCCTTGCGATCGGTGTGCACGATTACGTGCAATCCGTTGGCGAGCACGAATTGCTGGAACGGAATGTCGACGCGCTTGACCAGATCGGCAACCGGAACGGGCTTGGCCGAAAGAGCCGCGGCCTGGCCGAGCGGACGCGCCATGGCGGGCGCGACGACCAGCCCGAACGCAGTCGCGGTGGCAAGAAAAGTCGAGAATTTCATGAAGTGATCTCGCGAACCATGTCGAATACCAGAGGCTATACCGTATCGTCGGGGGACCGCAACGGGCGCAGAGTGCAACGATCTTGCGGATTTTGGCGAGCGACATCCACCCCCACTCGTCATCCCGGCCGAAGTGCCGGGATCTGCCTGACCGCACCGGAATCCATGGAAGTTCAATGGATTCCCTTGCCTCCGGGCGGACCCCGGCACTTCGGCCGGGGCGACGAAAGTACAGTTTCTCGATGTCGAGGGCGGCCGTCACGGCCGATATCGGCGCTCGACATGCCCCTCGAGTTCAGCGGCGTCGAACCATACCGGCTTGAGCCGGTGCTGGACGAATAGCGGCGACTGATCGGCATAATGCAGCGACTGCGGCCGGGTCGTCGCGGTGCCGAACGGCACGATCGATTCGGAGCGGACCCGCCCGGTCTTGTCCCAGGCCATGACCATCACGAAGCTGTCGCCATGCTTGACCGCAAGCCTGCCGTCCGGCGCGATATCCCAGTTCGCGGCGGCGCGCAGCACGTCTGGCCCACCGTCGAGCGGCAAGTCTACCTTGCCCTGGCGTAGGCGCAGCAACGCGCCGAGCGGCACATCGAGCCGACCGAAATGATTCTCGAGATATTCCGCGGCATCGCTGAGCACGAGGCGCGGATTGGGCTTGGGCCGGCGGTTGTAATGCCATTCATGCCCTTGGCGGAGCAGCAGCACTGCCAGGGCGTCACTCGAACCCTTGCCGTCGAAGTTCCAGTCCCATCGCGCCAGGACCGAGTGCGCGTGCGCGAGCAGATCGCTGTGTTGCGGGTCGATCGCGAGCAGTTCGCGGAACCACGCGCCCGCCCAGCTCTTCGGGGAAACCGCAGTATCAAACTTTATCGCGTGGAGGTCGGCATCACTGACCGACGGATTGGCTGCCATCAGCTCGAGCGCGCGCGTGCCGCGGTTGGTGGTATCGGTCTCGACGCCGAGCAAAGGCGACGCGACCGGCATCTCATAGCCCGCGCCCGCCGCCTGATAGGGCGTGTTGTTGGCGTTGATCAGGAAGCCCGAGCCCGGATTGATGTTGCGGGGCACCATTTCCCAGGGGACCGTGCCGGACTCGTAATCCTTGGACGTGTCTCCGGGCAGCAACTTGGCATAATCGAAGCCGGGCTTCCGCCGTGGGAAGGCTGCGTTGTAGAAATAGGCGATGGTGCCGCGGGCGTCGGCATAGAGGAAGTTGGTCGCAGGCACGCCCTGGATCGCCATCGCTGCCTGCCACTGGCCGAAATCCTGCGCGCGGGTGAGGCGGTAATATTGCTCGACCATGCGCAGCTGATCAGCGCCGGCATAGCGGATCGCATAGGCCCCGGCGCCGTTGACGATCACCGGTCCCTGCACCGCACGATACACGGTCCTGGGCACCGGCAGCACGAACGGGCCCCATAGCTTGACCGGAAGCCACATTCGATGCCGTTCGAGCGGCCGCCACGCGCCGTCGTAGCGATAGCGGTCACCGGCAGCGTTGCGGACGAGACGATAGACGTCGATCAGATCGGGGCGATTGACCGTGTTGGTCCAGCCGAGATGTTCGTTGTGGCCGAGCAAGGGATAGGGCACGCCGGGAAAGGTCGCACCGGCGAAATGCCAGCCGGCCTGCGACTGGACGACGAGTTCATACCAGGCGACCGCGCCACGCCACGGCTGGTGCGTGTTCGACACCAGCCGCGTGAAGCCATCCGCCGAGCGCCGCGGCGCGACCACGAATGCATTGGAGCCGTTCTCCTCGCCGTGCGGGCCGATCGGCGTGACGTCCGGGGCATCAGGCTCGGGGCCAGCGTTCTGGACCGACAGCGCCGCACCGTCATTGAGCGCCTTGAGCGTCGTATCGAGCCCGAAGAAGAACGGCGAGCGCAACACGAACCCGGATGCGATGTCGCGGCCATTGACCGGGAACAGCTTCGCCAGCCGCACTTCGTCGGCGTGTTTCTCGGCATAATGGTTGAGCCCCGAGGCATAGCCGTCGAGCAGCGCGCGGACATCGGCGGGCTGCTTGTCGTAATCGCGATCGACCGTCGCGCGCGCGCCGAGCAGGTGCATCGTATAGTCCGTGGCGGCGCCAGGCGCGCCGGTGATCGCGCCCAGCCGGCCGCGCGCCATCGCAATGGCTTCCTGCAATGTCGCGAAATCGTCCTCCGCATGCGCATAGGCGATGCCATAGGCGACGTCGGGATCGGTCTTGCCGAAGATGTGCGGCACGCCGAAGCGGTCGCGGACGATCTCGACATCGTAGGCGCGGGTTGGCGGCGGCGCGACGCCCGTGGCCAGCAGTGGCTCCCAGACTGCAAGGCCAAGCGCGGTGAGAACGACGAGCGCGCCGATGCCGAGCAGGATTTTACGGACGATCCGCATGGTCCTCCCCTATTCTTGTGCCGGGCTATCGGCTTCGACTTACGATATGCCCAACTAAATCGTCACTCCGGCCGCAGTGCCGGGGTCTGCGGAGCGGCGAGGGAAAAGCAAGAGGTGCAATGGATTCCCCAGCGCATGCGCAGACCCCGGCACTGCGGCCGGGGTGACGAGAATCGGTCAGCTTGCTTTCCAACAAATCCTTCCAAACCCCCCTTGTGTTGCGAAAATGCCACACCATCTCCGGCTGCGAAAAGGTAACAGGGACCGCCATGAACCTCGAGAAATTCACCGACCGCGCCAAGGGCTTTCTCCAATCGGCGCAGACCGTCGCGATCCGCATGAACCATCAGCGCATCGCGCCCGAGCATCTGCTCAAAGCGCTGCTCGAGGACGAGCAGGGCATGGCGGCCGGGTTGATCCAGGCCGCGGGGGGCGATGCCAAGCGCGCGACGAGCGAGACCGATCTCGCGCTCTCGAAGATTCCCGCCGTCTCGGGATCGGGCGCGCAGCAGACGCCGGGGCTCGATAACGACACGGTGCGCGTGCTCGACCAGGCCGAGCAGATCGCGGCCAAGGCCGGCGACAGCTACGTCACCGTCGAGCGGCTGCTCGTCGCGCTCGCGCTGTCGCTCAACACCGCCGCGGGCAAGGCGCTCCAGGCGGCGGGCGCCAGGGCCGAAGCGCTCAACGCCGCGATCAACCAGCTGCGCGGCGGGCGCACTGCCGACACGGCAAGCGCCGAGGACCGCTATGATGCGCTCAAGAAGTTCGCGCGCGACCTCACCGAGGCGGCGCGCGAAGGCAAGCTCGATCCCGTGATCGGCCGCGACGAGGAGATCCGCCGCACGATCCAGATCCTCGCGCGGCGCACCAAGAACAATCCGGTGCTCATCGGCGAGCCTGGCGTCGGCAAGACCGCGATCGCGGAAGGGTTGGCGCTGCGCATCGTCAACGGCGACGTTCCCGACACGCTCAAGGACCGCAAGCTGATGGCGCTCGACATGGGCAGCCTGATCGCCGGCGCCAAATATCGCGGCGAGTTCGAGGAGCGGCTCAAGGGCGTGCTCGATGAAGTGAAGGGTGCCGAGGGCGACATCGTGCTGTTCATCGACGAAATGCACACGCTGATCGGCGCGGGCAAAGCCGAAGGCGCGATGGACGCCGGCAATCTGCTCAAGCCGGCGCTCGCACGCGGCGAGCTGCATTGCATCGGTGCGACCACACTCGACGAATATCAGAAGCATGTCGAAAAGGACGCGGCACTGCAGCGGCGCTTCCAGCCGGTGTTCGTCGGCGAGCCTACCGTCGAGGACACGATCTCGATCCTGCGCGGATTGAAGGAGAAATACGAGCTGCACCACGGCGTGCGCATCACCGATGCCGCGATCGTGAGCGCGTCGACGCTCTCAAACCGCTATATCTCGGACCGCTTCCTGCCCGACAAGGCCATCGACTTGATGGACGAAGCGGCCTCGCGCATCCGCATGGAAGTCGAGAGCAAGCCCGAAGAGATCGAGAACCTCGACCGCCGCATCATCCAGCTCAAGATCGAGCGCGAGGCCCTCCGGCGCGAAACCGACGCCGCATCGCGCGACCGGCTGGCGACGCTCGAAGAGGATCTCGCCAATCTCGAGCAGCAGTCGGCCGAGCTGACCACGCGCTGGCAGGCCGAAAAGGAGAAGATCAACGCCGAGGCGGAGCTCAAGGCGCAGCTCGATCACGCGCGCGGCGAACTCGAGCAGGCGCAGCGTGCGGGGAATCTCGCGCGCGCCGGCGAGCTCTCCTACGGCGTGATCCCGCAGCTCACGCGCCAGCTCGAGGAGGCCCAGGCGACCACCAAGGGCGCGATGCTGCGCGAGGAAGTCACCGCCGACGATATCGCCGCGGTGGTCAGCCGCTGGACCGGCATCCCGGTCGACCGTATGCTCGAAGGCGAGCGCGAGAAGCTGCTCCATATGGAGGACGCGCTCGGCAAGCGCGTAATCGGACAGGACGCGGCGGTGAAGGCGGTTTCGACCGCGGTGCGCCGCAGCCGCGCCGGGCTACAGGATCCCAACCGGCCGCTCGGCTCGTTCCTGTTCCTGGGACCCACCGGCGTGGGCAAGACCGAGTTGACCAAGGCGCTCGCCGAATTCCTGTTCGACGACGGCAACGCGATGGTGCGCATCGACATGAGCGAGTTCATGGAGAAGCACGCCGTCGCGCGGCTGATCGGCGCGCCTCCCGGCTATGTCGGCTATGAGGAAGGCGGCGTGCTGACCGAGGCGGTGCGGCGGCGGCCGTACCAGGTCGTGCTGTTCGACGAAGTCGAGAAGGCGCACGGCGACGTGTTCAACGTGCTGCTGCAGGTGCTCGACGACGGGCGGCTGACCGATGGCCAGGGCCGCACGGTCGACTTCTCGAACACGATCGTCATCCTGACCTCGAACCTCGGCTCGCAGTTCCTGACCAATCTAAGTGAAGGCCAGTCGGTCGAGAGCGTCGAGCCGCAGGTGATGGAGATCGTGCGCGCGCACTTCCGTCCCGAGTTCCTCAACCGGCTCGACGAGATCATCCTGTTCCACCGGCTGGCTGCCGAGCATATGGCGCCGATCGTCGACATCCAGGTCGGCCGCGTCGCCAAGCTGCTCAAGGACCGCAAGATCACGGTCGAGCTGAGCGATGCCGCGCGCGCCTGGCTGGGCCGGGTGGGCTATGATCCGGTCTATGGCGCGCGCCCGCTCAAGCGTGCGGTACAGCGCTATCTGCAGGATCCGCTCGCCGATCTGATCCTGCGCGGTGAAGTGAAGGACGGGTCGACGGTCAGGATCGACGAAGGCGATGGAGCGTTGCGGCTGAGCGTGGCCTGATCTTCCGACCGTTTCCAAGGACCGGGATCGCGGAGCGATCCCGGTTTCCCTTTTCTCGAAACCGCAATGCCTGCAGACAGAAAAAGGGCGGCCTCCTCGCGGTGGCCGCCCTCTCTTTCAGGTGGCGTCTAGTCTAGAAGTCGACCTTCGCGCCGACGCGGAAGTAGCGCCCGATGAACAGGCGATCAGCCCAAGCGGGATTGAACTGATAGATCGCATAACCCGCGTTTACGTCGAGCGGCGGACGCTTGTTGAGAACGTTCAGCACGTCGAAGTACAGTTTGAACCGCCCTGCGACCTTGACTTCGCCATGCGCGTCGAGATCGAAGGTCGCCTTGACGTGGCACTGGACCGGATCGCCATTGTCATAGACGACCAGCTGGCCGTCGCTTGCGCTCTGCAGACAGTCGCCATAGGTGCCGCCCGAGTCGGTAGCTACGGGCGAGTAGCCGCTGGTGTAATTGGCAGTCAGCGTCAGACTGTAAGTGTCCTGGAAATCGATCGTATTCTGCCAGGTGGCGCGCCACTTGGGAGCGCCGGAACAGGACGTCCAACCGCACGGGCCGAGCGTACCGTCCGCGCGCCAGATCGAACCGTCGTCATTTTCCTGCTGGAGGCGGATCAGGTACGACGCGTTTGCAACGCTGCGCAACGTCAGGTTGTTAGAGATACGCAGCTTGATGTCGCCCGAAAAGTCGATGCCCTCGCCCTTGAACGCATTGGCATTCGAGAACGGAGTCTCGATGAAGCCCAGCAGCGGCAGCGCAGTCGGGTTGAGCGGATCGGCGGCGCCCTGGATAACGGTTACGCCCGGAATGTTCACCGTGCCATTGTTGGTATAATATTGCGTGTAGATGGCACTCGAGGCGGAAGCCGGCACGATCAGGTTCTTGATCTTGGTGTGCCAGTAATCGACCGTGAAGGTCATGTTCCGCGCCGGCTGGAGCACGATGCCGGCCGTATAGGCGGTGGACTTTTCCGGCTTCAGATTGGGATTGCCTGAAGACGTCAGGCCCGGCGAATAGCCGCCCGAATAATAGGTGGGGTTGCTCGCATGTGCCGCGCAGAAAGCGGCATAGGTCGGCGAACTGCAGACGATCGAGGCATTGGTGTAGCCGGTCGCGGGCAACTGGAACGACTCGTTGAAGTTCGGAGCGCGGAAGCCCTTCGACCAGGTGCCGCGCACCTTGAACTCATGAACCGGCTGAAACGACGCTTCGAACTTCGGCGAGAAGGCTTCCTGCCCGGTCGAATAATGATCGAACGAGCCCTCGGCTTTCGTGCGCAAACTGTCGAGGATCGGAACCGAGATTTCATACGACGCCGACCAGATATCGCGCTCGCCCTGCACCGCGACGCCGTTGATGGTGTAATAGCGTGCGTAGGGGTTGGTATCGTTCGCAGGGTTCGCGCTGGGATTGTTGAGCTTCTCGTGGCGGAACTGGCCACCGACGGCAACGTTCAGCTTGCCACCCGGGAGTTCGAACAGGTCCTTCGCAAGCGCCGCCTGAAGCTGATATAGTTCCGATGTCGCCCGCTTTTTCTGCGCCGGGAAGATCTTGTCGATAGTCGCCTGCGTATTCGCCGACGGATTGACAAAATCGTAGGTGCCCTGGGCAACCGCGTTCATCAGGCCCTGCAGATAGACGTAATTGCGGTTCGTAACGTCGAGCGTGACCTTCGAAGCGGTCGCGCCGAGGTTATAGTCCCAACCGCCAGCGAAGCTGCCGTGCGCGCCGATTGCGCCACGATAGACTTTGGCGTCGGTAAACGTCTGGATGCCACGGTTGGGCAGTCCCGACAGCAGTGCGAGATTACCGGCAGCGGCGAACGGATTGTTCGGGTTGAGCGTGCCGTTGCTGGCATTACAGCCCGAGGAGATCATGTCGCCGCTGATGTTTCCGGTGGCCGGGTTGGTGCCGACGACCGCGGTGCCTTGCGGGCAGACGTAGGTCGGGAGGAAGATGCGGCTCACGGTAACGCGGCGGCCACCTGCCGCCGTCGACCCCGTCCAGCCGCGCGGCGTCCCCTCGTTGAAGGTCGTCGTGTTGTAGAAGTTGAACATTGCGAAGACTTCGGAATCGCCGAACATCTTCGTTGCGCGCAGCGTTCCGCCGCGCCGCGTGATCTGGGCATTGTACATCTGATATTCGGCGAGCAGATCTTCCTGGCAGACCGTCGACGGCGAGGAGGCCGTGATCTGGCTGGCCGACAAGGTTACCGAGTTCAGAGAGCCGCAACCATTCAGATACTGAAAGCGGCCTTGCGCTGCCAGCGCGGTTGAATATGGCCGCACCGCGGTCGCGCGAGTCGACTGAAAGCCCAGATAGCTGCCGTCGTACTGGATGCCGTTGCGCACTGCGTTGAACAGGCAGCCCTGCGCCGCTGTGCCGCAGATCTGCCCAAGGTCACCCGTGTTGAACGGATAACCGCGCGCACGCGAATACAGCGGGTCGTTGCGCTGATATTCGCCGCTGATGTAGATGTTGTAGCCGTCGCTCTTGATGTCACCGACGCCGAAGCTGGCACTGATGCGCTGCTCGCCCGCGTCGCCCTGTTGGGAGATGCCGGCCGAACCATTGATGTGCAGGCCCTTGATGTCGCGCTTCGTGATTACGTTGACCACGCCCGCGATCGCATCCGAACCATAGGTCGCCGACGCGCCGTCGAGCAACACGTCAATCGTGCTGATGACCGAATTGGGGATGGTGTTGATGTCGACGATATTGCGCTGCGTGTCGTCCGCCAGCGGATACACCGCCGTGCGCATGCCGTCGAACAGGACCAGCGTATAGGCGTCATTGAAGCCGCGCAGCGACGGGGCGCTCGCGCCCGTGGTGAACCCGAAGGCCGACCAGCTCGGCGGCACCGTGCCGGCATTGTTGGCGGTCAGGGACTGAAGCGCTTCCGTCGCCGTGGCAATGCCGCGCTTCTCGAGATCGTCGGCCGTGATCGAGACCACCGGCGAAGCCGTTGCCGCCGCCGGATTGCGGACGATCGATCCGGTGACGACGATTTCACTTCCAGTCTCTGCGGGTGCCTGGTCCGCCGGCGCCTGTGCGTTTGCCGCCGCGGGCGCGGGCGCATTCTGCGCCTGGGCCGGAACGGCGAACAGCACGATCGCCGCGACGCCCGCCAGGGCGGTCCCGGCTCGAAGCTCGCTGAATTGGTTGTGCTTCACGTGGATATATCCCTCGTCTGACCCTGCGCCGTCGAACGGCCGGGTATGTCCCCGCCTCATCTTGCCGCACGCGCGAAAGCGTACAGCGAGGCATGGGCGTTGGATGGAACCCGACCGTATGACTGTAAAGGTTACATTCAGACTGGGAGGCGCTGATTTACGTGGACTGTAGCGAAAAAGTCACAACAATCGATCGCCCGCCGCAGCCCTTGTTTTACACGCGTATGATAGTTGTGCGGGCGCGAAATAGGCTGAAATTTTATTGCGCAACAGCCGACATCGGTCCCGCGACCAGCAGCGGGTCGATTCGCGCGTCGCGCCACTTGAGACTCCAATGGAGATGCGGACCGGTGGCACGGCCGGTCATGCCGACCCTGCCGATCACCTGGCCGCGGCGAATCGCCTCGCCTGGGCGCACGTCGATTTGCGATAGATGCATGAAGGCGCTGTTGAGGCCCATGCCGTGGTCAATCATCAATAAATTGCCTTCGAGCGTGAAGGGATGGTCCGCCGCAAGCGTCACTATGCCGTCGGCAGGCGCGACCACGATGGTGCCGGCCGGCCGCGCGATGTCGATGCCCGAATGATAGGCGCCCGCTTCGCCGTTCTTGTAGATGCGCTGCGATCCAAACAGCGTCGAGATGCGTCCGGTGATGGGCCAGAGGAACGGCTGGCGCCAGCCCTGGGCATCGCTCACCACGCGCCGTGCGGCGGTGATCTGCGCCAGCTCCACGGGACGGAGCCGATCGAATTCGGGCTGCGGAAGCGGCGTCTTGGGCAGGCTGTTGAGCCGCGAAATGTCCCAGGCGCGCGGCGCGATCATGAGCTGCTTGCGGATGGTGGTGCCGTCGCCCAGCGTCGCGACGAGCACGGCGACCGGCGGCGCGTCGCGATCGAAGGCGATCAGAAAGCGGCGATCGGGCGCAACCGCCACGGCTGCGCCGTCGAACGTCAGTTGGACGGTGTCGCGCGGCACGGTTCCGGCGACGGCGCCGCCCTGTGTCAATACGCCCTCGAGACCAAATGGCGACCCGAGTTCGGGAGAAATCGGCGGCGCGCCGCCGTTGATTTGCGCAGGCGCAGCGACGCTTGCGCCGCCACTCGCCGGGCCCCATCCCAGGCCCGAACCGCCGATCAGCGCGCTTGCCCCAAGGAGCAGGCGCGGGAGATTCACGCCTGCATCGCCTCTGCGGCGAGCGCCGCGCTGGCATAGGGCTCCTGCCGGGCAACGCTCCAGTAGCGCAACGCGTCGAGCGGAATCCGCTGGCCGCTCATCGCGCACACGACATGGTCGCCGGGCGTGAGCACGCGAAAACCATTCGCCATATAATGGAGCCGCGCGGCGCGGGCGGTATTCGACATCAGCATCGCGGGCGTTCCCAACTCCAAACGAATTACAACAGGCTCGGTTGTTCCGGTGCCTCGCCAACATAGGATTTGCCGCCGGGGCGCTCAAGCCGCACATCGACCTGGCCGTCACGGAAATGCAGCGTGAGCGCCGCGACCGCGCGCGCCGCCTCGGCAGTCGCGACGACGCGACCCGAAGGGCGTCCCGCAACCCAGGCATAGCCGCGTTCGAGCGGGCGCTCGGGATGCGCAGCAGCGAGCAGCCGGCCCGCAGCGTCGAGCCGTTGTTGCGCAGCATGCAGCCGCTGGTCGAGCAGCGCGGGGCGCAGCACCGCCGCTGCATGCGTCAGTTCGCTCCGTGCCTGGACGATGCGGCGCTCGAGCGCGCGATCGAGCCGCGCGCCCACTTCGTCGACGCGCTGGCGCTGCGGTCCGAGCAACGCGTCGCGCCGCGGCAGCACGCGCACCAGCGCTGCGAGCTTCTCTCCCGCGCGCTCATGATAGCGGCGCGCGCAGCGCTCGGAGCGCAGCGCAAGCGTCGCGACCTGGTTGGTAAGTTCCGCGCGCACCGGCACGGCGATCTCAGCGGCGGCAGTTGGCGTCGGCGCGCGCAGGTCGGCGGCGAAATCGGACAGGCTGGTGTCGGTTTCGTGTCCGACCGCCGAGATAAGGGGTATCGTGCAGTCGGCGATCGCGCGGACCACGATTTCCTCGTTGAATGCCCAGAGATCCTCGATCGAGCCGCCGCCGCGCGCGACGATCAGCAGGTCGGGGCGCGCTACCGGCCCGCCCGGGCTGAGCGCGTCGAATCCGCGGATCGCCGCAGCGATCTGGCGCGCGGCGCCTTCGCCCTGCACCTGCACTGGCCACAGCACGACATGGGTCGGAAAGCGATCGTCGAGGCGATGCAATATGTCCCGGATCACCGCCCCGGTGGGCGAGGTCACCACGCCGATCGTGCGCGGCAGATAAGGAAGCTTTTTCTTGCGCTCGGCCGCGAACAGCCCTTCGGCAGCCAGGCTGGCCTTCAATTTCTCGAGCAGCGCCATCAGCGCGCCTTCGCCGGCAAGCTCCATGCGATCGATGACGATCTGGTATTTGCTGCGGCCCGGGTAGGTGGTGAGCTTGCCGGTTGCGACGACTTCGATGCCGTCCTGCGGCGAAAACGGCAGCGCCGCGGCCGCGCCGCGCCACATCACGCCGTCGATCACTGCGTCGGCATCCTTGAGGCAGAGATAGACGTGCCCCGAGGCGGCGCGCTTGTACCCGGAGATCTCGCCGCGCAGCCGGACGTGCCCGAATTCGCCTTCGACCATCCGCTTGAGCTTGCCCGAGAGTTCGCTGACGCTCAGCGGCGGCGCATTGTCGCCCGGCACGGCCTCGGCTACGAGCCGGGCCGTATATGGGTCGAAAGGGTCAGCCATGAACGTCCTGCTGGTGGGATCGGGGGGACGCGAACATGCGCTCGCGTGGAAGCTCGCGCAATCGCCGCTGCTCGATAGACTCTATGCGCTGCCTGGCAACCCCGGCATCGCCGAACACGCCGAATGCGCTAACATCGCCGCCACCGACCAGCGCGCGATCATCGATTTCTGCCTGCGCCATTCGATCGGCTTCGTCGTGATCGGCCCCGAGGCTCCGCTGGTCGAGGGCCTCGCCGACAATCTGCGCACGATGGGACTGCCGGTGTTCGGGCCCGGCAAGACCGCCGCGCAGCTCGAAGGTTCGAAAGCGTTCACCAAGGACCTGTGCGCGCGCGAGCACATCCCGACCGCACGCTATGACCATGTCCATTCGAAGGACGGGGCCGAAGCCGCGCTCGCCGATTATGGGCTGCCGGTGGTGATCAAGGCCGACGGGTTGGCCGCGGGCAAGGGAGTCACCGTCGCCACCACCGAGCAGGAAGCACGCGACGCCATCCTCGCCATCTTCGCCGAGGCCGGTGCGACCGCGGTGATCGAGGAATTCCTCGAGGGCGAGGAAGTGAGTCTGTTCGTGCTGAGCGACGGGACGCACGTGCTGCCATTCGGATCGGCGCAGGACCATAAGCGCGTCGGCGATGGCGACACCGGGCCCAATACCGGCGGCATGGGCGCGTACAGCCCCGCGCCAGTACTCACTCCCGAGCTTGAAGCGCGCGCGATCGCGGAGATCGTCGAGCCGACCGTCGCCGCGCTGGCGCGAATCGGCGCGCCCTATTCGGGCGTGCTTTATGCCGGGCTGATGCTCACCGCCGACGGTCCCAAGCTGATCGAATACAACGTCCGGTTTGGCGACCCCGAGTGCCAGGTGCTGATGTTGCGGCTTGAGGATGATCTGCTGCCGATCCTGCTGGCGACCGCCAAAGGCGCACTGGCCGAGGTCATGCCGCATTTCTCGCGCCAGACCGCATTGACGGTGGTGATGGCGGCGGACGGTTATCCGGGCACGCCCGCGAGCGGCGGCACGATCAGCGGAATCGCCGACGCCGAGGCCAATGGCGCCAAGGTGTTCCAGGCGGGCACGCGCGACGAGGGCGGCACGCTGGTCGCGGCCGGCGGGCGCGTGCTTGCGGTGACTGCACTCGGCGACGACATCGGCGCGGCGCAGGCCGCGGCGTATCGCGCGGTCGATGCACTCGATTTCCCGACCGGCTTCTGCCGGCGCGATATCGGCTGGCGCGAGATCGCGCGCGCCGGCTGACCGGCAATCAGCCCATATCATTGCCGTGAAGTTTCAGCACAACCGGCCGATCGCTCGGCTTCCACTCCGGTAACGTGACGGCGAGCCCCTCTCTTCCTGCGCCCATGGCACCGGCCCGAACTCGGGCAGCGGAGTCGAGCGCCTTGCGCCGATGTCATTGCGATAGTCTCCGCCGACGTCG
>Ga0068859_100002665_pt1 | contig 18119 bp, 12 predicted proteins | sample KBSSwiS22_FD_66585 | JGI IMG/M metagenome (GOLD analysis project Ga0068859, IMG submission 66585) | Switchgrass rhizosphere microbial communities from Kellogg Biological Station, Michigan, USA - KBS Switchgrass S2-2 | ecosystem: Host-associated > Plants > Roots > Rhizosphere > Soil ...
AGCACCGAGGGGAGCAAGTGTGCATGGAGGCGCTCGAACTGGATGTTGGACAGCGAGCGGACATTTCGCGCCGCAAGGCGACCTGTCCGTTCATTGGGTCGATTGTCGCCAGCGGCGAATTGCCCGTTTTCGGGAGCGTGGAGCGGCCGCTTGCGAAGGTGGAGGACGTCATCCGGCTTGGCGACAGCGGCGGCGGCGACCTGGGTGGCCATGTGCTGCAGCTTTTTGCCATCGGCAATCACAGCCGTCTTCCGAACCTGGAAGGCGCCTTCGATGGCCCCGTACCGCCGGGGTTCTTCAGTCTCGACTTTCCCGGCTCCGACGGTGCCCATCCGGGCGATAGCGGTATCCTGATCGCGGATCCGCTGGTCTTCCAAAGCGGCCGTCTTGGCGGCCCGGATCTCGACCGGCTCAAGCGACTGGCGGACGCGCAAGGCATGCTCAGCATCGCAGCAGTGGGCCAGTTCATCGCGGACAATGTCGAACGCGACAACCGGTGCCGTTCGAAACGCAGCAATGCTCTATCGAGGGTCGGCAGGACCTTGGGCTCCGTTTTCGACGCGCTTCGTGCGCGGTTCCGCGATGCGCCTTCGCGCCATGCGGCGCATGTGCGTTTTCTGCAAAATTTTGCTTCGGCTGCCTCCGGGGACGATCTCATGCGCTCGTCAGGCGAATTCGGCCTGCTGTTTGCCTTTCTCGCGAACGCGCCCGGCGCGGTCGATGGCAAGATCAAGTTGCGCGATGTCGAAGCGATGATGGAGCATTTTCAGCTTCCGCACGGCTGGCAGAACTGGCGGAAGACACTTGGGGCTTGGGTGGTGTCGACCGGCAGGATCCTGTTTGCAACCAGGCGCGCCTCGAACAGGCGCTAGCGGGCCCGCACTTTCGCCGCGACGGCTCGCGCTACTTCTTCAGCTTGTCCCTGAGCCCGGCGAGCGCTCCGAACGGTCCCGCCTCTTCCTCGCTCAACACGCCGGCCTGTTTGAGCGCCTGCTCCGCGCCGGGGCTGCGCGGGAACGGGTCGAGCGCGAGCGCCAGCGTCTCGGCCGCGGCTTCGCCGAGGTCGATGCTCCCGCCGGTATAGAAGACGGTGTCGCATGCGTCCTCGGACAGCTCGACTTCGTCGTCTTGCTCGCTGCCTTCGGGGACGAACCGCAACGCGAAATCCTCGTCGACCGTTGCCGGAACCGGCGCGTCGGTAACAACGCAGGCCTGAGTCACCGTCGCCGACAAATGGCCTTTGGCAATGATCCCCGTGGCATCACGGTGCAGCACGAAGCGCGCGGCGAGCCGGTCGATCGCGGGCAGCCCGAAACGCCGCGCCAGCGCGGTGCGTTCGCCGGCTTCAGCCTCGATCTCGACGGTGCTTTCTCCGCTGCCGATCTGATCGAGCCGCTGCGGACGCGCGAATTCGGGTGTCATTGCGGCAGGCACCCCGCGAGCAACGCGTCGAGCGTGACCGTGTCGAGCGCGGCACGAAAGGCCATCAGCCGGTCGCGGACATGTGCGAGCGCGGCATCGGCTGGCGTGTGGCCACGATAGAGATTGCGCACGAGCGCGGGCCCGAGATCGCCCGACTCGATCCCGCTGCGGTACGCGCCGAGCCGTCCGCCGAGCATGCCCATCATCTTCGAGACATGCTTGCCGACCACCACGTCGCCGATGCCGATTTCACGCAATTGACCGTCCATGTCGTCGACGAAGCGCTCGGCCAGCGCCGCGCCGGGCGCAGCGCCCGCGGGGTCGGTCTCGACGCGCAACAGCACCATCACGAGTACCGCCGCGATCATGTCGAACCGGCCGTCGATCGAATCCGTCACGCCACCGTCGAGATACCAGTGCGGCGCGCGGCCGCGTTCGACCACAGCCTTGTACAGTTCCGCCGCCGGCAAATCCGCGTTGCGCCGCAAGAGACGCTCGAGCAAACCCATGTTCCTGACCTGTCTTCCGTCATGTCGCGCCACCGGCCCTGAATTCCGATACTCGCCTTGTTTGGGCCGGCTTCGCCGCATATTGAGGCGAACCGCGCGCGATGCAATGCGCGCGCCGTCGGAGAATCGAATGCCCGCCTACCCCCGTTCCCTGATGCTTGCCGCCTGCGTTGCCGTGCTCGCCACTGCCGGCTGCTCGCGGATCAGCACGCATCAGGGCTATGTCGTCGATCCTGACCTGGTCAATTCGATCCAGCCGGGCATCGACAACCGTGAATCAGTCGCCAAGACGCTCGGCCAGCCGACGCTGACCGACCAGTTCGGCACCAGCGACTGGATCTATCTCTCGCGCAACAGCCGCAACATGGCGTTCAACAATCCCAAGCCCGACGATCAGACGACCATCCGCGTCCAGTTCGACGCCAAGGGCCAGGTGCGCGCCGTGACCAAGACCGGTGTCGAGCTGGCGCAGAATATCAAGCCGGCGGGCGACAAGACGCCGACGCTCGGCCGCAAGCGCAGCTTCTTCCAGGATCTGTTCGGCAATATCGGGACGGTTGGCGCCGGCCCGGGCGCGGGGGGCGGCGACGGTCCCTGAGCCGACGCCGTCACGCATTCCACAGGTTGCAACGGTGGCGTGGGGCTGACGGCCCACACCCAATCTGTGCGCTGTCCAATGACAAACACACGTTCGGCCGCGTCGCGCCGATGCTTGCGCGACGCGGCCGGTGCGCGCGTGCACGGTCCCCGAAAGGGGGAAGGGACCGCAGCGCGGAACGCGCCACGGCGCAAGAAGTTCGCGCGTTTCGAACGGATCGTCGTTGATCTGGCGGCATTCGGCGCAGAAGCCGCATGCGAGCGTGAAAATTGCATGGGTTTGGCGCGAGGAGCCCGTTCCAGCGCAAGCGAATCGCGCCGTCAGCGGATCGTGAACAGCACCTGGTCGATCACGCGTCCATCAAGGTCGAGCAGCCGCAGCCGGTGGCGGCCGGGACCGGCGAGCACCATGGGTTGGCCGTCCGCCGCGCCGAGATCGCGGCGGTCGAGTTCGAGCCGATGCCCGATCGCTTCGCCGCTCACCTGAATCGCGAGCCGCTGATGGTCGGGCGGGATATCGGGATCGAGCGCATAGACGCTGCCCGCCACCGGGCTCGCGATCCGCGGCCGGTGCGCCGACGCAGGCGCCGCAGCGACCAGGGTCATGCCGGTTCCCGCAAGGAAATATTCGCGGCGCGGCTGCTCGATGCCGTCAGCGAAGCGGATGCCGCGCGCTTCGACGCCAGGGGGACGCTGCGGCGATTGTCCCGGCCGCCCGGCATGGAGCGCGAGCATCACGTCGCGCCATACCGGCGCCGCACCGCTGGTGCCCGAAACCGCGCGCATCGCATCGCCTTCGAGGTTCCCGACCCACACGCCGACAGTGAAGCGGTCCGAAAAGCCGATGCACCAATTGTCGCGCATTGCTTTCGATGTGCCGGTCTTGGCCGCCGCCCAGAACGGAACCCGCAACGACGAATCGAGCCCGAACGTCACGGCGCGCGCGTTAGGATCGGCGAGCATGTCGCCGACGATCCACGCCGCCTGCGGAGTCGTTACCGGCCGCAGTGGGGCGCGCGGGTCGGCAGCGGTGATCCGCAGCGGCCCCCAGCGCCCGCCGAGCGCGAGGCTGCGATAGGCGGCGGCCTGCTGCAGCAATGTGACTTCGGCCGAACCCAGCGCCAACGAATAGCCGTAATAGCTGCCGTCCTCGGTGAGGCCGCGATAGCCGGTATCCCATAGCCGGTCGCGGAAGGCGTCGACGCCCATCAGCAGCAGCGTGCGCACGGCAGGCACGTTGAGCGAACTTGCCAGCGCGCTGCGCGCCGACACCGGCCCCTTGAACGCCTTGTCATAATTCTGCGGCACATAGAGCCCCGACGCGGTGTCGAGCTGCACCGGCGAATCGTCGAGGATCGAAGCGGGCGTCAGATAGCCCTTCTCGATCGCCATTGCGTAGAGGAACGGCTTGAGCGTCGAACCCGCCTGACGATACGAGTCCGCGCCATCGACCGCCGCCGCAGTCGAATTGCCGCCGACGCCGCCGACATAGGCAAGCACGTCGCCGCTCCGATTGTCGACCACCACTACCGCGCCGTCGCGTGCGCGCGATCCGCCAAGGCCGAGCAGCTGGCGCTTGAGCGCGAGGATCGCGACACGCTGCACCTGCGCGTCTAGCGTGGTCATCACGCGCATGCCGGGCTTGCGCAACAGCCTGGCGGCCAGATGCGGCGCGAGCCCGGGATCGAGCGCGAGGCTGCGCGACGGGCCCAGCATCGACGCTGCCGCGCCGGCGAAGCGGGTGCAGTCGCGCTCGCCGCCGAGCGCACAGGCGCGCCGCGCAAGCTGCGCTGCATCGGCGCGCGGATCGGGCAGCAGCGCAGCGAGAAGCAGCGCATCGTCGCGCGTCAGCACCGCCGGGGTCTTGCCGAACAGTCCGAGCGACGCTGCGCCGATCCCCTGTGCCTCGCCCCGGAATCCGGCAAGATTGAGATAGGCTTCGAGGATCCGGTCCTTGCTCCAGCGCGCCTCGAGCGCCCGTGCGGCGCGCATCTGGCGCAGCTTGTCGAACCAGCTGCGCCGGCCGGGCGTGGCGAGCTCGGGGGCGAGATAGGCGGCGACCTGCATCGTCAGCGTGCTGGCGCCACGCGCGCGCTTGCCTTCGAACCGGGTGCGCAGGCTGCCGCCGATCGCCAGCCAGTCGACGCCGCCATGCGCGCGAAACCGGCGATCCTCGGCGCCGACGATCGTGTCGCGCGCGACCGGCGCGATATCGGCAAGCGGCGTCCAGGCGAGCCGCCGCGCCGCGAAATCGACGCGCTGGCTGTCGATCAACTGCCCGCCGCGGTCGAATAACCAAGCTTCGGACGGCTGCCACCCGGCGCGGACCTGGCCGTAATCGGGGAGCGCGGGCGGGAGAGTTGCCCAGTCGGCGAGGCCGAACAGAGCGGCAATGGTGATGGCACTCGCGGCAGCGATACGTGGTCTGGTCCACCAGGCGCGGGCGGCGAGCCGTGCGAGCGTGTCCCAGGCTCGGTCCCAGAAGCGGAAGGGAACGCGCAGCAGCCTTAGCCAGATACCAGGTTTAGGCTCCACCCCATCGGGCGAGGGGCTTCTATAGTTCGTGAACCAGCGCGCACGCCTCACTTGGCCGCGACCGTCACTGCCGCGTTCGGTACCATCGCGTTGATCTCGGGCGAGTACATCGCCTCGACGCGCGTTGGCGGCAGGCCGAAGCGGCCCGAGCCGTTGAGCCGGAGCACATAGGTGACCGTGAACTTGCCGCGCGGCACCCAGGAAAAGAAGCCGCGCCAACTGTCGTTGCGACGCTCGACATAGGCGAGCTGCGCCCCGGAATCGACTTCCCACAGCTTGCCGTCGTCGTCGGCCGCGAGCAGGCTCACGCCGCCGCCGTTGTTGCCCTGCGCGGCGAGCAGCTGCGACTGGTTGGCAAGATCGCCGACGATCGTGGCACCCGCCGGGATCGGGTCGTCGACCACCACCCAGTTGCGCTCGGCAGTCGCGTCCACCGTGATCGACACTTTGACCACGTCGCCACGCGTATAGCGGCCTGGCGTGCGTGCCTGGACGACTTCGACTTTCTTCGACAGCCGGTAGCCCAGGAACGCAGGGCGTGCGAGCGGGACTGCCGCCTTGACGCGCACCATCGCCCAGGGCCCCGCTCCGCCCTCCTGGCTGAGCTTGAGCGGCGTCTGCGCGACGGGCAGCGGCAGCGTGAAGCTGCGCTGCGGCACCGCAAGCGGCCAGCTGCGCGACACGCTCGCGCTGCCCAGCGAAGCCGTAGTGACTCCGGCGACCGCGCTCGCTGGATACATCGCGCCGAAGCGATGCGCGGCGACGGTGCCCCAGGCATTGGCAGTGGTGGTGTCCCAGCGCCCATGGAGCTGGCGCATCGCCATGCCGATCATCATCTTGGGCGAGTCATTCTGCCAGCCGGGCCGACCGAGGGTCGCGAGCAGCGCCTTGATCACGGCGCCGTCCCCCGACTGCATCAGCCACCATTCGACCTGACCCTTGTCGACCAGGTCGATGCGCGTGCCTTCATAGACCAGCCGCTTGCGCAGCTCGGCTTCGGCGGCCACGCGCAGCGCATTCGCGTTGGCGAGGCCGGGCACGTGCCCGAGCGCCATGGCATAGTCGGCGAGCGTGCCGGTCGGCATGTCGATTGTCGCGATGCCCATCTGGCCGAGCATCGCCGGCGTCGCGGCACCCTGGCGCGCGAGCGCGGCGAACGCCGCGACGCGCTGGAGACGGACGTCGCCAAAATCCTCGTGGCGCAGGCGGCCGTCGAGAACAGCCTTCATCGCGTCGAGCATCTTCGCCTTGGCATTGTCGGGGATCGGCAGCCCCGCTTCCGCAGTGATCGACAACACATAGGCAGTGAGCGATTCCGAGCCCGGCAGCCGCTCCCAGGGGAAGTAGCGGATCAGACCCTGGCTATCGAGATAGGCTGGAATCTCGCCCGCGAGCGTGGTCCAGCCCCCAGTGTCGTCGAGCGCGATCGCACGCGACAGCCGTTGCTCGAAACAATCATAGGGATAGAGCGTCATGAACTCGCGCACGCCCGCGAGCGGCGGCTGGAGCGTGTCGGTGAGGACAACATCGACGCCGCCGCGGCCCGGCAGCGCCCCCGGTGGCGGCGCGATCGCGAGATCGGCCATCGCACCGACCTGGCCGATCGTCGCAGCCCAGGTGGCGACGGGCACCGCCGGCACCACCGACTGGCTCACGCTGACCTGGTCGCGCGCCTTGCCGTCGGCGGTGCGCGCCTTGACCGTCCAGCGCAGCGTGCCTTCGTTCGTCGGCGCAGTGAGATTCCACGCTACCGGCACGGCACCGCCGGGCGGAATCGTCACGGTCAGGTCGTGTCCGGTCGCGATGCGCGGAGTGAGCTCGACCGACGCCGTCACTTTCATCGCCTTGTCCGAGCCGTTGCGCAGCGTGAACACCGAGGCGAACCAGTCGCCGGTGCGCACCAGCGGTGGCTGGCCCGGATAGATGGTGAGATCCTGCGCCGAGCGGATGCTGGCCTCGCCCTCGCCGAACAGCTGCGCGCCGCTGGTCGCGACCGCGACAAGCTTGAAGCTGGTGAGCGCATCGTTGAGCGGCACCTTCACCTGGGCATGGCCATTGGCGTCGAGCGCGACCTTGCCCTGCCACAGCAGCACCGGTTGGAAATTCTCGCGATTGAGCCCGGCGACATCGCCGCCGCCGCCACCACCGGCCTCGACTGCCTTTCTGCCATAATGACGCTTGCCGACCACCTGGGTCTGCGCGGTCGAGGTGAGCACCGATAGCGGGCGCTCGCCCATCATCGCGCTGAGCACGTCCCAGCTGTCGTTGGGCGCGAGCTGGAGCAGCGCCTGGTCGACGGCAACGAACGCAACGTCCGCGCGCGATGCCGGCGTGCCGTCTGGATATTTCACGGTGACGTCCGCCAGCGCGGTATCCCGCGCGGCATAACGTTCCTTGTCCGCCTTGACGCTGACGCCCAGCCGATGCGCCTCCCAGCCGACCTTCACCTTGGCGATGCCGAGCCGGTAGCTCGGCTTGGCGAGATCGACCAACGCGGTCGGCGGCGCATTCTCCGGACTGAACCACGTCAGGCCCCAGGAGCGCGCCACCCCGGCAAGCCACGACAGCCAGCCGGTCACCCGTCCGCGCACCACCATCACCGACACGAACACGTCGGGTGCGTAGGTCCCCGCCATCGGCACTTCGACCACCGGGTCGGTGCCCGACAATTCGGTCACGAAGCTCGACAGCACGCCTTCGCGCTCGACCGTGACCAGCGCGGTCGCGCTGCGGAACGGCATGCGCACTTGGAACTTCGCCTTCTCGGTGGAAGCATATTCGGTCTTCTCGGGGATCAGGTCCATGCGGTCGCCATTGTCGCCGCCGAACCACCAGGCGTCGTCGCCGACCAGCCACACCGATTTGGTCGCGCGCGCGACATTGCCATTGGCATCGGTGGTGGTCGCCACCGCATAGATCTCGCCCGAAACGCCGGGATCGAGCTTGCACTCGGCGCGCCCCTGCGCATCGGTGTTCACGGTGCAATTGGCGCCCAGCCGCGTCGTCTTGAGCTGATTGTCATAGGCATAGAAGCCGCCGATCAGCCGGCGCCGCGCGGTCAGGATCTCGCGGCTGTACAGCTCGACGCTCACGCGCTGGTTGGCGATCGGCTTGCCGTCGAGCGCGAGCGCGACGAACTTCAGTCGCAAGTCGTCCTGCTTCATCAGCCAGCCGTTGGTCGCCAGCCCAAGCTGGACCGCCGCGCCGTGCAGCGTGATCCGGCGCGACTGCGTCAGGACTTCGCCATTGGCGTCCTGATAGTCCATCTCGACCAGCATGTCGGTGTCCTGGTCGAGGCCCGCCGGCACGTCGAGCGTGGTACGCCCGCTGCCGTCGCCGCCGAGCTTGAGCGGGAGCGTCTGCGTAGGGGGCAGCGTCGGGCCGCCGTCCTCGTCATTCTCCGAATCGCCGTTGAGCGGCTTGATGCCTTCCTTGAGCGTCTTGCCGCCGAACACATAATTGTCCCAGCCGGCAGGTGTCGTGGTGCTCGCGAAATAGCCGACGCGCAGCTCGACCGGCAGGTTCGGCGCGCCGCCGCCCGAGAGATAGCCGACATAGAGATCGAGCGGCAACGTCTTGGGACGGACCTGGGCGTCCTTGGGCCCGGCCACCGACGCCTTCATCGTCGGTAGCTTATATTCGTCGACCCTGAACGACTGGCCGCTGGAAAGCGCCTTCTCGCCACGGTCTCCGTCATAGATCAGGCTGACGTCGTAATCGCCCATGGGCGCACCCTTGGGCGCGGTCCAGCTGGTCTCGCCCACCCCATTGGCGCCGATCGCCAGCGGCATGTCGAATTGCGTGTCCGATCCCCGGTGCGATAGCCGTAGCGTGCCCTTGAGGCCGGGCACCAGCGCCAGCCCCTGTTCGACCGGATGGCGCAGGATGTGCTTCATGTGCACTGTCTCGCCCTGGCGGACCAGGCTGCGATCGAACACGGTGTGGAACACGTCCTCCGACTCGTTCCAGCCATAGGGCAAGTCGAAGTCATAGGGCTGGATGCCTTGGCCCCAGCCCGTCATCGTGAAGCTGAAGTCGCCGTCCTTGCGCGCCGAGATCATCAGCGGATGGCCACCATAGTCGCGACACGCATTGCTCGTGTTCGGCTCGGGCATGTCGCGCGCCGCGAGCAGGCCGTTGGCGTCGGTGGTGCCGCGCGCGATCGCGTCGCCGCTGCAGCTGTCACTGATCTGCACCGCCGCTCCGGCGACCGGTTTGCCGGTGTCGAGCGCCGTCACCCAGGCGAGTGAAGTGCCACGGCCCCATTTGAAATGCACCGCCATGTTGGTGACCAGCGCGCCGGCCGCGACATAGCGCGGCGCTTTGCGCCCGAGCAGCGCGGCACCGAGCCGCGGGCTCGCCAGCTCGACGACATAGAAGCCGGGCTGCGTCAGATTGATGCCGACGACTTCGAACGCCTTGCCCTGGCCGGGCAAAGTCACCTGGAATCGGTGGCCGGCGTCGTGCGCCAGGATCGGCTTGGCACCGGTCTGGTTGATGCGCGTGACGATTTCGCGGTCCCCGTCGTCGCCGCGCGCGTTGCTGCCCTTGGGCTTGGACCGCCGGATCTCGTCGTACTTCTCTTCCTGCGCGTCGGCGACCTTGTGGAGCCAATCCGCGACCTCGCCGTCCGATGCGTCGACCTTGAGGCTCTGGCCGGCAACGGTCTGGTTCGCGCCGACCAGCACCGGCTCGACGCTGCGCACCGTGACCGGCAGCACGCCGCCTTCCTTGAGCTCGAGGATTCCGAACGGCGCGGCGAACTTGACCAGCGGCGGCGCCTCGTCGAACCGCACGTCGAGCGGAAAGCGTTCGGCATTGGTCAGCGGGCGGCCGCTCTCGTCCCGGATCCCTTCGGGAAGCACCAGCCTGGCGGAGAGCGCCGCCGGTAGCGGGCGGCTGAACTTGATGTCGCTGATCGTCGCGCGCCGCTTGTCGCCGTCGTCGAGCTTGGGGCTCAGTTCCTTGCCGTCGGGCAGGCGAATGCGGATCGCCTCGGCCATGTTGCGCGCGATCGGCGCCGAGAAGCGCACCCAAGCATCCTCCACCGGGCTGCAACCGGCCTGCGGATTGACTCGCGAGCATTCGAACCGCGCGGTGAACGGCTTGCGCACGGTAAAGTCGTAGCGCTGGTCGGTACCCGCGGCGCGGCCGGTCGGGCTCTTGATGTCCTTGCCCCAGATCAGCGCAACGGCGTGCCCCGGCGGCAGTGGCCGGCGGCATTTGAGCGCAGTCACGCTCGCGAACGCCTTGGCGCGCGCCTCGGGACTGGCGGGCAGCGTCTGCGGCAGCCCGGCTGCTTCGAGAAAGCTGCGTACTTCCCAGCGATCGGTGCCGAGATCGGCGATGAGCTTCGGCGCGACCTTGGCGTCGAGCACTTCGACCGGAATCTTCTCGCCTAAGCCTTCGACCGAGCAATAGGCATTGACCGCCACCGAGGCGGGATCGGCAGCAAGATTCGCCGCAACGACAAATAGCTGGTCCTCCTCGATCTCGCCGGCATATTCGCCCGGCAGGACCGCGCGCGCGATCGGCCCGCCGCTGTCGACGGTGAACGCGCGCTGGCCGCCGACCTCGTAGCCGCCCAGGCTCTTGAGCCCGGCTTTCAGATTGAAGTTGCAGCTGATCCCGCCAGGCAATGGGGTAGCGAATTCATGGACATAGGTCTGCTGGTCGACCCAGCGCCCCTGCCCGCCGACCGCGCATTTGACGTCGAACGGTCCCGCCGCGAGCGGATTGCCGAGCGGCACCATCGCCTGGTTGAACCGCGCAGTGAACCGCTCGATCGCGCCGTTGCCGACGCCCGGAGTTGCCATCTCGACCTGCGGGCCGTTGTCGCCGAACGCGGCGAGCGCGCCGAGGGGGATTGCCAGCACGCCAAGCGCAACGATCCCTATGCGACCAAGCTTCATGGCGCCTCTCCCCTCGAAAATTAACCATAAACTACCGGCGGCGAAACGCCCTGTCTAGCGGTGAATCGTGCAAAAATAGCGATGAGTCGTTGATTCGCGCACAATGTCGATCGCGACGGCCAGCGTCAGCGCCGCCCCCACCATGCGCCCGCGGCCCAGCCAAATCCGATCGAGAGCGCGACCGCGACCAGCCCGTAGAGCAACGCATGGTGCTGCGCAGCCGATGCGACGAAACGCTCGAACCCCGATTTGCGGATCTCGATCGGGCGGATCGCAGCCGCGAGCACCCGGCCATCGCGAATCAGGAAGGTCTCGGCGGTGTAGCGCCCGACTGGCACGCGCGCCGGGATCCGCACACGCGCGCGGTAGAGCACGCCCTGGCTGATCTCGACCGCGCCCGGCGCCTCATAATAGAGCCCGGCGCGGCGGCGCAGGTCGACCAGCCCGCGATCGAATCGCACCTGCTCGTCAGGCGTCGCGCCCGAAGCCGGCGAAAGCTGCAGGCTGTCGGTACCGAATTCATAGATCGCGCGCGTGCGGTCGTCGACAAGGCTGCGAATCGGCTTCGACGAGGCAATCGCGTAGAAGCTCGGCACCGAGCGATAGCGCATGCGATCCGCGTTGACCCAGATGCCCGCGACCTTCGCCTTTTCGCGCACCAGCACCAGCTGGAGCGGCCCCTCGACCACCACGGCGATCTCGGCAGGCTTCTCGCCGCGTCCTGGGACGCGGCCTTCGGGGTAGAGGATCGCACCGAACAGCAGCAACTCGGCGCCGGTAAAGCTGTAGACGATCTCGACTTCGCGTTGCGAGACGTCGGGGACCAGCACGGGTTTCTCGGCGCCGAGCAGCAGCGGCATCGCGAGCACGGCGACGACCCTTCTCACTGCAATTCGACCGAATAGATCTCGTCCGGGCGCCAGGCGAGGCCGAGCAGCATCCGCGCCGCGACCGCGAGCACGATCAGGGCGAGCGCGAGGCGGAGGTGCTCAGGCTTGGTCTTCGACGCAAGCCGCGCGCCGATCTGCGCTCCCATTACCGATCCGAGCAGCAGCAGCGCAGCGAGCACGATATCGACTGCCTTGGTGGTCGTCGCATGGACCAGTGTCGCCGCGGCCGTGACGAACAGAATCTGGAACAGCGAAGTGCCGACCACCACCTGCACGCTCATGCCGAGCAAATAGAGCATCGCCGGCACGAGCACGAACCCGCCGCCGACGCCGAGCAGCACGGTCAAGATGCCGGTCGCGAAGCCGAGCAGCAGCGGCGCGAGCGGCGAGATGTAGAGCCCCGAGCGATAGAAGCGCCAGCGCAGCGGCAGCGCCGCGACCAGCGGATGGTGCCGCCGCCGCCGCGGCTTCGGGCGATAGCCCTTCTCGGCGCGCAGCGCCTGGATCGATTCGGTGAGCATCAGTCCGCCGATCGAGCCAAGCATCAGCACATAGACGATGCCGATCACCGTATCGATCTGACCCGAGGCCTGGAGCAATGCGAACAGGCCGGCGCCCGCCAAGCTGCCGAGAATACCGCCGACGACGAGCACCATGCCCATGCGGACATCGACTCCGCCGCGCCGGAAATGCGCGAACACTCCCGAAACGCTCGCCCCGGTGACCTGGCTCGCCGCCGACGCGGCGGCGACGGTGGGCGGGATGCCATAGAAGATCAGCAGCGGCGTGGTGAGGAAACCACCGCCGACGCCGAACATCCCCGAGAGCAGGCCGACCCCCAATCCGAGCAGCACGATCACCACCGCGTTGACCGACAGATTGGCGATCGGGAGGTAGAGATCCATTCGGGCGCGTTGCCTTCCCCGTTATTGCGAAAGGCGCAGCACCCCTGGACGTGGAACAGGCCTCAGAACGGCAAGATGCGCGACTTCTCGCTGAACTTCATATAGCCGATGTTGGCGCCCAACCGCCAGCCGACGCCGAGCCGCACCGGGATCAACACTATATTGCCGCGCCGCAGATACGCCGCCGAAAAACCTCCGACGACATAGACACGGCCCTCGGCGGCGGGATAGCGTTTGTACACATCCTGACTGTCGTACAGATTGTACACCAGCACGAACACCTTGGTCGCGTCGCCGCCAAGATCGAACCCGATCGACGGGCCGGTCCAATAGATCTTGCGCATGCCCTCGACCTTGTGGCTCATCGTGCCCGAGCCATAGCGCAGCCCGATGCCGACTGCGGCGGAAGCCTCGCGTCCGGCGATATAGGCGTTGGGCTGGCCCTGATCCTTCAGAACCTTCTCAAGCAGTTCGGCGAGCCCCTTGGCGCCCTTGCCGAATACGCCCTCGGCGGCATCGAGCACGTCGCCCTTGGTGTAGGTGGAAGGATCGGCGGGCCGGCCATCGGCAGTTTGGGTGACGGGCGCCGGCGCGGCAGGGGGCGGAGGCGGTGGATTTTGGGGCGCCGGCTCGGCGGCAACCGGCTCACCGGCGTCGGTCGGCGCGTTATCCGCAGGGGGTGGGGGCGGCGCCAGATCGCGGTCGATCGCCGAATTGGGATCGACGGTACGCACCTGCGCGACCGCCGGAAGGCTCATCGCCCCCAGCGCGACCAGCAATGCCAGCGATTTCCAGCCCAGACCCCGCATACCATACCCCGCGCCCATGCAACCCGCCAACTATCGGCCGACCCGCCTGTCGCTGCAATGAACCGGCGACGAGGCGAGTCGATATGACGACGAGGCGAGTCGAAATTCGTACCACTCGACTGCCTGCGCGCCATTGATCGCGCGCGGACGCATCGTTATAGGCGCCGCTTCGGTGCTCGGAGACGTGGGTGAGTGGCTGAAACCAGCGGTTTGCTAAACCGCCGTACGGGGATTACTCGTACCGAGGGTTCGAATCCCTCCGTCTCCGCCAGGCTGCAAGTACGCCTGGAATCTCAACAGCTTAGCGTGCCCGCGGGAAATTGGATTTGCTTGGAGATTTTTCAAGCGTTTTCAATGATCTACCAACACGCGGATTTGCGAGCTATGCCGATCCGAGGGCATTCGGCCGTTACTTTCCACCAAGTGCGGAGGTTCCGCGGGGATACAGCGGCGATCTGCTGTCGTCCGGCCGAGCCGGATCCTGGGCCAGAACCGCGGCCATCGAAGAAGGCAATTCGACAGGCAACCGCCCTTTCGGCGTGCTCGCTCCCATGATGATCCGGAGCAGGGCAGCGTCGCTCGCTCCAAACAGACCCAGCATCGCCGACGCCCTTTCGCGCAGCCCACTGAGGACTGCGGGCCGATCCAGATCGACGGCGACGATCGTCGGCACCACGGCCGAGGCGCGCTTCAACGCGGCAACGCCCGCGTGCCCTGCCGCGAAGTCCAGCCGTCCCTCGTGTTGGATCGAACCGAAGAAATGGTAGGGATGCAGCTTCTCGAATGGGGCTTGTAGTCGAACGATCGCCACCTGCGCGTCTTCCACCCGCTCGACTATGGTGAACCCAGCCGCCCTCGCGGTCGCCGGATCGATCCCGTAGAGCCAAATCCGCCGCAATGAAGGCGCCAGCGGCACGATGCCGGTTCGATTATCCAACAGGACCTGCGCCTCGTCCTGCGCCAGTTCACCCGCCCTGCGAAACGCTGGGGAACCGACGACCCGCGCAGCCGCCACAGGATCCACGAACGGCTCGTCGAACAAGCCCAGCCGGAACTTGAGCAGCAATATCCGTCGAACCGCGTCATCCACCCGCCGCATCGGTACCTTGTGAGCGCGCACGGCCGCCAGCAGCGGGGCTGGATCGTCGACGCCTCCGAACTGGTCGATCCCCGCAGTCACGCCCAGCGCGTAGCGATCCACCTTGCCCAATGCTTCGACGCCCCACGGCATGGCGATCGCGGTCCGGTCCTGGGGTGCGACGGCGCTTGGTGCCCGGCACCGTTCCGGACAGTCGTTCGTGATTCCCCAGTCCGACAGGATCAGTCCGGTGAATGCTCTGTCGCCGCGCAGCATGTCCTGCAGAAGCACGCGATTGAAGCCCGCGCCGACGGCCGGCAGGGGCTTTCCCCGATGCGTCACGCCTTTAGGGATCGTGTACGCGGGCATCACGCCGGCGGCGCCCGCGGCGAGAGCGCCGTCAAATGCCGACAGGTGCTTCCCGAAAGACTTCTCATCGAGGATCGCGAACCGGCCATAGAAATTATGTCCGTCAAAGCCGCCAGGTTCCGCGCCATACCCGGCCCAATGTTTGACGATGGTGGCGACTCCGCTACGCGTGACACCGCGCGCGCTCCCCTGAAACCCACGGACATATGCGCCGACGAGGCGCGAGACGAGCGCCGGGTCGGCACCGAAGGTGCCGGTTCCCCGTGGCCAGCGCGGTTCTGAATACAGGTCGGCCTGCGGCGACAATGCCATGTGAATACCGACGGCCCGATATTCCCGCGCCGCGATCGCGCCGAATTCCTCGACTCGCTTTTCGTCGCCCAAAGCGGCAAGGCCGAGCAGCTCAGGCCATTGCGAGAAGCCCGCGGCTGCACTGGCGGCGCCCAACGTCTCCTGAAAATGATGGCGCGGATCGGTACTGATCGTGAGCGGAATTCCCAGCCGGCCAGCTGCGGCTATTTCCTGTGCCGCATTGTTCTCCGCCGCGAACTGTGCCGGATCGGTCGAAAGCCGGGTGATGAAGCTCGTGATCCCGCGGGCAACCAGATCGCGCAACGCACCTCGGTTGTAGACCGCGCCCCAACCGCCCCCGCCCTGCGGCCCTTGCGCCGGCAAGGAACCATGCAGCATCGTCCCTATCTTCTCGTCGATCGTCATCCGCCTCAACAGATCCTCGACGCGGTCCGCGTCGGGGAGCGTCGGATTTTCGTAGGGATCGAGGCGGCCGTTGTGATTGAGATCCCGCCAGACCGTGGGAGCGGAGGCAGATCCGACCGGCGCGTGGCGTCCCGGCCCCGTCAAGCCGATCAGCATGGCCGCCGCCGCGGTCGCGATGTGGATTCTCATGCGCTCAGCTGCACCTCAATCTAAGTCGCGGGGAGAGAGCCCGCATCCTGAAATCGTGGGTCCTGACCCGCGACCCTGGGCGCCTGTCCGACACACCAAGGGAAGCGAACGGGATCGAGAGGGCCGTCCTTCTGCCGATCCAATTCGTCCTGCAGGCGTTGGCGATGGCTGCGCTCCGCAGGGCTCATATCTTCCGGCTTGATCTCGGTTTCGACGTCATGTGCCAAGTCGAGCGTGACGTAGCGCCCGTCGCCGTAAAGCTTGCGTGTCTGATCGAAGACGAAGCGCGTCGGCGCGAACTGCCAGACCGGCGCATAATGCTGAAAGATCGCGCTTCGGACAGCCGGCACCTTACCCAGCGCGACGTGCCACTGGCTCACCCCGTCGATCCCTCCCTGCTTCGGCAGCCGCGCCGCCTCGGCCATCGTCGGCAATACGTCGAGGAAGTCGAACAGCGCGCTCGTGCGGCTGCCGGCAGGCACCACGCCCGGCCACCGGACGATCATGGGTACGTGCGTTCCGGTCAAAGTCGGGAAGCCTTTCCCTCCGTGCACTTCCGCACCGTTCCGTAGCGACACGATGGCCCGGTTCGTGCCGTTGTCGGCAGTGAACAGGATCACCGTATCATTGTCGATCCCAAGCGCCCTCACCTTGGCGACCAGCTGGCCGACCAGCTTGTCCATATAGTCGACCATCGCGCCGAAACGGGGCTTGGCGCCCTTGACCGCGATCGCATCGGGCGTCGGAACGAACGGGTCGTGGACGAGCACCATCGGGTAATAGAGGAAGAACGGCCGGTCCTTGTTCCGTTCGATGAAGGATAGCGCGAAATCGCTCATTGCGTCCGGCCCGAACCCTTCTTCGTGAATTTCCGGCTTTCCGTTGTTCCACAGCGTCGGCCCCCAATAGCGCGAGCCCTTCTGGGTGCCGGCGTGAAGCTGCCACAACAACGCCTGATCGAACCCCGCCGCGGTCGGCGTGATGCCCGTTCGTCCGTCGAACCCATTGCCGCTGAGCTGCCATTTGCCGACGATGCCCGTTGCATAGCCGGCGTCGCGGAACAGGTTGCCGAACGTCCGCTCCTTCGGATCGAGAAAGCCGAACGCCTGGTAGTTCTGCCCGTTTTCGCGCGCCGTCATGATACGCGTGCGGCTGGGCGAGCAGAGCGGAGTCGAAAACGCGTTGTCGAAGGTCACGCCCTCGGCCGCGAGGCGCGCGATGTTCGGCGTCGCATATTCGCCGCCATAGGGTCGGAACGCTTCCACCCCCACGTCGTCGGCGAGGATCAGGATGACATTGGGTGGCCGGGTCGGCGCCGGCGCGGACGGGGCGGCGGCCATGGCGCCGCGCGACGGCATGAAGGACGGCGTGCCCATTACCAGACCGGTGCATGCGGCCGCGATCAGGCTGCGTGAAATCTTCCTCATCGCCACATCCGTTCCACTTCTTCCTATTCGGCGTCGACCTGCTCCTCGGGCCGGGCGTCCCGGAAAGCCGGTAGCGCGAGGCAATTCGCCTCGATCTCGGCCAACCGCGGATGGTCGATGCGCGCACCGAACCGCCGGGCATTGGCGAGCTGTGGAACGAGGCACAGATCGGCAAGCGTCACCGTGACGCCGAAACAATAGGGTCCGTTCTGCGCTGCGATCAGACGCGAGCAAGCCTCCAGGCCTTCGTCGATCACGTTTCGGGCCCAAGCGTTCACCTGCTCCTCGGCGATGCCGAGCGCGCGCAGCCGCTCGAGCGTGCCGAGATTCTGCAACGGATGGACCTCGCACGCGATCGCGAGCGCGAATGCCCGAACCCGGGCGCGCTCGAATGGATCGGCCGGCAGTAACGGCGGCGCGGGGACGATCTCGTCGAGATATTCGCAAATCGCCAGGCTTTGCGTCAAAATCCCGCCGGCAGTCCCAAGCGCGGGAACGAGGCCCTGCGGGTTGACTTGAAGGTAATCCGCAGCCTTGTGGTCGCGCCGGCGCAAGTGGCGAAAGGCATCCGTATAGGCGATGCCCTTTAGATTGAGCGCGATCCGCACCCGGTAGCTGGACGACGAGCGAAAATAGCCGTGGAGAACCGGCTGATCAGGCATTGGCCAATGGCCCGACCGTCACGATCAGATCCGTGAGCCCGGCTATGCTGACCGTAATAACGTCGCCGCTCACCACCGGACCAACCCCGGCGGGCGTG
>Ga0068859_100002667_pt1 | contig 18112 bp, 11 predicted proteins | sample KBSSwiS22_FD_66585 | JGI IMG/M metagenome (GOLD analysis project Ga0068859, IMG submission 66585) | Switchgrass rhizosphere microbial communities from Kellogg Biological Station, Michigan, USA - KBS Switchgrass S2-2 | ecosystem: Host-associated > Plants > Roots > Rhizosphere > Soil ...
AGACCTCGAAGATCCTCCGCGACTACCGCCGCTCCGCAGCCACCCTCGCCGCGACGGCGGCCGGCATCGCCCACCTCTACAACATCAGCCGCACAAGCTGAGCGCACAGCGCCCCGCGGGCCAGCTCGGCCACCTGAGTTACGAAACATCATTTAGGCGTTGAGCGTTCGAGGATTTCGCTGTAGCAGCACCAGCCGATCAGGATCGGGACTCACTTGCGGTAAACGACTTGACTACGCCGATGCCGTTCGCCTCCTACTCCTCCGTGGTCAGGCGCCGGCGGACGAAGGCCAGGATGTAGCGCTCCTCGTCGTTTAGGGACTGGTCGGGGGCGTTGTGCCCCGGTCCATCGAGGCGGCGCGGGTCTCCTGTGGCTGACCGCAGTCGCCGCATCACCTCGTGCTGCTCCTCGCGCACGTTGAACACCGGCGCCGAGTGAAGATCGCGGGAGTGCGGCGGCGGCAGAACCCAGGCATCTTCGTCGTCATGGTGGTGGAGCAGGTAGCTGAGGACAAAGTGGATCTGGTCTTCCACGAGCCCGGCGCGCCGATTGTCGCCGATCACGTCATCGCGGCGGCGAGCTTGCCGAACTCGACGCGGGAGTCGACGTGCGCGAGAAGGGAACACCGAAAGGTTCAGCCCGGCGCTTCGATCGCAGACCCACGCTGCCCAGCGAGCCGCTCGCCCTGACGATAGTCGCCGACGGCGACCTGGTCGGCGCGCCACCTGGCGACCGGACGAGCCGCTGTCCCGCAATTTACTCGGCGTCCCGTGGCGCGACGCGAGCGTCGAGCGCGGTGGTTGGCGACCCCGAGGTGGCGAGGGCCATGGCCGCCGGGCTGGTGCCTTAGGTCGAGCAGGTGGTCGGCGCGATCATCGGCTCGGTCAGCCTGGCCACACTCGCCAGTACCTGGGAGGCGGGGCGGCCTTCCTTGGTGGCCAGCCGAGTGCCGCCAACCACTACCGGACCGCGGCACGGGTGGGCACCGCCGCCGGCGCGGCGCACTACGTCACGCGGGCGGAGCAGTCCCTACGGGCGGTCGCCCCGTTTGCCCCTGTCGTGAGGCGCCGGTCGCCGGGCGTAACGACTTGTGTTCGGTCAGGCGGAGGGAGGCGGCTGTCCTACAGGTTGGGTTGCTAGGCTGCGACGCCGGGAGGTAGCTAGCGAGCCGTTTCCACCTCGCGGGGGACGGAAGTGCTCCCCGACCTGGTCAGAAACGACGATGGAAAAGGCTCACTGATGCCGGACGAGAAGGACCCAGCCGGGCCGGGCGACCAGCCCGTCGAGTCGAGCGCGCCGGCAGAGCCGGCGGCCGAGACCAGCGCCGAGGCTGAGACCCAGGCCGGCACCGACGTCGAGACCGTTACCGAGGCTGGTACCGAGGCCGAGGTAGGTACTGAGTCGCAGGCCGGCAGCGGGGTCAAGAACGGCGTCGAGGTCAAGGCCGGCGCCACAGCCACGGCAGGTAAGGCGGCCACGGCAGGTGTCGCGCCACCGATCATTGTGTCGGCCACGGGAATCCCCATGATCCCTGGCGTGGGCACCGCCGACGCGGCGACCGGAGCGTGGAGCGGGCTGCTGCCGCCTCCGCGGGACCCGGCCTCCGGCCCGTGGGCGGCCACCGCGCAGCCGGCGCGGGACGAGGACTCCGACGCCGTCGGTTCCGACGTCGAGCAGGATAACGAGGACGAGTCGGGCGCCACGGACCTGACCGACGAGGACCTGACCGCCCAGGCCCTGAGCGCCACCGACCAGGCCGACGACCTCGACAAAGCCGGCCCGGACGATGACGAGGTCGAGGACCGCGAGAACCTCGACGCGGCGGACCTGGACGAGCCCAGTCCCGGCGACTTCGACGACGACGAGGACGACGGCGAAGACGGGGCGGACGACGAGTCGAAGCCGAGCTGGCAGAAGGACATCTCGGCCGATGCTCCGCGCCGTCGGCAGCTCTCGCCCGAGGTGAAGGTCGCCGCCATCGGGCTGCTCGCCGCCGCGTTGCTCATCACCGGCGCGGTCCTGATCTCGAAGGCGGTCAGCGGCTCCTCGGACTCCTCGTCCGACACCCTGAACGCGCTCACGACCCCGTCGACGAAGCCGCTCGAGACGACGAAGGTCGGCGACTGCGTCTACACCGCGGACGGCCAGCAGCCGGCCCGCCCCGTGAAGCTCCCGCCGTCGGGTCCCAAGGTCGACACGAAGCCCGCCACCATGACGATCAACACCAACTACGGCGCGATGGTCGTCGCTCTCGACGCGGCGAAGGCGCCGTGCACGGTGCACGCGATCGAGTACCTCGCGCAGCAGAAGTTCTTCGACAACACCACCTGCCACCGCGAGACGTCCGGCCCGGACGCGACCATCTACGTGCTGCAGTGCGGCGACCCGACCGGTCAGGGCGACGGCACACCTGGCTTCTCCTACAAGAACGAGAACACCAACGGCGTGAACTACAACCGCGGCGTCCTCGCGATGGCGAACGGGGGCCCCGACACCAACGGCAGCCAGTTCTTTATCAACTACGCCGATCCCAGCGAGGAGGGCGCCCAGGCTCTCGCCGGCGGCTACACGGTCTTCGGCCAGATCACCCAGGGCCTCGACGTCCTCGACCGGATCACCGGGCCGGGCGCCGTGGGAGAGGGAGGCGACGGCGCCCCCGCGAGCAAGCCCGAGATCACGTCCATCACCGTCACCCAGTAGGCCCGGACTCTCGGTAGGCCCAGATACTCAGTCGGCCGGGCGTTCAGTAGTCCGACGAGACGGAAGGCCGGGGGCTGCGGTGGGAATCACCGCGGGCCGCTGGCGCGACCAGGACCACAGAGGATCGCGGCGGGTAGTGCCGCTTCCGACGAGGTTGGCCCGCTCGGGCATCCCAAGATCGCCGTTTCGGCCCTCAAACGGTCGTCAAGCAGGCTGTTTTGCAACCACTACTGCCCCTCCAGACATCGTTCGCCCCGTCCCAGCGCGCTCATGATCGCCGTTTCGACCCTCAACGGGTCGTGACCGGCGCGGATTCACAACCCGTGGAGTGCTAAAAGAGCGATCAAGGAATCGGGCCGACCTTGCCGGGGGCGGCACTAGAGGGCCCAATCGCCGATCAAGGTGACGGGCTAACCCTTGCGGTCACAGTCCTAACGGAAAGTGACCGAGAGCACTCGCAGGGTGCGCGCGGCGAGGGATGCCCAGGCGCGGTCGGGGGTAGAGGACGGGGTGCACCTGCCGGCCGACGGGCGGAGGTACCGCGAATGGTTCCCGCTGATCTGGATCTCGCGAACGGCGAGCTGGGCCCGCGAACCGGGCCCAGCGCGAGTGGCCATGACCAACGGGCCGCCCGCCGGGCCCTGCCGGCGGCCAACCGGGAGCGTCCGAGCACCTCACGGGTCTACGACTACTTCCTCGGCGGCGAGAACAACCTCCCCGTCGACCGCGCGCTCGCCGCGAAGCTCAGCGCCACGCTGCCCGACATCGGCGCGATCATGCGGGAGAACCGGGCGTTCCTGCGCCGGGCGGTGCGTTTCCTGGCGGACATCGGCGTCCGGCAGTTCCTCGACCTCGGCTCGGGGATTCCCACCGCCGGCAACGTGCACGAGGTGGCCCAGCGGCGCGGCCGGCGCGCGCGCGTCGTCTATGTCGACCTCGACCCGACGGCCGTCGCCCGCAGCCGCCGACTGCTCGCCGGCAATCCGAGCGCGACGATCGTCCAGGCCGACCTGCGGGATCCGCGCGCCGTCCTCGGTCACCCCGAGGTCCGCCGGCTGATCGACCTCGCCGAGCCGGTCGCGGTCCTGATCCTCGGCGTTCTGCACGACATTCCGGACGCCGACGACCCTGCCGCGATCATTGCCGGGTTCCGCGACAGCCTCGCTCCCGGCAGTTTCCTGGCGCTGTCGCAAGCTATGGCCGGTACGCGACCCGAAGCCGGGAAGGCGACGAACGCGTACAACGACGGCTATGCCGGCGGCGCCCCGCGGCTCTCTCTGCGAGATCGCGCCCAGACGCTCGAGTTCTTCAGCGGCTTCGACCTCGTGGCCCCGGGCCTCGTCTTCCTGGAGGACTGGCGGCCGGACCGCGCCCAGTCCGCACGAGCCACCTCTTCGCGCACCAAGCCCACGCGTGCCCGGCCCGTCAGCGCCCACGTCGGCCGGGCGCCGGAACAGCCCGTGCCCGAGGGCTTGGTCCCGGGGCATCGGGCGGCTCTCTGCGGCATCGGCATCCGTTGACCCGATCGGACCGGCTACTGACTGTTGGTCATATTCATCGCCGATCGGAATAGCACGATGGTGGTAGCGAACCCCGGTAGGGGTAGCGCGGCGGTCAGACTCGGCGGTGCGTAGCCGCGTGGTCGTGATGCAGGTGACCGCGCGCGGACGGCACCGGCGGGACAACCGGAAGCGCCGGAAGGTGCGGCCCGGGGACCAACCCGTGCTGCCGCGCGAGGGAGGCCGAGAGCTTGTCGGCGCAGATCGGGTGGCCGAACAGGTGTCCCTGGCCGAGGTCCGCACCGAGCGCCAGCATCCGCGCCGCCTGCTCCCGGGTCTCGACCGCCTCGATCGTGACCGTGTGCCCGAGCCGGTGCGCGATCGACACGATGCCTTCGACCATGTGGTCGAGGGCTACCCCCGGCGGGCTGGGCTCCTCCGCGAGCAGGCCGCCGGCCCCGAGCTCGTCATCGGGCGAGCCGACGAACTGGCCCGCCAGCTTTAGCGCGCGGACCGGCAGCGTCGGCAGGTAGGCGAAGTTCGAATAGCCGGTCCCGAAGTCGTCGATCGCGATCCGGATTCCGGCGCCGGCGAGCGTCCGCAGCGCCTCGAGCGGCTGGCCGACCGCGTCGAGCATGAGGCTCTCGACCAGTTCGAGCTGCAGCTGACCCGGCTCGATCCCGGTCCGTTCGACGATGTCGAGGATCGACGCCGCCAGGTCCGGCTCCTCCAGCTGCCGGACGGAGAGGTTCACGCTGACGAACGGGATGACGGCCGGCTCGTCGCCCAGCTCCGGCGCCGCCGCCGCGACCGAGACCCAGTGTGCCGCGTCCCGGCAGGCCGTCTCCAGCACGTGCAGGCCGAGCGGGACGATCAGGCCCGACTCCTCGGCGACCGCGATGAAGTCCTCGGGTAGCCGCAGCCCAAGGCGTGGGTGATCCCAGCGGACCAGCGCCTCGGCTCCCTGGATCTTCCCATCGAGCAGCCGGACGATCGGCTGGTAGTGCACGACGAACTGGTCGCCGCGCAGCCCCGCGGCGATCGAGCGCGTGGCCCTGGCGGCGGCGATCGCCCTGGCCTGCGCGCCGTCCGGTTCCGTCCTGCCCGGCACGCCGACGCGCTCGGCGCCCTGCCGGTGTTCCGCCCCGGATCGGGCCGCCGGCGGCCCGATCTCCGCTCGCTCAGGGGAATACCGCGGGTCGGGCCGGTCGGTGACGTCCTCGATCGTGACGGCGAAATGGGAGTTACCGGCCTCGTCCTCGACCATCGTCGCCGTCAGCGCGACCCACACCGGGCCGCCGTCCGGGCCAGCCGTCCGGTCGAGCCGCCAGATGCCGTGCCCGGGCCGGCCGGCCCGGGCCGCCGCCCACATGTCGATCACCTCGGCCCGGTCACGCGTGTACACCTGGTCCCACACGTCGCCGATGGACAGGTGCGTGAGGTCGCGCCCGACGATCTGGCTGGCGGTGTCGTTGACCTCGACGATCTCCCCGGCGTCGGCGACCACGAGGGCACCGATGCCGGCCTGGTCGAAGACCGCGCGGAACCTGGCCACCCCCGCCTGGCGGGCGCGTTCGGCGCCGCGCAGGGCGGCGATCTCGGCGCGCTGCCGCTCCGCCGCGGCCGCCCGGTCCCGGCCGCGGGCGGCCGTGCCGTGCCCCGAGGCGACCGCGCCGAGGATCGCGAACACCGCGGGCGTCCGCCCGGTGCCAGCCACGGCGGACAGCGACGGACCGAGGACCTCGATCGTGCGGGCCAGCGCCTCCGGTTCGGTGAAGCCGATGCGGACGAGTCTCGCGCCGACCTCGTGGGCGGCCTGCCGGTCGACCGGATCGGCGCTGATCGCCCGGAACAGCTGGCCGGCGAGTTCCCGTAGCTCGGCCACCATCACAGCGCCGGCCGCGGGGCCATCGGGCGCGCGGTCGAGGGGCGTGAAAGCATCGGATCCGCCGGCGACGGCGGCCGTCTGTGCGGAGATGACCACGCCGTCGGGTGCGGACGCGGCGCGCAGCGCTGGCGAGCCGCCGGGGGGCGCCTCGTCGCGGGTCGCGGATCCGCTGAGGACCACGCACATGTCCGCCGCGGTGACGAGCCCGGGCCCGGTGGCGGCGGGCCCCGCGGATCCGGCCACGGGTGGGTTCGCCCTCGCCGCCGGCAGCGCCGGAACGCCGGGCGGGGTCAGCCGCGCGGCGCGTAGTGACGGCGGCGAGACCGCGCGCGTCGCTGCCGCGGTCACCGCCTCATACCAGCGATCGGCGATCGGGTCGTCCACAGAGCCTTCCCTGCGTTCCGAACGTTGAGTGAGATCCATGCTCCCAGAACGCGTTCTGGCCGCCGCAGCCGCACCCCCACGCGGACCCACCCCACGGAGCACTCGCGAGAGCACCGGCGAGGCGCGTCAGCCCCTGCCCCGCAGGCATTCCAGCCCGCGCATCGAGCGACACCCCAGAAGCCGGCACACCACTACATTCTGGACAGAAGCCGCGGCACGGCGGGCGGGCTTGCCTGAGCACCCCGCGCGACCGGCTCCCCGCGCTCCGATCAACGCCCCCAGGCGAACCGTACAGAGTATCGGAAATGCTGTGGAGGCGACCTGTCATGTTTCGGATTGGCGCATCGCGACCGGTGGGTAACATTGTCGAATCAGACACAGGCCCGCAATGCGGAGTAACGTTCCGCTTCACAATCCGCCGACACGTGAATGCATCCAACCAATGCACGGAGAGAATGCACGTCGTAGATGCACGTGCATCCAGGGATGGCGCCGGACACTACACGGCCGCGACCCGCCTCGCGAGAAATACTTCACGGGCGTGTCGGATGACACGTAACCTCTTGTGACTCGGGCCGCCGACCTGTCCGTCGCGAGGAGCGGACGGTGGTCCGGCGGGCCGCCGATCCGGAAGCGGACCTCGCCGCGACGGCCGGCTCCCGGTGGTCCGATTCAGGTGGCGGGCTGTCGCGTCGTAGGGGTTACGGGTGGGGAAGCGGAACGGACAATGCACCCAGTTCGGGCGATATCCGACGCCGCTGGAGGCCCGCCATCGACCTCCGGCCTGCGGAAATGCAGCGCTTGGGCCGGTGGGCGGGACCTCAGAGCTGGCCGGCGATCTTCTTCAGGACGTCGGTGGTCCGGGCCGGCGTGGTGCTGTCGACCGCCAGCCGGTCCATGGCCTCCATATACCGGTCGACATCCTCGCGTTTGTCCAGGTAGTTGGCGCCGCCGAGCACCTCGATGTAGACGACGTCTGGAATGTCCGCTTCGGGGAACCGCAGGATGCTGAACGCGCCGCCCTCGGCGGCATGGCCACCGAAGTCGAAGGGCATGACCTGCAGTGTCAGCGACGGCATGGACATCAGATCGATCAGGTGTTCGATCTGCGCCTTCATTGTCTTGACGCCGCCGATCGGCCGGCGCAGGGCCGCCTCGTCGATCACCACCCACAGCCGCGGGCCGTTCTCCTTGCGCAGCACCTGCTGCCGGTTCATCCGCACGTTGACGCGCTGCTCGATGACGTCCTTCGGCGCGCTGCGGTTGCCCTGGGCGATGATCGCCCGCGCGTACTCTTCCGTCTGCAGCAGGCCGGGGATGAACTGGAGCTCATAGGTACGGATGAGCGCCGCGGACTCCTCCAGCCCGATGTAAGGCTGGAACCAGTTCGGGAGAACGTCGGAGAAGCTCTGCCACCAGCCCTGCTGGTTCGCCTCGCGAACCAGTGCCATGAACGGCGCCCGCTCTGATTTCTCGGTCACGCCGTAAAGAGTAAGCAGATCCTCGACGTCGCGTTCCTTGAAACTCACACGTCCGAGCTCGAGTCGGCTGATCTTTGACTCCGAACCGCGAATGTGGTAGCCAGCATCCTCACGCGAGATGCCTTTCGATTCGCGCAGCCGGCGCAGCTGGGAGCCGAGCAGGATGCGACGAACGGTCGGGCCACCACCCACCGCTGGTGTCGTCACGTCCCGCTCCCTCTGCTCCGGCCGTCGTAACGGTAAGTCAGCTTGTCCCGGTCAAGGCACGCCGTCCAGAGCTGACCAAGGTAAATGTCCCGCGACAAGCCCCACACAGCGCCACGGCCGCCCCGGCGGTCACAATCCGTTCGCATCCTCGTACGTACCGACCGGCTCGCATTCGGAACAAATCCGACAGTCACCCCATTAAGGGCGGTCGCCCGAACCTGGAACTCCCGAACCTCCTCGGACACGACGACCGTCGTGGATCCCCCGAACGGGTCTATTCTGCCAGCATCCAAATGGATGCGGTTGGTCACTGAGGCGTCGGCCGAGTCGGCGCGGAGCGGGCGACGCCGCCCGCTGGCACGCGCACGGCCCCGACGTTTCGTCGCCACGCCAGCCACGTCATGACTCATGGTCATCCGAGACGCGGGCGCTGACCTCGGGGTTGTCTCGCCGGAGGCAGACGCTCCGTTGACGCATGGTGACTGCGGCGACCCGAGCGCGGGCGCGCCAAGGAGCGGGACAGCTGCCCCCGGGCGCCATGCGCCCTCGTCCGACACTCGACCCCTCCGTCGCGGTCACTGCGCGAGATCTGTCAGCCCACGCCCCGACGCACCGACTTAACACGGTCACGGCCCGTCGATTGCGAACTTCCTACACCATCACGACCCTGTTCACAGCATCGACCTTTAATGCGGCGTTGGGTACGCCTCGCGGTCACGCTGCGCACACGCTACCAACCCGGCCCAACGTCCGCCGGACAGTGGATCTCGAGCCGGCCACCGCGATCCGGGACGCTTCCCGCCGGAATTCCGAACACGCACAGCGACCACCGCGGCACCTGGCTCCGGACCGCGGCCCCGAGCCCAGCCACCCGTCCCCCGAACGGCAGCCAGGAGTCCGCCGCCGGTGGACCGGCCAGACATCGACACCAGGCAAACCGGGCCGCTTCCGACACACCGCCAAAAACGAGATGTAGGCCACAGACCGGCTCGTCGCGCGCGCCGGCCAGCGATCGACGCACCAGGACGAATCGGTCATTCGCGCAGGTCATCGGCTTGCGCGTCTTCGCCCGGCGTCCGGCGCGCGCATGCGGCCCTGCGGACGAGACCTGCGTTCGCGCTCAACGTTTGCACAGGTTCTCTCCCGGGCAGATGCACGTGCATGCGCCCGTGCCATACTGCTCATGCACGAGAAGCACGGCGTATCCGCGACTGCCGCGAGGCGGGTGGGGGGGTGGGTTGGTGTACGCGACCTCACGGCGGCGCCGCCTTGGCGCGTCCTCGACGGTCCCCGTCGCCGGCCGCCGCTCGCGAACAGGTCTCGGCACGCCCGCCGGTCTGACCGGCCGGCGCTCCCACACCGCGCCCAGGCTCGGTGCGCAGGACCGCCAGCGGCATCCGCGCGTTTCGCCAAGGGGGACGGACGACGCGGCCACCTCGTTCGAGCCGGATTCGGGATGTGGTGGCAACCCTTCCCGGCATCCTCAGGAGACCGCCTTGACCATGATCTACAACGGCATGTCGGCTGCGGCGCTGAAGAGCGTCACCTGGCAGAAGAGCCAGCGCAGCAACTCGCAGGGGAACTGCGTCGAGATGGCGCGGATCTCGGGCGATGCCGTAGCGGTCCGCAACTCCCGGCATCCGCAGGGGCCGGCCCTCATCTACACGCTCGCCGAGATCGAGGCCCTGATCATGGGTGCCAAGGACGGCGACTTCGACAACCTGCTCTGCTGATGTCCGCCGTCTACGCCGCCACGACGTCGACCCGCGTTCCGCCTTCGTACGGAGCCCGCATGGACACCCTGACTTCCTCGGAGAAGACGCTGCCTGGAGAGCGCATCTTCACGTCCAGCGACCTCCCCAGTCTGTCGTTGCCCGACACCGACGGCCTCGTCACCTGCCGGTGGTTCCAGGACACCGCCCCAGGCCGGGCTTCGTGGCGGACGTCGTCCCATCCGTACCGCCCCGCCTGGATGGCGGCGGAGGCGCCGACCGGCGACGAGACCCTGGCGCCGCGCGGCCCAGGGCAGGTCGCCTTCGTCGCCGTCGACCGGACCTGGCTCGTTCGTGAAGGCATTGACCGCATTCGCACCCGGGCCGTCGACGCCGTGGTACTTCACGCCAAGGCCAGCCCGCCCGGCCGGACGGCGCTGGCGCTCGCGTTCAGCGCCTACCTGCGGACCAGGCAGCACAAGATGGGTCTCGGTGCCGACGTCCTCACCGCGGCGGTCCGGCCCGAGCTCGCCGGTGCCGCCGGCGTCTTCCGCGTCCCGCACCTCATCACCGTCTCCGACGGCACCGGGTGCGTCGCCGACACCATCATCTGGCAGATCATGTGCGGTCCGCGGTACGACGCCTGGCTCGGCGGCGCGCCCCGGCCCGATCACGTCGCCATCGAGGCGGCCCTGCCCAGCCTGGTCCGGCTGCGCCACCTGTGGCGCACCGGCCGGCTGGACCGCTGCCGCGCCGACACGCTGGCCGCGGTCCTCGACGGCGGCGAGCTCACCGCCCAGAAGGTCTTCCGGTACCCCCGAGTCGTTCTCCCCATCGCGTCCCGGGCCCTGCACACGAGCCCCTGACGCTCGGCCTCCCGACGCGGCCGCGGCGCGCCCCGTGTCCCACTCACTAACCCCGGAACCCCGGCCACAGCGGCGTGGTCTGGGGTTGCTCGCAGGTCGATCACAGCCCGGCCCGCCTCACGATCAGGCGACCGGCCTCGGCTGGCGCGCCGGGCTTCCGCGGCGAGCGGCATCAGCGTCACCAATAGCGGTAGCGTCGGTACCGACGGTTACTACGCGGACGGCGTGCTCGCCTTCTTCGACACAGCCCGAGTCCGCGGCCCCGGAAGCAGGCGGGTGGCGGCGATGCAGATCACGAACAGTTCCGGCGACGACCGTCGCGGCCGGGTCGTCGACCAGGTGACCGATCTGATCGGTGACACCCCGCTGGTCCGGCTGGACGCGGCCGTCGCGGCCTCCGCGCGCCTGTGGTCGGCCGACGACGATCCGACGACCGGCGCGGGGCGGCGGGGCGGTGCGGGGCCGCGGGCCGGGGCATCGGTGCTCGGGAAGCTGGAATACGTCAACCCCGGTGGCTCGGTGAAGGACCGGATCGCGATGACGATGGTCGACGCGGCCGAGCGGGAGGGCCGGCTGCGCCCCGGCGGGACGATCGTCGAGCCGACCAGCGGCAACACCGGCGTGGGGCTGGCCATGGTCGCGGCGCTCCGCGGCTACCGGTGCGTCTTCACGATGCCCGACAAGATCAGCGAGGAGAAGCGCGCGGTGCTGCGCGCCTACGGCGCCGAGGTCGTCGTCTGCCCGACCGCCGTCGGCCCGGACGACCCCCGCTCCTATTACTCCGTCGCCCGCGACATCACCCGCCGGACCCCGGGCGCCTGGAGCCCCGACCAGTACTCCAACCCGGGCAACCCGGCCGCGCACCGGGCCAGCACCGGGCCGGAGATCTGGCGGGACACCGACGGCCGGGTGACGCACTTCGTCGCCGGCATCGGCACCGGCGGCACGATCAGCGGCGTGGGCCAGTACCTCAAGGAGGTCAGCGGCGGCCGGGTAAGGGTGATCGGCGCCGACCCGGAGGGCTCGGTCTACTCCGGCGGCAGCGGCCGGCCCTATCTGGTGGAGGGCGTCGGCGAGGACATCTGGCCGGCGACGTTCGACAAGACGGTCGTCGACCAGGTCGAGCCGGTCAGCGACCGGGACTCGTTCCTGATGACGAGGCTGCTCGCCCGCTCGGCCGGGCTCCTGGTCGGCGGCTCCTGCGGGCTCGCGGTCGTCGCCGCGATCCGCGTCGCGCGCGAGCTCGATCCGGACGACCTGGTCGTCGTCCTGCTGCCCGACTCCGGCCGCGGCTACCTCTCGAAGGTCTTCAACGACGAGTGGATGTACGAGAACGGCTTCCTCGAACCGCCGTCGGACGAGCCGGTCGTCGCCGCCGTTCTGGCCAGCAAGCAGGCCCCCACCGCGCCGGAGCTGGTGCACGTGCACCCCGACGAGACCGTCGGCGCGGCGATCTCCTACCTGCGCGAGTACAACGTCTCCCAGATGCCGGTGGTGCGCCACGAGCCGCCGCTGCGGGCCGCCGAGGTCGCCGGGGCGGTGCTCGAGCGGGAGCTGCTCGCCGCCGTCTTCGCCGACCGCGCGGTCGTCGAGGCGACGGTCGCCGCGCACATGTCGGCCCCGCTGCCGACGGTCGGCTCCGGGGAGCCGCTCTCGACGCTGGTCGCGGCGCTGGGCGGCGACGACCCGGCCGTGCTGGTGCTCGACAGCGGGAACCCCGTCGGCATCCTCACCCGCGCGGACCTCCTCAGCTTCCTGGCAGCCCGATGACCGCCGTCAGCCCGGGCGCGGGCAAGGACGCTGCGACCGGCGCCGGCCCGCTCCCAGACCAGCCGGGGCCCGGCGCGACCGGGCGGCCGCCCAGCGGCGCGCGGCCCGACGGGGAGAAACGCGCCGCGGGCGAGCCGGCCCGCGGCGGGTTCGAGACGGTCGCGGTGCATGCCGGGCAGGAGGCGGATCCGGCGACCGGGGCCGTCGTCGTGCCGATTCATCCCGCGTCGACGTTCGCGCAGGACGGGATCGGCGGGCTGCGCGCCGGCTTCGAGTACGCCCGCTCCGGGAACCCGACGCGGGCGGCGCTGCAGACGTCGCTCGCCGCGCTGGAAGGCGGCCGGACCGGGCTCGCGTTCTCCTCCGGTCTCGCGGCCGAGGACGCGCTGCTGCGCGCGGTCTGCCGGCCTGGGGATCACGCCCTGATCCCGGTCGACGCCTATGGCGGCACCTACCGGCTGTTCCACCGGGTCTACGCCGACTGGGGACTGGATTTCACGACCGTCGACCAGACCGACCCGGCCGCGGTGCGCGCCGCGCTGCGCCCCGGGCGGACCCGTCTCATCTGGTGCGAGACGCCGACCAACCCGTTGTTGTCGATCGCGGACATCGCCGAGCTCGCCGAGCTCGGGCACGCGGCCGGCGCGCTGCTCGTCGTCGACAACACGTTCGCCTCGCCCTACCTGCAGCGCCCGCTCGCGCTCGGCGCGGACGCCGTCGTGCACTCGACCACCAAGTACCTGGGCGGGCACAGCGACGTCGTCGGCGGCGCGGTCGTCGTCGACGACCAGGAGCTGGGCGAGCGGATCGGGTTCGTCCAGAACGCGGCCGGCGCGGTGCCGGGACCGTTCGACGCCTGGCTGGTGCTGCGGGGGATCAAGACGCTGCCGGTCAGGATGGACCGGCACTGCGCGAACGCCGCCCAGGTGGCCGCGCTGCTCGAAGGCCATCCGGCCGTGACGGAGGTCCGCTACCCGGGCCTGCCGTCGCATCCGGGGCATGCCGTCGCCGCGCGGCAGATGTCCGGGTTCGGCGGCATGGTGTCATTCCGCGTCCGCGGCGGGGCCGACGCGGCGGCGGAGGTCTGCCGGCGGCCCAGGCTGTTCACCCTCGCGGAGTCGCTGGGCGGGGTGGAGTCGCTGATCGAGCACCCGGGCCGGATGACGCACGCCTCGGTCGCCGGCTCGCCGCTCGCCGTTCCCGACGATCTCATCCGGCTGTCCGTCGGCATCGAGTCCGCGCCCGACCTGCTCGACGACCTGGGCCAGGCCCTGGAGGTCGCCGGCCCACGACGCACGCCATCCGCCATCTGATTGTTCTTTTGGAGGGTGGGACTCTGGAACTCACCTACGGCCACCCGGAATATACTCGCTAACGGAAGGTAAGCGGAGGCGCTGTTCCGATCTGGCCCCGCGCACCCGGCCTGGCGAGCGGTTCTGTTGACCGACGGTAAGCGAAAGCAAGGCGACCACCCAGGGTCGGACAACGGCTCGCGGCGGCGTCACGACATGCGACACGAACGCGCGCAGCCGGAGCCCATCCCACAGGACACGGTCCGTCGGCAGCTAGGACGATTGCGTGGGCGAGTGACCTACCGACGGATCCGGTCGATCAGCGGGGCACTAAGGTCCAGGTTGGCGGCCGCGGCAGCAGCGCGTGCTTCGGGCCCGCCGGGACCGTCCGTAACACAGAGCCATCCAAGGCCGCGGCCAAACCGGTTCGCGGCCCGGGCCGTACGACAGGTCCGCGACCACGCAGCGCTATCGGGGAGGAGTGGGCGTGGCAACAGCACACCCAACGCTCGCGGGCGGAGCGGCCTGGCCAGCGCCGCCGGAACCGTGCGCCGATGAGGGCGCGATTTCGCCGGGGGCCGCGGCAGGCACCCTCCTGCGCGCCACAGACGACACAGGTATGGACACGGCAGGTATGGCGGACCCGACGATCGACGACACGCTCTCCACCGGAGAACGAGCCGGAAAGCTGCTGCGTGAACTGCTGGCCGGCACCCCTGAGTACCGCCGGATGTGGGAGTCCCGGGTCCGCCGGGCCAGCGCCCAGGAGCCAAGCTTCGCGGCGGTCGCCCGGGTGATCGCGGAATACCTGTGGAACGCCGGCATCGTCGCCGAGGAGGACCAAGAGCTCGACCGGGCCCTCAAGGACCGGGTCAGCCGGGCGCTCGGCGGCGGGCGGATCTCCGCCGAGACGATGGAGTGGTTCATCGAGGCGTTCGGGATGCGCCAGCACGAGGCCGCGCTGTGGGCGGCGTTCGCCGGCCTCACCGACCCCGGCGTCGACCCGGGCTCCGGTACCCGGCACGGCGCGCCGGCGCTGATCCTCCCGCAGCGGCACCGCACTCTCGCGCTCTTCGACCGCTACCGGATCGACGGCACCGGTTCGCTCGTCGAGCAGCGCAGCTACCAGGTGATCGCCGCGCAAGAGGACGGTGTCGCCGTCTACCCGTGGGTGCTGCGGTCGGACGCGGTCGAGAGCAGCGTTCTGCTCGGCGGCAGGCCGGGTACCCAGCACGCCTACAGCTCCCGGCTAACGCTCACCGAGGTCGAGCTGGACCGGACGCTGGGCCGGGGCGCGAGGCACGCGCTGGAGTTACTCGCGCGGTTCCCCACCGGGCAGCCGGTCCAGGAGATCCGGCGCGCGGTGCGGGCCAAGTCCGAGAGCGTCGACCTCGCGATCACGTTCGACCCGGCGCGGCTGCCGCGCGACCCGCGGTGGACGGTCTGGAGCACCCACGAGGGTGGTTTGATCATTGACGAGGAGCCGGTAAGCCTGTCCGAGAACCACACGGTGCACCGCTTCGTGCCAGCCATCCATCACGCCGTCGTCGGCTTCCGCTGGAGCTGGTGACCGCCGGATTTCCGACCCGGCCGAGGGAACGGCCCGTCGCGGATCGTCCGGCGCGCGGCTCGTCAGCCGCGGGTGGCCGGCGGGACGCGGGACAGGATGGCGGTGACGTCGGTGCCGGACGGCAGGGTGCCGTAGCCACGCCCGCCGCCCGCGGCCAGCCGGGTGGCGCAGAAGGCGTCGGCGACGGCGGCCGGCGCGTGCCGCACCAGCAGCGCGCCCTGCAGCGCCAGCGCCATCCGCTCCACCAGTGACCGGGCGCCGAACTCCAGCTCGCCCGGATCCGCCGCTGGCAGCCCGGCCAGTTCGGCACGCACCACGGCGATCGCCGCGTCGAGCCGGGCGTCGCCGCCCGCGGCCAGATCGAGCTCGGCGTCGAACGCGGCCACGGCGGCCGGCTCGCGGCCGAGCGTGCGCAGCACGTCCAGGGCGTTGACGTTGCCCGCGCCCTCCCAGATGCCGTTCAGCGGCGCCTCGCGGTACAGCCGCGGCATCCCCGACTCCTCGGCGTAGCCGTTGCCGCCGAGGCACTCGAGCGCCTCGGCGACGAACCCGGGCTGCCGCTTGCAGATCCAGAACTTCGCGAGCGCCGTCCCCAGCCGCAGGAACGCCCGTTCGCCGGCGTCACCCCGGACCCCGCGGTCGAGGGCGCCGGCCAGGCGCAGCACCAGTGTCGTCGCGGCCTCCGACTCGACCGCCAGATCCGCCAGGACGTTGCGCATCAGCGGCTTGTCGACGAGCATCGCCCCGAACGCCGACCGGTGGCGGGCGTGGTGCAGCGCCTGGATCAGGGCCGCCCGGGTGCCGGCGGACGAGCCCAGCGCCGAGTCGAACCGGGTCATCCCGACCATCTCCAAGATGGTCCGCACACCGCGGCCCTCCGCGCCGACGAGCCAGCCGACGGTGTCGTCGAACTCGGGCTCGGCCGAGGCGTTGGAACGGTTGCCCAGCTTGTCCTTCAGCCGCTGGATGCGGAACGTGTTGCGCGCTCCGTCCGGCAGCACCCTGGGCACCAGGAAGCAGGACAGCCCACTCGGCGCCTGCGCGAGAACCAGGAACAGGTCGCTCATCGGGGCCGAGGTGAACCACTTGTGCCCGCGCAGCCGGTACCCGCCGTCCGGGTGCTGGGTCGCGACCGTGGTGTTGGAGCGGACGTCGGAGCCGCCCTGCTTCTCCGTCATCCCCATGCCCGCGATCAGGCCGAGCTTGCCGGCCGGCGGATGCAGGCCGAAGTCGTAGACCCGGCTGGTCAGCAGCTTCTCGTACAGGGCGGCGAGCCCCGGCTCGGCGCGCAGTGCCGGGATGACGGCGTAGGTCATCGAGACCGGACAGGTGTGGCCCTGCTCGACGGTGCTCCAGACGTGCAGCCCAGCAGCCCTGGCGACGTGCACGCCGGGCTGGTCGCTGCCCCAGGGGGTGCCGGCCAGGCCCTCGCGCACCGCGACGTCCATCAGGGCATGCCACGACGGGTGGAAGTCGACCTCGTCGACCCGGTTGCCGTACCGGTCGTGGGTGCGCAGCTCCGGGACGTGCCGGTTGGCCGAGTCCGCCCAGGAGGCGGCCTGTTCGCTGCCGGCCAGCCAGCCGAGGCGGTGCAGGTCGTCGACGTAGAACCCGGCGCCCTCGCGCCGGACACCCTCCTCCAGCACCGGGTCGTCGGCGACGTCGTAGTCGGTCAGCGGCGGGGGCTGGTTGGTCACCGCATGCGTCACCGCCGGCCGGGACCGGCTGCCGAGAGCCTCCTGGCCGCACGACGGCACGCCGTCCAGCGGCTCCGCGGACGCTCGCCGCGTTGATCCGTATGCCCAGAATTCGGGTGCCATCGATCCGGGTGCCACCGCCATGAGCCGCACCTCCTCAGTCGGGCGCTACCGACCGCTGCGGTCATCGTGCTCCCGTATCCGCGCGGCATCCAGTACCCAGATGTATTCCATTGCAGATCAGCTCGCATGCGCCAGAACCACTCGAACCCGTATTCCGGCCCGAGGGTGCCGCCCGGCGCGCGGCCGGCCGCCGTGGTGGGCCACCGCTGGGCGGGTCGCTCAGCGGTAGCTGAGGAACTCGCGCCCGGCCGCGTCGATGTGGGCGTGCTCGTTGAACGAGATCAGGCTGGCGCCGGAACGCCCCGACACGATCTTGGTCAGACCTGCGTTGATCGCGACTCGGTTCAGCTGGACCAGGCTCTCGGGCGCGAGGCCGAGCAGCCGGGCGCAGACCGCCGCGATCGGGCCACCCGAGGTGAAGACGACCGCGGTTTCGCCGGAGCCGAGCCGGCCGAACAGCCCGTCGAGCGCGTTGATCACTCTGTCACTGAACGCGCGGTAGCTGCCGGACCCGCCCGCGTCTCGCGTGATCCAGTCGAGCAGCGCGGTGTCCAGCAGGCGCTGGAAGTCCCGCGACGAGATGCCGCTGGACGTCGACACCCGCTGGGCCGGCGGCTTCGCCGGGTCGGTCACGCCGCTGGCGAGCCAGTCCTGGTCGTATTCGTTCCAGCGCGCGTCGATCTCGGACTCGCCGGTCCAGGCACCGGCGTCGCCGGCCAGCGCCAGTCCGGCACCGCCGCCGGCCACGGGCTGGGCCGCCGCCTGGGCGCCGGCATAGGCAGCGAGCGCGGCGGCGGCCGTCTCCCGCTGGCGGCGCAGGGTACCGCTGACCGCCAGACTGACGTCGACGCCGCGTTCCCGCAGTGCCGCGCCGGCCAGCGCGGCCTGACGGTGACCGAGCTCGGACAGCACGTCGTAGTCG
>Ga0068859_100002668_pt1 | contig 18112 bp, 9 predicted proteins | sample KBSSwiS22_FD_66585 | JGI IMG/M metagenome (GOLD analysis project Ga0068859, IMG submission 66585) | Switchgrass rhizosphere microbial communities from Kellogg Biological Station, Michigan, USA - KBS Switchgrass S2-2 | ecosystem: Host-associated > Plants > Roots > Rhizosphere > Soil ...
TTGTGTTGGTCCGCCGTAATTCCCCAGCGGTGCCAGCAGTGCATTAAGCGGAGAGGCCACCGTCCCGACCTTGTCGTTATTGACGCCGTTAGTGAAGCCGGTACTGCCATCACTCGCGCCAATCAGGTTGTTGCCCTGCGAGACAAACGCATTTCTCACGTCGGGAGAAAACGGGGACGTATTGCCGGCGATGATTGTGTTTCTGACATTTACGGTCCCTGAGGCCTGCAGACCGCCCGTAAATAAGGCAGAATTGCCTGAGACCGTGCTGTTGACCATCGAGACGTTACCGCCGGCCTCCTGGCTAAAGCCGCCGCCGAGGCTGGACGAGTTGCCGGAAATTGTACTGTTAATAACTTTAGCAACGCCCTGGTTGTAAATGCCACCACCATCATTAGATCCGCCGCCAGTTGCCGAATTCCCCGAGATCGTGCTGTCTCTCAGCGTCAGGTTGCCCGTGGTCCTATTACTAATGCCGCCCCCCAGGTTAAATCCACTTCCATTAACAGTGTTCCCTGAGATCGTGCTGCCGGTGATCGTCAGCGTGCCATTGTTTTGAATAGCTCCGCCCTCGCTCAACGCGGTGTTGACCCTTCCGTTGCTCATCGTCAACCCGCTGATACCCACGGTGAAGGTGCTGGCAATATTGAAAATCCGGCTCGCGTTGTTACCGGAGATAGTCAGCAGATTCGCGCCCGGTCCGTTGATCGTCAGGTTCTTACTGATCGCCAGCTCGCCGCTTGTCAGCGTGATTGTCTGACCGTTCAGTGCCGGATCGAAGTTAATTGTGCCGCCCGCGCACACGTTAGTAATCGCATCGCGCAGTGAACCGGCGCCGTTGTCATTCGTGTTAATTACCGTGGCCGGATTCACACATGGAGTGATCGTGATGACAAAGCTCTGCGGCGCAGAAGTGTCGTTGCCGCCATTGAGTATGCCGCCATTATCGGAAAGCGTAATCGTGATCGTGGCGTTGCCGCTCGCATTGTTCGCTCCCGTATAAGTCAACGTGCCCGTGGTGGCGTTGATAGCCGGTTGGGCCGAGAACAGCGCCGCGTTGGTATTGCCGGTGACGTTGAAGGTCAGCGTCTGACCGCTCTCATCTGCTGGACCCGGTGACATGCCTGTGGCCCAGTTAGTAACAGTCTGCGGGCCGGAGTTCTGGAACGTCGTCGGGTCCGAACCTTTCGTGAACGTCGGCGGATCATTCGATGAATTCACCGTCACCGTGAAGGTTGACTCGACAAACAGACCACCAACATCGGTCCCGCGAATGGTTATCTGGGCTGAGCCGGAAGCATTCGCCGTGTAAGCCAGCGTCAGATTGTCGTTGGCATTGTTGATTGATACCGAACTGAATAACGACGGATTCGTATTGGCCTGTACGGTATAGGCGAGGTCATTGCCGTCTTCGACATCATTAAAGGACAGGCGCAGATTCAGCACCGTGTTCGCCGCATCCTCGTTAACCGTGACCGGAGGAATGCCGGTCGTGGTTGGCGTGTCGTTGTCCGGATTAACTGTGATGCTCGCCGTCTCGGTCGCAGTGCTGAATGCGCTAATGCCGCCCGGCGCGGACGTGTCTGCGGTATTGCCATTTGTGCCGCTGGTCTGATCCCAGGCGCGGAAGGTCAGGCCCGGATCGACCGTGCCATTGAAGTTCAGGTTCGGAATGAACCGCACTCGGGTCGTAGCGTTCGAGGCCAACAATCGCGAGTTCAGAGCATCCGGGGTTCCGAAAGGCAGCCAGTTCGTGCCGTTGTCGATCGAATACTGCCAGGTCCCATTCGCGTTATTAACTGCAAACACCGCGATTCCTTCCACGGCGCCCGCATCGAGATCGGTGATCCGATCGCCACCGGCGCTGAGGATCACATCAGAGACAAGTGTCCCCGGATTGGAGGCGTTGGGAACGTCTTCGTTAATCGCGTTCAGCGACATGTTGCCGGTGTTGTCCATCACCGGCGCGTCGTTTTGTCCGTTAACCGTGATCGTGAATGCTACCGGCGCACTCTGATTAACGTTGGGCGCCACGCCACTGCCGCTGTCGGTAGCCACCACGTTAAAGGTAGCCGTGCCGGAAGTATCTCCGGTCGGCGTGTAAGTCAGCGCGCCGGCATTACTGATCGACGGTGCGCTGGTAAATGTCAGGTTCCCGGTGGTTCCCGTTTGGGTGACGGCATAACCAACCAGGGTCTGACCGACTTCGTCAGTCGCCGCGGGCGGACCCGGCTGGAAGTTGGTCGTAAAGCTGTTAACAGTTTGTGCTCCCGCGTCTTCATTTACTGCCGGCGGATTACTCGGGATCAGGAATGTCGGTGCGTCATTGACGGCATTGACCGTAATCGTGAACTGCTGTGTGCCCGACGTGTTCGAGTTGGGTGCGACATTGCTGCCGCTATCACTCAAAGTAACGTTAAAGGTCGCCGAGCCATTGGTGTCTGCGTTGGTGGTGTAGGTCAGATTGCCGGTTGTCGCGTCGATCGCCGGCCCGCTCGCAAATGAGATATTTCCCGTAGGGGCTCCCGTCGGCGTCACATTGAATGTCAGTGGCGTCTGGCCCGATTCACCCGGTCCCTGCGAGATGCTGGAGGCAAATCCGTTTACGGTCTGCGCGCCGGAATCTTCGTTGACCGCCGCCGGATTACCGGCGAGCGCAAACGATGGCGGATCGTTGATCGCATTTACGTTGATGTTTACCGTGTCGGTATCAGTCTTAGCGCCGCCGACTCCTACGTTGCCCTGATCGTCGGTCACGATCTGGATAGTGGCCCCACCAAAGTAGTCGAGCGTGGGCGTAAACGTCATCCCGTCCAAAGCCGTGTTGATGGCAGCGATGGTTCCGGTGAAGATCATTTGCGTATCATTCACGCCATCGTTGTTCGCTGCCGGCGGCGTAAAGGTCAGGCCGGCCGTACCGCTCAAGCTCATCGTGCCGTTGGTCGCAGTCAGCGTCACCTTCACATCCGCGCCGCCCGCATCCGGGTCGGAGATCGAGATGAGATTTGCGTTGCCGGCATTGAACGTCAACACGAAATCCTCGTTCACGTTCTGCGTGGCGGCCGGGACAGAGTTGACCGGCGCCAGGTTCGCAAAGTTTGAAGCGCCGATATGATTCAGGGCCTTGCTCGCAAAACTGGCGGGCTCAGTTTCTGCTGCTACGCCCAAAGTCCAGTTCGGCGCCGCGCCGCCTAATATGCCACTCGCGACCCAGTCGGCCGCGGTTGAGCCGGTCGAGTCGCCGATGCGCCCGACATAAGACGGGATAAAGTTCACGATCACTTCGGGACCGAGAGAGGTGCCGCTGCCCGCGGTGTTACGGAAGCTGAAGGCTCCGTAAGCTCGCGCGTTGGCCGAGCCGTTCATCGCGCTAATCGAATCACGCACATTCCAGCCCGCAAAAACGAACCCGTCGGTCAAGCCGTCATCATTGACGTCAATATCGTCAGTCAGCGATGGCGCTGCTCCCGTCTGGATCAGCATGAACGTAACGCTGGAGTCTTCAATGTCGGTAGCTCCACCATCAGCCTGGAAGATGGCCCCCGGCAAGCCGCCGAAGCCCGCGGTAGTACTGGTCAACACCGTCGCACCGGCATCAGTCGTGTAAGTATTCCCGTTCTGTAACAGCACCAGGAAGCCATTCGCCCCAAAGCTCAACCCTGAAACGTTGATGATCGTCTGAACATCGCCAGGATTGTCGGCGGCGTCACCCTCGATCGCCACCAGGTAGGTGCCAACCGGAATCGTCGTGTTGGCCGGACCGCGCAGCTCGATGTATTCGTTGGGCGCATCCGTGCCCGGCGGATTGAAGAGAACCTCATTGATATACATCGCCGCACCCGCAGTAACGGTGATGTTGATGGTGTCATCGTCGGTCTGGGGGCCGCCGGTGCCGGTCTTGCCCAGATCGTTGCTCACCATCTGAATGCTGGCCGCGCCGGTATAACCCGTTGTCGGCGTAAAGGTCATGTTGTTGAGCGCGGTGTTGAGATCCGGAATCGTCCCCTCAAAAGTCATCGCGGCGCTGCCGTTACTGCCGCCGGTGAAAGTCAAGCCCACCGTGCCGCTCAGGTTCATCGTGCCGTTCGTCGCGTTCAACGCCACTGAGATCACATTGTCAGTCTCGGCCGCATCCACATCCGCAACTGAGATAGCTGCGCCGGTAAACGTGTAGACAGTGTTCTGCGGCATGCTGACTGACGCGGGAACAGTGTTGACCGGTGCTACGTTCACTCCGGTCACGGTAATCGTGAAGGTCTGCGGAGCGCTCGTGTTTGAGTTGGGAGGCGGCGCACCGACTCCAGTGTCAACCGCCGAGACATCGACAGTAGCTGTACCCGAAGTGCCATTCGTCGCCGTGTAGGTCAGGGTCCCTGAGGGACTGACGGCCGGCGGCGACGTGAACGCCAGACTGCCGGTGGTGCCGGTGACCGAAACGTTAAAGCTGACCGTTTGTCCTGCCGTTACTTCGTCAGGCGGTCCCGCGGAGATGGCCGTGGCCCAGTTGGTTACCGTCTGCGCACCGGCGTTCTTATTAACTGACTGGTCGGCGCCCTTCACGAATGACGGCGCGTCGTTAATCGGGTTGATGTTGAAGCTGACCTGGCCATTGGCTGATTTGAAATCATTGACGCCATTGGTCGTGCCGTCGTCCTGAACCGTGTAGTCAAACCCGGCCGAGCCGTTGAAGTTAGCCGTGGGCGTAAAGTCAAAATTCGTTCCGTTGATGACCACTGTGCCGCCGACGGGGTTGCTCACGCCGGTTACCGTCAACGTTTGCCCTGATTCGTTAGCCGGCCCTTTCGCATCATTGAAAACCACGGGCGCGATCGGAATCTGATAAACACCAGCCGTGCAGCCTAAAGCACAATCCTCATCGATGTCGCTGACTGTGTCGTTCACCGGCACGGGCGCGTCGTTTACCTCAGTGACGAATAAGTTGAAGGTGTCCTGAGCGGTTTGCCCATTTGTGGCTGTCACGGTCACAGTGATAACCACCGCGCCGTCGGCCACAGTATTCTTATCCGCCGCAGGCGTGATGGTGAGCGTGCGAGTCGACCCCGCTCCGGTCAGGCTGATGTTCGCCGGCAGGTTAGGCACTACCGTCGTATTGCTCGACGTCGCGGTCACCGAGGTGATCAACGCGCCGGTGCCGTCGCCAATATTAAAGGCAAAACCTGGCAGCGCAGTATCTTCCGCAGTTGTCTTGTCCGTGATGTCTTCAATGGTCGGATGCAGCTCATACGCCCCAATGTCCACCGTTTGGATCGCATCCGCATCAGCCGAATCAGCATTGCGCGGATAGCCCACACCCCGCTGATCGACCGGCAGCGTCTCAGCCGTATCAGCATCACCGTCCAGATCGAACGTATCGGCCGGCAGGTTCGCGTTACTGCCCGCCTCAATCGCCACACTGCCCCCAACCAACTTGTGCGTCAGTGTAAGCCCGCCGTTGTTGGCCAGCGTCGTGTCCAGAATCGTGCCGATAGCCCGAGTGCCAATGCCGCCAACGCCGACGATATTACCGTTCGTCGTGTCGGTCAGCCCGCCCGCAGTCGCCGCATCGCCGATCAAGTTGTTACTGGAAGCGGCGCTGACAGCGGTTCCGTTGATGTCGTCGTTGCTGTCAGAAACACCATCCTCGTTGAAATTACCGGCGACAATGGTGTTGTGCAGAATAAACGTCGCCGCGTTGAAGATGCCGCCGCCGGTGCCGGAGGCGTCATTATCGTTATCGGCACGATTGTTCGTAATCGTGCTGTTGATAATCGTCACAGTGGCGGTGCCGCCCGTTTCCAGAGCGCTAAGACCGCCGCCCGGACCATTTGCGTTATTGCCGCTCACCGTCGAGTTGACCACGTTGACGGTGCCCGTGCCGCCGCCGGTGGCATAGTTGTAAAGCGCGCCACCTTCGAACGCGTTATTGCTGTTAAGCGTGCTGCTGAAGACGTTCAGCGTCGCAGTGCCGCCGGCCGTCGCATCGTTGTAGACGCCACCACCTACACTGGTGGAGGTGTTGCTGTTGATGTCGAGATTGATCAACGTCAGGATGCCGTGATCATTCCAAATGCCCGCGCCGTTGGCCGCGGTAGACCCGCCCGTGATCGACAGTTCACGAATTGTCACTGTCTTCCCGGAGTTGATCTTGAACACCCGGCTGGCGCCGCCGCCGCTCACACTCACGTGATTGCCGGCTGCATCCGGACCGTTGATCGTCATGTTCGCGGGCACCGACAGTTCACCCAGGCTGAGGGTAATTGTCTGCGGCGTCGCAAAAACACCTGCCGTGTCGAACTGAACGGTGCCGCCGGAACATACGGTGGCGATCGCTTCGCGCAAAGAGCAATCCGCATCGCAGGTGCCGTCGTTGGTGTCCGCGATCTTCGTGACGATTGCCGGGTTACCACAATTCACTACGTTCTGTGTCAGCGTGCCGCTGACCAGCGTGTCGAAGTTCCCGCTGCCGTTGTACTTCGCCGTGATTGGATGGCTGCTGCCACCGACATACGTTCCGCCGGCGATCGTGCACTGGGCAGTCCACGGCCCAGCACCGCTGATCGCGACGTTTGTGCACGTACCAATGTCCACGCCGTTATCTCTGAAGGTGATCGAACCCGTCGGTACAGTTCCTACCGGAGGCGTCTGCAACGCCGTGTCGACCGAGATGGTCGCCGTGTAGGTCACCGGATCTGCAGGAGTGGATGGATTCAGACTGGACGTGAGCGAATCGAACTTCACATCAAACAGATCGATTGGCGTTTCGGTCGAATCGCTCCCACCGCCGACATCGGGATCGTCGGTGTTTACCGCGCCGAAGCTCCCTGTCACGCTGCCCTGCGTCGCAACGCGCGGCGCCGGCGTCAGAAGGGTCAGGTTTGGCGGATTGTTCACCGTGACGGAGAAACCAATCTGCACCGAGTCTCCCGGGCGCAGGGTGCCGATGTCGACACAGATGTGTCCCGTGGGTGTATTGATCGGACCACACGGAGCGAACGGTGCCGGTTCCAGGGCCGTTGAGCGACTGGTTACGGACCCTCGGCTCGTACGCACACTGCGGGCGTGATTCGAACGTACATCGCTCCGCTGAGCATTGCTCTCGGCATAAGCAGTTGGTTCGATCGCCGACGAGATTCCATGCGCGATGCTGCTGAGTGTCTTCCTGGCGTGCGCGATCAAACCTTCGGACGAAACCGGCTGCTTCACAATGTTATGTGCTTCAGCAGTGATTGCCGATCCGCTGAACGACTGGATCAGGCTATGCGCGGCGGCCGTCATCGACGCTCCATTGATTCTTTCCGCGAAGCTGTGCGCGTCACCCGCAATCGATGCCGTGAAGGTCGGCGCCGGCGGATTTGCCTGCGCATTGAATTGGCCCTTCGGATCGACGTCGGGCCGGAAGAATGCGGGCTGCGTGCAAGCGGCAACCGCCGCGGGCGTCGCCGGCAAGGTGTTGACGAGGGTGACGGTACCCGAAACCCCGGTGTTAGTGTTGGCCGGATTCAAGTTGTCGTCATCGATGACGCCGGCTGGCGTGCCTGACGCTGAGCCGTTCCTGGATAAATTGAGCTGCGTACCGGCGCCGGCAATTCGGCTCAAATTCACGTCGCTGAAATTGGTGGGATCGCCGGCCGAGAAATCATTCTTGTTACCGGCCACCGAAAACGATCCGACCACCACGTTGGCAATGCTCGTGTCGGTAGCAATTGCGCCGATGTCAACGTTGAGACCGGCAAACGAGAAGGGGCCCGGCGAAGTAACCACGTTGTTGAAAACGGATGCGTTCAGCGTGGCGCTACCGTCATTGTTCTGTATGAAGATGCCTTCTTCATTAGTCTCGCGAATCGTATTGTCGCGAATCATTGTGGTGTGAGTGCCGGTGCCAGTCGCCTTGACCTTGATGCCTGAGGCCTGGGTTGATCCCGTTAACGGGGCCGTGCCCGGGGTGCCGTCCACAATTCCGATCGCGTTGTTGATGATGCTGCCGCTTACCGTTCCCGAACCGTTGCCGCTAGCCACCAGCAAGGCGATACCGATCGCGTCCTGAATCTTGTTGCAAGAGATGTCGTAGGTCACCGTGTGCGGACCGCCGGAACCACCCTGCAGCACAAAGCCACCGCCACCCGAAGATTGATTGACATTATTATTGCTGAGCTTGTTGCGACGGAAGACCAGGTCCATCGTCGAATTCTGGTTGAAGGTGATGGTGGACAGACTGCCGATAGCGTTAGTGAAGAAGCTGTCCTGAACCGTCAGGTTCATGGTGATGTTGTTATTCGCGCTGAAGGCCAAACCGTTGGTGCCGTTAATGCCGATATTGCCGAAACTCGTGTTGGTGATGATGAGGCGGTTCAACGTGCCGCTGGTATTAGTCACGCGCAGGTTATCTGAGAAGCTGGAATCGGTGCCCGTGGTTCCTCCCAGGACGCAGTCAGTTATCACCGCCGTCGGAAACGCCCCGCTGGTATTAAGATTGTCAAAACGCGCCGCGCCTTCTTCATTAGGACCAGTGGAGCTGGTTCCGTTGCTTCCATTAATGATTGAATTGGTAAGCGAGAATCCGGTAACGCTGATGCCGCGAATGCCGTGGTTCTGCACATCGTTGATGTGCATCAAGGTAAAGGTCGGGGCCGAAGTGCTGTTGAGATAGATACCCGAGCCCGAGGTCGCGCTGGCGTCCGCACCAGTCTTGTGCTGAATCTGGCCGCCGCTGCAGGTTGGCGTGGCAATCGTGCACGACCCGCCATTGCCGGTCACCGTCAGTTTGCCGGTCGAGCCGGTCGTATTCAGGGTGATGCCGTTGCCGGCGCTGTTCGCTCCCGTACCCGAACTAATGCTGCGGAAGGTCAACCCCGTCGCGCCAATCGTGGCGTTGTTGACGTTGAGTCCCGAGCCCGCCGTCGAATTGATAGTGTTGATGATCGTCGTGTTGTCCTGAGTCGCCGTAAGGGTCATGCCGGTGTTGCCACCGCTGACGTTGAAGCTGGTACCTGTTGAACTCGTCAGGCCGAGGCCGCCGGTAAAGTTGATCGTCCCGCCAGTGTTGCCGGTCAGATCAATGGCATTCGCGGTGGTCGTGGCGGCGGTGATTTGACTGCCGGCAGCTCTGGTAAAAGTCGTAGTGCCACCGGTCTTAACGTTGATCCTGACGGCGCTGGCGGCACTGTTTTGAGTGATCGTGCCGTTGTAAGTGACGTTGGCGGTGCTGGTGTCTTCGTTATAGGCAATACCACTGGGACTGGTAATTGAGGTAGTGGTTGAAAAAACTATGGTGCCTGCAGAACCAGTGGTGATGTCTATACCCGCATTAGCGCCGGCGCCGCTGAGCGTGTTGGTGCCGTTGAAATTGACCGTGCCATCTACGTTATTCAGGTTGATGCCGGTCGCCCCGGCAGCAGTGCTCGTCGAACTCAGCGTTCCGTTCTGAAACGTAATCGTGCCGCTGGCCTGCCCGGTGATGTCAACGATCAGGCCCGCGCTCGTACCGCTTTTCGTGATGTTGCCGTTGTAGGTAACACCACCCGTACTGGTATTGAAGTTAAAACACGTACCCGTCGGATTAGTAATCGTCGTATTGTTGGAAAAACCAAACGTGCCGGCCGAACCGTTAGTAATGTCGATGCCCGCGTCGCCGCCGTTCAGCGTGTTCGTGCCATTAAAATTGTAGGTGCCGTCGGCGTCGTTGAACTGAAGGCCGGTGCCGTTGGTGGCTGAGAGTTGGCCTGATGTGGGCGGCGAACCCACCGCGAACGTGATGGTCCCGGTGTTGTGTTTGGTAACGTTGACCGTGGCGAAATTGTTCGCCTGTGTGATGGCGCCGCCGTACGTAACGGCTGCGGACGCTGTGCCGGCGCCGCCGTTTACATTGAATGCAATTCCCGTAGGGCTGGTAATCGTGGTCGCCGCTGAAAACGTGAATGAACCTGACGAGTCATTGAGGATGTCAACTCCCGCATCGCCTCCCGGCACGGTGTTTGAAAGTGTATTTGTGCCGTTAAAATTGTAAGTGCCGTCGGCGTTGTCGAATTGCAAACCCGTGCCATTGGTAGCCGTCAGCGTCCCCGTGTTGAATGTGACCGTGCCGGTTGCATGACCTCCCGACACGCTTACCATCGCCGCGTTATTGCCCTGGGTAATATTGCCGGCGTAGGTAGTGCTCACGGTGCCGCCGGTGATGGTAAAGAGCGGTCCCGTCGCAGTCAGCGTACCGCCGGTAGACGTGAACGTGCCGCTCACCAGCGAGAAGTTAATGGCATTGGCATTGGTACCGCCGGCGCTGACATTGCCAAAGTCCATGTCAATCGGCGTCAAAGGCACTGCTGTCTTTGTGACATTGATCGCCCCGCCGTTTGTGGTTGAAAAGGCAGCTCCGGCATTGGTAACCGTAATAGTGCCGGTGTTCTCAGCGGCTACCAATCCCGGACCATTCCCGTTCGATCCCGACAGCGAAGCGAATGTAACGGCGCCGACATTTCCGAGAGCTACGCCGCCGAGATTTACCATCGCCGCCGTAGAACTCATGGTGATGCTCGTCGCGCCAAAAATGGCAGAGGTGCCAGTCGCCAGACTTTGAATGTTGATCCCCTGACCCGTTGCGGACACTCCCGAAATAGTCGTTGCTCCAGCCGTACTGTTACCGCCCCCCACGGCGGAAGTGAACGTCGCATTCGCACCGGTGTTGTTTTGTAAAGTGAGGGCGCCGAATGTGCGAGTGCCACTGGAGTTGTTCTGTAACGAAATACAATTCGTGCCGCCTGTGCCGGCCACCGCCGTACCGACTGCGGTAGTGCCAAAATTCAGATCGGCCGTAGTCGTGCCAATCAAAATGCCCTGCGTGGTGCTGCCGGACACGGTGGTTGATCCAAACGAGAACGCGCTGCCGCCGGCGCCGTCGGAATCAGCAACTCCTGAAAGGTTGATCCCTTGAGCTGTGCTGGATGTCGTGGCAACGCTCGCAAATCCTCCGGCTACCGACAGAGTTCCGGTTGTTAGACTCAGTGCCTGACCATTGCCCGCCAGAGTGACGTCGGGCGAACCACTGTCCCCAACAATTAAGGTTCCAAAATTCGTACCCGAGATCTTTGTGCCTGTCGTCGCGCTCACCTTAAAGCCGCGCAGCAGGTTGCCACTGCCGAGATTGATCGCATTCGCAGCGCTGGTGATGTCGACGATGTTGCCGTTCCCTGAATTCGTTGGCGGCAACGGATCAGTGCCGCTCGGCTGCGTCAAACCCGAGATCGAAATCAGACTCGCCGTCGCGTCCTGCCCGATAAATTTCTGACCCGTGCGCAGTGTCACCGGACCGACGTAGGCCGTCGCCGCAGTGTTCTCAAAAAGAAAAACGACGTCGTTATCCTGTGGATGTCCGACGCCGCCGTCATTTACTGCCTGAAAGTTGGCGAGACTTGTAAATGGATGCGACAGCCGTCCGTCGCAATTCGAAGCACACGCGCCGGCGTTGTTGTTGACGAACCAAATGCGACCCGTAACCGTGATTTGGACAGTCGCGCTGGCGGATTTATTAGCGGCATTCTTCGCCGTGTAAGTAAAGCTGTCGGTGCCGGTGAAGCCGGCTTTTGGATCGTAAGTGAAGCTGCCGTCGACGCCAATCGTGACGTTACTACATCCGGCGCACTGAGCGCTCGAGACCGTCTGCGCCGTCGTTGTCATGCCGGTATTATTGCCGGCACTCAGATCGAGATCGTTAGTAAGCAACCCAGGCGCCGGCACATTGATACTCACCTCGCCAATCGTGTTGTACAAGTCCGACATTGCCAGGATGCCCGAACCGTTGACATAAGCCGTGTGCACATCGATATCGTCGTTGAACTGCACACCCGTAGCGTCGGCATCACCCGTATTCTGAATGGTGACCGTGTAATTGATCGTGTCGCCGGGCTTGGCGCTGGCGGGATCGATCGCGGGCCGGTTATCAGTCATCGAGGAAGTAACGACTGCGGCGAAGGGTGGAGCCGGAGCCGGCTCGGGAACCGGGGCGTTCGCGAACACCCTTTCAGTCGATGCTTTCGTCGCAGCACCGGATACTGTGCCCAGACGTTTGGCTTCCTTTGCCTTCGGAGCCGCCAGAACTTTGGGCGCGGCCATCGCGGCAATGGGGGCAATCAAAATAGAAAAAGACAGCAAGCAAGCGACAAACACTTTAAGGCTGTCAGGTGTGGGCTCAGGGAATGAAATTTTCACAGCGGTTATCCTAACTTCGGATGATTGAATGATTGGATTCTGACTTCAGAGTAACGGGGGCACCATGATTACCAAGCTCGTTTCAATGGTGCATAAGACTAATACGGAAGCTAAATTAGGTCAACGAAAAAGGGTTTTGCGCCTCGCAGGTCGACCCACGGAGAGAACCCGAACGTTGAGCTCCTTCGCGAACGATGGCGCCTGGAACTTCAGTAAACCGGGATCCGATCCTCTGGGATCCGCGCCCAAGCGTGCACAAATGTCGCATGGACCGCACACAAGCCGCAAGTCTAAGGGCGGCTACCACTTATGACGCCGACTGACCCGGGGCTTTGAGCGGTGGGTCCGTCGATCAGATGAACGTTGGCACAGTTGCCCATCTCACCGGCCCGGCGTCGGCTTTTCTTCCGCTTTCTTTTCGCGGTTCCGCAGTTTTTTTTCGGCTTCGACGTCCTTCATGGAAACATAATTGAGCGCGCCGCGTTCGCCGCCCGCAAAGACGCGAATCTCAACCTCAGCGCATTTCAAAACCTTCATTTGCGTGTCCATGCCGGGGTAGTCCTGCCATTGACCAATCGCCGGCAGGTTCGAATTCTCGATAACCTTCTTTACGAAATCGTCCACATGCGTCCACTGCGGTCCGTTGTAACCAATCGTCAGGTTATAAGCGTGGCCATCAAAGAACGTGAACGAGAGGCGGCTCACGCCGGGAAATTTATCCTTCGATTGATACTTCGGCGGGAAGACAGTCAAACCGGAAACCCCAAACTCGCCCGGGGGACGCGCTAAACTTGTGCGCAGCTCGGGATCGTCTTTGCTCCCGGGAATCGCCTCAAGGATTTCCGTAGATGTCATCCCAAGCTTCAGTCCGTTAATGACCGGTGCCGCCGATGCGGTCATCGTACAAGCGGGCTTTTCCTGGTCCACTTTGGTCGGCTGATCAACCGTTTGAGCCGGAGCTGTGTTGGCGTTGGGAGCAGGCGGGGCGGCAGATTTGGAAGCAGAACACGCAATTGAAATAACGATCAACAGCGCGGCGACAGCAATCAGGAATTTCATTTCACTATGATGCCACGGGAGAGCTTTCCGTACCACCGGCAAACCAGGTAACAATAGAATATCGCTCACCGTAAGTTACCGGCGTTACTTCATGTGTCAACTCCGAACGAAATGCTACGAGCGTACCGGCCACCGCCTTGAGCTCGCGCGTCGCGCCGCTTCGCCAATCTGAGAATACTAATGACCCACCGCAGAAAGAACCCTCAGCCGGCTCGCCAGACTGCGCGTTCAGAAAGAGGCTGATCGAGATCCGCCGTAAACGATCCGACTCCATCCGGACCAATCCGGTGTTCCCGTCCTGATGCGCGACAAAGAAATCTCCTGTTCGATAGCAAAGAAACTGTGGTTCTTCACAATCACCGAGGCCAATGCCGAAATGCTGCTCCAGCTGCGCTTTCGCTTTAATCAGGCGGGACTGCACCGACCGGATCGTTTCAGCGGCAGCCAACAGGCGCGTGACATTACGGATTGTGGCTGCCACCAGCGGCGTTTGACTCTGGCCATAGGTCAGCGCGGGAGTCGCCGGGCTGTGACGTAGTTCGGCGATCAAATCGCGGCAACTTGCCGAGGCGAATAGCTCCGGTATTTCCAGCAGGTCAAAATCGGACGGGTGGCGACTTGTCATAAACGAAAGACCGTCAACGCGATCGATAAGATACGCGTTGGCGGTCTTTAACCTCTAACCTCTCGGCCGTGACGTTAAGGTCGCGCCGGGAAAACGCCCTGCATCGCAATGCAGAAGTTGAGCGTCAAGTACGGCATCATGTTGTTGTGCGGCAGGCCGCCACCGGCTGGCGCCAGCATCTCAAACGCCATTTGCACCACGTCCGTTGGGGGACTTGGCTTATACGCGAACCCGCCAGACGATCGCGCAAAGGTGCGATCGGCGCCGGGCGCGTCAAGTTGCGCGGGCTGGTTCTGCGCCATCAAACTGTGTGTGTGAAGCGGTATTTCGCTGACCAGAAGGGTCACAGTGTCACTCCCACCCTGCTGACCCAGATCGTAAAGCGAAAGACCCTGACCCTGACCTGGATGGAGCGGAGCATTGCCCTGCATATCAGGTAAGGCAAAAGTGGACTTGCCGTCGCCTCCATAGACCGTTCCGAGCAACGAGAAGAGGGCGGTGTTCTGGGAAATCGGCAGTAATTGCCCGTCGCAAAACGCCCACCCTTTGGGCGCAAAATTAAAAGGGAAAATCCTAATCTCAGCTACAAATGGATCTGACATATATCGTATCTCCTCTCGCTAGGTCTGCGACGGGAACACCCCGAAGAGCGATAGAATGAAGTTCACGCACAAGTACGGCTGAAGGTTGTCATGCGGCTGGCTGCCGCCGGCCGGGGTAACCGCCTGAGCATTAAGGGCCTGGTTGGCGTCTTGCGCACGGTAGATTGTCACCGAAGCATTCTGGGCCGTCAGGTTCCCCGCCGGTTGAGTTTTGTCTCCGGCATTCCCCGTCGCCAGTACCGCATGGGTGTGAATCGGAATCTGATTCGTGGTTAAGGTGACGGATTCCACTCCCCCGGTCTCGCCTATTTGAAACGTGGCGCCTTCCGGAGCCGCACCCATATGGATTGGCACTCGACTTTGCAAGTTCGGCAGATTGAACGTCTCTTCGCCATCGCCTCCATATGTCGTACCGATCAAGACGAACAGCGCATCATTTTCTGCGATGGGCATGGTTTGACCGTCACAAAAGGCCCAGCCATTTGGAGGAAAGTTACCTGCGAATATTCTGATTTCGCCAATGTATGGTTCTCCCATTTTTCGAATCTCCTTTTAGTTCTGCGACGGAAAAATCCCTTGCAGTGCAATGATAAAGTTCAGCACCAGATACGGCTGCCTGTTTTCGTGGGCTTGGCTACCGCCGACATTTGAAAGCGTGCTCGGAAGCAAGGGAGTCAGATTCGCCGGGGCGCCATAAAGGTTATTGACCACCCCGAACAGCGCGTTGGAGGCGATTGGCGCATAGTTCTCCGGGTTCGAGGTGTGCGCCGTGCTGCTGGCTTGCGCTTGATGGAGGTGCGTAGGCATTGACGACTGGTTGATGGTGACGGTGGGCGTGCCCGCCTTTTCCCCCAACGTGTGACTGTTGCCCACGTGAATCGGGACTTGCCCACGAAGATCCGGGAGAGCGAAGGTCGTCTGCCCGTTTCCTCCATAGGTAGTGCCGAGCAGCGAAAACAGCGCCTGGTTCTGATTTATCGGCAGAAACTGGCCGTTGCAAAGGGCCCAGCCCTTGGGCGGAAAGTTAAAGCTAACGATTTTGATTTCTGACAAGAAGGGTTCTGACATGTTTCTTACTCCATGGATGAAGTTAAACCAATGTTGAGAGTTCGTCTTCGGAACCGCTTGAACTCGAGGGCGACAGAAGATTAACTAGACCGATCGACCGCAAGTGCTCGCAAGCTCAATCGTCTGAATGGCCTGAGCAAAGTGGCGCGGATTCTATGCCCAAGCGGAACGGATTGCAAGCAAAATCTTTTACGAAATGCAGAACAGTCTCGGCAACGGAACGATTGCCACTGCCAGGTGCACATTTTTAAGTTAGCTAATCGAGCGCGCCTTTGACGCGAGCAGTCGGCGGTTCGATGAAGTTCTTACAAGCCTTCCCTGGCACGGGCGGGGACTAGCCACACGCGCTGAACGCGCCCAGTCATCTGTTCGCCGCCCGCGTTGCGATGAATTGTTAAAGGGTACGGCCTGGTATCAGTGCCGGATCCGCTGCGGCGGCGGATTATTCAGCGCATCCGCATACGAGAGGCGATTAATGGTCGCCACATAACCCTGCGCGCCGTTGCTGTCAGGCCCACTGGGAACAAGCAACAGTGAGAAGCTGCCGAGCGCAGCATGGTCCAGCTGATAACTTCCCTGCTTTAACGGCTGACTACCGCCGCGGAACTGAAGGGAAAAACATTCGCCGCCACTCGAGCCGGGAAGATCTCCAACCTCAACCAGAGTCACCTCGACAATGCCGGAGGTGGCGTGAAGCTGAAAAATTGACTGCAGGTATGATTCAAATGTCGCCTTGGAATAGTTGCTTAGCGCATCGTCCTGCGGATCCTCAACATAGTTGGCTTTCCAGGTTTTTGCCAGTGTATCTGTCAGGGGCACGGCCGCAAACATTGCTGCGAACGCACTGGCCTTAAGGAATCTTCTTCGTGATGTCGACATTCTGCCTCCAAAGAATTTGCCGGCCGGAGGCTGCTCCGTTTGCCGGGCGGAATGGTGAGTTTCCGTGTAGAACGCGTGCAGTCTAGTATCTTTCAGCAAAACATTCAATTATCTTTTCCGAAATATGCTCGAAGCCTATGACGACCGCCGGGCGCTGTTTTGCGCAAAGAGGACGTTCTTTCCTGAAATCAAAGGACGCACTTGTCTTTATGAGAGGGCTGCGATTACGACTGGTCAGTTCTGCGAGCGATATTCAAACATGACGTTGTAGCCATCGTTTTGCGTCGGTTGAAAACCCAGCCGTTGAAACATGCCCTGCGCCGGATTGTCCTGCTCAATCCAGATTGTCACCGCCTGACCGTTTCGGTTGGCTTCGGCGATTATCTCCTGAACCAGCGTCGTGCCGATGCCGGCAGACCGATGCTCGGGCAACACGGTGATATCCAATATCCGGATCAGGTTCGATTCCCGGGAAACGTAGAGCCGCCCCACCGGTTCATCCGCCGTTTCAATTATCTGGAAGTTGGCCTGGGGGTATTGCCCTCGATAATGCGAGTTCTGGGCATCGAATTGAAACTGGAGAAAGGCCTCGCGCTGCTCATCGGTCCAGGGAACCACAGACAGCTCGCGAGCGCGAGTGCAGGCGTACACCTTGCGCAAAAACAGATCGTCCTCAGCCGTAACATCGCGAAGAGTGATACTCATACCTATTGCCGGGCTCACTTCTTTTTAACCATCCGATTAAAGCAGGCTTCGTATTCTATTCCCTCCTCGTCACGGCCAACGGGAACGAGGAACAAAGTAAATTCCCCCATCAGGTCGTGCTCGAAGTCTCTAGTTCCCTGACCAAGAAAGGTTTCGTTCGAGGTTCGAAAAACAACCGCGAATCGCTCTTGTCTCTCTGACAGGCGCAGATCTGAGACGTCTGCCAATTCAGCCTCCACGCTTTCGCTTTCGTTTATGCGGATGCGAAATTTCGTGTGCAAGTGCTTTGCAAATTCCGCTTGTTCCAGAACAGCCGGCATAGCTAGTCCTCTCTTTTCTCAATAGCAGGCTCGCAAATCATTTCGAAATACATTCCGTCTTCGTCCACCACCGAAAACCCTAAACGTTCGTAGAGGCGACGCGCGGGGTTCATTTTCGACACGTGCAGTCTTACCGGTTTTTGCGCCGCCGCCGCGCGCTCTAACAGCGCTTCTATCAACCACCTGCCGATTCCGAGATTCCGCGATTCGGGTAATAGCGCCACATCCACCAGCGTAAATTGCTGGTCGCCGTCACTCACAAAGAACCGTCCGACGGGCTGACCGTCGCAAAAAATGATGTTATCTTCAGCGTCCGGATATCCGGCTTCATACTGTTGCCGCTGCAGATTGAACTGCATGTTCAAGAGAGCTTCCAGTTGGCCCGGGTCTCCGAGAAATTGAAATTCGAGCCGCGTACTCGCAAACAGTTGGCGCAGAAAAGGTTCATCACCGGGCGTGGCCGGTCGCAGACTCACCAACCTGGGATGGATCATTTTCTGGTCCACGCAAAAGAAATCTCTGAAGATAGAAAGTAGCAGACGATGACCACCATCAAAGACGCGCCAGCATCGCATAACCCGAACGGTTTGCTCAAGGAACCGCAGCGCTTTTCGAACCTGCGCGCCGGCGGACGCGAACTCGCGTCACGTCTCGAA
>Ga0068859_100002669_pt1 | contig 18110 bp, 13 predicted proteins | sample KBSSwiS22_FD_66585 | JGI IMG/M metagenome (GOLD analysis project Ga0068859, IMG submission 66585) | Switchgrass rhizosphere microbial communities from Kellogg Biological Station, Michigan, USA - KBS Switchgrass S2-2 | ecosystem: Host-associated > Plants > Roots > Rhizosphere > Soil ...
GCTCCGGCCACCGCCAGGATGGGGCGTGCCGATAATCGATGCACGCGACGACGTACCCGCGCGACGCAAAATAGCGCGCGAACCATTCGTCCCTCGCCGGCGAGCCGTTTTTCCACCCTCCGCCATAAATCTGTACCAGCACCGGAAATCGTCCCGAGACTCGCGGGCGATAGAGATCCAGCTTCAGCGACACGCCGTCGGGCTTGGCGAACTCAATTCCGCGAACGACCCTGGCGTCTCCGGGCTCCACTGGCCTGAACAATTCACCGATCTCGATCGGCCGCAGGCGCATGGCGTGCCCCGGTGGCGCCGGGAACTGTTCCATCAAGGTATCGAATCGCGCGAGCGTGGAGGGAACCTGCAGAATCGGCCACAGCGAAATAGATCCCGAAATCAGAGAAAAGACCAGCGCCAGCCTGGCGATCTTGTTCCTGCGGGAGCCCGCAGCAGCGGCGATCGCCAGCAGAAGTGAGCCGGCGAGCAGGACCGGACTCACTTCTGGAGCGCCGACGCCAAATGCAAGCAACCGTTCGTCAGGAACAGGAATGACCATCCACACCGCTGCGAACAGCTGCAACGCGGTGACGAGGAGCACTGCCCAATACACGACTCTCATCTGTGAAACATTGCCAGGCGGACGAGCGCCTTGTCCGCGGCTGCGTCGATGTCGGCCGCAGACGCGTTGAAGTTGTTCGCGATTATCGAGAAGGCCAGCGTCTCGCCATCCGCGGTGTCGACATAACCCGAGAGCGCGCGCGCATTGTCGATCGTCCCGCTCTTCGCACGCACTTTCCCCTCCGCGGCGGTGCCGGTGAGACGTCTGGCGAGCGTGCCGTCTCTGCCCACAATCGGCAGCGTCTCCACAAACGCCGCGGCATGCGCCGGCCTCCTGTACATCTGCTGGAGGAGCCGGACGAGCGCGTCGGCCGTCACGTAGTTGTAGCGCGACAGTCCGGAGCCGTCGGCCATGATGTAGCTGTCGTCCGCGACGCCCAATACCCGCAGCGCATCCCGGGCCGCCGGCTTTCCGACTTTCTTCAGGAGCAGCTCCGCGTACTGGTTCTGGCTCACCTTCATCATCGACGTCGCGAGTACAGCCAACGGTCGCGATTGATGGGACGCGAGGACACGCGCGCCCGATTCATCAGGCTTCGGAGATATCTCATCGATATCGACGGCCTCGCCGCCCACCTGGACACCTTCGGCGATGAGGGCGGAACGAAATGCCCGGACGAAGAAATCAGTCGGATTATCTACCGACGCGGTACGGACGAACGGCGCGGCCTTTGCGGGAATTTGACCCTGCACGGTCACGTGCGAAGAGCCGGGAAATCGTTGCAGCGTCAACATGCCGGTGCCTGTTTCGGCAACGGTCACCAATTGGTTTTCGATTTCGAGCCGGCCGCCGTCGGGCCGCACCTGGACGCCAACAGGATCGCCGGCCGACGAGCCTGCTTGAATCACGAGATCGACCGAGCCCTCGTTGTATTCCAGCGCGGTCACAGGCGCCGAATAGCCATAAGGAAGGTTGTCGATTGACCAGCCGTCGCCGAATCCTCTGTCGTCGAACAGGTCATCGTCACCGATGACGCGGCCGTCTATGATTCGCAGGCCCCGCTCGGCGAGATCGCGCGCGAGCGATCGCAGAATGCCAGGCTCATCACTACGCTCGCTGATGCTCGGATCGCCTCCTCCGACGACAATCAGATCGCCGCGGAGCACGCCGGATTCGATCGGAGCGGAAGTGACGACTTTCGTCTCGAACCGATAGTCCCAACCCAGCACCTCAGCGGCGGCGGCGAGCGTCAGGATTTTCATGTTCGATCCCGGCATCATGAGCTTTCCGGGGTTCAGCGCAAACATCACCTGGTCCGCGTCTCGGCTGGCGCCGGCTGGACGAATCAGCACGCTCCAGAACGATCGCTCGAACTGCGGCGCGCTGAACAAGGCTGCGAGATCGTCTTGAAGAAGCGCGAGCGGCGCCGGCGCCGTCACCTGCTTCGGTTGGTTGGGTGTGACCGAGACGCGCGGCGAACCGCACGACTCGAGAACGAGAAGAGCAAGGAGGGCGAGTGAAGTGCGCTTCACTCCTTCATCTTACTGAATGGAATCGAGCTTCTTGCTGGCGGCCTCGTACTTTCCCATTTCGACCTTCAACGCGCCCGGCTGATCGGGGCGCACCGCATACACGTCGGGACCGCGCTGGCCGATGGACACGCGTTCTTCCTTCTTCCCGTCCTCGAACTTCACCGTGATGATCGCGGCAGGAGAGCCCAGGCCCATCGCAGGATCGATCCTGTCGACGGCGGCCTCGGCCCGGAGGTTGGAGAACTCGAGCAGCGCTCCTTCGAAGTTGCTGGAGTCTACGGTCTTTTCAGACGGGACGACTTGCTTCCAGGTGTCGCCGCCGTTCGGATCCTTCGACTTCACCCGTTCGAATGCGCGCGACTCTTTCCCTCGCGTAATCTCGAACCTCGTTGTGTTGAACGGCCGGAACGCAAAAATCTCTTTTCGCCGCAGGTCGAACGGCTTCTTTCTGAGCTCGTCGGCGAGGGCGCTGGCCACTGTGAAGACCGCCGGCTTCGATGGGTCGCGAGCCCAGAAACTGCCGCCGTCGCCGGCTTTTCCAAGCTCGAAGGTCACTTTCTGCGGGCCCATCCCGATAACCGCGGTCACTTCCGGCTTGTCGAGCCCGTACTGCTTCAGATCCTTCACATCTTCCGGCTTGTCCTTCAGCGTCTGCATCTGAGCAGCCATCAGCTGCCCCAGCAGGCCCTGCACGGTTACATAATCAGCCGGCGCCTGAACCGGCTTCACCATCTTCCAATCTTCTGCGCCCGACTTCTCGACCCGAATCGTCTGATTCTTCGAGACGAGCTCGAGAGTGTCGACTTTCGGCTGGTCAATTTTCAGCGCGGTCTTGTCCCGAAGATCGAATGTGGTTCTGTTGAACGTCGTGTCGGCGGACGTTCCGACGAGAAACACCCGCTTGGCGTCCGGCAATTTGGCGTACACGCCGACGCCGGTCGGGCTCTTGTCGCCGAAGAGAATCCGCTTGGGCTCTTTCTCACCGGCAACCGTGAAGCTGACGTCCATCCGTGGCTGCGTCAGTCCGTACGTCTTCAAGTCCGAGGCGTTCTCCTCGACGACGCGATCTTCTTCGAGCGTCGCGAGGTTGGTCACGATGTCGTTGACGTTGTTTTGATCGGCGGGCGCGGTCGTTGGCTTCACGATGGTCCAGCCGCCGGCGTCTTTTTTCAGCGCGGTGTCTTCGCCGCTCGCGAGCTTGATTTCGACCTGCTCGATCTTGGCGGTGTCGTAGGCGAACACCTTTTTCTTGGCGTTCTCCTCCGGAATGGCCTTCTTCGATTCGAAGAAGTACAGATAGCCGCCAAAAGCGGCCGCCACGATCAGAAGGACGAGTGTGGACCGGCCGCGCATCTATCTCCTCTGCCACCACGTGTAGACGCCCGAACCGAGAATCAAGCCGGGGATGAGCAGCAGCGAAATCCACGCAAGATTGCGCTGCTGGGTGGCATTCAGCGTGATGCGCCGGTCGTCTTCGGCACGCGGATGGATCGAGATGAGATCTTCCTGCTGTGTCAGCCAGTTGTTGATGTTGACGAACAAGTCGGAGTTGCCCTGAATCCCGACGGCCGCGTTGGATGCGAAGTCGGAATCGCCGAGCACCGCGATGCGCGTTTGCGTCTTGGGCGCGGCCTCGGCAGGCTTCTCCCCGGGCTTGGCCGTGGCGGCCGCACTGGCAGCGGGCGCCGGCGCCTCGGGTGCGTCCACGCTGAGGGTGAGCCCGATCGTCAGCGGCCCTTTGCGATCGCCCCCTTTTTCGTCGAGCGTCACTTTCCCCCCGGAGGCCAGCGACTTCAGATCCGTCTTGGACCAGCTGCGCTCGCTCGTCTTGATCAGATCCTGCAGGTTGGCGCTTGGCCCGAGATTGGTACCGGCCTCACCCTTCACCGATTGCGCCAGGGGATATGCCGTCAACATCGAGAAGTCCTTCGTGATCGGATGCGGCGGATAACTGGCCGCGACCGGCACCGATGCATCGGTGCCGAGCATCTGCCCGATGCCGCTGACGTCGAGCACGATGTCGTGGTTCAAGGTGATGTCCCATTCCTTCAGCAGCGCCTCCAGCGTCGGTGTGGGATGCGCGGTGCTGCCGACAGGCGGGTCGAGGAGAAACAGTACCTTCCCGCCTTTGCGCAGGTACCTGCGGATCGCGTCGACCTCCGGTTGCAGGTAGTCGGCCGTCGGGCCGGCGATGATCAGCACGGACGCGTCGGCCGGCACGTCCGGGTGCTGGGCCAGGACGATTTTTTCGGCAGTGTAGTTGTCGCGCTTCAACACGTCGACCGCGCTCGAATAGCCGGTTCGCTCGGCGCCCGTGCTGTCTTTTTCGCCGTGTCCTTCGACGAAGTAGGCTTTGGACTGCCGGCCCGTCGTCACCTTGATTAATGCGTTGGTGAGCTCCTGCTCGCGATCGCTCATCACCCGCTCGCGGCGCCCATCCTGCTCGAAGACGACGGTACCGTAGTTCTGCACGCCAAGTTCCTTGACGCGCGCCGGGTTTCTGTCGGGATCGAGATACTCGACCTGTACGTTCTTGCTCGCAAACTCGTAGGAACCAAGCGCATCACGGAAATGCTGGAACCCGTTCGGCTGGTCGACGACCGTAATCTTGATCGGCGATTTCAAGCCGTTGATCACCTTCAGCGTCTGGTCGGACAAGCTGAACGACTTGGTGGCCGTCAGATCCCATCGCTTGTCGCGCCGGCTGACCAACCAATTGATGCCGATCAGGATGACGAGCACTGCGATCACGCTGACGCCCGTCATGGCGCTGAATCGCGTCTGGCGTTTGCTGAACGACCGCGCGATCTCCCGCCACTGGCTCAGCGTATAGAGCAGCACACAGACGAGGCCGGCGATGGCCGCCCAGTAGGCATATTGATCCCACTGCGGACGAAACAAACGAATGGCGACGCCGGCGAATACCAGCAGCGTGCCGAGCCATCCAATGACTCCGAAAATCGTATTCAGCATCAGAAAATCACCCGCGCCAGCGTTCGCTGTCGACCGACTTGGCGGTCAGGAACAGCCCGAAGCTGATAAAGCTCAAGTAATAGACGACGTGCTTCAGGTCGATCACGCCCTTCGAGAAATCATCGAATCGGTCGGTGATCGACAGCGCCTGCAGCACCTTTTGCATATTCGGACCCGCCGAATCCTGCATCCAGCCGATGGTCCAGAGCAACAGCAGTACGGCGAACGTCACCATCCCCGCCACGATCTGGTTTTTCGTCAGGCTCGAGATCAGCAGGCCGATTGAAATGAACGACGCGCCCATCAACAGGAGGCCAAGGTAACCAGACACAATCGGCTTCCACTCCGGATTGCCATAAATGAACAACACAGCAATGTGGATAAGGGTGACCGCCATCATCAGCGCGTACAGCCCCACCGCTCCGAGAAACTTGCCCATGATGATCTGAAAGTCGGTGAGAGGCGAAGTGAGCAGCAGCTCGATGGTGCCCGACCGCTTCTCCTCGGCGTAGGTCCGCATGGTGATGAGCGGCAGCACGAACAGCGCGACGACGCTCACGTTCGCCAGCAGCGGGCGGATGGCCATCGAGTTGATGTTCACCTGGCCCTGGCCGGGCATGCCCATCTGCAGGCTGGCACGCATGAAGAAGTCGATCGAGACCACGTAGAACCAGCCGAAGACAAGCGCGAAGAAGCCGATGATGACGTATGCAATCGGCGACGCGAAGTACGACTTCAGCTCTTTCTCCGCGAGGGCGAGGATGTTACCCATTCGGTTCGTCTCCCATCGGCACCGGTTCGCCCGCGGGAACCGGCGGCTCATGTTCTTTTTCCTCAGTCGTGAGGCTGAGGAAGACGTCTTCAAGGCTCATACGGCTCGCGCGAAGCTCGAGCAGGCCGAAGTTTTGAGAAACGATCGCGCGGGCGAGATCGCGGCGCACGTCGCGGCCACGCTCGCTGCTCACTTCATACGCGGTCGCGCCGTTGCTGCCCGCGGCAACCGACACGCCAGTGACGCCAGGCACTGTTTGCAAGACGCCGGTGACGTCGCTGCCCTCAGAATCAATCTCCACGTACAGCGTCTCGGATCCCCGCAGCCGCGCCGTCAGGTTATTGGGCGTGTCTATCGCGACAACGCGGCCCTTGTTGATGATGACGACCCTCTCGCAGGTTTGCGAAACCTCGGGCAGGATGTGCGTGCTCAGAATAATGGTGTGCGTGCCCGCCAGCTCGCGAATCAGCTGCCGCGTTTCGATAATCTGTTTGGGATCGAGACCGGCCGTCGGCTCGTCGAGGATCAGGACTTCGGGGTTGTGCAGAATCGCCTGGGCCAGGCCGACGCGCTGCCGGTAGCCCTTCGAGAGCTTCCCGCAGTGCCGGTTCGCCATGTCGTCGACCCGGGTTTTCCGCATCGAGTCTTCGACCCGGCTGCGGCGCTCGCTCGACGAGATGCCCTTCAGCTTGATCCGGCCGACAAACTGCAGGTATTCCCTGACCGTCATTTCCGGGTAGAGCGGTGGAGTTTCCGGAAGGTAGCCGGTCCGCCGCTTGGCTTCCAGCGGCTGCTCGAAGACGTCGAAGCCGGCCACAACCGCCCTGCCCTCGGTGGCCGGCATGTAGCCGGTCAGGATGCGCATGGTCGTGGTTTTGCCGGCGCCGTTCGGGCCAAGGAAGCCGAGAATTTCTCCGCGCTCGACCTTGAAATTCAGGTCGTCGACGGCCGTAACGCGGCCGTAGCGTTTGGTGAGGTGCTGTACCTCAATCAACGGGTGTTCTCCATGTTGGCGTGTGGCCTTCGGTGTAAGCTCTTGATGCGGCGGCGACCGTGCCACCAGCAGACGATCCTAGTCGAATGTCCTCGAGGGCGGCAAGAGCTGGAGCGGTTTTGCTGGTCATCGTCGCGGTTCTGGCCGCGACCGGCTGGTGGTGGACGCTCCGCGTCGTTCCTCCGTTAGGCGGGCGCATTCCGGTGCGTGGCCTGCGTGCCCCAGTGGCGGTCCGGTTCGACCGGTTCGCTATTCCCCACATCTCCGCTACATCTGACGACGATGCGTGGCAAACAGTCGGTTTGTTACAAGCCCGTGACAGGCTGTGGCAGATGGAGCTGTACCGCCGGGTCGCGTCCGGCCGGTTGTCCGAGCTCCTTGGCGAGGCCACCGTCGAGATCGACCGCCGGTTCCTTACGCTCGGCCTTCGCCGGGCGGCGGAAATCGAATGGCAGCGAGCCAACCCGTCGGTGAAGGCAGCGTTTGAAAGTTACGCACGCGGCGTGAACGCCGCGATGGCCGTAGGTCAAAGTCGATTACCCCTCGAACTGCAGTTGCTTCGTGTGCGGCCGGAGCCGTGGACGCCGATCGACTCGATAGCGATCGGAAAGCTCTTCGCCTGGCGACTCGGTGCCAACCATACGGCGGAGCTGCTGAGGTACGAGCTTGCGCAAGCGCTCGGGGACCGTGCACAGGAGCTGCTCCCCGGGCCGCCGGAGTGGGCGCCGGCGATACTCGGCGATCGTCCATCGTCGATCGTCCAACGTCCAGCGTCGAGTCCCGGGCGTCACGCTTCCTTCGCCGGTACGAAATCTGCCGTGCCTCTGACTCATCACCGGCCGCCGTTCGCCGTTCGCCGTTCGCCGATGGCCGATGGCCGATCCACGACCGACGATCGACGATGGACAATCGACGATCGACGATGGACGATGGCCGATCGACGATGGACGATGGACGATGGACGATGGACGATGCACGATGGACGATGGGGATTTCCCCCCGGCCTCGAGTGGTTATCTTCCGACGCAGGCGCACTGAGCAACAGTTGGGTCGTCAGCGGGGCGCGGACCGCCACCGGGCGCCCGCTGCTGGCCAACGATCCGCATCTGATGATTGAAATGCCCTCGGTGTGGTGGGAAGCGCACGTGACTGGCGCGACGGTGAACGTGGCAGGCGTCACGATTCCTGGAATTCCGTTCGTGATCATCGGTCACAACGAACGCATCGGCTGGGGGCTGACGAACGTCGGCGCCGACGTCCAGGATTTTTTCCTCGAGCGGCTCGATCCTTCCCGGCAGAAATATCTCGAAGGCGATACGTGGGTGCCTCTCGACACGACACACTACGCCATACGTGTCAGCGGACGCGATCGGCCAGTGGAGTTCGATGTGCGATCGACTCGTCACGGTCCTGTGCTCAACGCCGCCGACTGGTACGATCCGATGCCCGGAGCGACGGTGGAAGCGCAGAGCGGCGAACAACTGAATCAAACCGTGCTCGCGCTGAAGTGGCCGGTGATCGAGGGGGAATCGGCCGCGGCGTTCAACGAGCTGGCTCGCGCAGGCAACTGGGCCGACTTCATCACCGCCACGCGGCAGTTCTCCGCGCCCGCTCAGAATTTCGTGTACGCGGATGTCGACGGCAACATTGGTTATGCCATGTCGGGGCTGGTGCCGCTTCGTTCCGCGGGCGACGGCTCGATGCCGATGCCCGGATGGTTATCCGACGCCGATTGGGGCGGCATGATCGGCGGCAGCCAGCTTCCAATAAAGCTGAATCCGTCCTCCGGCCAGATTGTGACGGCGAACAACGAAGTCGCGCGCGACCTGCCCTGGAACATCACACGGGACTGGGTCGCGCCGTTTCGCGCGATGCGAATCATCGAGATGCTCGGCGGCCGTGGCGGTCTCGACATCCCCGCGATGGCGCGGATGCAAGCGGACATCACGAGTCTTTCCGCGAATTTTCTTTTGACGGCGCTCGGTGATGCCGCTCCACAGGAGCTGCGCGAATGGGATCGCCGGGCCGACGGGCGATCGACGCCGGCGCTCTTCGCGGCGTTCGAGGATGCGATGTGGCGGCGGACGTTTGCGGACGATATGACGGATGTGCAGTATGCCCGCTTCTATCGGTACGCGGCAAACGAGCGGTTTGCCGGACTCCGCGCGATCATCGGCGACTCGACGTCGCCGTGGTTCGACGATCGATCAACGTCAGGAATCCGCGAAACACGCGACGACATCGCTCGAATGGCGGCGGCTGATGCCGTCGCCCTCCTGCGCGACCGCTATGGCGATCCATCGCGGTGGCGCTGGGATCAGATCCACTCAGCGAAGTTTGCCCATGCGCTGTCGGGCGGCGGGCGGCTGCTCGATTGGATGTTCAGTCGAGGGCCTGTGCCTGTCGGTGGCGATAACATGACGGTCAACAAGACCACAACCAATCTGCGGCGGCCCTACGAAACTTCCGAAGCGGCCTCATATAGGCAGATACTTGATGTAGGCGCCTGGGACGCGTCGGTTGGCGTGAACACGGCCGGCCAATCGGGACATCCGCGCAGTGCGCATTATTTCGATCAGAACGCGTTGTGGCGGCAAGGCGGTTACCACCCGCTTCCGTTTACGCGCCCGGCCGTCGAGGCCGCCACGGTATCCTTATTGGAGTTGGTTCCAACTGAAAACTAGAAACTGACAACTGAGAACTGACAACTACAGAGAGGCGGCAAATGGCGGCAGAAGTGGGCAGCAAGGCTCCGAATTTCAGCCTGGTGAACGGCGAACGCGAAACAGTCAAGCTGAGCGATGCGACGGCCACGGGGAACGTCGTTCTGGCGTTTTTCCCCGGCGCGTTCAGCGGCACGTGCACCAAGGAGATGTGCGCCTTTCGCGACTCCATGAGTCAGCTCAAGGGATTGAACGCGAACGTGCTCGGCATCAGCACCGATACGTTCTTCACGCTGAAAGCGTGGGGCGATCAGCAGAAGCTCGGGTTTCCGCTGCTCAGCGACTACAACAAAGAAGCGATTCACGCCTACGGTGTCGTCAACCCGGACATGATCGGGCTGAAAAACATCTCGAAGCGTGCGGTGTTCGTCATAGATAAAGGGGGAGTCGTCCGTTATCGCGAGATTCTGGAAGACGCACGGAACGAGCCGGACTACGACAAACTGAAGCAGGCGCTGGCGGAGATCGCGAAATAGGAAATGGCACGAGTTCAACAGTGCACCGTCTGTGAGATCCACACCGAGTCGGTCTTCAAGATCGACGGCATGGATTGCCGCGACGAAGTGGCGATTCTCGAGCGCCGGCTGACCAATCTGCCGGGCATCGAGGACCTGTCCGCCGACGTCGTCGGCCAGCGGCTGCGCGTGAGCTACGACGCCGCCAAGCTGTCGACCGCTGCCATCGTCGAAGCCGTGGCGCAGACGGGCATGCGTGCGTGGCTCGAGCACGAGCATGCCACTCGTGCGAGCTCCGTAGGAGGCGTACGGCTCGCGCTGGCGATCGTCTCGGGCGTCGCCTTGGCTGGCGGGCTGATCCTGCAGTGGTTTTTTGGCGATGTGTTCGCGAGTCGAGCCGCATTCGCGCTCGCCATTCTCAACGGAGGCACCTACACCGCCCGCCGCGCCTGGGCCGCCGCCCGCGTCCGTTCGCTCGACATCAACGTGCTGATGATGGTCGCGGTGATTGGCGCGATGTCGATCGGTCAGTGGTCCGAGGGCGCCACGGTGACATTCCTGTTCGCCTTCGCTCAGATTCTCGAAGCACGCAGCATGGACCGGGCGAGAAATGCCATTCGCGCGCTGATGGATCTGACGCCGCCGGAAGCGGTCGTTCGCCGCAACAGCGTAGAGGTGAAAGTCGGGCTCGATGCCGTGCAGCTCGGTGAGATTGTTCTGGTGAAACCGGGCGAGCGGATTCCCCTCGACGGCATCGTGTCGGCTGGTGAGGGCCCCGTAAATCAGGCGCCGATCACCGGTGAATCGCTGCCGGTCGATAAGTCGATGGGCGACGAGGTGTTTGCAGGCACGATCAACGGCTATGGCGCGCTCGAAATCCGCGTCACTCACGTTCGCCGCGACACCACGCTGTCCAGAATCATCGCACTGGTCGAGCTCGCGCAGTCGCAACGCGCTCCGAGTCAGGCGTTCGTCGAGCGATTCGCTCAGTACTACACGCCGGCGATCATCGCGCTCGCCATAGTGATTGCGGTGGTGCCGCCGCTGTTTCTGGGGCAGCCGTTCGGATCGTGGTTCTACCGCTCGCTGGTCCTGCTCGTGATCTCGTGCCCATGCGCGCTGGTGATATCGACGCCTGTTTCGGTTGTGTCGGCCATCGCCGCGGCCGCGCGAAACGGTGTGTTGATCAAAGGCGGCGCGCACCTCGAGCGCGCGGGAGTTATACGCTGTGTCGCGTTCGACAAAACAGGAACGCTGACCCGCGGCGTGCCGCATGTGGTCGAAGTGATTTCGCTGAACGGTGCTGCGGCAGCAGATATCCTCGCGATTGCCGCCGGTCTCGAAATTCGATCCGAGCATCCCGTGGGCCGCGCCATTCTTGCGAAGGCGCTCGATGCGGGCATCGAGCTGCCTGCCTCGACGAGGTTCCGGTCGTTGCCCGGCCTCGGCGCGGAGGCACTGATCGACGGAGACCCTTCGCTCATCGGCAACCACCGGCTGCTCGAAGAACGAGGCCTCTGTGACGCGGATACTCATTCGCGTTTGGATCGCGTGGCGGCGCTGGGGCGGACGGCCGTGGTCGTTGCGCGCCTCGGACGGCCGATTGGCATCATCGTCCTGGCAGATCGTCTACGTGTGGCCGCCCGAGAAACCATCGAGATGCTTCGGCGTCAGGGTGTCGAGCGCGTCGTGCTGCTCACCGGCGACAATCAAGCGACGGCGGACGCGATTGTCAGGGAGGTCGGCGCAGACGAAGCGTACGCAGAGCTGCTACCAGAAGATAAGGTCGCGGCGGTCCAGAAACTGCGCCGGCGTTATGGGACGATCGCGATGGTCGGCGATGGCGTCAACGACGCGCCGGCAATGGCCGTGGCCGACGTCGGCATCGCGATGGGCGCCGCCGGCACCGATGCCGCACTCGAGACATCGGATATCGCCCTGATGGCCGACGAACTCGTGAAGATCCCGTTTGCGTTCCGTCTCGGCCGAGCGACGTTGCGCAACATCCGTATCAACGTGTCGGTCTCGTTGGCGCTGAAGGCTGTCTTTCTCGCGTTGGCGATCGCCGGATCGGCAACGCTCTGGATGGCCGTCCTTGCCGACATGGGCGCGTCGCTGTTGGTCATCGCTAACGGATTGCGGCTGCTCAAAAGCAAGTAAGTCAGAACTCTTTAGACAATCCGCACGCGCGAGACGCGCAAGCCGTCGACGGCTTCCACGCGCAGCGTCCGTCCTTCCACTTCCACGGTATCGCCGACGGTCGGCCGGCGTCCCAGGCGGCCAAGCATGTAGCCGCCGATGGTCGTATAGGTCTCCTCGTCAATGTGCAGCCCGAACCGTTCGTTGATGTCGGTGACAAGCGCGAGGCCGTCGATTTCGAACGACCGGTCGGGGAGCTGACGAATGGGAGGCGCTGTCGTGCCGAAGTCCCCACCGAGCTCGCCGACGATTCGTTCCATCACGCGCTCGAAGGTGACAATGCCGGCCGTGCCGCCGTATTCGTCAATCACGATCGCCTGATGCGTGCGATGGCGGCGCATCTGGCGCAGCAGCTCGTCGGCTTTCATCGTCTCGGGAACGGTGAGCGCTTCGCGGGCGATAGCGGCCAGGCTGAAGTTGGGAGGAAACGAAGCGAGCGCCCTCACGAGATCGGGCACCAGCATGATGCCGACGATGTCGTCGAGCTCCCCGCGATAGACGGGCAGGCTTGTGTGACGGCCGCGCCACACGAGATCCACGACTTCGCTGATCGCGGCGTCGGCTCGGACCGCCGGCATCTCCGTGCGAGGCACCATCATCTCCGCCGCCGTGAACTCGTTGAAGTGGAAGACGCGATGCAGCATCTGCTCCTCTTCTTCTTCGAGCACGCCGGCTTCCTGGCTCGCGGTCACCAGCATCTTCAGCTCTTCCTCCGAGTGGACCAGGCCGTGGCCGCTCGACGGCTTCATGCCGAGCATCTTCACCACCGCCCACCCCATGCCGTTCAGGGCGCGAATAAACGGCTTGAACGCGCGAAGGAACAGCTCGGTCGGCTTCGCGACGATCAGCGAGGTCTTTTCCGGATATTGCAGCGCCACAGTTTTCGGCGCGAGCTCCCCGAGGACGATGTGGAGCGAAGTGATGATGATGAACGCGATCGCGACCGACAACGAGTGTGTCGTGGCCAGCGAGATACTGGCGGGCAGGCGCGCGAAGAGCGGATGCAGCAGTGAAGCAAGCGCCGGCTCGCCGATCCACCCAAGGCCCAGGCTCGCCATCGTGATGCCGAGCTGGGTGGCCGCGATGTATTGATCGGGATGGTCGAGCGCACGGCGCACCGGCCGCGCCATGCGGCTGCCTTCCGCAAGAAGCTGATCGATTCTCGTCTTGCGGACCGAGATCAGCGCAAATTCGGCGGCCACGAAAAACCCATTGGCCAGGACCAGCGCCAGAACCGCAACGAGGCGGAATCCGACGTCAATCACGCCGCTTTCCATAATCCGGATCCTCCGGCCTGTAATGTTAGCCGGTTGGTGAGGTTTACAGTTGGGAGTGGACTGTCAGGCTTTTCTGCTGGAAAAGAAGTGGGCATCGACGAATTCGTCGATCGCGGCCTGATCGATCGTATTCACCTTCTCGAACTGCAGGCCCATACCGTGACGTTCGTCGCTCCATGCCACGCAGCTGTCGGCATCGATGTCGTGTTTTGAGCCCGGCAGGCGGAATCGAAGATGCACCTTGGCGCCGTTGGCGAGCGGGCTCGTCGTCCGGATAGCGATCCCGCCGCGACTGAGGTTCAGCGTGAGCGCGGCGGCGATGGTATTGCCGAAGCGATACGCGATCGGGATGCCGAGCACGACGCGCGGGCTGCTGCGGCGGTTGAAGTTGTCTGGGAAGAGATGAGGCGCAAGAGACGGCAGGATGTGCTGGACGGCGCTGTACTCGTTGACGTAGCCTGCGACCCCGAGTGCCGCGAGGTCGCGCACTTCCTCTGGGTTCGCGATCGTACCGCTGAAGATTAAAATCGGCAGCCGCCCCTCGTCGAGCTTGCGGATGCTCCGCACAAGATCGGTACCGTTGACGTTCGACAGTCTCACGTCCATCACCACGAGATCCAGCTGTGCGAGGTCTATGCGCACGCGCGCGAGCAGCTCGGCGGCGCTCTTGACGGTGACCGCGCGGTGTCCGGCGCCTTCGAGCGCGGTCTTGAAACGGTCGCGGACGAAGGCCGTGTCGTCGGCGATCAGAACCGTCTTGGCTGTGGCGGTCGCGGTGGTCATCTGCCGCTGGTCATCCCACTCACAAGTATCGGAATACCGTGTCAAAAGCGTTAGCGTGCGTTGCAGAATTGAATAGGTTCTCGTTATAATTCCGGGCCAATGGCTATTTGTCCAGAGTGTGACGCGGAGATTGAAGTCGACGAGTATGACGTGGACAAGGGGGATCTGCTCAGCTGTCCGGAGTGCGGGTCGAACCTCGAGGTTACCGGCCTGACGCCCATCGAGCTCGACGTGGCGTCTGACGACGATGACGACGAGGACGATGATGACGAGGACGAAGAGGAAGAGGACGCCGAGGTAACCGACGAGCTCGACCTCGACGAAGACGAGGAGAAAGAGGAGGAAGAGGACTGGGACGAGTGACGCCTCAGCTGCGCTCGCTCCTCTCCGACATGCGCTCGGTGATCGTCGCCTTCAGCGGCGGCGTCGACAGCGCATATCTTGCCTACGCCGCCACCGAAGTGCTCGGCTCGAAGGCGCTGTGCGTCACCGCCGAGAGCCCCAGTTACCCTGCTCATCATCGCGCGCTGGCGCTCAAAGTTGCGCGTGAATGCGGACTGCGGCACGAAATCATTCTCACGGGCGAGATCGATCGGCCCGAGTATCGCGCCAATCCCGAGAACCGCTGTTATTTCTGCAAGCACGAGCTGTACACGAATCTCACGGCCATCGCCCGCGAGCGCGGGTTCGAGCACGTCGCCGACGGCACCAATGCCGACGATCGCGGCGACTATCGGCCCGGACGCGTGGCGGCGAAGCAGTTCGGCGTGCGCAGCCCGCTCGACGAAGCCGGGCTCACGAAAGCAGAGATTCGAGAGTTGTCGCGTGTGGCCGGCCTTCCGGTCTGGGACGAGCCGGCATCGGCATGTCTGTCGTCGCGCATTCCCTATCACCATGAGGTGACGCCCGAAAAGCTCCGTCAGATCGAGCGCGGGGAAGAGGCGCTTCACGCGCTCGGCTTCCGCGTTTGCCGCGTCCGTCATCACGACACGCTGGCGAACGTCGAACTCGCTCTTGAAGACTTGCCGCGGGCGCTCGATCCGGACATGTATGAAACGATTCTCCGCGAGCTGCGGGCGGCAGGCTACGAGTCGGTGACGATCGATCCTCGGGGCTACCGCACCGGCAGTCTGAACGAAGGACTCATCCTTCGACAGGTTTGAAAACTTCTCCAAAACTGCTCTGGGCTTCGATGCTCGCGGTGATCTTCTTCATCGCGCATGTCCTGTTTCTTCCTTCGACGCTCGAAGATATCGATTCGCTGAACTTCGCACTCGGCCTCCACGATTTCGATCCCACAAAGCATCAACCGCATCCGCCGGGCTACCCCGTCTTCATGGCGCTGGGAAAGTTGACGCGCGCCGTGGTGCCGTCTGACGCCAAGGCGCTCGCGCTGCTGGGCGCCATTTTTGGCGCGCTCGCGATCTTCCCGTTGATGAAGCTGTTTGAGAATCTGGAAAGGCTCGATCGTCCATCGTCCATCGTCGATCGTCCATCGTCGATCGTCGATCGTCCATCGTCGATTGCGGGGCTGGCGACGGTCGTCGTGATCGCGAGTCCACTGTACTGGTTCAACGCGCTTCGCCCGCTCAGCGATATTCCTGGACTGGCGCTGACGCTGGTGGCGCAAGCCGCGCTCGCAACCGCGTTCGTGCGGCAGCGGGTGAATCCCGAGCGAACGCCACAGGCGCTGGCCGACTCGGGGCAGATGATTGTCCTCGGCGCGTTCCTCTCGGCGATCGCCATCGGCATGCGATCGCAGGCGATGTGGCTCACGCTTCCGCTGTTGTTGCTGGTGTTACTGCAACGGGCCGGGCGAGGGGCTGCCGGAGCGCTGCTTGGCAGCGCGATGACCTTCTCGATCGGCGTGCTGCTCTGGCTCGTACCGCTGCTGGTTGCGAGCGGCGGATTAGGCGCGTATCGCGCTGCGTTGTCCGCACAAGGCGGAGAAGATCTTTCCGGCGTGGAAATGCTCTATCGGAATCCCAGTGCCCGGCGAATCGCGTTCAGCCTGCTCGAGACGTTCATTTATCCGTGGGCATCGTCCCCGCTTGGATGGAGCATCTTTGGGCTCGCCGCAGCCGGCACGATCGCACTCCTGTGGCGCGCGCCACGCGCGGCGCTGGTCGCACTCGTACTCGGCGTTCCCTATCTGATGTTTCATCTACTGTTTCATGAAACAGTGACGACGCGTTACGCGCTTCCGCTGATTCCTCTGGTTGCGTTTCTCGCCGTGTTTGGCCTGCAGACGTTAGCGCGCCAAATGCCGCGTCCCGACGTAACAGCACCGGCCGGGGTCGCCGTGATCGTTGTGTGGTCGCTCGCGCTCACGCTTCCGGCCTCCAGGGTGTACGCGCGTGAAGGCAGCCCGGCATTTGCCGCCATTCGCGAGTTACACAGCGCGCTTCGTGCCGAGCCTGCCGCTGCCATCGGAATGCATCAGGGCCTCGCCCGTTCGGTTCAGACGCAGGATTTCGGCTCCGTACAGGTGTTGAAATCGCCGCCGATGCGGGAATGGCTCGAGCTCGCCGCGTATTGGCGAAGCGGGAATACCGCGCCGGTGTGGTTTCTCGCCGACCCCGCGCGAACAGACATCGAGCTGATCGATCCGCTCAGCCGGAAGCTGCGCGCGCATTATGTCTGGCACTTTCCTCGCGAGAAATTCATGAGCGGCGTCCGCCCGGACATCGTCGATCTGATCAGAATCGATTCGCCGCCAGGATGGTTCGCCGAAGAGGGCTGGCATCTGACGTCGGAGACGCTGAATATGTCCGAGCGACTGGGCCGTTACGCAGGCACCGCGTACATCAGGAGCCGGCCAGATGCGGCCTTGCTTGTGATTGGCGGAGAGAGCACGGGTGCGGAGGGCGATGTCTCGCTTGTTATCAACGATCGACCGCTCCATCGCTGGACGGTTCCGGCCGGCGGCAGGTTTTTCAAGCGGATACCGTTGGCGCCCGGGGCACTGGCGAGTGGCTCGCCGTTCACGACACTCGTCGCGTCATACGCAACACCCGACGGCAAGCGTGGACCAGTGCGGCTTGCGCAGTTCACCGTCGAGCCACCCGACGCGGTGTTCTTCGTTCAACATGAAGGCTGGAACGAGATCGAATATAGCCGGGAGCTGCAGCGCCGGTGGCGATGGACGACGGGGAAGGCCACGACCTTCATCAACTCCGGCGGAAGAGATGTCACGCTATCGATTACCGGCGAATCGCCGCTGAAGTATTTTGAGGCGGCGCCGAATATCGTGGTGCGCGCCGGCAATCAAGTCCTGGCGACGGCTTCGCCTGCCTCAGATTTCCAGCTCGACGTGAAAGTTCCTGCGGCGGTGCTGCAGGCGTCCGACGGTGCTCTCACCATTGAAACAAACGAGACATTCGTGCCTCACGACCGTTCGGGCAGCGCCGACATGCGCACCCTCGGGCTGCGCATCTTCACATTTGACGTGCGCTAATTCTTGTGGCCGAGGCAGAGCAGCGAGCTGCCGATCGGCATGTTGACTCCGGCCGCGATGAGTTTTGACTCGACTGCCAGAGCGCCGGAGAACAGCGCATTGACGGGCTTGGGCGGCACGTAGAAGTCTCCGCGTTCACCACCGTCGGCTTTCACGCCGCGCAGCCGTTGCAGCGCGCGAATGGTTGCGGCGATCGGAAACAGCGCGGCGTTCGTGTACGTCATGCGGTCGACCAGAAAGCCGGCGCTTCGAAGCTTCGACTGCAGACGATCCCGGGTGTAGCGCCGGACCTCTGACACCAGCACCGAATGATCGCCCTTGAGCATGTCGAGAGCCGCGACGTTCACGATCAGGGCGCCGCCTGGTTTCAGGACCCTGAACATCTCTGA
>Ga0068859_100002670_pt1 | contig 18107 bp, 15 predicted proteins | sample KBSSwiS22_FD_66585 | JGI IMG/M metagenome (GOLD analysis project Ga0068859, IMG submission 66585) | Switchgrass rhizosphere microbial communities from Kellogg Biological Station, Michigan, USA - KBS Switchgrass S2-2 | ecosystem: Host-associated > Plants > Roots > Rhizosphere > Soil ...
AAAATGTGGGGTTGGAACCGTTAATTTGGCCAGGAAAACTACAGCCCGATTGTGCCGATGCAACGAGCTCGAGGCCCGCGTCGAGCGGGTGGAGGAGTTGGCTCGATCGAACCGGCGCGAGCTCGACATTCAATTCCGCCGCCTGGCCGACCTCCAGGCCGCGGTAGACAGCCCTATGGCAGACGGACGGCGCCGCCAGGGCAACGCTAAAGGCGATAAAGGCGACGGCCGGACCGGCGGCAAGGTCACCAAACACAAATGGTTCTCGACCGGCGGTTTCCGCTGAGGTTCCAAACCGATTCATAATCTCGGCGTGCTTCGTGCGCGCTGGGTGCTGCTGATCAGCGGACTGCTGGGATTCCGCGTCGGCATGGTCGGGTTTCCGGAATGGCAGGTAGCGGTCGAAACGTCGCAGGTCGTGGCGGGACTGGTGAGATACCCCGCCGGTAATCCCTTCTTCATTTATCACACCAAACTCTGGACGATCGTCCATCAACTCTGCGCGCCTCTACTGTGGGCAGGTGTGTCGGAGATTCGACTTTCGCTGATTATCAGCGGCGTACTGGGAATGCTGACGTTCCAGGCGCTGGCGATCTTTGTCTATGCATTCAGCCGCGATGTGCTGCTCGCCGCCGGCGCAGCCGTGCTGATTTTCGCCAGCCGCGCGGCCGAATACGGCGCCGTCTACGTCCTGTATCTTCTCGGAAACGAAAACACGTACGGCATCATCGGGCTCTCATTCTGCGTCCTCGCCGTCGGCCTGATCGGTTCTGGCTGCTATCGCTCAGGCGGATTTCTGCTCGCGCTCGCCCCCGCCGTTCATCCGTCGCTCGGCGGCTGGACTTGTGCAGTGGCGGCCTGCGCCGTTCCATGGCGTTCTTCACGATGGCGTCATGAACTTCGTCCGGCGGGCAAATGGTTTTTGATTGGCGCCAGCGTGACGGCAGCAAGCCTTCTCGTACAGCTCGCGTTCATTTATCGGCCACCGGACGCCGCGGTTGATTTCTCCGCTCAGGAGATCGCCGCGTTCATCACCTTCTGGGATGGCCATCGGCGGCCAGTCGACATCGGCAGCACTGGAGTGCTGCTGAACTTCTCCGCGCTGGCGCTCGCCTTCGTCTGGCTGACGGCGTTCGCCGAGGAGCTGCCCCGGCCGTCTTTTCTCTTGCTGCGCGTAACTGTGGCTGCCGCGCTCACAAGCATCGCGCTGATGTTTGTCTCGTGGATTCCTCCCGAAAAGCTGCCAACGCCGGTTCTCGTGCTGATGCCGGGCCGCGTACTGAATTACAACGCGCTGACATACGTCGCGCTGGTCATTGGGCTGCTCGGGCATTACCGGCGCACGTTGTGGGGCCTGGCGCTCCTCGCGTTCCTGGCCATCGGCCTCCTGTTCGCCGACTACAGCATGCTATGGCCATGGCTCGAGCAACGCGGGGTCGAGTACCACAGCCCGGTGCGTACGTTGTGGGTTGTCGGCGCGACATCCGTCGCCCTCGTCACTGGAGCGGCGTGGTCGAAATGGCGCACGCTCGATCGCCCAGCGGAAGCCATGTTGTCGGCGGGACGCGGGAACCAGAGGTTAACCCCTGCGATGCGCGCACTTGTCTTCGCGGTGCTCGCCGCCCCGGTCGTGGGGGTGCTGGTGTACGCGCGCCCGGCATCGCTCATTTTCCGCGACCGCACCAACGACGTGTTTCTGTCGCAAGTCGCCGCCGGACGCGGCCTCCTGTTGACTGCGGGCGATCTTCATCTGGTTCAGCTGCGCACGCGGCGTCCTGTGCTCCTCGATGGCGGAGGGCTGGACGGGCTGCTGTATTCACTCGAAGCAGGCCCAGAAATGGAGCGCATTCTGCGCGAGGTCTACGGTATCGATCTGCTGAATCCGCCGGAAGAAGCACGAGGCTCCGGACGAATTCCTCCGATGGCCACCCGGCGAGTCTGGGAAAGCTACTCAACCGAGAAGTGGCGCGAGATCGCGCGCGACTTCCACGTCACGCAGGTGCTGACGTACCCCGACTGGACGCTCAATCTTCCCATCGCCGCCCACAGCCGCCGACTGCTTCTGTACGACATCCGCTGATCGCGACGTCGTAGTATTCTGTCGCTCGAGTGATCATCAGCCGCACGCCGTTCCGCGTGTCATTCTTTGGTGGCGGAACCGACTATCCCGAGTGGTATCGCGAGCACGGTGGAGCCGTGCTGGCCACCACCATCGATAAGTACTGCTATATCAGCACGCGCGAGCTGCCACCGTTTTTCGATCACCGCTTTCGAGTCGTCTACTCGATCGTCGAGAACGTGAGAGAGATTTCCGAGATTCAGCATCCCGCGGTGCGCGGCGTGCTCGAATACCTAAAGGTCGACAAGGGCCTGGAGATTCATCACGACGGCGACTTGCCCGCGCGCTCGGGACTCGGATCGAGCTCGGCGTTTACCGTCGGGTTGCTGAACGCGGTTCATGCCCTCGACGGGCGGCACGTGTCGAAAGAAGGGCTTGCCGGCGAAGCCATCTACGTGGAGCAGTGCATGCTCCGCGAACACGTCGGCTTACAGGATCAGATTTCGGCGGCATTCGGCGGCTTCAATCACATCGCGCTTGCGCACAACGGTACCTATAGCGTCACTCCGATGGTTCTCCCGCGCGCGCGGCTCGAAGCGCTGCAGAATCATTTGCTGCTCGTCTTTACAGGCATCTCGCGAACGGCCGACGCCGTCGCCGAAACCATCGTCGGAAATCTGAAGAACAAATCGAGCGACATGCGGACGATGCAGCAGATGGTCGATCACGCGATCGAAATTCTATCGTCGCCGGCCACCGACCTCGTCGAGTTCGGCCGCTTGATGCGGCAGGCTTGGACGCTGAAGCGGTCGTTATCCGATCGCGTGACGAATCCGACCGTCGATCATCTTCTTGATGCCGCGATCAGCGCGGGCGCCATCGGCGGCAAATTGCTCGGCGCCGGCGGCGGCGGATTCATGCTCCTGTTCGTGCGCCCGGAAGAACACACGCAGGTGCGGGCCGCGCTCGGCAAACTCATCAGCGTCCCCTTCAAGTTCGAGATGTCTGGAAGCCGCATCGCACTGTACCAACCTGATGGACTCTAATATCCGGTATCCATATAAGGGTGAGGGTTCCCAGGGGTTCGAGCGCTTCAGGGACACGTGTTCCCACAACGAGCTCGTGGCCTTGTATCTGTCAATGTTGAGAATCCGGCGCATCGAAGAGGAGATCGAGCGCCGGTATCACCAGGACTTCATGAAGACGCCGATCCACCTGGTGATCGGCCAGGAAGCCGCGGCGGTCGGGTGCTGCGCGGCGCTCGGTCCGGCCGACCTGGTTTACACCAGCCATCGCACTCACGGCGCGTATCTCGCCAAGGGCGGCGATCTGAAACGGATGCTCTCCGAGATGCACTGCCGCATCAACGGGTGCGTAGGCTCCCGCGGTGGATCAATGCACCTCATCGACAAGTCGGTGGGCATGGCCGGCACGTCGGCCATCGTCGGCGGTGCCGTGCCCATCGCGGTAGGCGCCGCTCTCGCGGCTCAACTGAAAGGCGAGGATCGCGTCGTTGTTGTCTTCATCGGCGACGCGACGACTGAAGAAGGAGTGGCCGCCGAGAGCCTCAACTTCGCCGCGCTGAAGAAGGTGCCTGTCATTTTTTTCTGCGAGAACAACTTCTACTCGGTGCAATCGCCGCTCGCGACGCGCCAGCCCGCCCGCGACATTCGCGCCTGGGCCGAGGCCCACGGCATGCCTGCGGTGTCGGCAGACGGCGTGAATGTGCTGGCGGTGCGCGACGCAGTTGCCTCGGCCGTTGCTCGAGCCCGCGCCGGCGACGGCCCGACATTTATCGAAGTCCCCGTGTATCGCTTCCGCGCCCATGGCGGCGCCGGCGACGACAGCAAGACGGGATATCGCTCCGAGGCCGAGCGCGCGGCATGGGAGGCCGTCGATCCCCTACGCCTGCTTGCGGAATACCTGACGCGCACCGGGTGCCTCGACGCTGCGGCGAACGAGCGGGCCGAGCGCGATATCGCCGCGGAGATTGCGGGCGCATTCGAGCACGCGCTTGCCAGTCCGAATCCGACCGAGGACGATTTGTACCGGCATGTCTATGCCGACTGAGAACTCCTGATGCCGTGGGATGAAGGACTCGTCAACTCGCTTGTCTACGATCGGCCTGATCCGAAAGAGGGCCGCGTCGTGTCGTACGCGCGAGCGATCAACGAAGCGCTGAGCCTCGCCCTTGAAAACGATCCAAATGTGTTCGTCCTCGGCCAGGGCGTTGACGATCCGACAGCGATGTTCGGAACAACGCGCGGCCTGCCGGCGCGCTTCGGCAGTACTCGCGTGTTCGATACGCCGTTGTCGGAAGAAGCGATGATGGGCGTGTCTACCGGCGCCGCCATGAACGGTATGCGCCCGATCTTCATGCACAATCGGCCGGATTTTGTCCTGCTGGCCTTCAATCAGCTCGTCACCCATGCAACGAAGTTTCACTTCATGGACAACGGCCAGACGACGGTCCCGCTCGTGGTCTGGGCCGCGATCGGCCGCGGTTGGGGCTCGGGCGCGCAGCATTCACAGGCGATCCACGGCATGCTGCTCGGCGTCCCAGGGCTGAAGATCGTGATGCCGAGCACCCCGTATGACGCCAAGGGTCTGTTGCTGTCGGCGATACTCGACAACAACCCCGTGTGTGTCTTCGAGCACCGCTGGCTCATGAAGAAGGATGGCGTCGTGCCCGAGGGTTTTTACAGAGTGCCTATCGGGAAAGGCATTTACCGCCGCCGCGGGAAAGACGTAACGATTGTGGGTGCGTCTCACGCCATCGAGCTCGCGTTGCAGGCAGCGAACCAGCTCGCCGCCGAAACCATCGACGCGGAAGTGATCGATCTGCGCACGATCAAACCGCTCGACGAGCCCATCATCCTCGAATCGCTCCACAAAACCGGCCGTCTGCTTGTCGTTGACACCGCCTGGATGAAGGGCGGGTTGTGCGCCGAGATTGGCTGCCTCGCCGCGGAAAAAGGCTTCGCGGATCTGAAAGCCCCCGTCGTGCGAATCGGCCTGCCGGATGTGCCCACGCCCGCGGGCTTCACGCTCGAACAGTTCTACTATCCCGACACCGCCCGCATCGCCGCCGCGGTCCGCGGGCTTGCCCGCTCCTGATGGCCTACGAGCTCTCGAGCACCAGCTGGGGACCGGAAGAAATCGACGCCATCAACCGCGTCGTCCGCAGCGGCCGCTTCACGATGGGCGAGCAGGTGCGCCGGTTTGAAGAGGCCTTCGCCGAGCGTTTCGGCATGAACCACGCGGTGATGGTGAATTCCGGCTCGTCGGCAAACCTCGTCGCGGTTGCGGCGCTCTTTTACAGGGCGCAGCGTCCGCTTCAGCGGGGCGACGAAGTCATTGTGCCGGCAATCTCATGGGCCACCACGTTCCATCCATTACAGCAGTATGGGTTGAAGCTGAAGTTCGTGGACGTCGAGCTCGAGACGCTCAACATGGATGCGTCGAAGCTCGAGGCTGCGCTGACTCCGCGCACCAGAATGGTCGTGGCGGTCAGCATCCTCGGCAATCCGGCACCGCTCGACACGATCCGCGCCTTTTGCAACGCGCACGAACTGATCCTGTTCGAAGACAACTGCGAATCGCTTGGCGCACGCCTGCACGGACAGCTATGCGGCACCTTCGGCGACGTGAACACGTTCAGCACCTTCTACTCGCATCACATCTCGACGATGGAAGGCGGCCTGGTGTTGACGAACGACCGGGAGATCGATCACCTGGCGCGTGCGATCCGGAATCACGGGTGGGCCCGCGACGTTCCAGCCGACTCTCCGGTCAGGGGCCTTAGCCGCAGCCTGGACGATCCGTTTTTTGAGGCCTACCGTTTCGTCGTGCCCGGCTATAACGTTCGCCCGTTGGAATTCGCGGGTGCCGTCGGCCTGGAACAGTTGAAGAAGCTCGATGGCATGCTGGCGATTCGCCGGGCGAATGCGGCCCTGTTCGTGAAGCTGTTCCAGGGCGACAAGCGGTTTATCATCCAGCGCGAGAACGGCAGCAGCTCGTGGTTCAGCTTTACGATCGTCCTGAATCCGGCGCTCGGCATCGACCGCGGCCGAGTGATGGACGCCATGCGCAGCGCCGGCATCGAGTTCCGGATGATTACCGGCGGCTGTTTTCCTAAGCACGAGGCGATTCGATTTTTCGACTACGAGATCGCCGGCGGCATCGCCAACGCAACGCTCGCGCACGAGCACGGATTCTTCGTCGGCAATCACCCGCACGATCTCACGAAAGAATTGACCCAGCTGCGGGATGTCCTTGATAAGGTGTGAAGAATGAACGTGGGCGGAGGGCGATGACAAAGGTGCTGGTTACCGGGGGCGCCGGCTATCTGGGATCGATCCTGGTACCGGCGCTGCTCGACCGCGGATTCGGCGTCACGGTGGTCGACAATTTCATGTACGGCCAGGATAGCCTGGCGGCGGTCTGCTATCGTCCCGAATTTTCCCTCGTGCGCGGCGACGTGCGATCGCTCGAGACGATGAAACCGCTGGTGAAGACCGCCGATATCATCATCCCGCTCGCGGCCCTCGTGGGCGCGCCGTTATGCGACCGCGATCCGCTCGCGGCGACATCGACGAACTTGAAAGCCATCGTCGACATGCTGGATCTGCTCAGTTCCTCGCAGCGCGTCATCCTGCCGGTCACCAACAGCGGGTATGGCGTGGGCGAAGCGGGAAAATTCTGCACCGAAGAGACGCCGATTCGTCCCGTGTCCTTGTACGGTCGCGACAAAGTCGAGGTCGAGCGGGCCCTGCTCGCGCGCCATCCGGCAGCGGTCAGCCTGCGGCTCGCGACCGTGTTCGGCATGTCGCCGCGAATGCGTCTCGATCTGCTGGTCAACGATTTTACCTACAGGGCGTACACCGATCGCTTCATCGTGCTGTTCGAGAGTCAGTTCAAGCGCAACTTCATCCACGTGCGCGACGTGACGCGGGCGTTCCTGCACGCCATCGACAACTTCGACGCGATGAAGGGACAGATTTACAACGTCGGGCTCTCGGACGCGAACATCTCGAAGCTCGAGCTGTGCCGCCATATCCAGAAACACGTGCCCTCGTTCGCGATTTACGAATCCGATCTCGCGAAAGACCCGGACAAGCGTGATTACATCGTCTCGAACGACAAAATCGAGCGCACCGGTTTCAAGCCGGCATTTTCGCTGGATGACGGAATTCGCGAGCTGCTCAAGGGATTCGCGATGATCCGCAACACCAAGTACAGCAACATTTGACGCGGCATTGGCCATCGCCCTCGCGGATCGGACCCATTGGCGTGCTGATTGTCAGTGGCGTTCTCGGGTTTGCCGTCGGTGCCATCAAGTTTCCTACCTGGCAGGTGGCGGTCGAGAGCGCGCAGGTCGTGGCGGGGATCGTCCAGTACCCGGCCGGAAATCCGTTTTACATCTATCACGTCAAGCTGTGGACCATCCTGCACCAGATCTGCGCCGTGCTGCTGCTGTCGGGAGTCTCGGAAATCTCGCTGTCGATCGCGCTCAGCGGACTGCTTGGCATGGTGAGCTTTCAGGCGCTGGCCATGATCGTGTATGCGCTGAGCGCCGATATTGCCCTGTCGATCGCGGCACCGTTCGTCATTTTTGTCAGTCACGTCGCCGAACACGGCGTGGTCTACGTCGTGTCGTTGATGGGCACCCAGCATACCTATGGATCGATCGGGCTGTCGATCATCGTGCTCGCCGCCGGCCTCCTCGGGTCCGGATGCTACCGGTTCGGCTGGGCCGTGCTCGGTCTCGCGCCCGCCGTGCATCCGTCGCTCGGTGCCTGGCTGTGGCTGACCGTCGGCATCACGCTCATATGGGATTCGGGGGCGCGGCGCGTTTTGCTCTCGGAGACGTGGCGATGGTTCGCGATCGGCGCCGCGGCCACGGCGCTTAGCCTGCTGATTCAGCTGACGATCACCTACGACGTGCCGCCCGTGGATTCGGCGGTATCGGCACGATACGTTCGGGCGTTCGTCGGCTTCTGGGATTCGCATCGCGGCGCCGTCAAACCGGAAAGTCTCGGCGTGCTGCTGAACGCCGGCGCGCTCGTCCTGTCGTCACTCTGGTTGATGATCGGTTTTGCGGACCGGCTGCCACATCCGGCGTCGTTTCTCCTGCGGCTGATCGTCGTGATCGCTGCGCTCGCGCTCAGCTTCGTGTTCGTGTCGTGGATACCGGCCGACAAGATACCCCTGGTGCTGGTGATGCTGATTCCCGCACGGCTCTTGAACTTCAATGTGATGATCTACGTCGCGTTGCTGTTCGGGTTGCTCGGCACCCATCGCAAGAGACTCTGGAGCCAGATTCTCACGCTTGTGCTCGCCGGCGGGCTTCTTCTGGGCGGCGAGGCCAGAGCGGTCCTTGTGCTCGAAGTCGTGTCCCTGGGTCTGATTCTTTTCGGCGTGCTGACGAAGCTGCGCGAACGCTCCGGTGCGAGATCCGTAGAGATACCGCCAGCTCGCTCCTCGGCGGAAGCTGTCGCTGCGAGGTTTGCGCGGGTCGTCTCCTCTGCGATGTTGGTGTGGGCCATCGCGCTGACTTGGCGGTTGCCCGCCGTCGCGCCGGGCTTCCTCGATCGCACCAACGATCCGCTCTTTGCCGCCGCGGCTGCCGAAACGAAAGGCCTGCTCCTGACCAGCGGCTCCTTTCATCTCGTCCAGTTGTACACGCGCCGCCCTGTGTTGATCGACGGAGGCGGCCTCGATTCGCTGCCCTACGCGCCGGAGTCGGGGCCGGCAATGGATCGGATCCTTCGCGACGTGTACGACATCGATTTATTCCACCCGCCCATCATGGCAAAAGGCGGCGGCGTGATCCCTCACATCGTGAATAAGACCGCGTGGGAAAAATTTTCGCGTGAGCGATGGCTGGCGATCGGCCGGCAGTACAACGTCACGCAGGTGCTCGCGCGCAGCGACTATATTCTCGATCTTCCAGTCGCGGCCGAGAATGCCTCGCTGCGGCTCTACCGCATTCCCGAGTGACGCGCCATCGATGCGATACTAGGCACGCAAACCGGATGAACCAGCAACCCGCTCTCGTGTCGATCGTGCTCTCGTTCCGCAACGAGGCCGCAAACATCCCGGCGCTGGTCGAGCGGCTCGCCACGATGTTTGCCGACGAACCGGTGGACTACGAGCTGTTGTTCGTCAATGACGACTCGACGGACGCGTCACTCGAGTTGCTGTTGAACGAGCGGACCTCGAATCCGCGCGTGAAGATCCTGAACATGTCGCGGCGTTTCGGCGTCGCCGAAGGCGTGCTCGCCGGCATGACCGCTTCGCGCGGAGACGCCGTCGTCTACATGGACGCGGATCTGCAGGATCCTCCGGAGGTCATTCCCGTCATGCTCAATCGCTGGCGCCAGGGCGCCGACGTAGTGCACACGGTCCGGACGAGACGGCGCGGCGAAAGCCCTTTGAAGATGTGGGCGACGCGGATGGCGTATCGCGTGATTCAATCGGGATCGGCCATCGAGCTGCCGGTCGATGCCGGCGACTTCAAACTGCTGTCACGCCCCGTCGTCGATCATCTGCTTCAGACGCGCGAGTCGGATCCGTATCTTCGCGGCCTCGTCGTGTGGCTCGGGTTCACGCAGGTCTTCGTGCCCTACGAACGCGACGCGCGGCATGGCGGCCAGACGCATTTTCCGTTCTTCAGCAAGAATCCGTGGAAGACGTTCGTCATCGGCATGACGTCGTTCTCCTTCCTGCCGATCTACGCCTGTTTCGCTCTGGCGGCTGCCGGGCTGGTGTCGTCGGTGCTCGCGCTTTTCGTCTCTGGCCCGTTTTTCGCGGCGCTCACATTTTTCTGGGCCACGACCCTGGCGGCGATCGGTGGACTGGGTATTTTCCTGATCCGAATCTATAAGGACGTCAGAGGCCGGCCCGCGTACATCGTGAAGTCGACCGTTGGGATCGCCGGCGACGATCGAAAATCATGAAACCAGACCTGGTTCTCGTCAACCCCGGCAGCCGCGCAAAGATTTACCAATCGCTCGGCGCCAGGCTGACCGCCGTCGAAAACCCCGTGTGGGCGGGGCTCATCGCGACCTTTGTCCGGAAGAAAGGCTTCTCGGTCGAGATCATCGACGCGGAAGCCGACGAGCTCTCACCCGAGCAGACGGCCGAGCGGGTCGAGTCGATCGACCCAACACTTGTGGCGCTGGTGGTCTACGGTCATCAGCCGTCGGCGTCCACTCAGAACATGACGGGCGCCTCGGCCATCGCGACCGCCCTCAAGAACATCAACGGAGACCGTCCGCTGCTGATGCTTGGCGGCCACGTCGCTTCGCTCCCGGAACGCACGCTGAGCGAAGAGGCGTGCGATTTTGTTGCGCGAGACGAAGGGCTGTACACGATTGTCGACCTGCTCGAGGGCTATCGCGCGACGCCCTTTCCGCCGCTCGGCAAGGTTCGCGGTCTCGTCTATCGCGAGCACGGACGCACGGTGTCGAACGCCGCCGCGCCACTCGTGAAGGATCTCGACAACGACATGCCAGGCGTGGCGTGGGACCTGCTCCCGATGAGCAAGTATCGCGCGCACAACTGGCACTGCCTGGGCCATCTCCAGCGCCAGCCGTACGCGGCCATCTATACCACCCTCGGTTGTCCATATCACTGCTCTTTCTGCTGTATTCAGGCGCCGTTCAAGAGTGGCGAGCAGGCCGCCGGGCTGAACACCGACGTCAACAGCTACCGTTTTTGGACTCCCCAGCGGGTGATCGAAGAGATTGACGTGCTGGTGAACACGTACGGCGTGCGGAACATCAAATTTGCCGACGAGATGTTCGTGCTGAACCAGCGCCATGTGCTCGGCATCTGCGATCTGATCATCGAGCGAGGCTACGATCTCAACATCTGGGCGTACGCGCGTGTCGATACGGTGAAGGACAGCATGCTCGACAAGCTGAAGCGCGCGGGCTTCACCTGGCTCGCGCTGGGCATCGAGGCGGCCGACGATCGCGTGCTGACCGACGTCGACAAGCGGTACGAGGTCGGCGAGGTCTACGACACCGTTCGCAAGATCAAGGCGGCCGGCATCAACATCATCGGCAATTTTATTTTCGGCCTGCCGGAAGACACGGCCGAGACCATGCAGGAGACGCTGAATCTGGCGCTCGATCTCAATTGCGAGTTCGCCAATTTTTATTCGGCAATGGCATATCCCGGATCGCCGCTCTATGAAGAGGCCGTCCGGCGCGGATGGAAGCTGCCGGATACCTGGAGCGGATATTCGCAGCATGCGGTCAACACGCTTCCGCTGCCCACGCGGCATTTGTCGGCCGGCGAAGTCCTCCGCTTCCGCGATCATGCCTTCAACGTGTATTACACGCATCAGCCGTATCTCGACATGATTCGTGAGAAGTTCGGCGAGGATACCGTCGCGCACATTCGCGAGATGACGTCTCACCGCTTAGAGCGCCAGTACGCGGTGTAGGTAGACCTGTGGACTCCAACTCGTCTATCTACGTCGCCGGACGAGACACGCTCGCGGGCCGGGCTTTGTTGAAGCGGCTCGCCGAGCGTGGTTTCACGCGAGTCATTCGGGACGCCGACCCCGACCTTTCCGATCGACGCGAGGTAACCGCGTTCTTCGAGCGGATGCGGCCGGAATTCGTGTTTCTGACGGCCGGCAGGGTCTCGGGCATCGCCGGGAATCAGCGGTGGCCGGCAGACCTGATGATCGACAACCTGCGCGCGGCAAGCACCGTGGTCCCGGCTGCCTGGGAGTCGCACGTTCGCAAGCTCCTCTACCTCGGCAGCTCGTGTGTGTATCCGAAAGCCGCGCCGCAGCCCTTCAATATATCGTCGCTCGGAAGCGGGCCGATGGAGCCGACCAGCGAAGCGTATGCCGTGGCCAAACTTGCCGGCATGAAGTTGTGCGAAGCGTATCGGCGCCAGCACAACGCCGCGTTCATCACGGCGATTTCAGGCGACGCGTACGGACCCGGCGATGATTTCAGCATCGAGAACTCGCATGTCGCGGCGGGCCTGTTGCGGCGGATTCACGAGGCCCGTCGTGAGCAACGGCCGTTTGTCGAGATCTGGGGATCGGGCACGCCCCGGCGTGAGTTCATCTACGCCGACGATTTGGCCGACGCATGCATTTTTGCGATGCAACGGCACGACGCCGCCGAGCCGCTGAATCTCGGCAGCGGCGAAGACATCTCGATTGCCGACCTCGCTCAATTGATCAAGGAAGTGGTGGGATACCAGGGCGAGCTGAGATTCGACTCGAGCAAGCCGGACGGCATGCCGTTCAAGGCCCTGGATTCAACGGCCCTGCGAACGATGGGGTGGACGCCGTGCTGGAACCTTCGGCGGGGGTTGGAAGAGACGTACAGGTGGTTTACTGCGTCTTGATAACCTCCAGGCCATGCATGTACGGCCTCAGCACGTCAGGAACTACAACCGACCCGTCCTTCTGCTGAAAATTCTCCAATATCGCCACCAGCGTGCGGCCTACGGCAAGACCCGACCCATTCAAAGTGTGGACAACGTCCGCCTTACCCGAGCCACCCTCTTTGAACTTGATGTTCGCGCGGCGCGCCTGGAACCCTTCGGCGTTGCTGCAGGAAGAAATCTCGCGATATTTCTGCTGGCTCGGCAGCCACACTTCGATGTCGTACGTCTTCGCCATGCTCTGACCGAGATCGCCGGTCGACAAGACCACGGTCCGGTACGGCAATGTGAGCCGCTTCAGGACTTCCTCGGCGTTCAGCGTTAACGCCTCGAGCTCGTCATAGGACTGTTCGGGGCGGGTGATCTTCACGAGCTCCACTTTGTCGAACTGGTGCTGGCGGATGAGCCCCCGCGTGTCGGCGCCATAGGAGCCCGCCTCGCTTCGAAAACAGGGCGTATGCGCCACGTATTTCAGCGGCAGCGTGTCGCCATTCAGGATCTCACCGCGGTGCATGTTGGTGAGCGGCACCTCGGCGGTCGGAATGAGAAATAAATCCCAATCGCCGCTGATCTTGAACAGATCCGCTTCGAACTTCGGCAGCTGTCCCGTGCCTTCGAGAGACGCGCGATTCACGAGCACCGGCGGCACGACCTCGGTGTACCCATGTTCTCTGGTGTGCAGATCGAGCATGAAATCGATCAACGCGCGAGACAACCGCGCGCCGGCGCCGAGCAGCACCGAAAATCTGGCGCCGGACATCTTCGTCGCTCGCTCGAAATCCAGAATGCCGAGCGCGGGCCCGAGATCCCAGTGCGCGAGTGGTTCGAAGTCGAACGTTCTCGGTTCTCCCCACGTGCGCACGACCTGGTTGTCGGCCTCGCTCTGACCCACCGGCACGCTGGCGTGAGGAAGATTCGGCAACGACATCAGCAAGGACGATCGCTGATGCTCCACCTGATCGAGCTCGATGCCGATCTGTCGAATCTGCTGCGCGCGCTGGCGATTGGCTTCGAGGATGGCGCTTGCGTCTTTGCCCTGTCGCTTCGCGCGCGCGACCTCATCTCCTGCCGTATTCTGCTCGCGCTTCAATCCTTCGAGCTCGGGGATCAACCGCCGCCGGCGGTTCTCCAGCGTCGCGAGCGATTCGAGCTCGCCGTCGGCGTTCATCCCGCGGCTCTGCAGTCCGCGCTTCACGTCTTCCTGGTGATCTCGAACAAAAGCCGGATCAAGCATGGTGGAATCCTAATAAACTAGTGCGTGTGAAATCTAGCGTGCGCAAAGTCGTCTTCCCCGCGGCCGGACTCGGTACGCGATTCCTTCCCGCGACGAAAGCCCAGCCGAAGGAAATGCTGCCGCTCGTCGATAAGCCCATCATCCAGTACGGCGTCGAGGAAGCGGTCCAATCCGGCGTGGACAACATCATCATCGTCACCGGTCGCGGCAAGAACGCCATCGAGGACCATTTCGACGTCAATATCGAGCTCGAGAGCTTTCTGCAGCAGCGCGGCAAGCTCGAGTTGCTCGAGGAGATCCGGAAGATCTCGAACATGATCAACGTGGCCTACGTCCGCCAGGGCGAGCCGCTCGGCCTGGGCCATGCGGTGCTCGTCACGTCCGAGCTGGTGGGCAACGAGCCGTTCGCCGTGATCCTGGCCGACGACGTCATCGATGCGGATCCTCCGGCGCTGAAACAGATGGTGGACGTCTTCGAGAAGGTCGGCGGCCCAGTGCTGGCCGTGGAGCGCGTTCCCGCAGACCAGGTCTCCTCGTACGGGATCGTCGACATCGAACCTTCGGCCGATCTCGGCAAAGGGATCTACGCCGTTCGCGATCTCGTCGAGAAGCCGACGCGCGACGAGGCGCCGTCCAATCTCGCCATCATCGGCCGCTATATTCTGACGCCGGACATTTTTCCTGCGCTTCGCGAAACGGCCAGCGACAGAACCGGTGAAATCCAGTTGACCAACGGTCTGCGCAAGCTGCTGACCCAGCGCAGAATCTTCGCTTACGAAATCGACGGCAACCGCCACGATACCGGGAACAAGCTCGGCTATCTGCAGGCCTGCGTGTACTTTGCCCTGCGGCGGGCGGACCTCTGCGAGCCCTTCCGCGCTTACCTCCGCTCGGAAAACATCGAGCGCCGCACGACGTTCAGAAACGGATCGAGTTAGGAGTTTTTCGGCGACGAGGCCGCGGGCGCTTTCTCGCCCGAGCTCGATGCGCCAGACGAGCTCGACGAGCCCGATTTGCCAGACGACGAATCGGATGCGCTCGAGGTGCCCGCCGACGATCCCGAGCTGTCGGCCGAACTGGATCGGTCGGATTTTTCGGACTTGTCGGATTTGGCGGGCGCGCCCTTGTCGCCCGCCTTGGTTTCGCTCTTCTCACCGGACTTCGACGATTCGGACTCGCCGCCGCCTTTCTTGGCGTAGTCGGTGATGTACCATCCCGTGCCTTTGAACTTGATGGCCGGGCTGGACAGCAGCTTGTGCACTTTGCGCTCGCCGCATTTCGGGCAGATCTCGACCAGCGGGTCTGAGAATTTCTGAATCAATTCGAAGCGGTTACCGCACGCCTCACATTCGTACTCGTAAATCGGCATGTCTTGTGATTGTACAGGCTACCGGTTTCGGGCTCCAGGCTTTCGGGCCTATTCGATCAGGTCGCCCGTCGACTCGCCGAGCATCAGCTGGCGGTGGACGCCGAAGGTCGCCGTCCCGTTGCTCAACAGCTGATCGTGGAACGCCTTCTGAGAGTACTTGGCGCCTTGCTGTTCTTTGTACTCGCGCCGCAGTTTCAGCAGCATGAGCTTGCCGACGGAGTACACCAGATAGGTCGGATCGAATGTGCCGCGCTCGGCTTCACGTCGCGCGCCGCCCTCTTCCATGAAGCACTCGTCGCGGAAGAAGCGCATGCTCTGCTCGACCGACCAGTCTTCGACGTGCAGCCGAATCGACACGATGAACCGCGCCAGGCGGATAAGCGCTTCGGCGAGCTGGCCCAGGCGCAGCATCTGGTCGTCGCGGCGGAAGCCGGCCTCAATCATCATCTGCTCGGCATAGTGCGCCCATCCCTCGACGAATGACGCCGGCGAAAACATGATCGACTTCCGCACTTTCGATTCCACCTTGCGCAGGAACTGATAGTGCAGGAAATGCCCTGGGTACACCTCGTGGATAGAAATGGCCCACAGCGTCGGGTAATTGAAATCGCGAAGATGCTCTTCCTGCTTGTCGAGCGGCCACGACGGATCCGCATCGGTCAGGTAGTAGTACGCGCGCGTCGGCTTCTGCTCGAACGGGCCGGAGACCCACATGCTCGCGAACGACCATCGATAAAACTCCGGCGTCGGCGCCACGATCACCGGCTCGCCTTCCGGCCTCGAGACGATCGCATGGCGATCGATGAACGTGCCGATCTCCTCGAGCTGCTGCTGCGCTGCGGCCGGCAGCTGGCCTGGCGCAGGATGCTGCTCTTTGGCCTTCCGCCACGCCGCTACCGGATCGCCGCCGTTCAGGCGGCCAGCGACGATCTTGAATTCCTCCTGCGTCGCCTTGAATTCGCGCAGCGCGATCGCGAGCAGCCGGTCGGCGTCGACATTGAGGCCTTCATCGAGCTTCAGCTTGCGCTGGAAGTGATCGCGGCCAAGGCGGAACGAGGCGCGGGCTTTCGGCGCGACCTCCTCCTCGAGATATTGAATGTAGCTTCCAATCGCCTGCGCAGCCTCGGTCGATGCGTCCGCAAGATCACCGAGCAGATGCAGGTCGTCGAGCGCAGAAAAGGCGCGCGGCAGATCCTTTTCGATGAAATTCAGCGCACCCCGAAACGTCTCGAGGCCAACCTTCAGGAAAATGCCCGGCGGATCTTTGATGTTATCGCGCGCGGCCTGCACGAGACGGCCCGTCTGCCGCAGCTTCGACAACACGCGGCGGGCGCGCTCGGGCATCGACGCATGACTGAAGACCACCTGGGCAGCCAGGCTCGAACACAACGTGTCGGCGTAGAGCTGAGGATTGCGCTCCCAGGTTCGAATCTGTTCGAGCTCGAACGTCCGGGCCTGGATATTGGCCTCCACCATCGGCTGCTCGGCTTTTTCGACAGCCGTCAAATCGTTGGTGTTGATGTCCTGCAGCCTGCGCGAGAACCCGGACAGCGCACGGGTGTGCTGCTCGACGCCCTGCCGGCTTAGATCCTCGAGCAGGTCGTCGTGAGTATGAACCCCATCGAGCGTAGCGCCGGTGGGATGTACTTCGTGGAGATACGCGAGATAGTCATCGACGAAGTGGTGGAACGGTTCGGACGAACGCATCATCTACACAGGTCTCGAGGGGATGAGGAGTCGGATAACAGGAACGGTCCAAAACCCAATGGTACAATATCCTTCTCGCGCATGCCCGCCAGCTTGTTCGTGGTGTCGACCCCCATCGGGAACCTCGACGACATCACGCTTCGCGCCTTGGCCACGCTGAAATCGGTGAGCCTGATTGCGGCCGAGGACACGCGGCGGACCTCGACGCTCCTGCGCCATTTCGGCATTACGACGCCGGCGACGAGCCTTCACGAGCACAACGAGCGCCAAAAGCTTCCTCAGTTGCTCCAGAAACTCAAGGATGGACAGGACATCGCGCTCGTCTCGGACGCGGGAACACCCCTCGTTGCCGACCCCGGCCAGCGGCTCATCAGCGCCGCCATCGAGGCTGGTATCAAGATTATTCCGATTCCTGGGCCAAGTGCCGTATTGGCAGCCATGTCGGTGTCCGGCTTTCCCGCGGATGACTTCGTGTTCGCAGGATTTGCTCCTTCTAGGTCGAATGACAGACTTCGGTGGCTGGAAGCATTTGTTAATGAGTCAAGGCCGGTAGTTTTCTTTGAAGCTCCTCATCGGATCCACAAAACCTTAACAGATTTGCCTACTGTGTTGGGCGAACGACCAATAACATTGTGCCGAGAGCTGACGAAACTACACGAAGAGGTGATTCGAACCTCGACGACCAAAGCTTCGCTACTGCAAGTGTTAGATAAAGGTGAGTTTACATTAGTCATCGGGCCAAAATCAGCTGTAGCGGACGTGAAGTCAGAAACTGTTGACGACGAGGAGATTGCACGTCACTTTTATCGCCTCACTGAGACTGACGGGTTGATGCGACGTGTAGCGCTCACACAGACAGCGCGCAAATTTGGTCTTTCAACCAAATATGTCTATCGAACGATCGAGAAACTGAAGGCGGCGGGTCGACGCCTTGACCGAGACGACGGCATTTTGTTACCGTAACAGCCCTTTCACCGAAAACTGATGGCGAAGCAGCGAGGGGCCAAGCCCCACCTCCCCGTGAAGGTCGTTCAGACCGCACCGGCGGCTCGGGTGCCGGTCCCAAGCCATCCGCTACCGGGACCCGTGGCTACTGGAGCCCCGCCGCAGAAGCCACCCGTGCGCGCCGGTTATCTCGAGGCCGTGGCGCTGTATGAGCAAGGGGTGGCCGCGCTCCAGGCCCACGATTACTCGCGCGCGTCGTCCATCTTGCGCTCAGTCGTCTCCCGCTATCCCAACGAGAAAGAACTCCATGAGCGCGTGCGCCTCTACGTGAACGTGTGCGAGCGTCATATGGCGCCGCGGGGATTGACGCC
>Ga0068859_100002671_pt1 | contig 18107 bp, 17 predicted proteins | sample KBSSwiS22_FD_66585 | JGI IMG/M metagenome (GOLD analysis project Ga0068859, IMG submission 66585) | Switchgrass rhizosphere microbial communities from Kellogg Biological Station, Michigan, USA - KBS Switchgrass S2-2 | ecosystem: Host-associated > Plants > Roots > Rhizosphere > Soil ...
AAGGACATGGCGCTGCAGCTCACCGAGCCGGCCTTCACCGACGTCGCCTATCGCCAGGCCCATTTCCAGCAGGTTCAGGAACTCGTGGAGTGCTTCTTCCTGGTGCAGGATTCCCATGAGGCCTATCGCGACGGCCAGGCGGCCGGCCTGCCGATCGGCGTGCTCAATGCGCCGGAGGACCTGTTCGACGACGAGCACCTCAAGGCTCGCGAGTTCTTTGTCGAGGTCGACCACGAGGGTGTCGGTCCGGTGACCTATCCCGGCGCGATCTACCGGTTCTCGTCCTTCGGCGAGGCGGTCCGCACGGCGGCGCCGAACCTGGGCGAACACACCGCCGAGGTGCTCGGGGCCGGCGGCCAGAACCAGAAGGAGGCTCTTCCATGATCGATGACGACCTCGCCGTCGCGGGTCGCGACAAGTGCGCCGTGGTGGGGATCGGCCAGACCGCGTTCAGCCGCGATTCCGGGCGCAGCGTGCTGTCGCTCGCCACCGAGGCTTCGCTGAAGGCGATCGCCGACGCGGGCTTGACGGTGGATGATATCGACGGTGTCGTCCGCTGCGAGCAGGACACGGTGCGACCCTACAGCCTGGCCGCCGCGCTCGGCGCCAAGAACCTCCACTTCTGGGCCGACACCGGCCCCGGCGGGGTGGCGCCCTGCATGATGATGGGCCTGGCGATGGGCGCGGTGCTGTCGGGCCAGGCGAAGGCGGTGGTCTGCTTCCGCTCGCTGAACGGGCGCTCGGAGTCGCGGCTCGGCGGTTCGACCAACCACGCCGGGTCGGAAGTGGTCGGCGGCTTCGGCAGCTACGACGAGTTCTTCGTCCCCTACGGCCTGCAGACCGCCGGTCAGACCTTCGCCCTGATGGCGCGCCGGCACATGATCGACTACGGCACCACGGCCGAACACCTCGCCGCCGTCGCCATCGCCTGCCGCGAGCACGCCAACCAGACCCCTCACGCCCAGATGGCGGGCCGGACCCTGTCGCTCGAGGACTACTTCGCCTCGCGGATGATCTCCTCGCCCCTGCGGCTCTTCGACTATTGCCTCGAAAGCGACGGCGCCTGCGCGGTGGTCGTCACCAGCGCGGAACGGGCCAGGGATCTGAAGAAGCCGCCGGTGCTGATCCGCGCGGTGGCGGGCGGCGCGCCACGGGACCACCGCGCCGGCATGATGTTCCCGGTGGTCACCCGCGGAGACATCACCGAGCTGGGCGGCCGTCAGGCGGGCGCCGAGCTGTGGCGCCGCGCCGGGGTAGGGCCCGAGGAGATGGACATCGCCCAGATCTACGACTGCTTCACGATCAGCGTCATCCTGCAGCTCGAAGCCTACGGCTTCTGCGGCAAGGGCGAAGGCGGGCCGTTCGCCGCCTCCGGCGCCCTCAAGAAGGGCGGCCGGCTGCCGATCAACACCGGCGGCGGCCACCTGTCCGAGGGCTATGTCCACGGGATGAACCACATCGTCCAGGCGGTGCGCCAGCTCCGCGGGGAGGCCGACATGCAGATCGAGGACGCCGAGCTCTGCCTGTGCACGGGCGGGCCGCTGCCGGTGGGCTCCAGCGTCGTCTTCCGGAGGGCCGCGTGATGGGCGCCCATTCGATCCTGCCCTACGACCGTGACCGCGACACCGGCGGATTCTTCACCGCCGCCGCCGAGGGCCGGCTGGTCTATCGCGCCTGCTGCGACTGCGATCACGCCCTGCATCCCCCCACCGACCATTGCCCGCACTGCGGCGGCGGGAACACCGCCTGGAAGGACGCCAGGGGGACGGGCGTGCTGCATACCTGGACGACGGTGATGCACCAGATCCACCCGGACTACGCCGCGCCCTACACCTTGGTGGTCGTCGAACTGGACGACGCGCCCGAGGTGCGCCTGGTCGGGCGGCTGGACGGCGAGCCGGATCTGGCGCCAGGCCAGCCGATGCAGGTGTGGTTCGAGCGGCTGGGCGACGGCCCGACCCTGCCGCAATGGAAGCCCGTCTAGAACCTGAGGAGTCCAGTGTGACACGCAAGCCGTCCTTCGGGATCACCACCTACGACTATGAGGCGCGGGACCTGCTCGATCTCGCCCGGCACGCCGAGAGGCTGGGCTTCGACAGCCTGTGGTTCGGCGAGCACTACGTGATCCCCAGGACCTACGTAGGTCATCACCCGTCGCGCAAGGAGACGCCGGCCGACCAGAACGACGCCCGCGACAAGGCCATCCTTGGATCGGACGTGCGGATCTACGATCCCTGGTTCCTGCTGGGTGCGGTGGCCGGCGCCACGCAGCGCCTCAAGCTCGGCACGGCCATCTGCATCGTGCCGATGATGCATCCGCTGCTGCTGGCCCGCGCCACGGCGACGGCGCACGACGTCTCCGGCGGCCGCTTCCTCCTGGGAACCGGCGCGGGCTGGCTGAAGGAGGAGTTCGACGCCCTGGGGGTGCCGTTCGCGGAACGCGGCGTGCGGCTGGACGAGGCCATCGACATCCTGAAGAAGGCCTGGGCGGGCGGGTACTTCAGCCACAGGGGCCGGCACTTCCAGTTCGACGAGCTGCAGATCTCGCCGCACGCCGTCGATGTCCCGCTGGTCTGCGGCGGCAACTCCGGCCCCGCGCTGCAGCGGGTCGCGAGGGTCGCGGACGCCTGGATCAATTCGGCCCAGATCACCCTGGAGGACGCCCTGGCGATGCGCGATACGATCGAAGCCGCCCGCAAGGCGCAGGGGACCGATCGCCGCGCCTTCGAATACTTCGTGCGCCCGCACATGCCCTATGCCGAGACCGTCGACGGCTTCCGGCGCGAAGGCTTCGACAAGATCGTGCTTTGGGGCCCCGACGTGTGGCCGAACGATCCCGCCATCGCCCTCGAGGCGAAGGTCGCCAGGCTCGAGGGCGTCGCGCGCGAGCTGGGCGTCGCGGCGACGGCGGCCGAAGCCGTCGCCTGACGAGCCGTCATCGCCGGTAGACGGCGTCTCTCCGGTCCCGGCGGCCGCGCTGCTCTGCCGGTCCGCTCCAGAAGCCGCCGTCGCTGGAAGGCTCGTAGCGCATCCACTCGTTGACGCCGTGGCGCTCGGCGATCTTCCAGACCCCGTCGCGGCGCTCGAACCGGTCCACGTAACGGCCGCCCATGAAACGATCCTCATGCGGCCGCCCCCCGGCCGGCGGCGCGGCCCCGAAGCGATGATGCGAGGTGAAGTAGGTTTCCGTGAACGCGGTGTCGCCGGCCAGCTCGATGGACACCGGCCCAAGCTGATGGTGGGTCGCCTCCACCTGCCGGCAGATCTCGATGGCCACGGCGCAGAAGTCGGACGACGACCCGTCGAAGCTTCCATGGCGATGGCGGGCGTCCACGTGGAAGCAGCTTCGCAGCATCGCCTCGTCGCACCGGTCGATGGCGCGGACATAGCGCAGGACCATTTCGGTGATCTCGACGCGGCTCGTCAGATCGGCGACCTGGGCGGCCAAGTCAGTCATGCCTGCTTTCCCCTTGCGACGCCCTGGTTTCGGCAAGCGCGTCCGCGAACAGCGTCTCGGCCCGGCGGAACAGGGCGGGATCGACATTGGCCCCGCTCGCGGCCGCAGTGTCGGCGAGTTGTTCGGGCCGCGAGGCGCCGACGATCGCCGAGGTGACGTTCGGGTTGGACAGCACCCAGGCCACCGCGAACTGGGCCGCCGTCAGGCCCGCTTCCGCGGCGAGCGGACCCATCGCCTGGGCGGCGGCAAGGACCGGGGGGCTGAACCATTCGCGCAGGTGGACGCTCATCGCCGGGCTCTCGCCGCGCCAGCCCTCCGGGAACCGTGCGCCCGGCGGATAGCGCCCCGCCAGCACCCCCTGCGCCAGGGGCGCCCAGGCCAGTTGGCCCAGACCGAGCTCGCGACCGAGCGGGAATATCCCCTGTTCGGGCTCGCGCCAGAGCAACGAATATTGCGGCTGGCTGGAGACGAACCGTTCGACGCCCGCCATGGCGGCGGCTTCGCGCACGCGCTCCGCCGGCCATTCGCTGAAACCGAGCCACCGGACCTTGCCTTGGCGGACCACATCGCTCAGCGCCTGCAGGGTCTCTTCGAGCGGCGTCTCGTCGTCGTAGCGATGGCATTGGTAGAGATCGACGTAGTCGGTCTTGAGCCGCCGCAGCGAGCCGTCGATCTGCTTGAACACCTGATCGCGCGAGAGGCCCCTGTCGACGTCGTTCATCGGCCCCCACAACTTGGTGGCGATGAGATAGCGATCGCGCGGCACGCCCGCCAGCGCCTCGGCGAGCAGCTTTTCCGATTCACCCCAACCATAGACGTTGGCGGTGTCGAACAGATTGATCCCCAGGTCCAGCGCGCGCCGGACGCAGGCGACGTGGCGCGCGCGCACCTCGCCCTGGCCGTAGCTCAGCCAGGTTCCCAGCGAAATTTCCGATACGACGAGGTCGCTCGATCCGAGTTTGCGCCGGCGCAATTCGAAGTCCCGTGATGCAAATTCTTGTTGATCATCATCATAAACATCATAGGCTTCATCTCAAGAAGAGTTCGGGAGGCGCGCCGCTGCGCCGCACGCGGCGTGGAGGGGCTGAGATGGCGACGGCTGCGAAGAAGGCGCAGGGGCTCCTGTTCGACATCGTCCGCGGCGTGGCCCAGGACGGCCTGCGGCCCGGCGACCGTTTGCCGTCTCAGGCCGAGCTGATGCGCCGCTATGGGGTGGGGGCGACGCCGCTGCGCGAAGCGCTGCGGATGCTGGAGCTCTCGGGATTGCTGACGGTGCGCCCGGGACCGGCTTCCGGCGCCGTCATCGAGGAAGCGAACGCGGAGCATTTGGCGGCGCTTGTGGCGGCGTTCCTCTGCCTGGCCGGCGTCACCTACGGCGAGCTGATGGACGCCTGGGCGGCGACGGAGCCCCTGCTGGCCGCAGCCGCTGCGGCGAACCCGGACCGCGCGATGGTCGCCCAGGAGTTGGGCGCCTTCGCCGCCGAGCCGCGCAGCGACGACCCCGTGACGCCGGTCCATGCGATCGATTTCCACGACGCCGTCGCCCGCGCCGCCGGCAATCCCGCGCTTGGACTGGTCCTGCAGGTGCTGTCGTATGTAGTGGCCGACCTCTACTGGTCGAGCACAGACGCCGTCCCGCCCGGGCGGCTCGTGCGCCACGACCACCACGACATCGCCGAGGCCATCCTCGCCGGCGACGCCGAGCGGGCCCGGCGCAGCATGGAGGTACATGCGCGCGGCATGGCGGTCGGCATCCTCGAACGCGTCGGCCACACGCGCGACCAGCTCTTCCTTTGGTCGGGCAAACGCGCCGGAAGCGCGACCTATCGAAGGCGACCCTGGCCCTAGGGGCGACCCCTACGCAGGATCCGCCAGCTTGGCGGGTGCGGCGCCGCCGGTCTTCTACCTGGCGGCGAAATCGGGCTGAACCGGTGTCGTTATCCCTTGAGAGGGCGAGCGACTCTCTGCGAGGACGGCGTGTCCGCGCCTTCAAGGAGCTCGGCGAGCCGTTGATAAGCCGGCCTCGCGGCCTTGCGATAGCGCTCCAGGATCGCAGCCTGCTCGGCCGTGGGCTGCTTCATGGCCCGCTCTACGAGACCCGTGAAGGGATCCAGGCGAGAGCCCGCGAACCAAGCCTGCAGCTCGGGATGCTCAGACCAGCGAAGGCGGTTGGCGGCTTCGCTCAGGTGCATGCGCAACCAGTCGAGGGGATTATGCGGCGCCGGTATGGGCGCGCAGAGGCTGTTCTTCTCATCCTCGTCTGCCCGGGTCGCCTCGATGTGGGCGACGAAGGCGCCGCTCAGCGTGGGAAGGCACCGGCGAACGTATTGGAGCAGGATGCGTTCGCGCTGGAAAATGGGCTGCGGCGCGCGGCTCGGGATTCCGTCGGCGGTGCAGTTCACGTAGATCACGTTCGGCGGACTGTGAAGGACTCCGCCCTCAAGGACCACGCGGTCGGGCTCGATGGCCTCCACGTGGCCCAGCCGAACCACACGGGTGATGCGCCGCATCAGCTCCAGCTCGCTCGAGCTGACGATGGCGCATCGGTACATGGTAGGTGTCACCTCGGGGTCGATGCGCTTCAGCAGGCCGGCTGCTTCCAGGCGTTCAAAGAGGTCTGGGACCGAGGTCGCATTGCTGGCCGCCTCGAGTTCCGCGGCCAGGCCCCCGATGCTTGGCGCGAAGCCCTCCGCCGTAGGCTGGAAGTTCTCCCGCGGGAGCATCCAGGCGTCCCGAGGCCGAATCCAAGTGATGCGATCGGGCGGGGCGCCATTTTCCAGCAGCCAAACGGCGGCGTCCATGGCGGTCTTGCCGGCGCCGATAATCACCCATCCTTCGTAAGGCTCGGCGACGGCTGGCAGCTCGTGCGGCGGCAGCAGGCGCACGCCGGCGGCCACGGAGAATCCGGGCGGATGAGTGGAGGCCAGACGCGTGTCCGCGTAGGTGGCGTCCACCACCCGGCGCGCCCGCACCCGGGTGTGAGATCCGGCGACCCGGGAGATGACCTCGCCGTCTCCGGCGTACTCGCTCATCGGAAGGTACGTCACCCGGCCGCTCGGCAGGAACTGCTCACGCATCACCGCCTCGAAGTAGGCGCAGATCTCGGGGCTGCTCGCGAGCTCGCAGAAGCCCCGGTTTAGGCCGGTCTGCTCCAGGCGCTCGGAACCCAGCCGGCGCGAATTGACGCCGTAGAACAGCGACGGGCTGTGCAGCCGCACGAACGGATAGGCGTCGTTCCAATGGCCTCCGGGACGATGGCGGCGATCGACCATGATCAGACTGGCGTCGCTGTCGGTCAGCAGAGTGTCGGCGAAGGCCATGGCCACCGCGCCTGCCCCGACGATCAGATAATCCGCCTCGAGCTGTCGCACGCGGGATCCTCCTGCCTGCGGATACTTACTGAACCGTCGACGCCCCACTTTGGCCGCTCGTCCAGCTCCGTCCATCGGCGTTCATCGAACTGAACGGGCCTGGACCAAGCGAAGACGCAGGCCGGAGCACGAGCATGTGCAGCGCAAAATATCTGCTCTGCTTCCGCAATGCTCAAGCGACTTCAGGACTGACCGGACGCGATGAAACGACTGCCGCGCCCGATGGTATTCAGGGTTCCCAGGCCCGAGACCTTGGACGGCGCAGACAGGTCCGCCGCCGCCGGAAACAATCTCGGGACGCCTGCGATGCGAGGGGCCTGGAACGAGAGGCCCCGACTGAGAGTGTGACGGCCCTCGGTCGGGGCGGTGGGTCTCGTGCCCGCGACTGGAGAGTTGGCGCGGGGTTGATGTTCCAGCGTCCGGAAACGCCTCGCACAGCCCGGGCGGGCCGCAATCAACGGCGTCACTGTAGCATTGCTTTGGAAAACGGCCAAACGCGATCGTTGGCCCGCGTTCACACAGGCCAGGGCGGGTTGGTCTGCGGGAGGCACGGCCCTGACGCTCTCCTCGTCAGGGCCGCGCTCAGCCAGCCGTCGCGCGACTTTGGGCTCGGAACGCGCGCCACGTATGACTGCTGCGCCAACTCGTGGCGCATCCGATCACGACCTCCGGCTTTGTCACGAAGTCGAAGGTCGCGGGGAAGACGGCGCCGGGTTCCCCGACCCCTAGGTCGCACCGGAAGAATTTCTCCTGGTGCGCCGACTCTGAAGTCCGAGGGAGCCCGCCACAGACGCGTGCGACCGTCGGACACGGGACACTAGAAGGCGGCGAACAGGGTCGCGCCGACTGTGATTGGCCGCTGTGGCGTGATCTGGCGCGCCTGCGCCGCCGTGAACGGATTGCCGAACGAGAATGTGTCGCGGAATGAGTTCAGCGGATTGGTGACGAACACCTGCGCGCCCCGGCCGTCGCGGCTGATCTCCGCCAACAGCCGCGCCTGGGTGAAGCCGCCCGTTTGCGGCAGACGGGTGTCGAACGACACCCGCGACAGCCCCACATAGATCGCTTGGCCGACAAGCCGCATCGTCCAGTCGCCGAACACCGGCCGCTCGTAGCTGACGAGGGCGCCCCCGGAGACTGGCGGCGCGCCGGGGAGGTTCCTGGCCAGGATCGGGATGAACTCGAGATTGGCGTTGGTCGTCCGGCTGCGCGACACGCGCCCGTTCAGCTGTACGAGGAATCCGTTGTCGGTGCGGAACGCGACCTCGGCCTCCAGCCCGAGCACGTGGGCGTCGCCGGCGTTGGTCGTGTAGGGGATGCCCGACGCGCGGAATTGGTCCGTCTGAATGTCCTTCCAGACGTCGTAATAGATCGCCGAGCTCAGGGAGAGGCGGCGCTGGAAACGCTCCAGCTTCATCCCGACCTCATAGTTGCGCAGCCGGTCGGACGAAAAGTTCTCCCGCGCCTCCGGCACCGGCTGCGCTCCGCCGGTGTTGACGCCGCCCGCCCGGAAGCCCTCGGTGATCACGGCGTAGACGAGGTCGCCGTTGTCGAACTGCCGCTGCAGCGAGATCTTCGGCGAGAAACCGGTGTAGTGATTGCCACGGTCCAGTCTGCGGGGCTTGAAGCGCTCGGAAACCACTTCCGAGCGGATACGCCGGTCGACGTCGTAGAGTCGCCCTCCAACCGCCAGCGTCCAGCCGGGCGCGGGCTTGTAGGAGAGCTCGGCGTAGCCGGCGATCTCGCGGATCGTCTCCTGCCGCAGCTCGGAATAGACCGGCGCGTTGGGCAGGCCGGGGTTCTGCGCCAGGAGCTCGCTCGGAGACCGCAGCCGCGCCTCCGAGGCGTAGAGCCCGACCAGCCATTCCAGGTTGGAGGCGCCTCGGGACGCCAGGAAGAGGTCCTGCACCAGCATCTTGGTGCGGGTGCGCTCCGAATAGGCTGAGGTCGTGGCGTGATCCGTGTAGTTCGACTGCACGGGCGTGGCGTCGAAGAGGCTGCCATAGGCGTGCCGCACGAAGCCGGTGGCGGACGTCAGCTCCGAGCCGCCCCACGAATATCGCGCCGTCCCGGTCAGCAGCTCGATGTCGTTCACGTGCGGCTCGGGGATCCGCACCGCCCGTTTGCGCCCGATTCCGCGGATCGTGTAGTGCGTGTCCTCGGAGCGCAGGCTCTGGGTCGCCGCCGTCAGGGTGATCGACAGGGGTTCCTGCGGCTGCGCCAGCAGGGTCAGCCTGCCGCCCCGCCGTTCGGTACGGTCAACGTTGCTGCGGTGCTGGACGATGTCGTCGAGGTAGCCCCCCTGCACCTCCTGGTACGCCGACAGGCGCAGGCCCGCCGCATCCCCCCAGATCGGGACGTTGACGTAGCCCTCGAGGGCTCCGCTCGGCCCGCCGCCCTTGGTCGTAGCCCCGGTCGCCCGCACCTCCGCCGACCATTGGCCCAGATCCGGCTTGCGGGTGACGATCCGGTAGACGCCGCTCAACGCCCCGGCGCCGTACAGCGCGCCCTGCGGCCCCCGCGCCACCTCGACGCGCTCGACATCGACGAGCCGGAAGTCAGGGTCGGGCGCGTTGTAGTTCACCGGGATGTCGTCGAGGTAGGTCACCACGGTCGAGCGCGCCCGTCCGGTGAAGACGCCATCCGAAAGCCCGCGCAGCAGGATCTTGTTGCGCCCTGGGCCGAGGTTGGTGGTGAGGACCCCGGCCATCTGTGCGGCCGCGTCGCCGGGATCGCTCGCCCCGGTCCCGTGCAGGCGTCGCCGGGGGATCACCGTCACCCCTACGGCCAGTTCGCGCGAATCGCGCACCCGCTTGGTGGCGGTCACCAGGAGTTCGCCCACCGTGGCCGGCGGCCCTGGCGCCGGGCGCGCGGCCTCGGTCTGGCGCACGGGCGATATCTCCACCGCGCCCGGGGCGATCATCCTCCAGTTGCACGGCGCGCCAGCGAGCAGGCGCGAGAGCGCCTCATCCACGGTCATGGCGCCGACCACGGGGGTGCGCGAAACGCCTGGGCAGGCGGCCGCGCCAATGAGGGTGACGTTGGCCTGCTGAGCCAGGTCGAGCAGCGCCTCGGGATAGGGCTGCCGCGGGATGCGGAAGCGGACGCGATCGGAAGCGGCCGCGGCAGGGTCGCTGCAGCCCAACGCCGCCGCGACGCCCGCGATGGCGGCTCCCAAAACCCGACGCCCCTGGATGGTCAGCTCCGCCTCAGCCCGGATGGTCCGCAAGAGGCTCGGCTTCGTCTACTTCCGAAGCAGCAGCAGCCCCCGCTCGGAAGGTACCGATCTTATGGGGAGCATCAAGGACAGACGCGTGGCGACCGAGGCCTGGTCGTCCAGCACGATGACGCCGGTCACCGGCGTGCGGGCGAGCGCCGGATCGGTCACCTCGATCTGTTCGACGAACTCACGGTTGAGGTCGGCGACCACCTCGGCCAGGGGTTCGCCCCGGTAGACAAGGCGACCGGAGCGCCAGCTGAGCGCTTCCTGCGGATCGACCGCGCTCAGTTGCGCCACGCCCGTCCTGCCGATCGCCAGCCGCTGGCCCGGCCTGAGCACGAACGCCTGGCCGGTGTTCGATGAGGCGACGGGTCGCACCTGCACGCGCCCGCGCGCGACGGACACGGTCACCTCGCCGTCGCGGTTGCGCACGTCGAACTGGGTGCCCAGCACGCGCACCGCGCGGCCGGAGGCCTCGATGGTGAAAGGCCGCGTTTCATCGTGCGCGATGTCGAAGATCGCCTGGCCGTCGCCCAGCTCCACGCGCCGCTCGCGGCGCGCGAAGCGCACGATCAGCCGGGTTTCCGCGTTGAGGTCGACCACAGAGCCGTCGGCCAGGGCGATCCGCTGATGCTGGCCCTTGGCGGTCGAGTAGGTCTGAACCGTCGTCGGGGCCAGAATCGGCGGCAGCACCGCGACGGCGGCGAGCCCCGCGGCGATCGCCACGCCTCCCCCGACCAGCCAACGACGGGTGGGTCCGGGACGCCGCGCCGCGCGGCGGGCCTCGACGGCCAGCTCGTCCAACACCTCGTCCCCGCACGCCTCGAAAGCCTGCCAGGCGGCCAGCGCCGCACGATAGGCCTCGCCGTTCGCCGGCGAGCCGGCGAGCCAGGCGTCGAACTCCAGGCCGTCGGCCTCGCCGACCTCCGCGCGTTGCAGGCGCGCGAGCCAGGCGCTGGCCTGAGCCATCACCTCCTCGTTCCGCGTCGCAATGCTGGTCATCGGATCGCCTGAGTCCTGGCCGAGGGTGACGAACAGGAGAAGAGACGGCGCCGAGGCGTCCCGCCCCTAGGTCCGAGGGAAAATTCAGCGGGGGTCATGAGCGAAGCCTCTGCGCCAGCTGCTTGATCGCCGCGGCGACGTGCGCCTCCACCATTTTCACCGAGACGCCCATGGCCTGGGCGGTCTGGGCCTGGCTCATCCCTTCCAGCTTGTGCAGCCGGAAGGCGCGGCCCATCTGCGGCGGCAGGGCGGCGACCGCGGCGGCCAGCTGGCGCACCCGCTCCTTGCCCATCACCACCTCGTCGGCCGCCGCCTCCTGGGCCACGTCATGCCCGCCCAGCACGGTCCGGGTCTCGATCCGCCAGGCGGCGCTGCGCCGCGAGGAGCGTTGGGCGCTGCGCACATGGTCGACCATCAGGTTCGCCGCGATCCGGTAGAGCAGCGCTTCAGGCGTCCGCACCTCCGCCGTTGGCTCGAGCTCCGCGATCTTCAGGTAAAGGTCCTGCACCAGGTCTTCGGCGGCGGCCATGTCGCGCGTCCGCGCCGCCAAGAACAGGATCAGGTTCTCGCGCCGCTCGAAGAACGTGCGGATCAGAGGGCTCTCTTCGCCCCCAGTCTGCGACGGCCCAGGCTGCGCCACCATCCCCCCTGTCAGCCCGGCGTTGCACGCGGATCGGGCGTCATGGCTCTAGGACGACGCTCGGCGAGAGGCAAGCACGCCCGGCGGTCGTTCCAGCCTGGTCCAGTCAGCGAAGTCGGGTCGCGGAATTGACGTCCGATGCGCCCGCGGTCTCGCGCCTCAGGCGTCGGGCTCGACGCCGAACCGCTCGATGTAGGCAGCGAACCGCCGGCGCAAACCCGCCTCTGAAAGCCCGAACTGCTCGGCCGTATAGCTGTGCATGCCGTGCTTGGTCTGCGGATTCTTCGCCATCCACTCTGCGATCCGGCCGCGCGTCTCGTCGTCGTAGGGGTGGCCGAAGAAGCTGTAGATCTGCCCGACCGTGCCAGACGGATCGCGCATCAGGTCGTTGTAGTGCACGTCGCAGACCTTCAGGCGATCGCCGAGCTGATCACGGGCGGCGAGGCCGCGATGCAGACCCAGCTCCTCGAAGCTCGTCCATTCAAGGCCGAACCGCCATGCGTCGTAGTTCGACGAGGCCGAGCGGATCTTGCCGACGAAACTCGCCGCCGACGGCAGCACGGAGCCGGGATCGCGATGGGTCCAGACGATTCCCGCATCCGGGTAGGTCCGGATCAGCGAGTCCATGGTGAACACGTGCTTCGGCAGTTTCAGGACCCAGCGGCCGGGATTTCGCCAGTGCAGTTGCTGCAGCGTTCGGCGATGCGCCTCGTACATGTCCGCGAAATCGGCGTTCAGCAGCCAGTCCCGATAGGTAGGCAACCCGTCGCCGGACAGCAGGCTGTAGTTCATGAAGGTCCAGTCGAACAGGCCCCAGCACTGCTCGGGCCGCTGCGCGTCGAACGGGTGGCGCTTCATCAGCTCGCTGGACGTCTTGGCGACCATCGCCTGAACCTCCGCGATCCGGGGGTCGGTGGTGAAGGTTTCTTTCTGCGGCGGCGGGGAGGGCATCATCATCTCCCAATGGAGCGGGCTGCGGACACCCACGCCCAGCGCCATCAGCGCGTGCAGGTGGGTGGAGCCGGTGCGTGGCAGGCCGACGATGAAGATCGGGGCCTTGATCTCCTGCTGGGCGATCTCCGGATAGGTCTTGCGATCGTCGACCAGCCTCAGCCGCTTCTCAAGCACCCGCATGATGTTCTGACGATGGTGCTCGCGGCGCGCCGGCGTGAGGTCCGCTTCGTGGTCGAGCGAGTTCAGCAGCACGCCGAGCGGTTCCTCCAGCGCCAGGTCGCCATAATCGGTCAGGCCTGTGCGCTTCGTGGCCTCATCGAGCAGGTCATCCTTGTCGAATTTCGTCATCTGCGGGGTTTGTCCTCTTCGGTGGGATCGAGGCCGGGCTGAGACCGGCGCACCGGGGCGACCCCAAGCGGCCGGGAGTCGCGAGCACCCTCTATTCATCCAGCAAAAACCCTTCGGTAGTGTCTGGAAATTGCCCGCATGACTAAGCTAATCGGCATGCAATGCATGCTCGATCACAAATATCGTGACCTATGCCATACAGGTTGTAGGTCGCTGGATTTATAGGGCTGGATCAGTCCCAGGCAGGGTGGAGCTTCATCGACCGGCAGAGGTCCTGCGCCTCGATTGTCGTCCCGGCATAAGCTGCGCCATCTGGATTGGCGACGAGCCAAGCCACGACGGCTCCAATGGCCGAAGGCGGCGCTGCGCCGACAAGTTCCTTCCCATAGTCTTTGACCGCGATCTCGTTGCGCTCGGTCCCGACGAAGCCAGGCTGGACGTTGAAGGCCCGGATCCCACGGTCCTTAAACTCAGCATGCAGCGTGCCCACCAGCGGGTGGCCCGCGGCCTTGCCGACGGCGTAGGCGAGGCCCCAACCGCCTTGGCCGGCAGGGGCCGGCGGCGTGTTGTAGGCGGAGGACGACGTGATCGTGACCACCTGTCCTGCGCCACGCTCCAGCATCTTCGGGAGCAGCGCGCGGGTCAGCACGATCGGTGCGATGCAGTGCGCTTCGAAGAACTTCCCGTAGGCGTCGACCGGCGTATCGAAGAAGGTGTCCATCAGGCCAGGGCCGAGATATCGCCCGTTATGCACCAGCAGGTCGACGCCATCCCACTTGTCGAGCAACGCCTGCGCGCACGCCGTCACCGACGTCCGGTCCGTCAGATCGGCGGCGAGCATCAGCGTTCGAGCGCCTTCCGCTTCGAGGATCGAGGCTGTTTCCTCCAGGCTGCCCGGCAGCGGACGACTGTCGGACCGGTGGACCGTCAGTGAGTTGTCTCGTGTCTCGCCGGGGCGAACCGTGCGCGCCGAGACAGCGACATCGTATCCGGCCTTTGCAAGGGCGATGCAGATCGCCTTTCCGATGCCGCGACTCGCGCCGGTGACAAGCGCCTTGGGCTTGGTCATCACGCTCTCCTCCACTCAGACAGATTGTTCGCTCTTAGAGCAGCGAGGCGACGCGGCCGCCGTCGACGACGATGAACTGGCCGGTGACGTAGCTCGCGCGCGTCGAGCAGAGGAATGCGGCGACCGCAGCCATTTCCTCCGGATAGCCCAGGCGTCCGACCGGCGTATCCGGCCGGCTCATCGCATTGGTCTCGTCGTAGGGCCGGCCCCCGGCCTCGGCGTTGCGCTTCATGTAGCTGCGGTAGCGCTCGGTCGCGAACCCGCCGGTGCCGAGCGTATTTATCGTGACGCCGAACTTGCCGAGCTCGTCGGCGAGGCTCTTGTTCAGCGCCGTCGTCCCCACGCGTGTGACGTTCGCCGTGATCAGCGGCAGCTCGCGATGCGGCTCCTTCGAGCAGATCGAGTTGACCGTGACGATCCGCCCCCAGCCCTTGGCCTTCATCGCCGGGATGACGGCCCGGCTGAGATAGACCTCGCTCATGACGATGTGCTCATAGGCCTCGAGGAAGTCCTCGTCCTTGGTCTCGTCCCAGCGCCCATGCGTGGGGCCATAGACGTTGCCGATGACGATGTCCGGCGCGCCGTAGGTCCTGGTCGCCGACGCCACCGCCGCCTCGATGCCCGCCTTCGTGGTCATGTCCGCGCTGACGCCGCAGGCTTCGCCGCCGGCGGCGCGGATCGCCGCGACCGTCTCGTCGATCGCCTCCTGACCCCGCGCCGCGACGACGACCTTGCAGCCCTCACGCGCCAATTCCTCCGAGATCGCCCGGCCGATCCCCTTGCTGCCGCCGCCGCTGAGCGCGACCTTGCCCTTGATCCCGAAATCCATGGCTTTCCTCCAGATTGTTGTGCGTTCGAAGCGCCGGCCGTGCGGGCGAGGGACGACCTGCCGGGGCCTAGACGAGCCCGATGTCCCTGGCGTAGCGCTCCAGGTCCTTGAGGCCTTCCTCGCCGATCTCACCAAGCTTGCGTCCCACCCAGGGCGTGACGACGGCGCGCTGCACGCCCTGCGCGGCCAAGGCCTCTAGGTCGGCGCGTGGAACCGGTCCGAGCGTAATGCTGCTGAACTGGAAGGGGTCATTCGCGCGTCCGGCCTCGGCGAGGAGCGCCTTGATGCGCGGGATGCTCGATGCAGCGCCGTGCCAGCCGTTTCCCAAGAACGCCGCTCGCCGCTCGGCTGCGGGCGTGCCGCCGCCGACCAGGATCGGCAGCGGGCGCTGAATGGGCTTGGGCTCGAAGCCCATCGGGCCGAAGTCGTAGAACTCCCCGTGAAACTCGGGATTTTCGTTCTCGAAGCAGGCCCGCATGGCGCGGATGGACTCGTCCATCTTGCGGCCGCGCTTGGCGAAGTCGTTGCCGGTGAACTTGTATTCTTCTTCGCTCCAGCCAAGCCCCACGCCCAGATCGAGCCGCCCGCCCGACAGGACGTCGAGGGATGCGACCATGCGGGCCGCGAGCACCGCATCGCGCAGCGGCAGCATGTAGATGCCTACGCCGAGGCGAATCTTCTTCGTCGCCGATGCGATGGCCGCCAGAACGATCAAGGGGTCGACGAAGGCCGAGTGAGGGCGAAAGTTGACGACGTCTTCGGTGGCCTTGTCGCCGAGCGCTATGGCCGTGGGATATTTTCGCCACCAGTCCGCGTCGCCGGCCGGCAACGCCAGGTGCTCGCCCGACCAGGCGCCCTCGAAACCCAGGTCTTCCGCAAGCTGCGCCGTTCGGACCTGCAGCTCGGGCTTCATCCAGACGATGTTGAGGCCGATCTTCAGCGGCAAGGCCATGTAGGTCTCCAGTGTCCCAGGCGTGATGGTGATCCGGTTATACGGCGGCGGCCTGACGCATGGCCGTCAGGCTCTCGGCAATGGCGCGGCTGTCGGAAATCGTGGCCAGTAGAGGCAGGTGCAGCCCGAGCTGAGCTTCGTGGCTCTCGGGCGTCCCGCCGGCGGTGCAATCTTCGGCCAGCACGACATTGTAGCCCAGGGCCACCGCTTCGGTCGCCGCGCCCGGCGGCGCGATGTTCGTGGAGATGCCGCTGAGAACGATGGTCTCGACGCCGAACCCTCGAAGCAGCGCGTCGAGATCCGTGCCGGTGAAAGCCGCCATGCCGTGCATCCGGTCGGCCGCCGCGCTGTTCGTCATCGCGTTCTGGCGCTCGGAGATCAACAGCGCAGCCGTCTGACCACGATCAAGGCCTCTGATCGGTTGCATCGTTTGCGCCTCCCTGGCGTTCGCGAGCGTTTCGTAGCGCCAAGCGTGGTTGGACGTCCAAGCCGCAATGTGGCATTTCCATACGAAATACTTATGGGATGACATGCCCGACGTTCGCTTGATGCTGCAGTTCGCTGCAATCGCGGAGGAACGCTCGTTTACGCGGGCGGCCAAGCGGCTCGGGCTGGCGCAGCCCTGGCTGTCAGCGAGAATGCGGGCGTTGGAAGACGAACTTGGCTCGGCTGTCTTTGAGCGGAGTTCGCGCGGGGCGTCCCTGACGCCCGAGGGCGAAAGACTCTACGAAGCACTTCGCCCGGTAATTGCGTCCGTCGCGGCGTTCGAGGCCGAGTTCGAGGAAATGAGGCGCCGCCGGTCTCGCCGAATTCGGATCGGGTGTCCGGCGCTCAGCGCGCGCGACCTTAACCTGGTCAAGTTGTTCGACGCATTCGAGGCGATTTCGCCTTCCACGAGCTTGGAAGTGGAGCGCGGCTATGCGCGCTCCCTACTGTACGCGCTGCGTACCGGGCGTTGCGATTTCGTATTTGGCGCCACGTTGAGTGATGATGAAGTGGAGGCGATGCCGTTTTCAGAACATCGCATCGGCGTTCTGATGCATCGCGCTGATCCATTGGCGCTGTGTGGTGCGATTTCAGCCTCAGACCTCGCGGGACGGACCTTGGCCGCCTATTCGCATCTTTTGAAAGAGGAGATCGACACTTATCTCGACCAGATGGCGGATTTCGGCGTGCATGTCACACGAAGCAGAGAGCTGCATGAATCGATGATCTTGGAGTGCAGTCCCGATGACAGACCGGTGCTGTTCGCTATCGTTCCCACAGACTATGATTTTCAGGCGCACGGCGAAGTCGTTCTCAAGCCGCTGGAGGGTTCGCCTAGAATAATCATAAATCTTGTGCGGCGACGTGCTAGTCGTCACCACTTGCAACACGAGAAATTCTGGGCGCTTGCACAGTCGCTACGCTTGCAGGGGTAGTTTCTTCCCGCCATAGGCGGCGGCTGCACCCTCATCCGGTTTGCAGGCCTTCATTGTCTATCAACTGCTTCGCCTCGGCGATGTAGGCGATGTGCTCGCCTAGGGTGGCCAGGCCCCTGTTTACCGTGCCAACCCCGACATGTGTGCCACCCGCCTCTTGCCACCGCAGCGCTAGGTCGCGCATTTCCATCGGTGTCGGTTGGGCCCAGAGGTCCAGTTGGCGGCCAAAGTGCGCAGGATCGCGGCCGGCCTCCACCAGGAGGTCGTAAATCCGTGTCCAGGCCTCCCGAGCCCGCTCTGGTCGGCCTGCGAATATAAAGCCGTCGCCTGTCCGAGCCGCCCGCTGGTACGCAATTTCGCTGCGTCCGCCCATCCAGATCGGGATCTGACGGGTCGGCGGCGGATTCAAGGCCATTCGGTCCACGCGGTGGTAGCGACCGTTGAAGCTTTGTACGCCGCCGCTCCACAGGCGCCGCATTACATCGATTTGTTCATCCAGCCTTGGCCCGCGGGTAGGGAAATCCATCCCCAGCGCTTGGTATTCCAGGTAGTTCCACCCCGTGCCCACTCCAAGTCGTAACCGTCCCCCGGAAAAGAGGTCGAGGTCCGCCGCCTGTCGGGCCACCAGTATCGCCTGCCGCTGGGGTAGGACCAGCACGCCCGAAACGAATTCCAGCTTTGGCGTGATCGCGGCCAGGTGGGAAAACATCATGAAGGGATCGTGGAAGGGATGCTTCTCGGTATAGCCTCCGCCGACGAGGGGAGGGTCACGTTCGTCGTGCGGGCCGACTAGCACGTGGTCGTAGGCGCTGATGTAGTCGTAACCGAACGCCTCGGCCGCCTT
>Ga0068859_100002685_pt1 | contig 18061 bp, 11 predicted proteins | sample KBSSwiS22_FD_66585 | JGI IMG/M metagenome (GOLD analysis project Ga0068859, IMG submission 66585) | Switchgrass rhizosphere microbial communities from Kellogg Biological Station, Michigan, USA - KBS Switchgrass S2-2 | ecosystem: Host-associated > Plants > Roots > Rhizosphere > Soil ...
CCCTCGACAAATCTCAGGACCAAAGTCTCGCGGTACGCGTCCGGTAGTTGCTTGATCAAATCCAAAACCTCGCGCGCGGTCCGGTTAGGCGTTTTGGCCACCGCCATCTGTTCGGTTACTTCCACGGTGGTGCGCGAGCTGCGATAGAAATCCATAGCTCGGTTGCGCGCGATCATCGCGATCCACGGACCAAAGGCCGCGGCGTCGCGCAGCGTGTCCAGCTTCTTGAGCGCGTGGAGGAAAATATCCTGGACCAGATCGTCGACTTCGTCGCGCGGCACGCGGGCCAGCAGGACTCCATGCACCATCGGCGCGTACATCTCATACAGCCGCGCAAACCGATCGCGCTCGCCCTCGAGGACGGCGCGGACCAGAGCTACTTCGACTGGCTCTGCTTTTTCGGCTGGCGCGCTGAACGGATGAGTCATAAGCAGCATGTCCGCGGTGGCCTGGGTCTCGATCATCGTCGCGCCTTTTTGGAGTTCGATTCCGCAATCCTGGGCTTTGTTTATTGCTTCTGACATCGCTAAGACGGGCACGGCGGAGAGAGTGTTAACAATGTGTCAGCAGCCCCACCGTGAGGAAGGGCCAGTCTGGATTATCTTGTTGCCTAAGGTGACCCCTCCGTTACTGTCGGGCTTCTGAGCAGCGGAAGCATTTAGACAGGATTGACATGATTTACAGGATTGAAAGAGGGCATATCCTGATTCGTGTCTTTATCTTGTTAATCCGGTAAATCCTGTCTAATTGTCCTTCTCGCTGCCCCTCCCTTACGGTCGGGCTGCTGACACGTTATCTGCTGGTACGTCGGCTCTGGTGAATAGTTTCACCTGCCAAATAACCACGGTGGAAATCAGGAGTGCTAAGGTGCAGGCGGCGCCGCCTTCAATTCCGTAGGCGCCTCCGGTCAACCAGTCGGGGCCGAGGTTCGTTGCCTTTAATAAAGGAGCAGGGGTGATGCGTTCAATCCCGCTGACGGGTAAACCGAGCAAGGCTGCCTGAACCCAGTTCCAGGACCAGTGCAAACCGAATGGGAGCCACAAGCTGCCCGTGCGCAGGTAGGCGACTGCCAGCCACAGTCCGGCCAGTGCTGTATTAATAAAGGTGAACCCGGGAACGACGTTAGGATTTCGCAGGTGAACGGCAGCGAAAGGAACCGAAGTCAGAAAAACACCAAGCCAGGCCAAACGTGCGCGTGTTAGCGTCTGCAAAGGATATCCGCGAAAGAGCATTTCTTCCGCCGCGGCTGCGAACATAAAGACGAGCAATGAAACGATCAGGGTCTGCGCAATGGGCCGCGCGCCGGCCGTATCCAAACTAAAGTGAATGCCGCGCGTTAAGGTCGCGAACGCGGCGGCCAACAGCAGTGAAGCCGTGCCCAGTACTGAACCGATCACAAAGTTCTTTATCCAACCACGATGCGGTGAACAGCCGAGCGCGCGAAATGGAAGTTCCTCGAACAGTGCGCCACAGGCCCAACCAACGACGAACGCGGAAAACAAAATCGAGCCATGACCGGCCGCGATGCTCCAGTACCCGCTGAGGAGTTCCTTGGGCGGGCGCTGCAAAACCGCAGAGAGACCGAGAAAGAGAGCGATTTGGGTTAACTGGACGCAGATCAAAAAGGCGACAGCAAAAATTGCGAGGCGCCAACCACTGCGCAGATGACCTTCCTTATTAAGAAAGAAGTTGTAGCCTTCCATTTGTGCCGGGCATTCTAGCATTTGGGCGTCAGTTTCGAATCAACCCTCGGAACTGGTTAGACCCTAATTCCCCCATTGAATTTCTTCTCTGCGTGGTCTCTGCGACCTCAGCGTCTCTGCGGTGAGCAATTGCTTCAAGTCATTCACCGCAGAGACGCAGAGAACGCCGAGTTGGCGCAGAGATTTCAACCCAAGGCTCCACCTCGGGCTTCAGGCTGGCGCACGGTTCGCGGCCTATTACCCCGACGTTGACGCCTTGTTGCTGATGAAGGACGACACTCCCCGCTGTGCTAAACTCTGCTGCAAATTATCAACACTGAACTACCCGTGATCGAGCGACGAACACAACCCTCTGGCAATCCGAAGAAAGCTCCGAAGCGTCGCACCGTGCCGTGGCTTCTGGCCGGTATCGTTCTGATCCTGTTGGCGATCATCGTGGCGCAGCAGCTTTTTAATATTGCCACGGTCCTGCCGCCTGAGACGGGTTCGGACACGCTGCTGCTTTACGCGCTGTCGTCCCTGAATTTTGCCGCGTTCATCGTCTTTAGTTTCATCCTGCTGCGCAGCCTGCTCAGGTTGCGCCGGGAACGTCGCGAGCGACAGCCGGGCTCGAAGATTCAAACGCGCCTGCTGATCTATTTCATCGGACTCAGCCTTTTGCCAATCACGGCGATGGCCGCCTTCTCGTATCTTTTCCTGAATCGCTCGATTGAAAAGTGGATGGGCCGGCTGCCGGAAAACGTGGTCGAGCGGGTGCGCGAACAACAGCGCGAGAGCCTCGCCTTGCAGAACGAAAAACTCCGCGAGACCGCGACGCTGTTGGCCGCAACAGTTAAAGCGCGGCCGCAAGCAGAATGGCAAATGGCTCTGGATCAATTATCAGCCACGGGGCGCTTGGCGGCGATTGAGATCGTGTCTGACGGCGGCCAGGTGCTGGCCCGCGCGCAACCTCCCGTTGCTGAATCGCACCAGGAAGAGCTCAAGGCGATCCTGAAGAGCGGTGAACAGAGCAACGTCGAGTCAATCGCTGACGGCAAAGGATTCGATCTGGCTTCCGTGGCCCTAACCAGCGGAACGCGTTTGATCTTTGTGCCTCAGCGTTTGAGCGACACTGACGTTAACGACACGATTGCGGGCTCTCAACGTGAATATCAACACCTGCTGCAAAGACAGCGGAAGGTGCGTCTGCTCGGCGTGTCGACGCTGGGCTTGATGACGCTGCTGCTATTGTTCGCCTCGACGTGGGTAGCGATCCATTTGTCCCGCGGGTTTGCCGCACCGATCAGATCCCTGGTGAGCGCCTCGAAAGAGGTCGCGCGTGGCAATCTTGCTTATCGGGTTGAAACGATTGCCGACGACGAACTGGCCTTGCTCGCCGAGTCTTTTAATCAGATGACGACCGAGCTCGACGCCAACCGCAAACACATCGAAGCCGGCGCCGAGGTCTTGCAAGAGAAGAACCTGGCGCTCGAGGAACGGCGCAATTACATCGAGACGGTTTTGGAATCGCTTTCTACCGGAGTCGTGTCTCTCGATCAAAATGACTGCGTGACCACCATCAACACGGCAGCCGTTTCAATCCTGAAATTGAGTGAAGCACCGCCGGCCTGGGCCAGATTGGGTGCGCTCCTGAGCGTTGAAGACAGGACGGTATTCGAACGTTTACTGCGTCGCGCCCGCCGCGCCGGACGCGCCGCTGAGCAAGCGCAGCTGACCCGGAGCTCCGTGGGTGGCGCCGTGCCGGTGATGCTCAACGCGACGGCGCTGCGCGAGACCGCGAACGACGGCCGGGGCGTGGTGCTGGTGATCGAGGATTTGTCTGAGTTGTTGACGGCCCAGCGCGCGGCTGCCTGGAGTGAAGTGGCGCGCCGGATTGCGCATGAAATAAAGAATCCGCTGACGCCGATTCAACTGTCCGCGGAACGAATCGCGCGGAACTTTCGCGTGCGCACTAATGGAGTCAGTACGCCAAACGGCAGCGATGAAGGTCACCGCGGAGAAGGCCATCTGTCAACGAATGGCAACGGCGCGGGTGCTAAAGAGAGTGACGAAGAGCTAACGCGGATCGTCGAAGAGTGCACCACCTCGATCACTCGTGAGGTTGCCGGCTTGAAAGCCCTGGTCGATGAATTTTCGCGCTTTGCCCGCATGCCGGCGCCGCGGCTGGAAGCGGGTGATTTGAATGAGCTTATCAGGCAGACCGGTCATCTCTATACGGATCGGCTGGCCGGTGTTGAACTTCGCCTCCTGCTGGATAATGCGTTGCCGCGGGCCATGCTCGACGCTGAACAAATGAAGCGAGTGTTCGTGAATCTGATTGACAACGCGTTGGAAGCCCTCGCGGATGTCACGGACGATCGCCGCGTCACCATCAGCACCAGGCATGACAGCAACCGCGATCTTATTCTGACGACTGTCGAAGACACCGGTGAGGGGATTCCGTTAACCGATTTTAGGCGGCTGTTCCAGCCTTACTTTTCCACTCGCGGCCGGGGCACGGGTTTGGGATTGGCGATCGTATCTCGCATTGTCACTGAGCATGGTGGTCGGGCGTTTGCTGAACCGAACAACCCACGCGGCGCCAGGTTTGTGATTGAACTGCCGGTGGGGATGCAGTAAGAGTTTCGAGTTTCGGGTTTCGAGTTTCTAGTTGTTGGTTCCGAGTTTCTAACTGTTGGTGCGTCGGTCTGTAGAAGGCTACCCAGAGACTCCGAAACCCGAAACCCGAAACCCGAAACTCGAAACTCGAAACTCGAAAATAAATGTCCGAATCCATCTTAATCGTTGATGACGAACGCGGCATTCGCGAGACGCTGAGCGCGGTGCTGCGCGATGAAGGCTTTCACGCTGACGCTGTTGAATCAGGCGAAGAATGCCTCAAAGCGATCGCGCGGCGGGCATACGGCTGCGTCCTGCTGGATGTCTGGCTGCCGGGCATCAGCGGCCTCGAGACCTTGCAGCAGATGCGCGACGCCAACAGCGACGTCGCCGTGGTGATTATTTCGGGTCACGGCAATATCGAGACTGCGGTGCGCGCGACCAAGTTGGGCGCATTCGATTTCATCGAAAAACCTCTGTCGATCGAAAAGACCGTTTTGACGATCCGCAACGCTTTGCGGCAGCGACAACTCGAGCGAGCCAACGCCGAGATGTCCGCCGAGTTGAAAGAAGAGTACGAGATGGTCGGCGCGTCGGTGGCCATGCGCGCGCTGCGAAAACAGATTGCCGTGGTTGCGCCCACTGATGGCCGCGTTTTGATCTCCGGTGAATCAGGAGCGGGCAAAGAGCTGGTGGCGCGGGCGATTCACGCCCAGTCGCGCCGGGCGGCGGCACCCTTCATCGAAGTCAACTCAGCCGCGATTCCCGAAGAATTGATCGAATCGGAACTCTTTGGACACGTGAAGGGAGCGTTTACCGGCGCCACCGCGGTGAAGAAAGGGAAGTTCGAACTGGCTGACGGGGCAACCCTTTTCCTCGACGAAGTTTCTGACATGAGCGCCAACGTGCAGGCAAAAGTCCTGCGCGTGCTGGAAGAGCAGAGGTTCGAACCGGTCGGCAGCAACACGCCGATCAATGTTGATGTGCGGGTGGTGGCCGCAACTAATAAGCGTCTGGATGAAGAAATCGAGAAGGGAACTTTCCGCAGTGACCTGTTCTTTCGCCTGAACGTGATTCCCTTCGAAGTGCCGCCGTTGCGTGAGCGGATCGAGGATGTGCCTTTGCTCATCGACCATTTCAACCTCCGGTTCGCCAAAGCTTATGGAAAGAAGCCAAAAGTGTTCGACGCCGAGGCGATTGAACTAATGCAGAGATACTCCTGGCCCGGGAACGTCAGGGAATTGAGGAACACGATAGAGCGGGTGGTGATCCTGCATCAAAACCATCGCGTCGCCGTTACAAATCTGCCTGCCTTTGGTGAAAGTGAACCGCCGGCCTCTTCTTATCGTTTTCCTTCTTTCAAGGAGGCCAGCGACGCATATCATCGGGAATTCATCCAGCGCAAACTCGACGAAGCCGACGGCAACGTCTCGCGGGCCGCGGAATTGATGGGAATTGACCGCAGTCACTTGTACCGGAGGATGCGGGCGCTGGGGATTAGCGTGAGGGGTGAGCGCGCTTGAACATAACGCGACCTATTAAGACCGGTCGTGTTAGAATTTCGCCGGGGAAGCCATGGTAGCGAATTTAGAAGCGACAATTGAAGATCTTTACGCGGTCCCGGGTAAAGCAGAGATTGTTAATGGAGAAATTGTTCATATGTCTCCCACCGGAGCTGCCCCAAGTTATGCGGCCGGCGAGATTTTGGTGAGCTTACGCAACTATTCTCGTCTTACAAAAAAAGGTCATGCCGTTGCCGATAACGCCGCGTTTCACGTCGATTTGCCAAACCGCAAATCGTTCAGTCCCGACGCCGCTTACCATGTCGGCAAATGGACAGGGATGAAATTCTTCGAGGGTGCGCCGGTGTTCGCGGTCGAAGTTCGCAGTGAAGGTGACTACGGTCCAGCCGCGGAAACCGCGATGGCCCGAAAGCGCGCCGATTATTTTGCAGCTGGAACGTTAGTCATTTGGGATGTCAACCTTCTAAGCGAGGAAGTAGTCAAATGTTATCGGGCGGACAGCCCGGCAGAACCGAGAGCGTTCGGACGAGATCAAATTGCGGATGCTGAACCCGCAGTGCCGGAGTGGTCAATGCCAGTTAACGATCTTTTTGTGGATCAAGAATAATAAAAGTTTTATGGATTACACGACACGAGAATTATTGAAGCGTTACGCGAAGATGGCCGCCGGCCAGCCTTTCGCGCCTGTTTTACTGAATATCCTGGTCACCAGCGTGTGCGACATGCGTTGCACGCATTGTTTCTTTACGGACGAACTCGACGATCGGCCGCGTAAGAAACTGCAGATGAAGACGCACGAGATCGATCGCATCGCGCAAACCCTGGGCGGCAATCTTGGAGTGTTGATTCTCGCCGGTGGCGAGCCATTCACGCGCAAAGACCTGCCTGAGATCGTCAGCTCGTTCTACCGGCACAACAATCTGGAATCGGTTTACCTGATGTCGAACGGCCAGATTCAGAAGCGAATCTTCCCCGACGTGACGCGCATTCTGGAAGAGTGTCCGAACCTGAACGTGACCGTGGCGATGGGTATCGACGGTTTGCAGGAACAGCACGACAAGATTCGCCAGAAGCCTGGCTCGTGGTCGATCGCGATCGAAACGGCGCGCGAGCTGAAAGCGATTAAGAAGCAGTATCCCCGCCTCGACTTGCAAACCTGCACCTGCTTCATGCACTCAAATCAGGACACGATTTTTGAGTGGTACGATTTTCTCAAGCACGACCTCCGGCCGGACAAGGTCAACTTCAACTACATTCGTCCGCCCTCAGCCGATCCGATCGAGCTGGAAATTGATCATTCTCGCTACGCGAAACTCGCGCAGATGATCGATGACGATTCGCGTCACGCGGCGATCAAGAACAACTACGGCGGCAAGGCCGGATTCTTCAAGGCCGCGATCGACATCTACATGCACGGGTTGATCACGAAAACGCAGGAGACGCAGAAGGCACAACTAACCTGCTACGCCGGTACGGCCGGCGCGGTGATTTACGATGAAGGCACTCTGTCTTCCTGCGAAAACCTGGCGCCGATTGGAAACCTTCGCGATCACGAATGGGATTTCCAGGGACTCTGGCTTTCGCCGGCGATGAAGGAACGTCGCAAGCATGCGGCGAACGGTTGCTTCTGCACCCACGAGTCGAACTGTTACTACCCGTCGCTGCCTTTCAATCCGAAGCACTTGATTCGAATCAAGAAGCTGGAGCGCGAGATGAAGAAAGCGAGCAGGGAACTTGAGAAACAGACTGAACCTGAGCCTGAGGGAGTAAGTGTGGAGGCCTGAAATTGACTAACTATAATTTCACTGTCGTTATCGAACCGGATGAAGGTGGTTATCATGCTTATGTTCCGGGCTTGCCAGGCTGTCATACGTGGGGAGCAACCTTGGACGAAGCGCGCGTGAACATCACGGAAGCGGCGGCGCTTCATATAGAAGCGATGATCGACGATGGAGAGCCGGTTCCGTCTGAGCCCGATCCAGTATTCGTCACTCGCATGCCGATACCGGTAGCTGCATGAATCGCAAAGTTCCGCGAGTCGGCGCCTTAGAGTTGGTTAGTGCGCTCAAGCGCGCAGGCTTCGAAGAGAGAAGACAGAAAGGTAGTCACTTGCACTTGAGGCGAGAATCCGACAAGAGACGAGTGACCGTGCCGATTCACAAAGGGAGAGACATCCCGACCGGCACGCTACGTGGCATCTTGAAGGATGCCGATCTTAGCCTCGAAGAGTTTCAAGAACTGTTATGAGATTCTGATTCATTCAATGCAAAACACCCCAAAAATCCTGATCATCTCTTCCGACACGGGCGGCGGGCATCGCTCTGCAGCGGCGGCGATTGTGGCCGGCGTCGAAAGCTTTGTGAAAGGGGAATCCTATGCGGTTCGCACCATTCGCGCCGTGGAAGAGTCTCACCATCTGGCGGCAAAGATGGTGGCTGTCTACAACTGGCTGCTGCGAAACAAACAGCATTGGATGAAGTACTACTATTGGTTCATCAATCGCTTTCGCCCGGATACCAGAGAGTTCTTCTACAAGCGTACGGTTGGTTATGTCGCGGGGCAGTTTGAGAAATGGTGTCCGCATGTCGTCGTCAGCGTGCATCCGTTGACACAACACATGTTCGCGCGCGTGCTGAAAGAACTGGGACTGGCAGATCGGATTCCGCTCGTCACCGTGGTCACCGATCCATACTATGGTTTCTGGAAGGGCTGGGCTTGCGACGACGTAAGTCTCTATCTCGTCGCCAGCGAAGAAGCGCGCCGCCAATTGATTGATTACGGCATCGATCCTCGCCGCATCAAGATTTCCGGCATGCCCGTACATCCCAAGTTTTCTTTTCCTGGCGACGACGCCGCGCGGGTAGCCCGCACAGCCCTGGGTCTCGATCCGGAAAAGTTTACCGTTTTTGTGAATGCCGGCTGGGAAGGCGGCGGGAACATTCCGTTAATTTTCCGCGAACTGGTGCGCGGCGAGCTCGACGTGCAGGCCATCTTTCTGGCCGGCAAGAACGAGGCGCTCAGGAAAGAAGCCGAGCTGGTCGCGGCCGAGGCCAAGTTCCCAATCAAGGTGATTGGATATTCGGACGAGGTCGAGCAATTGATGCGCGCGGCCAGTGTGATGATTTCAAAACTGGGAGGCTCGACCACCTTCGAGGCTTTCAGCTGTCGCGTCCCGATTATCGCTGACGTGACCACGGCGCCCATGCCGCAGGAAGAGGGCACAGTTAAGTTGATCGCTAAGAGCGGGGCCGCAGTTTTGTTGCAAAAAGCGTCGGATATTGTCCCCGTCGTCGATCGCATGATCGACGATTCGAAGCATTACGCCGCCTTGCGCGCGGCCACGATTACGGTAGCGATTCCCAACGCGACCAGGCGTATTGTCGAAGAAATCACGGCATTAATTCCTGAATCTGCGACGGCAAAAACCGAGTCGCTGGCGGAACATGCGGCTTAAGCCGGTCGCGGCTGCTTCGGGGGCGTTCTTGACTGTCACCGCTGGTTCGCGTTCTAATCCCGTCGTTAATAAATCTGAAAAGGTTGAATGTGAAGAGTGGCATAGACTCTAGTCTGTGACCTGCCGAGCGGAGATCACAGACTGAAGTCTGGGCCACGTTGAGAAAACGAATGAGTTTGTTATTAGAAGGAAAGCGCGCGTTCATTACCGGGGGCACGCGAGGAATTGGTGCTGCCTTGTGCGAGATCTTCGCCCGCGAAGGCGCGGATGTGGCTTTTAATTACGGGTCCCGCGATGATCTCGCTGAGGAAGTTAAGAAAAAAATCGAGGCCTTTGGCCGGCGCGCGCGTTCGTTTAAGGTGTCGGTGACGGACCGTTTCGGGTTGAAGCACCTGACCCGGGAACTGGTGGCGGAATGGGGCGGCCTGGATATCCTCGTCAATAACGCGGCCATCAATCGGGGCGATAACTTTGCCACTACTACAGATCGCGCCTGGGATGAAGTCATCGGCGTTAACGTGGGCAGCCTGTTCGCCGTGACCAAGCCAATTTACAAGCAGATGATTCGCCAGCGCGCCGGCGCCATTCTCAATATCACTTCAATCGGCGCCATCAGGGCCTTGCCCACTGCTGTCCACTACGCCACCTCGAAAGCAGCGATGATCGGGTTTACCAAGTGCCTGTCGCGCGAAGCGGGAACTTTTGGCATCAAGGTCAACGCCATTGCCGCCGGGATCTTTGACACGGACCTGGCGCAGGCCCTGCCTGAACGCTGGCTGCAAATGCACGACTTCTGGACCTCGAGCGGCCGCCTCGGCCGGCCGGAGGAATTAGCTGAATACGCGGCCTTCATGGTCAGCGATCGCAACAGCTTTATGAACGGTGAGGTTGTGATCGTCGACGGCGGCACGGTCACTTAGGCGGTCCCGTCCGGTTTCTGTTACCAGCGAACGCACAAAAAACATCATGAAGCAACGAATTCCTCCAGTTCGCGGACGGCGTGCGACTCCGTTCCTGCTAGTGTACCCAGTCGTGTCCACACGTGGACAAGCTTTGCGGGTGAACCGTGCGCGGCGATTAGTCGGTGCCGGCGTGATCTGTTTGCTGGCGTGCGCCTTGATGTGGCGTGTCGGCGAACAAATTGCACAGATGGATTCCCGGATTGCAACAATCCCCGTAGGACTGAACCCACACGCGGTGGCTGTTAATCCTCTGACCAACAAAATTTACGTCGCTAATTCGTTCAACGGGGCCGGCGGTAATAGCGTGACGGTCATCAACGGAGCCGACCACACCACCACGCCGGTTACGGCCGGCAGTGGTCCTTTCGCGGTCGCGGTCAATTCAGTGACCAACAAGATCTATGTCGCCAACTGCGGCGCGCCGTGCGGTGGATCCGGCGGCGCCAGCGCGACCGTAATTGATGGCACAGACAACACTACTACGACCGTCAATACGGGTAACGGATCGGTGGCCGTCGCCGTAAATTCGGTGACTAACAAGATCTACGTGGTGAATAGTCTTAGCAACAATTTGACCGTAATCAATGGAGCTGACAACACCGCCGTTAACGTGCCCACCGGCACCACGCCGGTCGCCGTCGCGGTCAATCCCGCGACGAATAAGATCTATGTCGCCAATCAACAAAGCCCCAATTTGACGGTCATTAACGGCGCGGACAATACGACCACGACCGTGGCAACGGGAAATGGTTCCTTTGCAGTTGCCGTCAATTCGGTGACCAACAAGATCTATGTCACCAACAGCAACAGCAACAACGTGACCGTGATTAACGGCGCTGATAACACCACGACTCCGATCTCCGCGGGCAGTAACCCGCGAGCTATTGCTATCAATCCGCTGACTAATAAGATTTATGTCGCGAATGCTTTAAGCGCCGCCGTCACGGTCATCAATGGTGCAGATAACACCACCGTTAGTGTGCCCGTGGGTCAGGACCCGAGAGCCATCGCGGCAAATCCGGTAACTAATAAGATTTACGTCGCCAATCAAGGTAGTACGGATGTCACGGTGATCGACGGCTCGAACAATTCCACGTCACCTGTGCCCGCTGGCTCCAGTCCGATTGCCCTGGCACACAATCCGATCACCAGCAGGGTTTACGTTGCCAATGATGTTAGTGGGGACGTCACGGTCATTGACGGGAAGCCGGCGACGCCAGCGAATCTGATTGATCTTCCGGCATACCTGGTCCACCAACAGTATCTCGATTTTCTAAACCGGCCGCCTGACGAGCCAGGCTTTGCTTTCTGGCACAACCAGATCGTTAACTGTAATAACAACGCCGGCTGTATTGAAGTGGCGCGCATTAACGTTTCGGCCTCCTTCTTTTTGTCCATTGAATTTCAACAAACGGGTTACCTCGTCGAACGCACGTACAAGGCGGCTTACGGCGACGGGCCCGGGGCATCAACCTTTGGCGGTAATCATCAGCTTCAGGTACCCATAGTTCGCTTCAGCGAGTTCCTGCAGGACACTCAACGAATTGGCCGGGGAGTGGCCGTTTTGCAGCCGGGCTGGGAACAATTGCTCGAGAATAATAAGCAGGCGTATGTGCTGGAGTTCGTCCAAACCACCCGCTTCATCAATGCATTTCCCACCAGCATGACGCCGGCTCAATTCATTGACCAGTTGAATCAGAACGCCGGCAACGTTTTGTCTCCGGGCGAGCGGACGACGGCCATCAATCTATTCGGCGTCGCGACTAACACCAGTAATGTCACTGCGCGCGCGCAAGCATTGCGACAGGTTGTCGAAGACTCAGACTTCATAGCCGCCGAAGTCAATCGCGCATTCGTTTTGGCGGAATACTTTGGCTACCTGCGCCGAAATCCGAACGACGCGCCTGACACGGATCATACGGGCTATGACTTCTGGCTCACCAAGCTGAACCAGTTCAACGGGAACTACATCAATGCAGAAATGGTCAAAGCATTTTTGTCGTCGATTGAGTACCGGCAGCGTTTTGGACCTTGAGTTAAAAGGTGGTTTTGTATTTGCCAGGCAGGCTTTAGTTGAATTATTCTCAGGCGTTGCCTGGCCGCCAACCAACAGAAGTATTTCGCCGCACTTTTTGCGCCGCATGGCGCTCTCAACCACGTTCGGCACGGCTGGTTGATATCCATCAGTTGCCATTTGGCCTCGCACTCAGAATTCCCGATCCCTGAGAGCCTCGGTTGCTACGCTGGAGAACGGAAAATGTCGTCATTCCCCCTCTTTCGCGCACAGCGCCCTGCGTTGTTTATCGTCTTATGCCTGACTCTGGTTGTGCTCGTTTCGGCTGGTGCAAACCGGCAGCACGCCGGCGCACTCTCACGCCACGGTGCGGGTCATTATGCTTCCGTGCCGCTGGCTGTTCCTGACAAAGGCGCGATCGCGCCGGAAGGCAACACCATCACCGTTAACACGGGGTTGGATCCCGGCCCCGTAGCCACCGACGGCCTTTGCTCTCTGCGCGAGGCGATTCAAGCGGCAAACAGCAATGTCGCCTCAGGCGCGGTGCCGGGCGAGTGTGCGGCCGGAAGCAATGTCGGAGCAGATGTGATCAGCCTGACGGGATTAACGGGCATTGCTGGTCTAACGGGTGCGTTGCCGAACCTTGCATCCGACATAACGATGATCGGACCCGGCGCCGGCGTTTTGGCCGTAGCCGGCGGCGGTGGGGCCTATCGCATTTTCAACATCACCAGCGGCAGCAACGTCAGTATATCGGGACTGACGGTCAGGGACGGTCGAACGCAGGATGCGAATATCTTCCCGGTCGGTACTGGTCAAGGGCCTTTTGACGGCGGCGGTATTCAGAATCTTGGGACACTAACGATGACCGACGTTACCGTGACGGCGAACAGAACCGGCGCAGGTCTCTCGGATACTACCCCGACTTCGGGCAGCCGCGGAGGAGGCATCGCTAACGCGGGTACCCTGGTGATGACAAATTGTACGGTCAGCGCCAACACGACCGGTGCCGGTGGCATAGTCAGCAGCACCCCGGCTGTGGGCGGCGATGGCGGAGGCATTTACAACACCGGCACGCTGACCATGACCAATTGCGTAGTAAGTGGCAATTCCACCGGTCGCGGCGGCAACAGTAGTACGTCGAGTGGTCGTGGCGGCGGCATTTATAGTTCAGGTTCACTGACCTTAACGAGCACCTCGATCATCAACAACAAGACCCAAATCAACAGTACTGACACAGGAGGAGATGGCGGCGCCATCTATACCGCAGCCGGTCAGGCGACGCTTACAGATTGTTCAGTTAGCAACAACCGGACGAGTTCCGACGGCGACACTGGTTTCGGCGGAGGCATCAGAAACATTGGACCTATGACGCTGGTGCGTACCCTTATCAGCGGTAATCTGGGTCGTGTAAGCGGCATCTACAATGGAAATGTGTTGACGATCACCAACACGACCGTGAGCGGTAATCTCAAGCACGGGGCGATTGACAGCAGCGATCCGAACACGATACTCAGGCTAACAAACTGCACTATCACGGGAAATGTAGGCACTGGAGTTAGCAGTATAACCACCCGGAGCGCCAGAAATACGATTATCGCCGGCAATACCGGCACCACCGATATCGAGGGCAGCGGTACCTTTACTTCACTGGGCCATAACCTAATCGGCAAGACTACAAGTGGGTCAACTGTGCACGATCCACCGAACCCCTTCACAGCGCCCGGAGATCAATTTGGCACCAGCGCCGCGCCATTGGATCCGAGACTTGGTCCCCTGGCCAATAATGGGGGCACGAGCATGACACACGCACTGCTTTCCAACAGTACGGCGCTCGATGCGGGAGACGATTGCGTTACTGACGTGGCCCACTGCGGGGATTCCTTCATCTCTCAACTTACAACTGATCAAAGAGGCGCGGGCTTTAGCCGGCAGGTAGATGGACCTGATGTCGACACGACCGCGACGGTAGACATTGGCGCTTACGAAACCCAGACACCGTTGGCAAATCTGGGGCCCACCAGCACGAATGAAGACACACAGGTTTTGGTGCCGTTCGATGCGGGAGATCCGGCCACGATTGTTTCGGTGACGGCGACTTCCAGTAATCCGGTGCTGGTGCCAAATGACGCTGCGCATCTCAGTGCGGCCATCAACGGCTCGACTGGAGTAGTGACGATCAATCCCGCTACCAATCTTAATGGAACAACGAACATCACTGTAACGGTTAACCGCACCGGCGGTCCTGAGAACAATACTTTCCTGCTTACCGTGAATCCGGTGAACGATGCACCGGCGTTTGTTAAGGGCGCCGATCAAGTTGTGAATGAAGATGCGGGTGGGCAAACGGTCAGCTGGGCCACGAGTATTTCGCCCGGGCCGGCTGATGAAGCAGGCCAGGTGCTGACTTTCCAAGTCACTGGAAACACGAACGCCGGTTTGTTCGCGGTGGCTCCGGCAGTCAGCTCGAGCGGAACGCTTACTTACACGACCGCGGCGAACGCCAACGGCTCGGCCACGATCACGATCAATCTTCAGGACAATGGCGGGACCGCCAACGGTGGAGTTGATACTTCGGCCTCGCAAACCTTCACGATCACGGTGAATGCGGTTAACGATGCGCCCTCGTTCACCACAGGAGCAGACCAAACGGTCAATGAAGATGCCGGGGCGCAAAGCGTAGTCGGTTGGGCCACGGCGATTTCCCGCGGAGCTGCCGATGAGTCCGGGCAAACAGTGACTTTTCAGGTAACGAATAACACCAACGCGGCGTTGTTTTCAGTGGCTCCGGCCATTAGTTCGACGGGGACCCTGACCTACACGCCGGTGGCAAATGCGAATGGATCAGCCACGATCACCATCAACCTGAAAGACAATGGTGGAACTGCCAATGGTGGAGTCGATACGTCTGCGACGCAGAACTTCACGATTACTGTCAATGCGGTGAACGATGCGCCGTCGTTCACGAAGGGCGCCAATCAGACAGTGAATGAAGATGCCGGCGCGCAAACCGTCAATAACTGGGCCACGGCGATTTCGGCGGGACCTGCAAACGAAGCGGGGCAGACTTTGACATTCCAGGTTACGAATAACACGAACGCGGCGCTGTTCTCGGCTGGTCCGGCCGTTAGTTCGACGGGGACGCTGACTTACACGCCAGCGGCAAATGCGAATGGTTCCGCCACCATCACCATCAATCTTAAAGATGATGGTGGGACGGCTAGCGGCGGTGTGGATACTTCGGCCTCGCAGACATTCACGATCACAATCAACTCAGTGAACGATGCGCCTTCGTTTACGAAGGGCGCCGACCAGACCGTCAACAACAATGCGGGAGCGCAGAGTGTGCCGAACTGGGCGACTAACATTTCGGTCGGGCCGGCCAACGAATCAGGGCAGACACTGGCCTTCCAGATCAGCCAAAACACCAACCCGGCTTTGTTCTCCGCCGGTCCGGCGGTGAGTTCCACGGGCACGCTGAGCTATACCCCGGCCGCGAATGTCGCCGGTACGGCGACGCTCAACGTCCGAGTGCAGGACAATGGCGGCATAGCAAATGGTGGTGTGGATATTTCACCAATCCAGACGTTCACCATCACCACGGTAGCCGTCGGCGGCACATTGAACTTCAGCGCGGCCGCCTACAACACGACGGAAAGCTCCGGCTTCACGACGGTGACAGTGAAGCGCACCGGCGATCTGAGCCGGGCGGTAACGGTGGATTACACGAGCAGCGGTAACACCGGGTTCGCGTGTTCCTCCATCAGCGGCATCGCCACACCGAAGTGTGACTTCACGACGGCGGTGGGCACACTGAACTTTGCGGCCGGTGAAGATACGAAGGTAATAAATATCCTGATCAGCCAGGACGGGTTTGTCGAAGGATCTGAGCAGTTCGACATGACCCTGTCGAACCCGACAAACAACGCGGCTCTTGGTTTGATCAAAGAAGCCGGGGTCATAATTGCGGATGACGCGACTGAGCCGGCGCCGCCCACCAATGTGATCGACGACGCGCGGAACTTTGTGCGGCAGCATTATCACGACTTCCTCAACCGCGAACCGGATCAATCAGGTTGGGACTTCTGGACGAACCAGATTACTTCGTGCGGCAGCGACGTGCAATGCAACGAAGTCCGGCGCATAGACGTCTCGGCTTCATTCTTCCTGTCGATCGAGTTCCAGCAAACGGGCTATCTGGTGGAGCGCTTTTACAAGGTGGCTTATGCCGATGCGACGGGTAACTCGACGTTTGGTAGTCCGCATACGCTGCCGGTGCCCATAGTTCGCTTCGATGAGTTCATGAAAGACACGCAGCGGATTGGTCGGGGAGTGATTGTGCTGTCGCCAGGCTGGGAACAGGCTTTGGAGAATAACAAGCAGGCGTATGCCCTGGAGTTCGTACAAACGACGCGCTTCATCAACGCCCTGCCGACAACGATGACCCCGTCGCAATTTGTGACGCGGTTGAATCAGAATGCGGGCGGACCTTTGAGTTTGAGCGAGCAGCAGACGGCAATCAATCTTTTTGGCGGAGCCGGGAACACAACCAACCAGACGGCCCGGGCGCAGGCGGTGCGGATGGTGGCTGACGATCAGGACCTCTACAGCGCTGAGTTCAACCGCGCGTTCGTGTTGGCGCAATACTTTGGCTACCTGAGACGGAATCCAAATGACGCGCCGGATACAGACTACACCGGCTACGACTTCTGGCTGACGAAGCTGAATCAGTTCAACGGGAATTACATTAACGCTGAGATGGTGAAGGCGTTCCTGTCGTCGATTGAGTACCGACAGAGGTTTGGACCGTGAAGGGCTTGCTAAGACAGGCCCACTCGCCGTAACAAATCGGCGTACCTTGGATCTGAGCGCAGAATATCGTGCCGCGGCGATGATTTCAGACCGACCATGTTGGGATTTCGATCTCGATAAGCCTTTTCCAGCCAGGCGAACACTTGATCTTTATCATCAAGGCTGAGATAGATACTCACGAGCAGGAAAGGTTCAAGGTAACCCGGTCGGGCTTTCAGTTGTGCGAGCCGCTGGCGCCAAAATCCCTTAATCCCCGCGGATTCAAAGGCTTTCCTGAGCTCGCCGATAGTCTCCGGGGTTTCACCCTTGAGCCTGAATTCTTCCAGATGTTCCGCGACGGATTCCGCGTACATCCCTTTCGCTTCATAAGCGTTCCCCAGGTCCCAGTGAGCATTCGCCCGCGCCGGATCCATCTCGATGGCGTGGCGCAGGGCCGTGATTGCCTCGTCAGTACGCCGGGCGAAAAGCAGAATCTCGCCAACATCGATGTTCATCACGATGTTCAGTGGATCAAGTTCATGCGCCCGTTTGATTTCGGCAACCGCCTGATCAGGTTTGCACAGATCTATCAGGCGATAAGCGTAGTTGTGATGCGCTTCCACGTTGAGGGGATCGATTTCAATGGCCCGTTCCTCTTCACGGGCCGCGTTCTCAAGGTCCCAGGTGTTGGCATAGACGGTGGCCATGGCGACGTGTGCTTCCGCCAGCGAATCGTCAAGCTGCAGCGCTTTGGTCGCTGCGGCTTTCTCTTTTGCAATCGTTTCCTGCGGCGGCAGTTCGATAAAGAAGTAAGCCTTGTCATAAGCTTCGGCCAGCCCCGCGTAAGCCAAAGCATATTTAGGATCTAACTCGATCGCCCGCTGGAAATAATCAATTGCCTTTAAGATTGCTTCGGAATTTCGCTTGTTGAGTGAATAGCGGCCCTTGAGGTAATTCTGATAAGCCCCGACGTTGCCGGTGTGTCGCCGGGCGAGTTGGCGACTGCTGTCGTCGCC
>Ga0068859_100002686_pt1 | contig 18058 bp, 9 predicted proteins | sample KBSSwiS22_FD_66585 | JGI IMG/M metagenome (GOLD analysis project Ga0068859, IMG submission 66585) | Switchgrass rhizosphere microbial communities from Kellogg Biological Station, Michigan, USA - KBS Switchgrass S2-2 | ecosystem: Host-associated > Plants > Roots > Rhizosphere > Soil ...
AGGCGATATGCTTTTCCACTTTGGAATTATGGGCATTTTATTATTCCCCTTTATCCGACTTTCGCAAAAGCAATTATTAATGGCTGCAGCATTTACATTGCTCGTATTCTGTGGTAAAAATTACTGGAATTATTCGGACGATAAGAAGATCTACAGGAAATTCCTGGCTGTAACCGAAGTTGAAAAAAGGATAAAAAAAGATTCTTCGCACAATGCAAAAAAGGACTCTATTCTGAATCTTCAAAAAAAGGACAGTTTATCCAAACAGGCGGGCGCTGATACTTTAACCAAAAAGGCCACAAAGGACACACTGACCAAAGACCAGCAGGAAGAGAAAAGCGCATGGGAAAACCTGGTTGCGGAAAAGAAATTTGATCCCAAGAAAGACGATAAAGACAAAAAAGCCATGCAAAAGGTCTCCTATGCAAAACTTTGGGACCACTTGTTGCCTAATACTCAGTATAGGGAAGCATCCTGGACTTATACAATTGGTGTCTGGGATTTTGCAACGATGATTTTATTAGGAATGTTTCTTCTCAAATTTGGCTTTTTCAATAATCGGTTAAGCCGCTCCCAATACCTGCTTTTGGCTGTTTTGGGCATTGGTTTTGGTTTATTGCTGGGATGGTTCAGGCTGCACAATAGTCAATTGAGTTTACAGAACTATGCAATGTATGTCGCCACCCATCGTATATCGCATACTTTTTTCTTTCCTCTTGAAATTGCATTGACGTCAATAGGCTACGCATCGTTGCTGATATTTATTGTGGCAACTGGTGCAGTCAACCGGTTATGGCGAGGGTTAGCATGCGTTGGTAATTTAGCTCTTACCATTTACCTCATGCAAACTATCTTCTGCAGCATATTTTTTACAGGTTTTGGAATGGGTTATTTTGGCAGGCTTAGCCAAACTCAGCTTTATTTAATAGCTGCTGAGATTTGTTTGTTCCAGGTTGTCTTTAGTGTGCTTTGGTTACGCTGGTTTCAATACGGGCCGGCTGAGTGGTTATTGCGTTCGCTTGTATATAAAACCTGGCTGCCAAATAGAAGACAAGCCCGGCTTGCTTCAGATTCTGCCGTATCTGCTGAATAGAGATTCATTATCATTTTAACCATACTAATATATGGACCTCACCTCTTCACTGGGAAACATAAATGAAGCCTCGACACCTGCAACGGCTTCGACAGCCCGAACTGATCATCCCCGTCCCGTAGCAACCGCAGAGCGGATTAAAACAATCGATGTGATCCGGGGAGTAGCGTTGTTAGGCATATTAATGATGAACATTCCTGGCTTCGGCATACACGGGAGCGTATTTCCCGCTATAGTAAAAGGGCCGAGGAACAGTGCCGATTTCTATACGCTGGGAGCGATTGAAATGTTTTTCAGCGGCACCATGCGTGGCTTGTTCTCGATGTTGTTCGGGGCAGGTATGATTTTGTTCATGCTTAACAAAAAGCAAACACCTGGTGGAGTTACAGTAGCGGAATATTATTATCGCCGTTTATTATGGCTTGTATTGTTTGGAGTAATTAATGCGTACGTTTTTCTTTGGCCGGGCGATATCTTATTTTTCTATGGACTTTGCGGTATGTTGTTGTTCCCGTTTCGCAAACTGCGTCCTCAATGGCTGATTCTCATCGGTTTTTTGTGCATCGGAATTGGCATTCAAAAAAACATGAAATGGTTTAATCAGATGGCTGATACCAGGGCCAAATATCTTGAAGCAGTTGCAGCAAAAAAAGCCAATAAGGAACCAACCGACGAACAAAAGGAAGCAAAGACCGCCTGGCTCGAAAGGGAAAAATGGCAAACACCGGACACCGCCCGCATTAACAGGGAAATTAAGAAAATGCATGGAGGCTACGCAACGATTTTCGATTTTTATTTGCCTCGCAATTCAAGCACCGAAACCTGGGCCATGTATCACGGACTATGGGACATGTTGTGCATGATGTTTATTGGAATGGGGCTTTTTGGATGGGGATTCTTTTCGAACAAACTTTCTACGTCCACTTATTTAATGGGTTTGCTAACCGGGTATGGTGTTGGGATACTTCTCGGGTGGATAATATTTTTTAAGGGCCAGTTGGGCTTCTTCGTAAACGCCGGAGCTTATATAGATCAATACAGGGTCCCGCATTTTGTAATGGATGATTTTCGCAGGCTGTTTCTTTGCATCGGTCATGCAAGTTTAATACTGCTTGTATTTAGAAGCCGCCTTGTTCCATGGTTAATGAAGGCGCTGGCAAGCACAGGCCAGATGGCCTTTACCAATTACCTGATGCAAAGCATTATCTGCTCGCTATTTTTCTATGGTTATGGATTAGGGTACTACAATAAACTGGCATTTCACCAACTCTATTATGTGGTTGCGGCAATATGGATCCTCCAAATGATATTCTCATCTATATGGCTCAGTTATTTTCGCTTCGGTCCTTTTGAATGGGTATGGCGATCGCTAACGTATTGGGAAAAACAACCAATGCGCATCACCAGTGTTGAACCCGTTGCGGCCACTGCCTGAAGTCGCGTGTTAACTGACAAAACTCATTCTGCAAAAAATAGATTAAGATATCATCTTTTGCTAAATACTTTTCTACAGAAGGTATTCAGCCAGTAACGGGCTTGCGGCGCGTTATTATTCCCGCGAGCGCAATTATAATTCCGAGAGCGATATGAAGATAGTTATCGGCCGCGTTAACGTGCAAAAATCCCAAGACCTTTGCCATCCCATCTGCGCCAACTGAAGTAAGACCAAGGATGCCTATCAACAGGTAAACAATCCCAAAAATTACCATAACGGTACTTGCAGATGCGGGAGCGGCCGAGGCAATAAGAACAAACAGAAGTCCGCTAACAATGTGCACCAGGTTGTGGACGGTGTCGGCATGAAACATGGCGTTATCTGAACTCCCTATTATGGGATTGTCAATAAAACCCAGAAGCCCTACGACAATAAAGATGATGCCGATGGCAAGGGCTGCAGTTCTTGCTGTCATAAGAAAGTGGTTTTGGGGTTAAAAATGTGCCGGATAAGGTACAACTATTTTTAGATTCGGCATCTCAGCGATATCAGGCGCTCATTATGGGAGGAAGAATGGGCCATGAAGTATCAAGAAACCAAATCACAAGAACCAAATAAAATTCAAATTAGAAAATAAAAAAGTTGAAATTAGTCCTGAACTCATTTTTCGGATTTCGGATTTATTTTCGGATTTCGGATTTGTGATTTCCTTGGATCTTGTTCCCTGGATCCTGGAATTTTCACCATAAGGAACGAAATGAAAAATAAAATTGATCTGAATAAACTTCCGTGAGAGAAAAACGATTCAAATATTTTTGAATAGTATAAATCTTTATATTTGTCGCACAAAAAAGCAGGTCGGCTAGACAACCACCTGCTTGGTCTTTTGGACCGTTCACATGAGAAAACTCTTTATAGTTGAGTCCTGCTGCTTAGCGGGACTTTTCTTTGTATTACAATCTAAATTTACTTGATTAACATTTTTTCTTTGCCCGCGTTTTACTCAACCATGAAATTTCGCTACTGAACACGGATGTCACGTGAAACGGCGTTTTTGACGGGCAGAAAAAAATTGTCCCGGGGGAAACCCGGGACAGTTCGAATCGTCACGTTTCCGCACAATTCCATAATCTATATTTTACCGTCTTATTTGTGTAATACAAGCACGTTGTCTTCATAGTCATCACCACCTATATTTATCGTGACTAGCAAAGATATTTCATCGCCGCAGGGATTTACGGTACCTGTGCCACGAGCTGTAGCTCCCGGTGGTGCACCATTGTAATCACCAATCACCTGCTCGGGTATTGTAACTTCATAAGTCGTGGGATTAACTGTGATGATCATTGGCTTACGATTGGTACCATAGGCTGGCGAAGGATAGGCCAGGATAGAAATTTCATTATCGCCTGCACCCGGTTTCACTTCAACCAAATCTCCAACCGCGAAATCTGCCCAGTCGTCCTGCACCACTGTATAATTTCCGTTGAATGCCGCTTTATTAAACTCGCACACGGCAACATACTGAACGGTTGTGCTTGACCCCGGCTGTGCAGCTGTGCCGGAAGCATAAGGAAGACCGGTGATCGGAAACGCTTCATACTTTAATCCGTCTGTTGTTGTGAGGTCAACGCCAACTGTGAAATTATCGCCTGCAACAATTGGGACGCCAAATAACGTTTCAAGCTGTGTTCCTGTAAAAGCAACCGTTGTAGGAAAGCTCGTAACATCCGCCTGGATAGTTTTTACGCTTGCATTATCACCATTTCTAATTACGACCACGTCCGCCTTTTGCGGTTTAATATCGTTTGGAAAATACATATCTACCACAACTTTTCCTGCAAATGCAGCGGGATCCGATCCGGAAATCACATCATCGGCGCTTGGATCTTTTGTGACCAATGGCAATGGAGCTCTTGTAAGGTCCGGTAGCTTGACATTATCTTCTTTCCTGCAAGAATTAAAAATTGCAACGAAGGAAGAAAGAAGAAGACTAAATATTATTACTTTTTTCATAACTAGTTTTAAAAGATTATACTATTAATTAGGGCATCCAGAAGACTTTATACGAGCTCGGATTCTTTTGAGGTGGCGCATTGGGATTAGTTTCTAATTCTGTCTGGTCCCATGGCAGAGCCAAAGCAAAAGTTCGGCTTGTTTGCACCGGCACTGCTTTTTGGGCTCCCGGGTTAATAGGATCACCATTAATTGGCGGTTGCACAAATCCGCCCGGAGCCATAGCGGGATTTGATGGGTCAAAGATTACAGGGTAACCGGTCCTGCGTAAATCGGTATACTGATCAACTGCCGACCCCACTGCAGATAACCACTTTTCGGTCATGATGATTTCCAGTTTTTTGTTCGCAGATGCTGAAGCAAATTCCGCCTTCACTTTCTCGATATAAGTTGCTACAGATGCTGCTCCAACCAGAAGGGGTACAGATTGCGTTGGATGCACATATTGTGCAATCATGTAGTCAACCTGCTTAAATGATTCCTGCAAGGCTTCTGTAAGCTTGGCCGTCACGTCGCCAGTGATTACTCCACTTTGAATAAGCTCTGCTTCAAGGTAAAGTCTGTCAGCATACGTGATGAGCCGATAAGGGGCCGCCCCGGTACCACTATTCGCATCAGCTATCGTTGCACTTCCATCGTCATATTTTCCGCCAACGGGATAGATGCCAAACAGGCTTATTGTGTTTTGTTGGGTTCTGTCGCGATCAGGACCTACTGATCCAAAATATATGGATACAAATGGCCCGTCCCGGTATTCAGTTTGGTTTCCGTCTCGTGAAGGTTGTGTTGCATCTACCTGGTTATAGATATAGTAAGGTAACCTGGGGTCCGGGTTTCCGAAAAAGATATTCTGATGATAGCCTTTCAGGATCTCGTAAAACCAGGGGCTTACATGGTTGCTTCTCTGTGTAGCATAGTAAGTATAGAAGCCGGGATTCCTGTCGTCGGTTGCACCATTAGGTCCGTAAGGAATCAGGAAAGATTCACTGGTCCGACTAATAAGGTTGCCGCCGGAAATCAATGCATTCACTTCTGCAGAGACATCTTTTACTTTCCTGATCTGTGTATACAATTTCAATTTTAATGTGTTGGCCGCTTTAACCCACAGTTCCGTGTCGCCGCCATAAATCAGATCGTCAGTGCCCGGAGTGCTCGGGTTAGGAGCACCTGCGTTGTTCAGGTCTGCGATGCCTTCATCAATCAGCGGAAATAAAGCGTCATAAATTGCAGCATCATCATCGAATTTTGGATACAGTATTCCTTCCTTTAACTTATTGGCTTCAGAAAAGGGAACGTCACCAAAGACATCAACCAATACACTATAGGTGTACGCCTTTAATATTTTACCAATGCCCGCATATTTCGCATTGCCGGCATCCGTGGAGTTCTTGATGATATCTTCAAGATTTTGAAGGACGCCATAGATGGGAAATGATGTTCCCGGGTTAGCTGTTGAAGAATACAATTTTGCCCATGGAGTGGCAATCACGGGATCCGCTCCTGTCATTCCGTACTTATCGGCCTCCTCTCTTGTAGACATCTGGTGTACATATACTGCCAAAACATTGGACAGGCCTCCATTGTTTTCGTCCATCGACAACGCATCGCCCAATGTGCGTTCTGTAGTAGGTAAGATCTTTGAAACTTCAATAGATGTCGGATTGTTTGGATCCGTATTGATGTCAAGAAACTCTTTTGAACACGATAAAAATGTAACCAGGCAAACAAGAGGAATCAAATATTTTATTTTGCGTAGCATAATAGATCGGTGTTTTAATTTTTAAAATGTTACACTCACATTAAGACCAAAACGTCTTGTTGTTGGAGCAGCCGACAATTCAATACCCTGTACATTGGTAGAACCAAAACTGTTAACCTCGGGATCGAAATTTGTGTACTTCGGGGTATTGGGAGCCAGGAACCAGAGGTTTCTTCCTGTTAAAGCGACATTAATTCCCTTGATGCGTGTTTTGCCAAATATTGATTTCGGAAGGTCGTATCCAATTTCCAGTTCACGTAACCTGTAACAGGTCGCATCAAACACCTGCCATTCTGTTGAAGAGTTAATACCAAAAGAACCAGAAGGTCCGCCGGCCGAGAAATAAAGATCATTTGTTGTAATCATTGTATGATTCGGAACTTCTTTCCCATCTACCAGCAGTGGTTGACCCGGGTTGTTCGGATCGCCATATACACCCGGAATTATCCATGAAGTTTCCCTTTGTTCATTGGCTTTGGTGACACCACGACCTAAAAGTGTATTAAGGGTTACCGAATACATGTCGCCACCCTTTGTCATATCCCAAAGAACACTCAGATGGAAACCCTTGTAGTGAAAGTTATTGGTGATACCCAATTTGAAGTCAGGATTAGGATCGCCTACAAAGGCTTCATCATCCGCCTGGATAATCCAGCCTGTTACAGGATCAATCAGCAGATTGCCATGTTCATCCCTTGCTGAAACAGTTCCTCTCAGGTAACCATAGGGCATGCCCGGTTCAAAATATGGATTGATACCCGCGATAATTCCTGCCGCCTGTATTCTTTGAACGCCACTCGTCAATTCAGTAACCTCGTTGTTGTTCTTTGTAAATACCCCATGAATATCCCAGTTGAAGTCTTTCGTTCTTATCGGTCGCACAATCAGATCAATTTCGACGCCTTCATTGCTGATGGCACCGAAGTTGGTCACTTTTGCACCATAGCCGGATGATGCTGGTGTCGTAATGATTGCAATCAGGTTGGTAGAGTTCCTGTCATACCAGGCTACATCCAGTTCCACCAATTTTTTGAAAAAACTAAACTGTCCCCCTATTTCAAGTTCAGATGTGAACTCGGGTTTCAGATCGGGACTATTGGCGGTTGAAGGCAATGAAGCCGAAGGAATACCCATGAAATTGGGATTGATCGTGTATACGTCCTGAAGCGAGTAAGGGGCGGCATCACGGCCTACTTTCGCCCAGCCCACTCTCACTTTTCCATAATCCATGATGTCACTCTTAATACCCAATGCGTCAGTAAACACAAATGATCCCGATACAGAAGGATATAGATAACTCCTGTTTTCAACCGGTAATGTAGATGACCAGTCGTTGCGGAGTGTTGCGTTTATAAAAGCATAATTCTTATATCCAAGTGTCACATCACCAAAAAGGCCCAAAATTCTTTGTCTCGAATAAAAATCATTTGTGAATTGTTGTTGAGATGTGTTTCCAAGAGTATGAATGCCTCTTGTGATGAATTGGCTGCCTGTTTGCGTCGTGTTGGTAATAGTGCGCTGATTGACGTTATTGCCAATGATTGCTTTTAATGAGAAATCATTGTTGATGCGCGGAGTAAACGTCAACAGCAGGTTTGATTCCAGTTCCTGCTTGCGATATTGATCCAATACCAACCTTCCAAGGCCTGCGGCTGCCCGGGAACCAATTTCTGTAACCTCCCTTCTATCAAGCGAAGACACATTGCTTCCGAAAGTATAGTCGACCCTTATCCATTTATTGATGTTAAAATCCGCATGAGCGCCGGCAACAATTCTTTCTTCATTGGTATTGTTGGTATTGTATTTCGCGGACCACCTTGGATTGTCGTACCCAGTTACATTTGGTTGTAAGGGCAATCCGTTCTCGTCCTCATACGGGAGATTCATATCCCAGTTGCGTGCAAGAAATAATGAGCGGGCAAAAGAAGAAGCTGCCCCGCTAAGTTGGTTTTCACCAAAAAAACCACCTTCCTGGTGTGCGCGAGCATAGCTGAAATTTCCCGATATATTCAGACCAATATCCAATTTTGTAGACGCTCCCAACCCGATATTGGCCCTGTTGTAAGATGAGTTTTCAACATAGCCATCGTGATTAAGGTAAGAAGCTGTAAGTCCCACCGAACTTTTATCATTACCGCCATTTACTCCTACCGAATTTTCAATAACCCATCCCGTTCGGAACAAGTCCCTCACATTGTCGGGATAGGGGCGGTAAGCGACATTGGCAGACGGAAACATTTCGGGATAGGCAGCCTTTAATGTTGGCCACGCAGGAATGGAATCACGTGTGGCAAAAGCAGGTCCCCATGAGCCGTTGGCATTAGAATAAGCAAGCTGTGACCCTGCTCCATATGAATTTTGATATTCGGGGAAATTAGCAATCGTTTCCATGGACGCGGACGATTTGAAAGTTATTTCTGCACCCTTGGTTTTTCGTTGGCTGCCTGATTTAGTGGAAATAACTATTACACCGTTTGAAGCTCTTGAGCCATATAATGCGGCAGCTGAAGATCCCTTTAATACATTCATAGTGGCGATGTCGTTGGGATCCAGGTTAGAAATACCGCTTGAATAGGCTCCCCCACCTTGTGCCTGGTTTGTAGTCGTAACCTGGTCGTTACTATAAGGAACGCCATCCACAATAATCAGCGGTTGAGTGTTGGAAGCAAAAAAAGAATTGTTGCCGCGGATCTGAATTCGTGTAGCAGACCCCGGCGTTCCCTGTGAAGAACGGATATCAACACCGGCCACTTTTCCTCCAAGACTTTTCAGTAAATCAGGTTCTGATTTTTGCACCAGAACTTCGGGATCAACTTTGGCGACCGAATACCCGAGACCACGGTCTGACCTTCGAATACCAAGCGCCGTTGTGACTACCACCTCTGATAATTCCTTTGCATCTTCTTCCAACTGCACGTCGAAGGTGTTTCCCTCAGGTAAAGGACCCTCAAAGGCTTTGAAGCCAACGAATGAAAATGCAATTCTTGAGTTCGCGGGTACATTTGAAAGAGTAAAATTTCCGTTAGCATCAGTCTGGGTCGCCTTATCCGTTCCCGATACGTAGACCGTAACGCCAGGCAACGGAGCCCCGGTCTTTTTGCTCACCACTTTCCCACTGATGTTCTTTTGTGCAAACGCAAAAGAACATCCTGCAATAATAATTGCAGTTAAAAGAAATAGTTTCTTCATAAACTTTTTTTTGATTGTTACTTTGGAGAATTCTCATTATGAATGTTCGTTACATAAAAACGTAACATTAAGGCAACAATATCAGTATACTTGCTACTTTAAACCGGGTTTATATTCCTCAATCATGAATTTTTGAAAGTGAAGCCTTTCTTAAAATCTCTAAAAAAAATACTCAACCCTGAAAACAACGGATTAAAAGCGCTTACCTGAATCTGGGAAATGAATTACGGAGGATCAAACAGCATTTTTGGCAGTGGAAAAAAGAATTCGCTGACCAACACATATATTAAGGTACACCGTTCACTAACAGCTTTCAGCATGTTCTCAAATGACATAATAACCATTGCATACAAGTGGGATAGTTCCTTCCTAAACATGTTTTTGTCGTTAGTTCGGAGAAATAACACGAAGCTTTTATTGAAAAGCCTTAACATTTAGGCAACAATATCAGGATAGATGCTACGCAAGCGATGCCATACTTTACTCAAGCGTGAATTTTTGAATTCGAAGCCGATTTTATAAGTTTTAAGTTGGTTACTAAAACCTGAAAATTGTCATCCCGGACTCCCTTATTGTCGTCATTGATGATTTGTAATATGCGAAGCCGCAAAAGAAGATGCTCAAATCTTTGCGTTTAAATCAACATCGTTGGAGCAGAAAAAAGAAGCTGTCCAAAAAAATATTGCTGGCGCGCGCCTGTTTGTCGGCAGACAAGCGTGTCGAAGGCTCGGCAAACTCAATATAGCAATCAAAAAGTTTTTTGGACAGGCTCTTTTAAAATAAATATATAAAGCAGAACGATTTAGTAACCGGCGTTTTGCTGACCCCTGATATTTGGATTTGCATCCAACTCAGATTGTGGTATCGGAAGGATTCTTCTGAAATTGGTGGTTTCAATAACGAGTGGAACCCCTGGATAATTATTATTAATATTTATGCGTTCCACGTCGCGATTGTTACGGACAAGGTCCCAATAACGATGTCCTTCGAACGCGAGCTCTTTTCTTTTTTCGGTCAAAATATCATCAAGGAGAGCAGCGCCACTTGAACTATAGCCGGCAAAATTTGGATCTCGCCGGAATGCAATTTCATTCACATATGCTAATGCCCTGCCTTCGTCACCCGCCTGCAGGGCTGCTTCGGCCGCAATAAGGTAAACCTCAGACATCCGGATCACTTTGAACTCGTCTTTATCAGGCTGGCTGCTGTTGGAATATTTATTCACGACGCGTATGTTGCCGCGGTCGGGGTGGATCATAGGTATGATAAGTGCTTTGCGAATATCTGTCGGGGCATAACTGTTATAAAAATCCCTCGCCGCGAGGGCATCTCCGTATCCCGCCTGGTCATAAAAATATGCCAGTGCGTCATTTCCTGCATTCCCAACAAGATCAAATACCACTTCAAACAATGTTTCCAATCCATCATTACGCGGCGTGTTGGATGACCAGTAGCTGAAAAATTCATTCGGCCCCAATAAAATATAACCGCTGTTGTTTATAACATCTTCAGCAACTTCAAGGGCATTGGTCCATTCGCCTTTGAATAAATGCATCCGGGCCAGCAGCGCCTTTGCAGCATAAACAGTAAAATAACCCGAGTTCTTTAGAATGGTGAGCAAGGGTATCGCGCTGTTGAGGTCGCTTTCAATCTGTGCATAGACTTCGGTCACTGTATTCCGAACTGGTTTTTTGAACGGATCGTAAGTTAGAACCAGGGGCACTCCTAACGCATTTGGATCAACAGTATAGGGTTTTGCAAAATGTTTCACCAGTTCAAAATACATCAGTGCGCGAAGAGCATATGCCTCACCTCTCAATTGGTCAATTTCAGCAGTGCCTTGCAACGAGCAGGCAATTACATTATTTGCATTTAATATTGTGTTGTACGCTGTTTCCCATATCCCCTGCGCATTTGTATTATTGACAATATAATTTACCTGGAAGAAATCGAGGTAACGATTGCTGTTTACAGCGGAAATGTACACGTTGTCCGCGATCAGGTCGGCAAACAACGGGATCGTGCGGCCAAACAAATTGGGACTCCGAAGATTCGCATATGCCCCGTTGATTGCAATTTCCATGTCATCCACTGTCTTGATTGACTCGCTCGTGGGCAATGAAGCGTATGGCTCGCGATCAAGAAAACTTTTTTTACACGAGGCCAGGATTCCAATGGTCAAAAGCAGAAGAAATATATTGGTAACTGTTAGTTTGAATTTCATAAATCAAATGTTTTAATTTGAAACAGGTGTAGTCTGAATTTTAAAGGTGCCATTGAATCTTTTATAGCTGCAGATTTAAGCCAATCGTATAAGACCTTGGGTTAAAAAACTGCAGGTCACTTATACCGCCGATAGGCTGCTCCGGATCCAGGGTGATATTGTCATCAAATGTTTTTGTCCATAGGTTAGTACCTCTTACATAAAGCCTGGCACCAGCCAAATGAGCTTTTTGCGCAAACTTGACAGGCAGATCAAATGCCAGCAAGACATTGCGTAACCGAATAAAGTCACCTTTGTACAGGTATCGTGTAGAATTGTTATTGGAAGAAGTGGCGTTTGCATATACAAATTTTGGAACATCCGTTATATCACCGGGGTTCTGCCAGCGCTGCAAAGCCTTTTTATTATGATTAAGTCCAAGGAATGCACCATCGCTGATTGTAAGAAAGTCCCACTGGTTAAAAATTTTATTCCCGTACTGGTAATTGATCTGGGCATCCAGTGTGATGAATTTATATGTAAAGACCGTGTTGAACCCGCCAAATCCTTTTGGAGATGCACTTCCGAATATTACGCGGCCGGCCTCGGCGAAATTGTTGGTCGTCTCGGTTTTGGAGCCATCTTTATACCAAAGCGGATCTCCATTAGCGGGATCAGCCCCGGCCCATTGCCTGATAAAATAAGATTGGACGTCCTCTCCCACTTTTAATGTAAACGGATCACCGATGATCTCTTCAACACCTTCCCTTAGTTTGGTCACTTCGTTTTTATTCCACGCCGCATTTAAAGAAACGGTCCAATTGAAATCTTTTGTTTTTACCGGCACCGCATTGATGGTCACCTCAACTCCTTTGTTCTCCATGGCACCAACATTATTACTGTAACCCAGGAATCCACTGGTTGGAGACAAAGGTTCATTCAATAACAAATTGTCGGTTTTGCGGAGATAGTAGTCTGCTTCTACAATGAGCCGGTTGTTCAATACACCAAACTCAACCCCAACATCAAAAGGTTTGTTTTGCTCCCATGTGAGATTATCATTGCCGACGCTTGTCTGAAAACTTCCGGGTAAGCCATTGTAAGTTGTCGAGAAGAGAAAAGAGCTGCGCCATACATAATTGCCTATACCTGCGTTCCCGTTAACACCATAAGAAGTCCTTAATTTTAGTGATGAAAAAATATTCTGGTCCGCCATAAATTTTTCTTCGTCTATATTCCATGCTGCACCTACGCTCCAGAATGTACCATATCGATTGTTTGCACCAAATCTTGAGGAACCATCACGACGTAAGCTTCCGGAGAGACTATACCTACCCATATAATTCAACTGTCCCCTCGACAGCAGGGAAGTGAATGCGTAATCCGATCCTGTTACAGACGCCGCGGTAGGTACCGCAGGTATTGGGTATTGGATATTCCTGTTTTTTGGCAACACATCGCCTGACCCGGCTTGTGTATACGTCATTGATTGTTGCGCTTCATATCCTACGGTAAGCGTACCATCGATCTTATCGTCTAAAAATCGAAAATTATAATCCGCCAGGTTTGTCCATACCCAATTATAAAGGCGGTTATAAGAATTAGCACTCGATCCGCTCTGCGTGCGGGCATCTCCAAAATAGGGATTGTAGTACAGGTATTCCTCTATATTATTATAGTCGATACCAAACCTGGTGCTCAGTTTCAGATTGTCGAGCACTTTGTATTCAAGAAATGCAGACCCGAGTAGTTTTGAAGTTTGGTTGTTTTGGCGGTCATATTCGATAATAGCAAGAGGATTATAAATCTGTCCAAAAATATTGGGATCATAATTGGGCGACCCATCAGGGTTGTATGCTTCCGCCGTAGGAAGCAAAGCAATCGCCGCAATTACAGGATTTCGAAAATTTGCTGATTCAACCTCACCGCGTTGATGGAAACTGGAAAGCGTGAGATTAATACCGGTGACAAATTTGTTGCTTAACTGGTGTTTCAGGTTTAAAGTGCCGGTATATCTTTTTAGCTCAGAACCTATAACCGGGCTTTCCTGTTTAAAATATCCTCCGGACAAATAGAATTGGGTTTTTGCGTCTCCGCCGGAGGCCGAGACATTGACCTGTTGTTGCTGGCCTTTTCGTGTGACGAGGTCAAGCCAGTTATAATTGGCAGTCGTGTTATATCCAAAGAAATTATCGAGGACAAAATCAACATCAGCCTGGGGAAAACCAGCATTTAACAAACCTTCTGTATACAATTCTTTTACCTCCTCGCGGTTGAGCGGCTTACCCATTTCCGGTTTGTAAGCAATATCACTATATCCAAATTCACCATCGACCCGGATCCTGGTCTTACCTGCCTTACCTTTCTTAGTAGTGATAATGATAACTCCGTTAGCGCCACGCGAACCGTATATCGAAGAAGCCGCGGCGTCTTTTAATACCGATATGCTTTCGATGTCGTTTGCGTTTAGTGTGGCCAGGAGGTTACTCGAATTTGTGAGATTGCTGGCGTCACCGGTATTAGCGGGCAATCCATCAATCACAAACAACGGCGCAGAAGAGGCAGATATGGAACCAATACCCCTGATGCGTATCTGTTGCGCCGCACCGGCCTGCCCAGAAGTGGCCACCGATTGCACACCGGCAACCTTTCCCTGCAACATTTGGTCGACAGAAGCCATGGGAATGTTCTCCAGTTGCTTACCGGTAACCTTTCCTACGGCACCTGTAATTTTTTTTCTTTCCTGTTCGCCATAGGCCACTGCAACTACAACCTCATTTAATGCAAGCACGTTTTTCGCCAGGGATATATTTAAATCACCTTGTATATTGGAAACATCAACTTCACGGGCATCAAAGCCACTGTTCGTAAATACCAAAGTTTTGGCATCTGCGGGGACCACAAGGCGGAATTTACCATCCGCATCCGTTGCCGTACCAACTCTTGAATTCTTTACTGTGACATTGACCCCCTGTAATGGTGATTTGTTTTCGCCGTCGGTTACCTGCCCGCTTACTTCCCGCTGAGCCCAGAGCGCAGGATTGCTCAAAAGCAGGAGGGCAAGGCATAAAAAGCGTGGTTTCATCTGCATATAGTTTGGTTTTTTAGGTTTGTTAAACGCCGGATTTACCAGGCCAATAATCTGCCTGGTCGTTTACGATGTTAGCGCTATTAATAGTGAAGTACCAGGGCCAACCTTTTAGCACTATATATGCGAAGGCAATAATTTCAGAAAAGATGCGGGTTACAATAAGACGTTTCTTGCCAGGACGTGAATAACTGCATTCGAAACAGTATATTTTCAAGGTGTAGATTTTTGCGAATGGTATTCAAATCGTTTAAAAAAATGCCAGTGGAAAACAGCGGTTTGACGGAATTATACATTCGCTCGGTGCAAGAACATACTGCGGTCGGATCCTTTAAAGGCCAGATATATTTTTCTTTTGCAAACTGGCAGAAGAAATGCGATACATGATATCTGCGTAACGCTGAATTTTAATTTACTGAAACATGAATTTCTTATACCGAATCATTAAATCATTTTATTGGAATTATTCTTCCTGAACCATTAAACAATTAACCTGAACCCCCGTGGAAAAGCTGTGCAATGAAATATTACAGATAAAGCAACGTTTATATACTTCGAAGTTGTCGCAATACAGTAATTTCTGAAGGTTGGTCTATCCTTTTAGTAGACATATTTACCACTTGTAATCAAATTTGCCCATGAGAAGAATTTCGTACATAGTTAACGCGCTGCACCAATAGTTTTATACCTGGATTAACGTTCAAACAATCACATGAGCAAGACCGGATCACAAACTGGTTCCACAAACCGTAACCGCTGCTGTCATGATCAAGGATCTTTTGTTGAAGATTATTTTTATTCCCACCCTGGGAGTAGGCCTGCCGCTTATTTCCAGCCTGATCAACTATAAAAACTATTCTCCACTAGAGTTGTTGGCGGCAAACGTCTTTTTTATCCTGACTTCATTTTCGATTTGGAAAGGGTGTAATTGGATCCATATCAAACTGAGACCGCTATACAGGCCAATTTCCAACCCTTTTAATAAGATCGGCGCCGTTTGCCTTGTATCTGCCCTGTATGGAGCCTGTACCGGTGGTCTATCCTCTTTTGTTTGGCTAAAAATTTCAAGAGAACCCTTCAGCTGGATGAGTGTCTATAGATTTTTAGCCGCCTGTGTGGCTGCTGTAATCATTTTCACGCTGATCTACGAAATACTTTTCCTCAGTAAGGAAAGAGAGCTTGATACAAAAATTGTGGATCAGCTGGACAAGGAACTATCGCAGGTTGAGTTGCAGGTATTGACCAATGAAATGGATCCGCATTTTATATTCAATTCACTCAATACGCTTAATCATCTTATTCTCAATCAGCCGAAGCAGGCGCATTTGTTCAACAACAGGTTGGCACAGGTTTATAAATATTTCCTGATCAACAAAAATAAAGATCTGATTCCTTTGAAAGATGAGCTCGAGTTCATTGAAGATTATTTTTACCTGCTCCAGATACGACACGAAAACAAACTTGACCTGCAAACCTCGCTGGATGACAAAAGCAGGCAGGTGATGATTCCCCCCTGTTCCTTGCAGATACTGATAGAAAATGCAATCAAGCACAACGAGTTTAGTGAGACTAACCCACTTCATATTAAAGTGTATGTCAACGACCATTACCTGCAGGTGAGCAATAATATCAAACCCAAGCTCTATGCCGTCAATTCCACAGGCATCGGTCTTAAGAACTTAAGCTCCCGATATAAGATCCTTTTTAAAAAAGATATTACAATCTCGACCAGTCATGAAAACTTTATAGTCAAACTACCATTAATTACATAACCCTAAACCATTTGTCATGTTAAACACTGTGATCATTGAAGACGAAAGACCTGCATTAGAAAATCTTGCTGCTGCCATCACTTCCATCGCTGACGATATACACATAGTTGCAAGGCTTGGAAGTGTAAGGGAAAGCATCGAGTTCCTTTCACAGAAGCCCGATGTGGACCTTATTTTTAGCGATGTCCAATTAAGCGACGGTCTTTCTTTCGAAATCTTTAGCCAGGGAAATGTTCGCACGCCGGTTATATTCATTACCGGTTACGATGAATTTATGATGAACGCTTTTGAATACAACGGGATAGATTACCTGCTTAAACCAGTTGACAGGGAAGATTTGCGCAAGGCCCTGACAAAATACAGGATGCTGGAAAAGCATTTCACCGACCACCATTCACTGAAAAGCCTTTTGCAATACGTAGGCGAACACAAAAAGAAACGGATGATTGTTAAAAAAGGAATGGAGAATATTTCCCTGCGGCTGGATGATATCGTGCTGTTCTATACAGAAAACAAGATCGTGTATGTTGTAGATCGCTGGGGCAAGAAATACCTCGCAGACAAAAACCTGTCAGAGATGGAAGAAGAATTAGATGAAGCCACTTTCTTCAGGGCGAACCGGCAGTATATCATTAATATTAATTTTATCAGGGGTTTCAAAGCATATGAAAAAGTGAAACTAATTGTTGATTTGACATTGCCGGACCTGAATCATTGCGTTATTGTAAGCCAGGAGATGGCACCACAATTCAGGGAATGGATGCACAACGCATAATGTCGAATGAGTCGATTAAGTGCAATTATGCGATCATCAGGCTACATCCCCTGATGTCGCTATTGTCAATTCGACCCGATACCTGGAAGCTGCCATTTGAAAATACCTGGCCCGAATCGTCCGTAGCGACGAAACAGCAAGAATAAATATTTGCAAGGTCAATGATATTGATCGCACCTGTTTCTGCCACGGCCTCCGATCGTGGCAGCTTTATTTCAAAGGGATTTTGCTCATCGCGGATTAGCACCTTCATCCATGGCGGGCATTTGAAAATTCCGCTACCTTTTGAATACGCTTGCGATAAAAGCTCTGTCATGCCGTATTCCGAATGTATGGCCGAAACCTGGAACGCCTGCTTCAATACATCATGCACAGCGGGCCTGATCATTTCCTGTTTTCGCCCTTTCATGCCCCCCGTTTCCATTATTATTGTATGCCGCAAAGGCGAAGCCTCTTGTTCTACATAAAAGGCTGCAAAGTCGAGCAAGGCGAAAGTTACTCCTATCAACAACGTTTTTTGCTCCTGTTTTTCCAAGTCTACCAACGTTGTCAGCAAGTCATCAAATTCATTTAAATAAAAACCGCTCCTTTTATGATTACTCAGCCTTATAAGTTCATTTACCATAAACACTAACGAAGAGTTAGTCCGCTCAAGATAAGATGGCAATAAACCGAGGATACACCAGTCATTCACTGGTCCGTAGAAATCTTCAAATGCTTTTGTAAAA
>Ga0068859_100002687_pt1 | contig 18055 bp, 34 predicted proteins | sample KBSSwiS22_FD_66585 | JGI IMG/M metagenome (GOLD analysis project Ga0068859, IMG submission 66585) | Switchgrass rhizosphere microbial communities from Kellogg Biological Station, Michigan, USA - KBS Switchgrass S2-2 | ecosystem: Host-associated > Plants > Roots > Rhizosphere > Soil ...
CCAAGAGAACAATGGTCACAGTATAAAAAAGGAAATGTAACCGAAAATGATATTGTAAACTGGAGTATCAATCAATTTACAAATCATCGAGAAAATCTTGCTGCCCCATATGCTGAGGATTTCTTTCAAGAAAGAATAAACGCAATTCTTCAAGATATTGCAAGGGAAATGGAAGAGGAAGCAAGAATGAAAAAGATGTCTCTTAAGCCAAAGACTTCGGAGGAGTTTTTAGTTTCTTAGGCGTTGATTGCATCAAACCCATACTATCTTCCCGTACACGACCCATCTTTTGTTTTATTCCTGTGCCGTAATAGTCTCCCATACCTTTTGGAGAATTGGGGGTATGTGCAGTTTTTAAACCTTTAGCTTTTTTCATTATTTACCCTACATCATCATCTTGCAAAGTATTCATTCTGCTTTGTGGCAAGACATCTACAACTCTCTTAGGATTTCCTTCATGACCAACTGGTTGACGATGACCAATACCATAATGAGTACCAGCATTGACAAAGTTACTAGATCTTTGATCATATTGAGGACATCTAAAATCCCATGGTGATTTTACACCGTCTTTGGGTTTATCTTCAGGATTTTGATCTTTAATTTTTATAGGATCAACAAAACCTGAATTTGTATTCTTAAGAGTAGATCTATTTTTTTCTGCAGCAGTATTCTTAACACTCTGTACAGTCTTAGTGCTTTTCATATTACCTCATTAAAAAAGATAAAAGGGCTTCATCTTTTAGGGATGTAACACCCTTTCATCAAATTAGTTTCTATAGCCAGGTTGTTTCATAGGTCTAGCTTTAATCTTTTTAGAACCTTCTACTTGAGCGGATTTTACAGCTTCTGTTGTATCTTCATACTTCATAACTGATCCAGCTCCTTCAGCAGAACTTTCGTCTTTTGTTTTATAAGGACCATCAGGAAAAACAGAATCTTTTCCTTTTTTTCCAGCCCAAAAACTATGATCATCAATTCTTTGACCACCACTTTTAAAAGTACTTGGTCTAGAATCATCGTGTTGTTTCATATATACCTCATATTGCTTGTTGTGCCATTTCTGGCATTTGTTGATTTCCTTGTTGTTGAGCCATTTGGCCCATTTGATTGCCCATAATACTACGGACAAATTCGTTTGCTAAAGAACTTCGTTTTGCATCAACTTTTTCTCGATCTTCATTTTGTTCTTGTCTATAGTCAAAACTTTCAATTTCATGCATTTTTAACGCAGCTTCAATTTCACCGTATTTAGCAATTACGTCAACTAATTTTTCTAAAGCTTCCATCTTGGCTTTAGTTGCCATTGCTCTATTCTGAGTAATTTCAGATAATCTTTCTTCAAATAAACCAATATCCGCTTCTGCTCGACCATGTCTTTCTCTTGCAGTAGCTAAATTAGCAGCAGCTTTAGATATGATCTCCTGCAACTTAGCATGTTCAAATGAATGTTGAACCATATTCTGTTCTTGTTGCATTGAAGATGCTTGTTGTTCTTGTTGTTGTAGGAATTGCAATATCTCAGCTTTTCCTTGGATATTCATATCCTTAATAATCATACTTGGCGGCAATACCTCTCGACCAAATGCCTGATTTATGTCCATCATCTGTTGAGCTTGAAGATTCTTTTGCGTTGGTGTTAGCAATCCCTCTTGCACGACAGTATTATACTTAGCAAATACCTTTGAGTAAAAATGTGGGCTCGGTTCTTGTCCTATCATTAGGGAAACCTTTTCTGCATTCCAATTGTTCAATGCAATTTGAAGCATGCGCTCACCCACAAGTTTCAAGCATAGATCCCATTGATCGAAATACTTTTGAAAAGGTAGAAGATTTGATGCTTGTTTAATCAGAAGTGTAAGACTTGAGGTTTGTTTGTCTTGCTGACCAGACCAGTTTTCTATATCAATACCTGAAGTTTTGAAAACCAAGTCAGCCATCTGTTGTGCTAATTCTAAATCTGATTGAGGTACAGCACTTGGAATAATCTTTTCAACGTCAGTCATTTCATAACCTTCATTGATAATAACATCCCAACCCTGTCCTGCTTTCTTCAAATTATCTTCATTAGCAACCGCACCACTCTTACGCTTCCATCCAGCATTAATCGTAGCAGCAGCGATATCGTTGTTATTGATAACTTTATAATTGAAAAGGAATTGAGGTGATCTCATTGGGAATATCAATGATCTTGAGCGTAACTCCATTTGATTGATATGAGGGTCGTAATTCCAATAATTGGGAATAAATGGACATTCAGGTCCATCCCAAAGTGGATTATCACCTTGAAACATTAATTGATCATTCAATACAACTGCCAACTTCCAGCATGGTGTTTCCACAGTAACTTCTTCCATATCATCGATATGATATAGAATCTGCTCAAGCTGTCCATCACCACCAGCAAAATCAAAGAACTGGTTTCTCTTACGGCTATATAACCTCTTCTTATTCTTTTTCCATTTATACCATACATAGCTCAATACCATCAGATCATTTCGGGCCATATTATGATTTTCAGGTAAGAAGTAAAAACTCCCATATCTTTGTGGAGATCCCGCCATTGGTCTAATATCATTTACTTTGTCAGGAAATCGGCTGTCTGCTTCACGTTTACTTATGTATTCTTGACACCATATAAATTGAGCATCTGACATGTCTGGGTTTCGGAAATAGGGATCAACTAAGAATGAATTGTATTCCCATATCTTTAATTTCAATTGACCTTGTGCTGGATCGTCTCCAGTAAAATCTAGATATGGCTGTATCAAATTCATACCGGCAATGGCTGATAACTCACATGATTTTGAGAATTGCTCGTGTATATTTTCTTTTTGACAGATATTCATTATTAGACGAGTATATTCGTCCGTAGTTTGAGGATCTGCTCCATCTGCTGCTTCATATACAATAGATTTTCTGTGTTGCCTTTGATATCCGGTTACCATATTTACAGGCTGCTGGACCAAATTGAAATAGTATTGCTGAGATGTGATACCAGGATTAAATGAAAAATTTCGATTTATGAATGACTGATTACCTGCATAAAATAGGGTGTCTATGTTTGCTTGATTCCATCTTGCTTGTTCAATAGGTTGAAATTTAGCATAGAGATTATCCAGCCATTGTCGGACATTCCCTTGCGAAGGTTCTATGTTATTGTTCCATGGGGGCAGATAAAAAGAAATAGCATCCTCCTAAGACCATTTAGGTCTACGAGAATACCATACATTAAATATTTAAATATGACAAGTGATGATGACTACTTGTTTTTTTCGTCTATTTTAATAGCAGTCAACGTAAGGATACGCATCTTCTGCATTCTATCTAAACATTCAATAGGATGATGCAAGCAAAAGTTATTGGTTTCTTGAGAAAGAGTGATTAGAATATCCAAACCAGTTTCGATACGAGATATTTCCTGTAGCATCAAATGGTAATTTCTTTTCACGATTTAATATCTGTTTAATATATTTGGTACATATTTTTATCTTATCAGATTTATCAGATATTTCACAGAATAAGTAATTTTTATAATTTGATAGGTATTGGCAGTGTGTGCACATTTAAGCATTCTTATTTAAAATATTATATATCAATTGAATCACACTTCTATGATCTGCTTTATCTACATTATCATACATTAGACAGGTCAGAGCAGCACATAGTCCATTCAAGATGTTATCCAGATCATTGATATTATTTTTAGGATATTTTTTTCTCAATTCTAAATATATCATTTTTCCATCAATCAAGAATTGTGGGTTTTCTTCTCCGTTTAAATGTTGAAATGCTTTTCGATCACAACCACATTTCAAAGTCTGCTGTCCACATTTATCGCATTCACCTAACATATAATTCCTTTTATCGTTCTGGTAATGGCATCCAATGAGTTATTCCAGTGATTTGAATTTGGTAAAATTGATTATTGGATATCAAAACAAATCCATTATCGATTAACCCTTTTTTAAATTGGCAATGGATTTCTTCAGGAAAATCCCCTTTAACTTTTACTTCTTGCAAATGTTCAGGAAGTCTAACATCAACGCTTATCCATTCAGTCATTTTTCTTCCTTATGTATTTCACACCAAATACAATTTTCAAACGTCCCATTATCTAAATAGGGATTTTTACAAATAGGGCATTCTTTGAACTCAAAACCTTTTGGTGGATGAAATATAAAAACATGTTCGGATTCATTACTCACATTATGTACCTTAGTCTGATAATTGAGCCTATGTTGCGTGATATTTGTCGTGAATCTCGTCCATAAGCACTCCTAGAGCCTCATGCTCCTTTTTAAAATTTTCATCGTGCTCATAAGTATCTGTGGAGGCATCGAAAGATTTGACACTTTTTTTATGTAATTTCTTTAAAATTAACATAAACACGTCTTCTAAAAGATCCCTGACTTCTGAGTTGGTTATTTCTGTCTTTCTAATTGCTAAGTTCATCCACACATCTTTTTTCAACGCATCAAATAGTCCATCGAAATCTTCCGCTGTTGTTTGTCTATGAGTAAATTCTTTTACGTAAGCCCAAAACTCGTCTTCTTTTTCAAAGAAATTGCCTTGATAGTAAAATTTATCATTAAGTCCAGCAATATGTTTAGCACAGCCACACTCCAGAGCATGCTCGCCGCACTTATCGCATTCAACATTCATATTTTTTCCTCAATGCAATAAGTTGATTCACAACCTGGACATATCCAAAATTCTGGATTCCAAGGCCAAACAGATGGACAAAGAATGCATTCAATACTGCATCTTTCGCATATCTTGACTGACCAATTGCACTCACTGCACATGCTCTTCTCTTTCTTTCACAAAATCACCCTCACAGGCTTATTCACAGGTTCATATCTCTCGTTTACATGGCTGGCGTTGACATGAATAGTTCCAATAGGATCACCTAAAACTTTTTGTATTTCTCTTATATCAAATTTTCCATACCCTTCATGAATATGACCACAAACAAATAATTTTAGATTATTTAAATGTTTTGCAACATGTTTTCCTAATAAAGAAGTGGATCCGTATCTTGTTTCTGGGTTAGGTCCATCATTCATACCCCACATAGGAGAATGACAAACTAATATATCTATATCATCAGGTATCAATTTCCATTTCTCAGCCAATTCCTCTTCAGTATCGCATGTGAAAGCTTTGCATTTAGGATTCATTCCTTCAAATGTTTTGGTCCATGGACTGCCCCATATCCTGACTGTTTCATGCCTATGCCCCCATTTAGTTACTTCTTTTTCAATTTCGAATTCTGTTCCTGAGTCGCACAGATATGTGATTCCTAATTTTGGAAAATCGAAATCTAAACCTTTTTCAATCTCATTGTCATGGTTGCCCGCGATTAGTATTTTTTTTTCGTATTTCTGACTCTCTAACCATTCCATGAATTGAGTATATTCTTCTGGCTTATCTCTAGCCGTCAAATCACCCGCAATAATAAGCAAGTCTCCGCCTTCTAGCTTTGGGTAATGGCCATGTAGATCGGAAATGCAGTCGATAATTGTCATTTCTTTACCTTAAACAATTGTTCATCCATCGAATTTCTGCCAGACTTCTAAATCTCTTTGATAAGAACAATTATTGCATCGATATACTTTTTTACGCATATATTTGGCATATATATAAAGAACTTCTCCTTTATGACCTCTACACCAACACCAGAAACGTTTAACAATATTTAACATTTATCCTCTTGAATTGAAATTCATATAGCTTTAACACTTTCTATACCCTTTAACATCTTCAAAACCGAAATGATATTTTCTATATCTTTTTCACATAAATCCAAATGAAATTTCACTTCATAATTTCTTGGGCTTATATTTCCTACAATCGAATTTTTAGACAATTCTTCCACTTGTTTCCTTAGCTCATCAATATTAACGACATATTCATAAATTCTCTTGGCCTTATCATAAGACACCTTGAATTTTGACTGGAGCAATGGTATAGAAATACCTTTATGTTTTAAATATTTTTTTAGCCTCTTCTATCAGTCTTTCATCATTCATGAGAATCCTTCAAAATTTCCTTGTGTTTACATCTATTACATGAATATGTGTGAAGTAATCCCCATCTACTATTCTCTGTAAATACTTCTCCTCTATGTCCTAAAAAAAAGCACCTTAAATTCTTCAAATAGTCAATCATAATACCTTCCTTGTGATAAATTTTACCACTTGAAATGTATCATAATTTATTTTTTACTCATATCCTTCTTGTGGGAGTAAATCTATCTCTTAACCATTCATCTCTTCCTTGATTTTCTTTATATGGATCATATGTTGAGACTTTATGCGTATATATTGCATATCTCAGAGCATCAGGTGCATCATCTTCTGTCTTTACAGGCCTATCTTCACCACGCTCCGCCGCTTTGTTATCCCAAGTATAACCTTCAATCTGACGAATGGTATTCTTACATTCTTCAAGTATAAAAAGATTACCTTTACGCATCTCTGAACAGGTGTAAGTCAGTCCATTAAACACATCATTGTTTGCATGTACTACATGCATTCCACGTTTGCGCAATTCAAAATGAAAAGATTCCGCAGCGGGATCAATATAGATATTCTTAATAGAATATGGTTCTAAGAACTCTTGTATATCATCTGCAAACTCACTTTGGGTTTTTTGTCTGCCTGTCTTCTTATGATCCCAGAAATATTCTTTTTCTACCCACATACATTTTCCTGTTTGTGTATATTTTCCAGTTGACACACCTATAAGAAGGCATACAAATGGGTGAATAGACCCGTAATCAATAGAAGCAATCCAGTACTCTGCAGCTCTAGGTGGTTCTTTAACGACGTGAATTTTCCTATCGAAAAAGTCATAAATGGCACCTTCTGCAAGGCACCATAACCCGAGATAATTTCGCTTATAGAAAAGTCCCGATAAACTTTCACGGATCCTCTGCTTATAATCGTTATCGACGTAGGGGTTATCATCCAGGGTAAAATGTAGTGAATAATAATTTTGGTTGCCTTCTTCCGCATAGTCTATCCATTTTTTAATTTTGTGATTCGGGTGTGAGGGGTTCATTGAAGCAAATCCCATTGAATGAGGGTTGCTCAAACGTGTGTCTATCATATCAATTATCGATTCAGGATATAGTGTCATCTCATCACAATAGACAAGTGACATTGTTTTACCTTGGAAGTTTCCTATAGCGCCTTCATCTTTTGCTCCCATTGTTGAAATTGTTTTATCGCGATATTTTAATTGCCTCTTACCCGCATACCAGGTACAGAAAGGACGAAATTCTGATAGTTGTTCTGACTCCATTAACAACCTAATAGCATTCTGATAAATGGTCTCAGAGCTATGCCCAACCATGAATATCTGAGAATCTGGGCATTCATTACATGCTTGCATAAAACGAAAAAGCGTTCCCACAGTCTTACCAGAACGCACAGAACCATGCGCAAGATTCCAATGAGCACTGCTATTAACGATGAACTCTAATTGCTTATCTGAAAAAGGGGATATATTAGCGTTTTTCATGCCACTCCTATATACGTAAAATGATTTACAAAAAAGGAAAAATTTTGTATTAATTCTGTTAACCATTCTTATTCATAGGTGAGCGTCCTGGTAGACTCTCGCCTATCTTTTTTTAGGCTCACATGCGCAATCGTGCTAAATGCAAATTATGTAGTACTATCATTGAAAGTTTCCATTCAGGTGATTATATTGACTGTAAATGTGGTGAAATATCTGTGTATGGCGGTGAAGCTTTACAGTGCGCTGCAAAAGATTGGAATAACTTCTTAAGAATCGATGACAAAGACAATGAAATCCTCGTCACTGTAAAAGAAGAAAACATAAACCGAGAACTCATCCAACCCATTACCACCACAAAAGATTTATTGAATACGTTAGAGGAAATGATAAAAAATATAGAAAACTTACCACAACATGCAATGACTTCACCGATAACACATTATGATCACTGTGCTTCTTTAATGGTCTTGCTTGCACTCTTTCGGTCAGTCTGTAAAGATCGTATCTGAGACATCATGGCTTCATGACGAACTATTGCATCTTCAGAAACTGTTGATGCTTCCCGAGATCTAAGCTTTGATTCAAATTCTAATTGATCATTTTCTTCTTCTTTTAGATCTTTGAAATATACTCTCAGGAAGCGTTGTGCAATGGATTTATCTACAGTACCATCTAGATATTTCATGCCTACTACTTTCAATGCTTGTTCATAATAGGGAAGAAACTCTGGAATTTGAATAAAGCTTTTCCATTCATTATAAGTGAAACCTTTTTCAATGGTATACCACTGGCATAAATGAATTGGTTTATTCAATTTAATCCATGCAAGCATCTCTTTTCCGAGATCTTCCATCTGATTAGGAGGTAATGAAACAAATCGTGGTCTTCCACCAGCCATTATTTACCTTTATGTTTTTTTAAGGCTTTTTTACCGGCTTCAACAAACTTATCACGTTTCTTATCTGCTTTTTCCAAAGATTTGAGATCTTTCATTTCTTTCATATTTACTTTTTCAATTTTCTTAATTTTCTTATCCATTTGGTGGCTCCAAATATTTAAATGGTTAATGTTAGCACTCATGAAACCAGATTGCTACTTTTTTAGCAATTTAAGTTGTTTGAGTTGCAAATATGCTGTTGCAATTCTTTTGTTTTTAGATGTGTTCAATCCATCCTCCATAGGTTTGATTTATCGTAATAAAGCTCATCACTCGAATGTGTACTTAGGTTGTATAACGTCGACCTTCCATCCTTTTTCAGCGCAAAGCTTGAGTTGTTTTTCTGTGAATGAGCAGCGATCAAGCAACTCAAGCAATGTTTCTGCATTTTCATTAACGGGGTAAAATCTTTTGTGACCATATGCTATTTCTAACCTCACTACTATTTCCATGAATTATCCTTTTGTTCGGTGGGATTGAAAATATCAAGTCACCGAATTTCATGTCAATGTATACATACTACATAAGGTGTATTGTATACAAGTAGTCTGATAATTATAATTATGTTGTTGCACAGCCTTGTTTTAGATATGTTGTGAGCTTGTTTAAGTATTCTAAAAATCAAAAAGCTCTTCATATGCCTTGTAGACAGGGTGATTAAATCACTCACGCTGTATACATGCAATGTATACGAGCGATATAAGGATTAATGAATATGTCACATGAAACATATATGTAGGGTCTATTGAACTTGTGTAACACATATGTATATGTAACTCCTTATGTAGCCTATATACAGGAACAATATACATAATATATATATCCAATATATATCGTGTATATATTCAGTTATCCGGAATTTCCGGCAAAGTCATTAGAGAAGCATTTACTTAAATCAACTTTGCAGGAATCGTTATGTCCGGGCTTGCTGTTGCTTTCATATCCTCATCTACAACATCTGATGCCTGTCCTGAAGTTCTGATATTATTAAAAGAAACGGTACAACTTACCAAGCAAATTAGAGCTGTTAAAATGATTGCCATCATAACAGCCGTTGCGATTAACAAAGGGCATATTCTATCCCATTCTTCATCGCTAGGTGTAATTGGTGTATTCATATGGAATCCTCATTGGTGGTTTTGCTGGTATTTCTTTTATTTTTAATTGAAATGTTTTTCCTTTTTCTAACTCTTTGAGTTCATCATCACTTTCATCGATAAGTTGTCTTAGACCTGAACAACCAAAACATAAAAGTGTGAGAGAAAAAAAGAATATATTTTTCATGAAATTCCTTCTGGTAATGGTGTTGTCAAATTGGTGATTAAGACTTCTGTTCTTGGGTTGTCTGAAAATTGTTTTCGGGCAAACAAAGAGACAATCATTTTATCATCTTTAAAGAGAATTCCGTTAGCGCAATCAAAAAAAAACTTACACAAGTTATCAATATCGGGCTTCTTAGTATGAGGCACCAAATTTAATAATTTGCCTTCTTTTTTTCCTTTTGATTCTGTCTTGTTAAGTGGAAAGTAAAAATCTATGATAATCGAAAAAGATTCTCCCTGAATTAAATCAGAGGCTTCCTTATAATTTTTGGAAATCTCGCTTAAAAGACAAATTTTAAAATCTTTTTTTTGTTTGTCTTGAGGATCATAATGCCCGTATCGTCCTGCACGATGACGGGCTTTCGCTAATGGTATTCCATCAATTTTTAATTTCATGCGGCTACCAAATCTTGCTTTCTTCTCAAACGAGTTTTTACAGGATGTTTTTTCATAAGAAATTCATCTGCTTTTCTGAGAAGAAGTCTCTCGCTAATTCCATAATAAGAGGCCAGACGGGCAATATGCTCAATATTTGGTCTATGTAAAAAAGTTCCAGATTCCAGTGAATAAAGCTTCATAGAAGCTATTCCTGTTTCTTGATTGACAACTTTTCTTGAGATGCAATAAGCACCTCGCAAAAGTCTCATAAATTCAGGAAACTCATAATCTGATTCATTTGAAAGGTAGGTTTTAACGCGTTCGAATGTTATATCGTCTCTACTCATAAAAATATTCCTTTTTGTGATTTATTTTACTTTTGGTGTTCAACCCATTGTTTAAAATCAAAAATTTGGCCATTTACTTGACCACTGTGAGGTCTTTGTGTCATGAGGCATACAAAGACACTCCTTGCTTAGTTTCATGCTTTCTGGTGATAATTTCTACGAATTGTTCATGTGGGAGTGAGTATTGATAATCATTGCCAGTTTCAGAGTCTCTGCAATAATTTTTTGTCAAGATAATGTATGTTATGTTGTGTTGGGATATGAATAGCTCGATAAATTGCTTATTCTTTTGAACGTTAAGGGTTAACTGTAGTGATTTTTCCATCCAAGCTTCGTGATTACGAACAGATTCTTTCTTGTCTATGAGAGAGCTAAGCAATTGAACAATCATCTCTTGGCCAAATTTTAAAAGCCATCTGTCGAGAGACTTGTCTCCTACATCGAGATTGTAAGCTACACATATTTCAAGGATTTCTTTTACTTTCTCTTCTTTCTGTAAAGAAGGAAACGAAACGATACGATCGGACGAACGAATCGAACGAACCGGCTCTTTTCTTTTCTCGTTTTCTTTTAAATAAACGAAAGAAACGTTTTCTTCGTTCTTCGTTCGTGGTTGTAATTTGGTTGCGTCTTGATTTTTAAAGTTTTCTTTATGGTGGTTGTTGTCATCTGAATTTATATCCCAAAAGCTTGAATCTAAAAGTCTTACAAGTGTTCCTTTGGTGGTTGTTATTCTTTCATTTTCGGTGGTCGTTCGGTGGTCGTTCGGTGGTTGCTGGTTTGTTTTTGAAAGTTTGGTGGTTGTAATTTCATCTTTCTCCCCTATATTTTGGTGGTTGTTAAGGGAATTTTTTAATTTTCTAGTTCTGCAGGTTTCAATTACTTCAATCGCTCCAATTTCAATAAGAATGGAAAGAGCATGCCGATACTGACCCCTGGTTTTTATACCTGCTTTTTTGTAATCACCAATATATGCTTCGCCAATTTTCAAACCTGTAAAATGATCTTTGGTTCTGCAAGCTCTTTCAGCAATTAATGAAAGTAGTGACCAAGCATAAGTATGATTTTCTCGGAGCCATTCAGCTGTCTGTGAAGGTATGTATTTGATAAAGCGTTCTGACATAGATATATTCCTGTTGCACTAAATAAGGAATATGTCTATAGTGATTGGCATCGACACGCAATCCTATAGTATATTCCTAGGTTTGTTCATCTTAGGTATCAGATTCCAGCCTGATGCCTAAGACAAAAGTTCTAAGTTTTGTCCTAGTCCTTTTTAATAGTAGTACTGGACTGAATATGGGTGGCTCCTATTCAGTCCTTCCTTTAAAATCTTTAAAAAATTTAAAGTTTTTTTCTTTTTAACCTTTGCCCACAGCATGGGCACGTGTTGTTATAATCTTCTGGAAATATTTCGTCCACTGTAACTTTATTTAACGTAGCCGCTGATATTCTTTTTGCTAGATTTTTGCTTGGAACTCTTCTTCCTGATACTATCCCTGAAAAAGAAGACCTATTAATACCTAAAAAATCTGCGAAGTCTCGGCTGGATAATTTTACTTTTTTCAAATATTGCTTTAATTTCATCAATCCCTCCTAAACGTAAAAATGTAAAAAGTGAAATATATAAATTCACTGACAGACGATATACAAAAGCGTTTTTAAAATCAACAAAAAATCATGAAAATCTCTCCTCTGGGAAATTATACGCTTTTTTTTATGTATATTTTAATAGGGATAAATGATATACTTCCAAACATAAAACGGAAATAGCGATTAACGCCTCGAGAGATTACTTTAAGACGGGTTGCTAAAGCTCAAAGTACGTTGAATAATAAAACAATAAAAATGGAGCCACCATGTTAGACAGATTTATAGACCCAGATGATTATTATGAGAGACCTTCTTGCAGATGCTGTGAAGAAAAAGAACAGACATTTGACTATGCTTCCGAATTCTTAGAGGAAGTGATAAGTCAACTCTATTCAGAAAAAGAATTAGACAAATCTTCTTTAGAGAATGCACTCGATGAACTATGCTATTTATTGAAGGTTAAGATGGGACAAGATGAGTTACAAGTTGAGAGAAAAAGAGGTCTTAGCCTAGTTAAGAAATGGATTACGTTTAACAATGATTATCTTTACAAAATAGCAAAATAAGGAGCCACCAATGAGTTTTTTACCTAAAAATTATCAAGCACCAAAAACATCTGGGTTTTATATGAAACTTCAAGATGGTGAAAATAAAATCCGTATCTTAAGCCAGCCAGTAATAGGATGGGAAGATTGGATTGAAAAGAAGCCTGTAAGATTTAAAATGGATGAAAAGCCAAAGCAATCATTTGATGCTAAAAGCCCTGTAAGACACTTTTGGGCGTTTATTGTATGGAATTATGCTGAAGAGCAAATTCAAGTATTACATGTTACCCAAGCTACAATTCGTAGTAGCATTGAAGCATTATGTAAAGATGAAGACTGGGGAGATCCTTATTTTTATGACATCAAGATCATACGAAAAGGTGAAGAACTAAAGACAGAATATATGGTAAATCCCCTTCCACATAAGCCTTTAAGTGAAAATATAAAGGCAGCATTTGAAGCAAGACCATGCAATTTAGATGCCATGTTTGATAATGCTGATCCATTTTCTTTAGAATGGGAGACCTTTACAAAAGGCGTATTCTCTAAAGATGATATCAAAGTAAATTCGGTATCTAAAAAACCTGCAATCACAAAAGAACAAGCTGAAACTTTAGAGGAAGCTCTTAAATATTGTGATGATAACTATATTGCGAAATTGTGGAAAACTTTGCATGGACTAGACCCATCAGTCAAAACTATAAGCGATATCCCAACAGAAATATATCCAAGAATATTAGCTGCTGCACATAAGAATGCAAGGCAAATAGATGATGGAGAGAAAGAGGAAAAAATAGCATGAGCGCCTTAAAACAAGGAACGGAAGAATGGTTACAGATGCGTCGTAAATATATCGGCGCATCCGATGCACCGGCGGTAATGCAAGTATCACCATGGAAAACTCCATATCAATTATGGATGGAAAAAGTAACCACTAGCGTGCCAATAAGAAAATCATCGGCTATGCAAAGAGGTAATGATTTAGAAGAGCCTGCTCGTCAATGTTTTGAAAAGAAAACTGGATTAGTTGTATTTCCTAAAGTAAAATTCCATGCTGAAATAAGTTTCATGATGGCCTCTTTAGATGGAATGGATATCGAAGAAGAAAATATTGTAGAGATCAAATGCCCTAATGCAGTCGATCATGCAATGGCTGTTAATGGAAAAGTTCCTGAAAAGTATATTCCTCAATTGATGCATCAAATGGAAGTGTGTCAACTTGAAAAAGCTTTTTATTTTTCCTTTGATGGAAATGATGGAGTTATTGTAACCGTAAATCGTGACGATAGTTATATAAAAAATCTCGTCAAACAAGAGGAAATCTTTTGGGATTATGTGCAGAATTTTACTGCACCACCAATGATAGATAAAGATTACAAGGTAAAGAATGACTATGACTGGATAAGGACTGCTCAAAAATGGAAATCTGTTAAAGATAACATAAATCATTTAGTGAAAGAAGAAGTCTCTTTACGTGAATCTTTAATCTCTATGTCTGATAACCATAATTGTTTAGGTGGTGGAGTTGCATTAAAAAAAATGGCTCGTAAGGGTGCTGTGGACTATAAGATGATTCCAGAATTGCAAGACAAAAATCTTGATATATATCGCAAGGGTAATATAGAATACTGGCAAATCGAAGGTTGCTAAATCAAAAAAAGGCCTGATCGTAAAACCAGGCCCCAAACAAAGGAATAGGATACTCCAGTTTTTCAGACAGGGAGTGTCCTTATTCTACATAAGGAGCTAATATGCACAAACAATTATTACTCATTGAAGATGATAAAGAAGGGCGATTAGAAAGACAGATTGAAATGCTTGAAAGCAAGTATGAAAATCTTAGAAAATCCATTCATGCAAAAACTGGTGGAATTCTAAAAATATGCCTTGAGCTTAAGTCTGAGAATGAGTTTTTGAAATCTGCTATGTGCAAAAACAAACCTATTTATAGAGAAAATCTTTTCTAGAATTATATATAGTGAATATATACTTAATATATAATTGTTATATAGAAAATATATGGTCAAAAAGGAATAACATGTGCACAGACTGCCAACCTAAACCATGGCCTCCTAAGATTATATGAGTATCGAATATGAATGGAAAGAAAGTAAACATGAACTTCCTCCTTTAGGAGAAGTTATTGAAGCAGTGAACCCAAAGAATTGGATTTATAGCAAGCTTGGAAGAGATTATTTTGCTCTGGTAGAAGTCAATAACAAATTAATATGGATTACACCTTCTTTAATTGACATGGATTACAAAGAATTGAAAATAACACATTGGAGACATATACCACCGGATCCTAAAGGTAAAAATCCATTTGTAAAAATAAAAAAGGCAAAAGGTTATTGGGAAGCAAAAGTTTTTTTTAAAAATATTGAAAAGGAATAAAAAATGACTGAAATTGGATTTGCATTATTAGCAGTGCTATTGATATTGATATTTGACCTAATCATTAAGCATCGACAGACTTGGATCTATTACATACGCATATTTTTTGTGATAATAGTAGCTAAAATTTTAACCTCATTTATGTTTTTGGAATCTATAGAAACTATCGCAGGCGATATGCCAGATGAAATGTTTTTAGAATATTATGATATCGATGAAATTGCATTTCTCAAAACTATACAAGAAGATAAAGATAGACCTTTGACAAAAGCAGAGATAAAAAAATTAAAGGAAGAAATAAAAAAGCACACTCAATTAGGACAAAAGAACTTCAATGAAGCCGAAGACATGTGTGTTTTAATTCCAGAGAAAAAAGATAGGGATAAAGCTCAACTATTGTTTAATACTGCTGTTGCAACATCAATGGCGGCTGTAGGAGGTGCTTCAGCTTTTAGATGTATTGTATCTGGTTTAATGTTTGCCTTATGTGCTTTTCTAAATGATGTGTGGGATAAGTGGGATGAAATGGATACATTATTAAAAAGATCAGAAATGCATTTCGGAATAGCAGCAGAATATAGACAAACCCTTGAAGATCATGGAGTGAGTTACCCTTAATGAGCATTAATGGATTAGGAATTGATGGATCTCCCTTTACTTGTACAATATGTAAAAAGGAAACAGATTACATCGAATTTACAAGTGTTAAGGATCATCACTATAAAGATGGCACATACATATACCAAAGAGTAAACATGTGCTCAATCGAATGCTTCAAGAAACATAAATTATTAATTAGTTCAGTAAAAGAATATTTTTCAGAAAGTTCAAAAAATAAGAAAGAGAAATTATGATTGTTGTTGTAGGTGGGATTAAGGGTGGTACTGGAAAGACCACTATAGCCACTAATCTTGCTGTAATGCGTTCTGCAAGCGGTAAGAAAGTTTTACTAGTTGATGCTGATGAACAAAAATCTACTTCTATATGGGCAAATCAAAGAGATGTATTAGACATAAAAACAAATTGGTCAACCATTTGTCTTGGAGGAAAAGCTTTACGTTCTCAATTAGAAAGAATGAAAATGGACTATGATGATGTTATCATCGATGTTGGAGGAAGAGAAACCACATCTTTGAGAGCAGCTATTTCTATTGCTGATATCTGTTTAATTCCTTTTAAACCTCGTTCCTTAGACATTTGGACATTAGGAGATGTAAAGGCCTTGATTGCTGAAATGAAGCCAGCCAATCCAAATATCAGGGTTTTTGCGATGATAAATCAGGCAGATGCAAAAGGTTCTGATAACGAAGGAACTCTTAGTATTCTTCAAGAATGTGAAGAAATAAAATGTATAGAATCAACGATCGGTTCAAGAAAAGCTTTTGCTAATGCTGCAAGCGATGGGCTTGGTGTAAGTGAAATGAAAATAGCTGATAAAAAAGCCGTTCAAGAGATGCAAGATCTCTATGAGTTTATATATGGGAAATGTATATCCACTATATGAGAAATATATGCTTTACATATATCTGTCATATAGATAATATATATCACCTGTATAAGGAGTATATATGAGTGTGAGGAAACCATTAGAGAAGACAAAGACTGAATTTGTTGACGTTGATGCTCTTATTGAAAAGGGTGCTAAAGTCAAATATGATATAGAAATCCATAAGAAAAAATGGACCAATGTACTTGTGCGAATTTCAACAGAAATGCTTAATGAGGTTGATGAAGAAGTACAAGATCGAGTAGGTATAACTAGAACAGGATGGATTCTAGAAGCCATTCATGAGAAGTTAAGAAATAAAAATAAGGATAAGTAATATGGATTGGTCACAAGTATTAGCAATAATCGGAGCAAATATCGGAATTTTCTTTTGGTTAAGAACTGAATCTTCTTCAGATAGACGTCAAATGCAACAAGAATCAGCATCCGATAGAAGAGATATTCTGCAACTTATCAGAAACATGGAACAAGAAAACAAAGATTTTCATGCTAGAATGGCTGTGCTTGAAGAACGATATCTTCAAATCTTAACTCAAAAATCCTGATATGTAATATTTATACTCTTGTAAGTTCCTAAATATCGACACCAGGCGTGATTGCGGGACACCGTAGCTTTAGCAGGGCAGTCCCGAAACTTTATTTCTTCTTCTTAGGAATTTTTGCACCAGCTTTACGCGCTTCTGAAAGAGCTATTGCCACTGCTTGTTTCTTATTTGTGACTTCTGGACCTTTCTTTGAGCCAGAATGTAACTTGCCTTCAGAGAATTCTTTCATAACTTTTTTCACTTTTGATTTTTTTACTTTCATATTTAAGTCCTTTTTTATGCTACGTCAGCTTGCCAAATAAGACTAAATTCAAATGAAGCAACGGCTAACTGAGCATTTGTTAAGTTTGTTAAAGCCCCAGTACCAGTTGTAGTAGCTTGAAAAGCTACGTTTTGTAATCCGATAGCTGTACTTGTTACTGAAATTCCCAAAAATCCACTTGGAGCTGCTACACCTAAACAACCACCTGATAATCTGTTATAGGGTAAAGCCAATTGTGCAATTTGTGCTCCCGTTCCAGCCGAACTTGTAAGATTAAGACTATCTATACGAACAGAACCTGTTTTATTTATAGTAAATGACATAGCCTGTGTAGACCATGCAGGAGCTGTTCCACCATTATTATTAAACCATTTTCCAGATGCTGCTCCAAATTGACCTGTAGCCATTACAAATTTAGTTCCTTCATGAAAGCAACCAATTCCATCTGCTTGGGTTAAATTTGTACTAGATGCAGAACCATCAGTTAATGTTTGAACAGTCCAAGGACTTGCAGCACTAGTATATCTCATTCTAAACGCTCCCATACAAATGCAAGGCATTCCTGCAAAATTTGCTGCTGTTACTGCTTGTAAAGCAAAGAAACTTCCTTGAGTACTAGCGAGTGTATTACCTGATTGACCAATATTTCCTGCTACAGGACAAACAGTTACATGTGGAATACGAGTAATAAAAAA
>Ga0068859_100002688_pt1 | contig 18053 bp, 11 predicted proteins | sample KBSSwiS22_FD_66585 | JGI IMG/M metagenome (GOLD analysis project Ga0068859, IMG submission 66585) | Switchgrass rhizosphere microbial communities from Kellogg Biological Station, Michigan, USA - KBS Switchgrass S2-2 | ecosystem: Host-associated > Plants > Roots > Rhizosphere > Soil ...
AGGCACATCCAATTTCACTATTCGTGTAACGGATAACAACTCCCCTGCCCTCACGATGGACAAAGCTTTTACGCTCGACGTGGTCGTGCCGTTGATGATCACGACGACATCACCCTTGCCCGCCGGCTCGACCGGCGTCGCTTACACCCAGAATATCAGCGCGGCCGGAGGCCTCGCTCCATACAGTTTCTCCGTCATAACAGGCAATCTTCCGGCAGGATTGACGCTGGCCAACGGCACCATCAGCGGCACGCCTACAACGGCAGGCACTTCGAATTTCACGGTCCGCGTTCTCGACAGCAGCACACCGCCTCAGAACTTCCAACGGAACTTTGCGCTCAGCATAAATTCCGTGCTGGCGGTTACAACAACGTCATTGCCTGCGGGTTCGACGGGCGTGCCCTACTCTCAGGCGCTGGTAGCGGCGGGGGGAACCGCTCCCTTCAGCTGGTCCATCATTACGGGTTCGCTACCCCAGGGATTGAATCTGAGCGGAGCAACAATCACCGGGACGCCGACAGCGGCGGGCATCGCCAATTTCACGGTGCGGGTTGCCGACAGCAGCAGTCCGCAACAGACTGCGCAAAGCGCACTGTCGATTTCCGTGGGTGTCCCCCTGGCGATTACCAGTTCATCACCATTACCGAACGGAGCCGCCGGCCTCGCGTATTCGCAGACGCTCACTTCGAGTGGGGGAACAGCGCCACTCACCTGGGCCGTAACGGCAGGAACCCTGCCGAGCGGATTAACGTTGTCGTCAGGTGGCGCACTCACAGGCACTCCCACGCAAACCGGAGCATTTAACTTCACGGTGTCTGTGACAGACAGCTCAACGCCGGCGCGTAACGCGGCGACGCCGTTTCAGCTGACGATCGAGCCTTTCCTTACAATCACAACAGCATCCCTTCCCAGTGGCGCCGTAAGTTCATCCTATTCGATACAACTGCAGGCGTCTGTTGAGCCGCCCCTGGGATGGTCACTGGCTTCGGGCAATCTGCCGGCGGGCATCAGTCTGTCCAGTTCGGGACTGCTGCTGGGAACACCGACGGCGAGCGGAACCTTCTCTTTCACCGTGAAAGTCACAAGCGAAACGCCATCCCAGGAGGCCATGCGCAGCTATCAGCTTGTCGTGGGAAGCGCTCTGTCGCTGACGACAACCGCAACACCGCAGGGGACGAGGTTTGTACCCTATACGACAACGTTGAGTGCGACAGGCGGCGTTGCTCCGTACACATGGACGATTGTCAGCGGAAATCTGCCGGCCGGCCTCGCGCTATCGGCAGCAGGGGTGATCAGCGGGAACCCTACAACCGTGGGCACGTCGAATTTCTCTATCCGGGTTGCCGATTCCGGCGGGGCAACAGTATCGCGGGGATTCTCCATCGCGATCATCCAGGGCGTGCTTCAGATCACAACACAGAACCTGCCCGGCGGTATCCAGGGCTTCGCCTATAGCCAACAGATGGACGCAGCGGGCGGACCGACACCGTTTACCTGGTCCATAGTGGCTGGATCATTGCCGCCCGGTTTTTCGCTGACTCCGGCGGGCGTGCTGCAAGGAAACGGAACGGGCGCTTTCAACGGAACGATTACCATTCGCGTCACGGATGCCAGCGGAGCCACGGACGCACGTGACTTCAACCTCGTGATAGGCCCGCCGGTGGGGACAGTCACATTGAACGGCCTGCTCCCAAAAGTTTCACCGGTGCAGCAGATTCCTATCACGCTGTCGATACCTGCGCCATTCCCCGCCGAGCTTCAGGGAACATTGACATTCACCTTTGCGTCCAGCGCAGTCCTGCCGATCGACGACCCTGCTGTTCAGTTCTCGACCGGCGGAAGAACCGTGAGGTTTACGATTCCCGCGAACACAACCAGCGCCGTCTTTTCGGCGCCACTGCGACTGGTGACGGGCACGGTTGCCGGAACGATCACGCTGACCGGCGCCATTCAGAATGGCCCGTCAGGCATAGCGCTCACTTCAACGAGCGTCGACTCCATTGCCCCACAGATGACGACTGTCACTGCTACTCGAATCAGCGGAGGCCTCAGCGTTCGTGTGATCGGTTATTCGCCGGAACGCCGAGTGACGGAGGTTGAATACAGCTTTGATGTCCGTGTGAACGGCGCTATCCAAAAAATAAATCTTGGACGAGCGGTGCTTGCGGAATTTACTACCTGGTATCAGAACCCGGCGTCTGTGATCTTCGGGAGCGCCTTCCGTCTTGAACAACTCTTCAGTGTCGTCGGGGACAGCAGCGCCATCGAAGCCGTGACGGTGACGCTGAAGAATTTGCAGGGGAACACCGCGTCTGCGCGCATACCGTTTACGGCGAATTAGAGGACGAGGGCAGGAGAAGGGGAATCTGAAAATGGAAAGTCCTGCATGGGAAAATCCAAAAGTGGAAACCTTGGATTAGACCTGAGTTCTGCGTGACGGTCGGCTCGTCCAACTTGAGGTTTCCATTTTTGGATTTTCCCATGCAGGACTTTCCACTTTTTCAGATTCCCCTTTTCCTGCCCCCAAGCTCTTCCCCATCCCCTAATTCTCGTCAGCGGAGTTCAGTGGTCTTCCCGTCGATCACAATTCGTTCCGCGCGGATCTCATCTCTCGTCTGCTTGTGTGGGTAACCCATGACAGTGACCGTGGCGCCGACTTTCAGCTTATCTTTGGTCAACCCCCGGCTTTCCATCCTCGCCGGAGGCGCGAGAACCACATTCCAGGTCGTCTTCTTGTCGACTTCGATTTTCACGAATCCGTGCGGATTCTCATACCCCGCTGCCTTGATGACGCCGGTGTACTGAACCAATTTGGTCTCGTCGTATCCCGTCCAGCCGTGATGCGCATACAAAAAACCAGTTCCCAGAACAAGGATTGTCAAAAGCCCTGACAGCCGTTTCATAGGAACCTCCTTTAACTCAGGCCAGAATCCATGGTTGTCTCTGGCTCGACAGACCTCAAGAAAAAAGACGACGTGATCAGAGGACGGAGCACCTGGGCGAGATAACTTCTGCGCAGCATCGGCGTCCCTTCCTCGACGCAGTAGCGAACGCATCCAAGCACTGTGCCGCCATCCATCGCGAGAAAGAAAACATCCCAATCTCTCGCGCAGGTGCGCTTGCCCATTCCTCACGTAGAAAGGATCGACGAGGTCGCGCCTCGGCTCCATCCCGTATTCGGATTTCGATCATTCGCGCCTAAATGATATCGGAAGCGGCTGGGGATTTACGCTACAGCTTTGGGTGTGTCCTTGTCGTCAATCGTGGCCTGCTCGCTGGTTTCAAGCGGTTCTGCCTTGGGGCCTCTGCCGAAACTGCTGACGCCGAGAGATGCTCTGAATGCATCCCCACACGCTTCGCACCGGGTGATGTGTTCCCGTTCCGCCGCCGTTGGACGGTCCTTGAGCATTGCGAACATCCAGATTCGGAACATTTTTATGTGCTCGCGCCGCGCAAGAGAGATCTTCACTGTTTGTCTCGAAATCACGTCGTCCTCCAGGCATGTCATAAAGAGAGGCATGCCGGGTTGTGAGCAATCCGCGGGCCGAACGTAAAAGTGAGAATTTCTCGACGGAAGACCCCTTTTCAGGCTTGCAGCAGTTGTCTCGAAAATAAACAGGGTGGCTTAATTTAAAACGACACAGACATGGGGTTGGACGATCCCAGGGCATTCTTAAAAATGATACTCACCGACCCATGGAGGTTCCCCTGGATGACCAATGGAAGCCGAAGCGTATTCAGGCTACCGAACTGGGAATCCCGGGAGAACCAGTTATCAAATAATGCTTTGACGTCCAGAGTCAGGGTAGAACCAGACGCCGTACAACCCGAGACGGAGCCGCAACTGGGGTCAACTCTCGGCGTTGTATTGAACTGCAGGGTCATCTCGGTCACCGAGCGCGTCGTGGACGACGACGTAATGAGGATGTTCAGTCCCGGTTGCGAATCTCTGATGGCGCGCTGAAGTGCAGGCGCCGCCTGCGCAATCGTCAGCGATTGCGCTCCTGACGTCGATGAAAATGATCTCTCCAGGGTCCCGATCTGAGCAACGCCACTGAAAGAAATGGAGCCTGCGACAGTGCCTGTCTGATATCCGATCGCGCCCGCATTTGCTGAACCTGCGAATCGCGCCTGCAGCGTATTCGCTGGAATAACAAACGATACCTGACGCCCTCCAGTCGCAAACTGAATGGCCGGATCATCAGTCGGAATGGATGCCAGAGATGCAAACGACAGATTCAGCGTTCCAGTAATGTCCTGCGGCAGAGCCGTTGGAAGAGCCACCGAGACATTCGCCTGCTGGCCGGCTGTAAGGTTCTGTGGAGAAAATGTCAGAACCGGAGAAGGCGGCTGCTGAATCGAGATCGATTTGCTCTCCGTGTTGTTCGAAGGATTCAAGTCGTCAGCATGAGTTGTCGAAATCGTGCGGGTCACTGAGGCAGGCGCACTCCCGCTGACAGCTACGTTGACGGTGATCGACCGGGCGGCCCCGGGCGTCAGTGGAAGGTTGCTGTACGTGCAGGTAATGAGCTGACCATTTGCAGTACAGGAAAAACCCGTACCTGTTGCCGAGACAAATGTAAGCCCCGCCGGCAATAAATCTGTGACGGTGATCGGAGTTGTCGCATCGGCGGTTCCGGCGTTGGTCAGGCTGATGGAATAAGTCCCGTTAAGACCCGCCCAGAGGAACGTTGACCCGCTCGAAACAGTCAGATCAGGAAACGGATCAAAAATTGAAAACGTGAGTGGCGCGGTCGTCCCGCCCGGAGTAGTCACCGTGACACTCTGGGGACCTATTGGTGCAGTTGAAGAAATGGAATAGTTCGCACCAATCGAAGCGCCGGAAATAGAAAACACGGTCAGAGTCAAGCCAGTAATCGGCGAGACTGTGGTACTGCCCTGCGCGAAGTTCGTTCCATTGAAAACCACGCCGCTGGCCCTTCCGCGAATGCCGAAAGACGGGCGAATCTCCGTCAACGTCGGCACTCCTGGAAGCACCGTGAACGTCACGGTCCCACTGCTGCCGCTCGGAGTGCGAACATCGATGCCATGACCGCGAGTCTCCGTGCTTACAGGGATTGTCATCAAGGCTGTAGCCGTCGTGGAGTCGGTGACTGAAATTTGTGAGAACAAAAAAGGTCCCGACTCAATTTCCATGCCCGGGACAAAGTTCGTCCCCCTGAAGGTTACGTTCGCCGTGGACTCCTGAGGCCCTGATGACGGGCTGATGCTAATAAGCGTGGGAGGTGGTATCAGCACAGTAAAGGGGACAGGATTACTAGTCCCGCCCGGCGTCGTCACAGTCACATTGCGTGGTCCGAGCGCTGCGGTACTTCCGATTTCCACGTTGACGTTCGCCACCGTTCCACTGATGATCGTCAGCGCGGTAACGGTGATATCCGGGCCAGGATCGAACGTGAGGCCCGTTGTGAAATTCGTTCCGTGGACACTGAGAGTTCGTGTCACCGTCTGCGGCACGCTTGAGGGCGACACGCTGGTCAACGTTGGCGCAGGTCCTGGTGTCACCGTGAACACCACCGCCGCGCTCGTTCCTCCGGGCGTTGTGACAATAGCGTTGCGGACGCCTAACGTCGTGAGCGGAGAGATGTTGAACCGAGCAGTAGCGACGGTTCCCCCGGACGATCCGGATACGGAAACGAGTGAAACAAGAATTCCACTGCCCGCATCGATAGTCAGCGGCGCGACAAGATTCTGACCAGTTAAGGTGACATCGACGCTGGTTCCCAGGCTTCCTGCTGGAGGACTGATGGAACTCAATACCGGCGGCAGCGGCAGGATCTGGAACGGGATGGTCGTAAATCCTCCGAGTGTCGTGATTCGGATCGCCGTCGGCTGACTTGTGGCGTTGGCTGCCAGAGTGATCCTCGCGGTAATGAGGGTCGTATTAACAACGACGATATTGTCGAAGGTCACTCCTGAACCGACCGCAGTCAGCTGGACAAATGGATCGATGAAATAGGAACCCATAATCGAAATGTCCACAGTAGTGCCCACCACTGCGGATGCCGGCGTCACACTGGTGATGACGGGCCTGGGCAGAGTCACGGTAAACGTCAGGGAGTTACTCGTGCCCGAGGGCGTGCTCACATTGACGGCTCGATTGCCCAGGACAGCGCCGTCCGAGAGAACAAGAGTTGCGGTTGCCGATTGCGCGTTATTGATGACAACATTGCTCACTGCGATATCGCCGCCCGCATTCACCGTCAGGCCGGACGCAAACTGCGCTCCACTTAACTGCACCTGCACGGTAGCCCCCTGCTGCGCACCGCTGGGAAAAAGACTTCGAAGCAGCGGCGCGTTGAGCGCCAGCGTATAGTCCACAGGGCCGAAGACCGACGCCGAAGCGACGACGAAATAGGCACCAGGTGTCACGGCGCGACTTACTTCAAGCATGTTGTTGGAAGGCGAGTCTGCTTTACCCAGTTCTGTTCCCGAACTATCCAGCAGTCGCAGGGTCGGTGCCGACGCGCCGCTGGAATTGAGCGAAACCTGCAGCGTCGTGCTCGAATTCACGATCAACTGGTACCAGTCCGCGACTCCCAGCGGTAATGGTGTGCGAAACCGATCGGGTTGATCCGTATCGCGGGACCACGTTCCCACGAAATTCTGTCCCGCAGAGACCGGAGCTCCGACAATGAACACCAACCCCGCCGTACGAGAAATGCCTCCACCGGTTCCAGCTACGTGGATCACATAACTTCCCGGACCGATACCGGGATCCGCTGTAACCGTCAGGCTGGTCGAGGGTGAATTGAAGTTGATCGCAGACGATGCCAGCGTCACCGTAAATCCCGGCGGGGCCGACGCGACAAGATCTACATTCGCTGAAAACCCGTTCAGTGGATTCATGGTGATCGTCGTCGTGGCTGAGCGCGCAGTATCCGGCAGCACAAAGGAGGACTGAGACCGTAAGGTGAACACGGGTGCGTTGCCAGTGGCGCAGTTCACCAGCGCCCTGTGAACGTTCAGCCGGCCGCCTGTTGCCGTTTTGCCCTGTAGAGATGCTACGGGATCGACCGAATTGAGCAGAGTGGACCGCAGTGTGGCAGTCGAGGAATTGCATGCGGACAAGACGAGTGCGGCAGCGCCGGAGACCATTGCCGCAGCCATCGATGTTCCGCCTTCAAATATGTACGTCATCGGTGAACGCGTCGATCCGATGTTTTGCCCCGGCGCACCAAGATCGACGGAAATCGGCCCGTAGTTGGAAAAAGCCAGCAACGCGTCTCGGTTGTCCGTTGATGCGACAGAGATGACATTGGCGGCGGTATAACTCGATGGATAGTGTGGTGTTTGATCCGTGTTGACACCATCATTGCCGGCTGCAGCAACAAAGAGAATGTTGCTGAGCCCCGCAGAGTTCACGGCGTCCAGAAGCGACTGGCTGAAAGCGTTGCTGCCCCAGCTGTTGTTGAGTATCCGGACGTTCGCATCGACGCCCAGCACGGCCTTCGCCTGAATCGCAAAGTCGATTGCAGCAATGGCGTCGGCCGTAGTTCCGGTGCCGTTGCTGCCAATGAATTTCAGCGCCATCATGCTGGTGACGCGATTGACCCCCGAGATTCCGAGACCGTTGTCTCCATCCGCGCCAATGATGCCGGCAACGTGAGTCCCATGGCTTTCGCCGTCATCGTCCATCGGGTCGCAGGTGCGCGTGATCGCATTGAAGCCATGCGTCCCCGCCGCACAGGTGATCGACCGGCCGGCAACGTTGACGGTGAAACTTCTCGGTGCCGACCAGATATTGGAGGCCAGGTCGGGGTGGTTGTAATCGACTCCGGAGTCCACGACTCCGACGACGATCGACCGACTGCCCTGAGCGATCTCCCATGCCAAAGGTCCGCCGATATCGGCACCCGGCAGTCCGGTCTGGCCGCCAATCGACTGCCCCGTATTACTCAGCGCCCACTGTGATGTGAAGAACGGATCGTTCGGTACGTCCTTCTTCCGCCAAAGATAATTGGGTTCGGCATAGAGAACGTCGGATCTGCTCGAGTATTCCTGGAGGAGTTCGGAAACACTACGGCTTCTGGAACGAAGCAGCGTTGCGCGGGCGGGTGTCAACGCGCCTGCTGTAAGGATATCGGGATCCGCATTCGTGCCGGCGGTTCCCGTGGTTGCACCTTCGCGAAAGCGGACAATGATTTCACCTGCGACCACATCCCTGCCGCGGAAGGATTCTGTTCGGATCGCCTGGGCGCACACCTCTGCCGAAAGAACCGGCAAAAACAGAACGAAAAATGCAAATAGTCCCCGCAGGGCGTGTTTCACGGTGCAGGCCGCATTTCTGCGGATAGAGCAGGAACGAAGAGGATTCGCTCGGGATCGGTCCGGGTATCCAAAACCCATAAGGGACGATCGAGCTGATCCGTGAGCTGGAGTGCCGCATCACGCAGCGGCGTCATTGTTGTGATTGTGCAGCCACAGGGCACTCTGCGCAGTAGATGCCCCGTCGCGTCCATGACGAGTACCGCCTCGGCTACTCCGATGTAGATTTCGTTGCGGCTGGAAACAGCGATTGCGCCCGGCTGGTTGACTCCATCCCGGAAATCAGCGACCAGCGCCGGCGCCGCCTGATCCCGAACTCCGCGAATCAGCAGAACCTGATCTGAGCCGGAGTCGGTAACGACGGCATCCGCGCCAACAAAAGCGATATCCGCGATTCTGGCGGCGCCCGTCACAAATCGCCTGCCGGTTGTCGGCTCCCAGGTATAAAGCGTGTCCGACTCTTCGCCGCGATACGCAAGCAATGCAGACATGCCATCGTTGGTGATCGCGAACCGTGTGAGTCCAGTACCCTCCAGCGATACATCTATCGTGCGCAGGACGGTGAGAGCGGTTGGAATCCCTCCAACGACGAAGATCTGGCCGCTGTGCGAATCGTAGAGCGCGGCCTTCGTCCCATCGGCACTTGCTCGAATGCTGGAAATCGATGAGGACACACCGGCGATATGCTGAACATGCGCGGGGTCTTCAAGATCAACGAATAGTGCTTCCGCCTCCTGAGGACTTACGACGACGGCATACTGCTGGTCACCAAGGAATGCCACATCGCTAACCGGTACGCCAAAGTCGATTGGCGAACCGATTCTGGAATTGCCGGGAATGCCAACGACAGGACGGATCGCATGAATCTCGCGATCCAGCACATATCCGAGAACGGGAACGCGAAACGATGCGGGAATCTGCCCGGCAAGAGTTGCTGTCATACAGACCAGGAGGACAATCCACAGAAACAGTGATTTCAAAGCAGGTCGCACAGATTTGTTTATTGAGGTGGCCCAATCTCTGGCGGAGTTACTGTGATTGTGGGTGGTGGGGTCGAATCCGAGTCCGAACCCGACTTTGTCGCCAGGATAATACCGGCGGCGGCTCCCGCTCCTCCAATAAGAACCCATTTCCAGATGCCGGATTTCTTTTTCGTATTGGAAGTCGATCCTGGAGATGTCTGATTGACGGCTTGAGCCGTCGTTGAAACAGTCTGCCCCTGGTAACTCGCCTGAATCTTTACTTGAAAAGGTCCATCGCCAACGGAGCGGACGAACCCAGAATTGGCTCTGCCAAACGAATCCGTTTTGACGGTCAGACGGTTGGCGTTCTCTGTGAACAGGATTCCCGGCCCGGAATCCGGGGCAATGAACGTGACCTCTGCTCCGGCTACAGGAACCCTGGAGTCCTTGCGCACTTCGACCACAAATCGGAGCTCCTTGTCTTTCTTGACGACCCGGTTGTTCCCTTCCAGAACCGCAATACGCAACGTCGAGTCCTGCGCGAGGATCGTCAGGCTCACCCAGCCAGGCTGGAAAAATCCCACAAGCAGGATAAGCACACCGGCAACGACAGGGCGGCGTCCAGCAATCGACCACAGATAGCTAACTGGGAAGAATCGAGACTTACAACTCACGGGATCTCCGTCGCGGAACTAGCGATTTCGAGAGGATAGTGAACGGACATATAAGGTTCAACATGGAATTTCAGTTCACCGGCCGCAGGAGCTTGTCACATCACCGCAGCCTGGACGTCATCAGAGGGCGGGCCAACAACTCGGGCACGCGGCTGAACTGCGCGTATTTCTCCCGGAAATACACGAAGAACGTGTAGTAGATCAGCACTTCTTCGAATTCGGACTCGTTCGAATCCAGGACATGATTTGAAGGCAGGTGATAAGGATCGAGTGCCTGATGCGTGAGCGCGATGAGTGCCGTCGCTATTACAGTGAAAAGCACCATCTTCGACGGAGAAACCATCTTCATCAAACGAAACCTCTTCAGCCGATCGATGTAAGGCAGAATCACGAACACAACACCGAAGATCACGTTCGCCACGGCCTTGAGGTCGCTGGTGTTTTTTCCCTGATTGTGCAGGTTTCTGATCGCGGCCCCCTGGCCTGGTGGAATCCCTTTCATCCCTTCGATCCAATGAAGACCATAATCGATTTCCTCAAGGTACATGAAAGCGGTGGCGAGACATGCAACCCCAACAGCTAATCTGAAGATGGGCGTCATCGGAAGAAAAGCGATGCGAATGAGAATGACCAGAATGCAGAGGATGAGAAGAGCATCGAGATTCTCGAGCAGTCCGAATTCCCGGTCGTAAGTCGGAGCAATGATCTCCCCCATCCAGCCGACGCCGGAGAAATACATCGCGGTGAACATCCAGCCAGCCACCAGGGGAAGCACCCAGTAATACAGGTGCTGCGAGCGGCTCATGTTGCGAAAGACGAGCAGGGGCTCAGTCAGAAACCTTAGCATTCACGCCCTTTGCGCAGGAAATCATGGCGATCCACGGAATCAGCCACTTGCATCGGCATACTACACTGATTTGTGTCCTGCTTCATGATCTCGCCCCGCAGATGAGGAGGTTTTCCGCGCAAGATGAGACAAATTTTTCCCGCGAGAGGCTGGTAGAATACGCGCCGTGAAATTGCAAGTTCCACCCGACGCCCCAAACTATCCGACCATCCTTCACGCGCTGGAGGACGTTGTGCGACGCACGCCCGATCGCATGGCTCTGATCTGTGAGGATCGAAGCCTGACCTTCTCTCAGCACAAGAAGGCGATTTCCGGATTCGCGCGGATGCTGCGCGAAATCGGCGTCGAAGGCGAACGCGTTGCGATCCTGATGACAAATTGCCTCGAGATGCCGGTGTGCATCCTCGGCGCAATGGCTGCCCATGCCTACGTCGCCCCGATGAATCCGAACTACTCGGATTCCGAGATCGAACCCCTGCTGAAGGACGCGAGCCCCAAAGTCATCGTGACGCTGCGGGAATTCTACGATCGAGTTCGCAGAGTTGCAGACCTCATCGGAGTCCAGCACGTGCTTGTTGCCGGCGAAGGATCAAACACGATCCAGGCATGGATCGATCAGGGTTCCGAGGGGTTGCCTAAGCCGTTACCCCAGGCCGATGACTTCGCGATGATGTTTTTCACCGGCGGAACCACGGGCTTACCCAAGGGCGCTGAACATCGGCATCGCCACATTATGGCCTTCTGCCGGCTGGAAGCGGCGTTCTTCTCGACTCTTGGGTATGACCGGGAAGTTTCGCTTTCCGTAGCGCCGATGTTCCATATCTTCGGCCATCACCATGGGGCCATCCATCCTCTGTATATCGGATCGACGCACGTTCTCGTGCGACAGTACAAGCCGGACATCGTCCTGGCCCAGCTCACAAAGTACAAAGTAACCCTGTTCGCCGGCGGCCCTGCGACAGTCTACGTCGGCCTTCTCGCCGCGGAGGGGATGAAGACGGCTGACCTCTCGAGCCTCAAGATCTGTTGCGCCGGGGGCTCGGCGTGTTCAGAAGACCTGCTGCGCAAATGGTCAACGACAACCGGTTGCGACATTTTCGAAGGCATTGGAATGTCGGAGGGCGCGCCTTACGCCAACAATCCTGCAGTCGGTAAGCGCAAGGTACTTTCAGTGGGGATACCACCGCCGGAAACGGACGTGGAGATTGTGGACCTCGAGTCCGGAACCCGTGTGCTGCCCGCATTCGAAAGAGGCGAGATCCGCGTGCATGGTCCGCAGATGGTGTCGAGTTATCGGAACAGGCCTGAAGAGACCGCGTACACGATTCGTAATGGATGGCTCTACACAGGGGACATCGGCTACTTCGATGACGATGGCTATCTGTTCGTCGTGGATCGGAAGAAAGAGCTGATCATCTCCGGCGGATATAACATCCACCCGCGCGAAGTTGACGAAGTGTTGAACAGCCATCCCGATACTCTCGAAGTCGCAACAGTCGGCATGAAGGATGCTTTCCGCGGCGAAATTCCGGTGGCGTTCGTCGTGCTGCAACCGGGCCGAACCACCACAGCCGAGGAACTCATCGATTACTGCCGGCAGCGCCTTGTGGACTACAAGGTTCCCCGCTCGATTCAATTCATGGATGCCCTCCCGAAAACGGGCCCGGGCAAGATCGACAAGCTAAAGCTGCGGGGCCTTCGATAATTATCAACGTACAACAGTCAGCGGACATCCGACTAAGGGGCAAGCCCTCTTCTCGATAGTCGGATGTCCGCTGACTGTTGTACGTTGACAATTGGACTTGGCCGGATACCCGCCGCCGTTGGGCATTCGCTGTGCAAAGCTTCGATAACCCGAAAGATACGTCGCCGCGTCATGTGGCATGGCCGTGCTATGCTCCGCCGCATGGATGAAACAACTCTGAAAGATACCGCCCGGGCGGGCGCTGACAGTCATTGGATCGAGTGTCCAGGAGACGAGTGGTCGGATGCTCTTGTCGCCTCCATGAAGCTCGGGGGCATCGATCATCTGTTTTTCGTCTCCGGATTTGAGCTGGCGTTTCTTCCAGAAGCGGTCGTCAAGGCGCAGGCACTCGGAAGACCCGCACCCCGCCTGATGACGATGATGCACGAATCGGTGGCGCTGAATGCCGCCGTTGGCTATTCGATGCTTACCGGTCGCCCGGCGGCCACGGCTGTTCACATCGATGTCGGCACACTGCACTTCGGGGCTGCACTGCACGCCGCATGGCACGATCGCTGCCCGCTGTTGATTACGGCGGGATCAGGGCCTCGCGCGTTCCCTGGCTCGATGCGTGGAGCACGAGATATGTTCATCCACTGGGTGCAGGAATCGCGCGATCTCGGTGGCATCGTGCGGCAGTACACCAAGATGGAGCATCGCCTGGAGCACCAGGACAATCCCGGGCTGATGATCAGCCGCATGCTGCAGGTGGCGATGAGCGAGCCTCAGGGTCCCGTCTTTCTCTGCATGCCGCGCGAAACCGCGATGTTGCCTTTGCCGGGAGCCGCGCGCTTCCCGACTCTCGAACGCATGGGCCTGGCTCGTCCGACGTGGCCCGACCCGGACGACGCGAAGACGATCGCCAAATGGCTTGTTGCCTCGCAGAATCCCGTTTTTTTCACCGCAAGGATTGGACAGGACCCCGCAGCCATTCCTGAGTTTGTCCGCCTGGCCGAACTTCTGGCAATTCCAGTAATGGAATCGAGCCCGCTGGCGACTCGTATGAACTTTCCAGCCACGCATCCTCTTTATGGGTGTGGACCGTCTGCCAGGGATGCAGACGTGGTCCTCGTGGCCGACGATCTGACGCCGTTTACTCCCGGCGTGAATTCTCCCGGCGCTGACGCGAAGATCGCGTGGATCAGCGTGGACCCGGTGCAGTCGCGCTACAAGACCATGGAATACCGCGCGGACCTCTGGCTCGCGTGCACGCCTGCCAACGCGGGGCGCGCGATTTGCGCCGAGGCGGAGAAACTGCTGGATCGAACCAGCCTGAGCCGTATTGCGGACCGGAGGAAACGCCTCGAAGAGCGTCACCGGCAGCTTTGGGCAGACGAAGAATCTCGCGCCGTTGCGGACGGCCGGTTGTCCCATGCCACCGGCCGGTGGACCTCATACCAGTTGGGCAAGATATTGCCGCGCGACGCCATCCTCGTTAACGACGGTTTAAGCAATGGCGATTTCGTACGAACCTACGCCCGGCGAGATCTGCCGGGCACCTATCTTCGTACCGGGAGCAGCGCCGGCGGTTGGGGATCGGGAGCAGCGCTCGGGGCGAAGATCGGAGCGCCGGATCGCGACGTCGTGCTCGCGAGCGGCGACGGCTTCTTTGTATTCGGCTCACCGACTGCAGCGCTGTGGGGAGCGCGTTACCACAAGGCTCCGTTTCTTTCTGTCATCTTCGTCAATCAGTGCTACACCACGGGCACCGCCGGCCTGAGAGCTTCCTATCCGGACGGTTACGCTGCGCGTACCAAAGAATATCCGGGCGGAACGTTCGATCCGGCTCCCAATTTTGCCAAGCTTGCTGAGGCCGTGGATGGGTACGGGGAGAACGTGACCGAAGCTTCCGAGGTTGGCCCGGCACTGGAGCGTGGTCTGCGCGAAGTGCGAAACGGCTCGCCTGCTGTTATCGCCGTCCACGTGCCCGGTCCGCTGGGTTCTTGAAAATCAGGACCAGACCGGTCAATGGGTGGTTTGACAAAGTACATTTCCAAATTGTTGCGGATCCATCACCCGCCCCTTCGGGGCGCCCTCTCCCGGAGGGAGAGGGATCGCACTGCAGAGTGTCCTTCTCCCTCCGGGAGAAGGTGGCCCGAAGGGCCGGATGAGGGATGACACAGTGATCTGTCCCTCGATCTCCCTCACGCGGGCTTCGTGCGAAGCTCAGCAGCCTTCGGGGTCTTCTCGGCCTCAGGACGGTCCAGGTTTGGACGGAGGAAGATCAAGACGCCCGCTGCGAGCAGCGATCCCATGGCCATGATGATGGCCACCCAGGGAAGCTTGTCCACCGGTAGCGCCGTCAACTGTCTTGACGGGTCGAAAAGAAAACCGGCAAGCCAGGGCGAGAGCACAGCACCACCCCGACCGACGCCGATGACGAAGCCTGTACCGGTAGCGCGCACGTGCGTCGGGAAGGCATAGGCGACGATCGAATACATGCCCGAAATCGCCGCATTGCCGAAGAAGCCCACGGCAATGGCAAGCCAGGTCAGAGTGGTCAGGTCGTCCGGCGTGCGCCCAAATAGGACGATGGTCACCGCATTAAGGGCCATGATCACAATTGTCAGCGGCTTTAAACCGATGCGGCCCGCCAGCAACCCGAAAAGAATGCCTCCCGCTGCGCCGCCAAAGTTGGTCAACGCGAGAACGTGAGGGCCCGTTCCGGGCGGCATATCCGGAAACATCGCGCCCACGATCCGGGGAGTCCACTTTGCCAGGAAGTAGAAACTGACGATGTGGAAGAAATACGCAGCGGTCACGATGAGCGTGACACTGATCAATGCCGGCGAGAAAATGTCGCCCAGCGATTTTCTGCGGTCTTCTGTGTGCAGCTGGGGAAGCGCGTTGACGGCAGCATGGCCGAGTTTGGTAAGGGAGGCATTGAGTCGCCTCAGGGCATCCGCCGGCTGTTTGCGCACGAGCCAATGTACCGATTCAGGCACAAAGAAATACGACAGGGGCAGAAGCAGGATCGTTAACCCCGCACCCAGATAAAACACGGACCGCCAGCCGTAGGCGTTGATGAGGCCCGACGCCCACAAACCGCCGAAGCCGCCGCCGAGCGGATATCCGATCACCATGATCGAGATGCATAAGCGGCGCCATTTCTTGTTCGAGAACTCGGCGACTACGGCGTTGGTGCACGAGAGCATTCCGCCAATACCGAGGCCAGTAATGACTCTCCAGATTGAAAGCTGGACTGGACTTGCTGAGGTAGTCGCCATGAACATGCCGAAGGCCATGGTCAACAGGCAACCCAGCAATGTCGGCCGGCGGCCGATTCGATCGGCAACGCCGCCAAGAAACACCGACCCGATCGCCATGCCCACCAGTTCCATGGACAAAACCATGCCTAACGCCGCGGTGGTGACTTTCCACTCCGCAGCGATTCCGTTACTGGCGAATGCGATGGACAGGATGTCGAAACCGTCCATTGCGTTCAGCATTACGGTAATCGCGACGACGATCACCTGAGCTATTGTCATTGGGGACTGGTCGATAATCGACCGCGGATCGTTCCTGTCCAGTGCGCCCCCGTCTTGGGTAGAGATCGGACCTGCCATTCACGCTTCTCCTGACTCGTTTTAGTATGCCGCCGCATTCTAGCGCCAGTGGTCAGTATGCGACACAAGAATCGCGGGTACGGTCAGGACGTCGCCATGGTCGCCATAAGGCATATTTGACGAAAACTTCAGTTGACGGGCCGCAGGCTGCCGTTGAATATCGCGGTAATTGTCAGAAACACATCATTAGCTGAACGGAGGTTCGAAGTGAGTGCTTTCTACCGCGCATGCGCTCTTGCCCTGGGCATTGTTTGTCTTGGATCCACACTGGCTGCTCAGGACATTCCGTGGATTTCCTTCTCTGGTCCTGCGCGCTATCCGCATAACCTCAGCCCTGCTGACGAGACCGCGGCGCGTCAAGCACACCAGGCTGTTGGCGCGACCTTCATGATCTGGTTCAGACTTGACGGGCGGGCTTATGTTTCCGACGACAGGTCCACGATGGATCGCATGAACTATTTGACCAATTTGAAGCTTCTTCAACCGAATCTCCTGGAGAACGTCGAGCGCGTGCGGCAGGAAAACGCCCAGTACGCCGCGGCGAATCCGGTTACCGCTACTGATGCAAATGCCGCGGAATTACGGCAACTTGCGGAGAGTATCCGGCAGATGGCGTCTGCACCCCCGACTTCCAATCAGGATGTCACCGATCTCAAGAGACGCCTGTTGGTGATGACGGACAACGTCATGAAGATGCAAGCTCAGGTTGCTCGCAGAGAAACGGTCATCATGGCGCTTCGAAGCAACGAACAACGGCTTCAGGAATACGGAACTGAAAGACAAATCCTTCAGGATGCCATTGCGTCCGGCAAAGCTCGGCTCGCACCGTAATCAGCGACAGCACTTTTTAATTTGCCTTTCGCGCTATGCGAGACGATGATCCCGCCAATATCGGAGCAATCCCATGAATGATCTGAGGTATTCATCCGAAGAGGAGTGCCGCGCGTTCATTGCACAGCAACTCCGCCACAAGCATCTTCCCAACACGGTGAGCCGCGAAGTCGCAGCCCGTCTGGCAAGCGGATGCGGAAAGCAGGCTGCGCCGCGCCTGGGTCTGGGACTTCGGATGCGCTCATGGGTGATCCGGCAGGAAGACCTCGGGTTCTTTGCCGTCCTCAGCACGGGATCGCTGGCTGCAATAGCTTCTATGACAGAGCCCAGCGCTACTGTCCCGATCGCCGGCGCCTTTATCGCGGCGGCAGAGGCGGGCTGGAATGTATGGAGGAAAGGCGCAAGGCTGGATCCAAGTGAGCTTCAAGTGCTGATCCTGCTCGAGGCGTCGGATGGGCTGCGCCCAAAGGAAATCGCCGACAGGTTATCCAACGAGAAAAAGAAGTGGTCGGCAAAGGAAGTGGAGAGCATCCTGAAGAGGCTCTCCAGGCTCCCTACTCGGAACGGCACGATTGCAGTCGCGGACAAGGACTCCAGGGGCTGCTGGAGGTCCTCTCATTGAAAAAAAGCAAACAGGTTGATGCCGGAATCTCCGTACAGACGATGCTCAATACGCTTCCCCGCGGCTGCCTTGGCGAATTCGATTTCGTATCAGGGGTGCTTTACATCGACTGCAGCAGGGCGGCATACCGGACGCTCGAGCGCAAGCGAGAAAAGCTTGGGCGGCGCTGGGACCGGGATCTGACCAGTGAAGACAAGCTCCTCGTCGAGACGTCGATGCACGAGTACTTTCACTATCTCCAGGTCCTCAGCTCCGGTTATCTCTTCGAAATGGTCGGTGCGCTCCTGGATGCCCTCACCGCAACGGCGAACCGCCTCGAGCAGAACCGGAGAGACAGTGAGCGGCTGGCCTCACTCGGCAGATTCTCCCAGAGAATCCTGCGGCCGCTGACGGACACGAACGAGGAGACAGGGCTGTGTCCCCGCGACCTGATCGAAAGCGCGGCGTATCACTTTCAGTGCCGGAGTCTCGGCTCGGCACGGAATCATGAAGGCATGCTAAAGGCGCTGGAACTCCCG
>Ga0068859_100002689_pt1 | contig 18052 bp, 6 predicted proteins | sample KBSSwiS22_FD_66585 | JGI IMG/M metagenome (GOLD analysis project Ga0068859, IMG submission 66585) | Switchgrass rhizosphere microbial communities from Kellogg Biological Station, Michigan, USA - KBS Switchgrass S2-2 | ecosystem: Host-associated > Plants > Roots > Rhizosphere > Soil ...
CGAGAGGCGGTGCGCCAGCCAGGCGATCGTGTTCGACTTGCCCGAGCCTGCCGAGTGCTGCACCAGGTAGTTCTGGCCGGCGCCGTGCTCCCGGGCGTGGCCGACCATCTTCTGGACGGCGTGCCACTGGTGGTAGCGCGGGAAGATCCGGCCCAGCTCGTGGACGCCCTTCTTCGAGCCCTTCTTCTGGTCCTTCGCGTCGACGTGCACGAACCTCTGCAGGATCTCCAGCCAGTGGTGCCGCTCCCAGACCTCCTCCCAGAGGTACGCGACCTTGTAGGAGTCCTCCCGGGGCGGGTTGCCGGCGGCGCCGGACTGCCCCGGGCCGTTCGTGCCCAGGTTGAACGGCAGGAAGCGGGTATCGGGGCCCGTCAGTCGGGTCGCGACGAACGCCGTGACCGGGTCGACGGCGAAGTGCACCAGGGCGCGCTTCGCGAAGAACAGGTCCTGCGGATCCCGCCTCCGGTACTGTGCGACCGCGTCCTCGGCCACCTGCCCGGTCATCCCGTTCTTCAGCTCGATGGATGCCACCGGCAGCCCGTTCACGAACAACGCCAGGTCGACGGACTCGTGCGGGTTCTTCGCGCTGAACCGGAGCTGCCGGGCGACGGTCAGTACGTTGGCGTCGTACTCCTTGAGCGCGTCGGCAGCCAGCGTGTGCCCAGGTCGGAAGTACGCCAGATCGATCTGGACACCCCGGTCCCGCACCCCCTGCCGCAGGACGTCCAGCACCCCACGCTCATCAATCTGAGCGGCCACCCGCTGGCAGAACTGCCGATACGCGAGCTCCTTGCCGCCGTAAAGCTCGACGAGCCGGTCCCAGCTCTTCTGCTGGGTAGCCCCGATGAACCGAACCAGCTCAGCGGTGTCTAGTCCAAGCCCGGCGTCGAACCCGACCGTGGGCTGACCTGCTTCCCAGCCATGGTCGAGCAGTTCCTGCTCGACCCGATCCTCAAAGGCGTGCTCCGTGTGCACCTCCGGGGTCATGCGGCTTCCCCGAGCCCACGTGCGGTCGTGACATCGATCTGCCCGGTCACAGCTGCTGTAATGAGGGATTGCCGAAATTCGGCCGTAATCTGCGAGAAGCGATCGGCCGCTTTCTTGAGCACTCGGAGGTCCTCAAGACGACGGTCGAGTCTCTGGCGAATCTTCACCTGTCGATCTATTGGAATATACGAAACGGGAAAGCTCTTCAGGGTGTCGTTGTTCAAGATTCTTATTCGAGAGAAGTGCGTCCAAGCGCGAAGTTCATCATATGCCGCATAGAGCTGCCACAGCAGGAATCGCCTGTCTACCAACTCGCTCGTCGTGACCGCAGTCAGCTGCTGATTTCCGGTAGCTTCATGGTTCAGATCAACAACCTTTCCCAGTGACTCACCGATCCCAACAATCAGAATGCTCCCGGCCGGAAACCTTGGCATCTCGGCTGCTACAGCGGGCTCGAGTCCATGCTCGGCGTCCGCGAGGTCCAAGTCCTCCCCGAGGGCCGCCGGTGTGTACCATGGAATATGCTCGCCCTGGAGGGGTGACTGGAGCAATCCAGTCGGCGTATAGCCGGTTTGAACCTTAGAAATCAGGCGGCGGAGAGATACGACTCGCGTCTCGGAACCCGCGTGACATCCCAGAATCCGGTGGGGACGCGCTAGTCTTTCGGCTTCGCTTCGGAGCCCTTCCGCCAGGACAGTCACCTGCCTCCTTCTAGAATCCATAAGATGATCAAGTCTGGCGGTCTCGGCGTCGAGGAAGTCAGCGATGCGGCGCTGCTCGTCGATCGGCGGCAACGGGATCTTCGTACGGCCGAGTCTCGTCCGAGGGATTCGCTGCCGCGTCGCGCCATCTTGCTGAACCTCGAATTGAGCCCGCGTCTCAGCCTGGTTGATTGCGTACATCACAAAGCGTCTGTCGGCGCGCTCGGGGTCCACTCGAAGAACGGCTACATCGACGACCGTTATCGTCCGTCCCAGGCCCTCGGGCAAGAGACATGCCCGACCGAGCGGGTCGGGCATCCGTGCGATCAGGACGTCACCGGGAAGAGTCCAGGAGCATCGAAGCCGGCGAAACGTATCCTCATTAATCCACCGATCGGATCGATCCCGAAACTGTCCGTCCCCGACATCGGCCAATTGGAGGAGACGGATGCCTCCAATCGGATCTTGGTCTTTACTTTCGACCCAATCTCCATCATGAAAACCACCAGGAACGGCGAGCATCGCGATGGGTACGCGAGGCGAGGTCACGCCGTCACCTCACCGAGGAGCCTCTGGATCTGGGCTTCCAGGTCCTTGAGTTCGGCGTCGATCTCGGCGAGAGGTCTTGGGGGTGTGTAGACGTAGAAGTGCCTGGTGAAGGGGATCTCGTAGCCGGTCTTGGTCTTGTCCTCGTCGATCCAGGCGTCGGGGACGTGGGGGGTGACCTCGCGGGCGAAGTAGGCGTGGATGTCCTCGTCCAGTGGGACGTTCTCGAAGTCGCGTAGGTCCGGGTCCGGGATCGGCCTGCCCTTGTCGCGCTGGACCTCGCCGGCCGGGTCGGAGACGGCGACGGCGTTCCAGAAGGCCTTCAGGTGGGCGGCGGTCCCGGGCAGGCTCGCTCCCCCGGCCATCGCGGCGGCCAGCAGCCCGGCCGTGGCCTCGTCCTTCGTCCGCCAGACCGAGCCGATCGCGCCGCGCAGTGCCTCGACGAGCTTCTCCCGACCATTCCACTTGGCGAGCGCCTTCGCCTCGGCCAGAGCGAGCAGGGTGTCCTCGGTGATCTCGAAGCGCTGCTTCAAAGGCCGCTCGACGGTGATCCGGTGGTAGCCGAAGTCCGTCGTCTTGAAGATCTTCACCTTGCCGTGGTCGGCATTCGACGGGTCGGCCGCAACCTCCAGCGCCCGGACATACAGCCGGGTGACGTGGTCGATCTGCGCGTCGGAGATGAGCTTGCGCTTGTCGCCGAGCGACTTGCGCATCTTCTCCCACTGGTCGCGGGCATCCAGCAGCACGACCTTGCCGGCGAGCTTGGCGGGCTTGCGGTTGGACAGGATCCAGAAGTACGTGGAGATCCCGGTGTTGTAGAAGAGCTGGTCGGGCAGGGCGACGATGCCTTCGAGCAGGTCGTTCTCCAGGATCCAGCGCCGGATGTTCGACTCGCCGGACTCCGCGGCGCCGGTGAACAGCGGCGAGCCGTTGAAGACGATCGCGAGCCGGGCGCCCTTGCCCTCGACCCGCTCCATCTTCGAGATCATGTGCTGCAGGAACAGGAACGACCCGTCGTTGATCCTGGGCAGGCCGGCGCCGAAGCGGCCCGCGTAACCGAGCTCGGCCTCCCGGTCGACGTCGTCCTTCACCTTCTTCCACTCCACCCCGAACGGCGGGTTGGCGAGCATGTAGTCGAACCGGCGGCCGGTGAACCGGTCCTCGCTGAAAGAGTTGCCGAGCTTGATGTCGCCCTGCTGACCGCGCAGCAGCATCTCCGCCTGGCAGATAGCCCACGACTCGGGGTTGAGCTCCTGGCCGTAGAGGAAGACCTGCGCGTCGGGGTTGAGCGACTTCAGATGGTCCTCGGCGGTGGTCAGCATGCCGCCGGTCCCGCAGGCCGGGTCGAAGATGTTGATCACCTGGCCCGGCCCCACGACCGTGTCGGCGTCTGGAGCGACCAGCAGATTGACCATGAGCTTGATGACTTCACGTGGCGTGAAGTGCTCACCGGCCGTCTCGTTCGAGTCCTCCGCGAACTTGCGGATCAGGTGCTCGAACACGTAGCCCATGTCGTGGCTTTCGAGCCTGTCGAGCTCGCGCATCTGCGCGAACCGGCTGACGACGAGGTAGAGCAGCTTCGCGCTGGCCAGCCGGGTGATGGTCTCGTCGAAACGGAACCGTTCCAGCACCTCACGGACGACCGGCGAGAAGCCGTTGACATAGTCCCGCAGGTTCTTCGCGACCACAGACTGGTTCGTCGAGTCAGCGGCGATGGTCTTGAAGTCCTGCAGGGAGACGTTGTAGAAGGGCCGGCCGGCGGCGCTCTCCAGCGGCTTCTGCCTGTTCGTCAGGCTCTCGGGCAGCGAGGCGTTGCGGTCGCGCACGGCCTGCCGGGTGTTGCCCATGACCGCGTCGAGACGCCGCATCAACGTGAAGGGCAGGATCACGCCGCCGTACTCGTGCCGCTTGTAGTCGCCGCGCAGCAGGTCGGCCACCGCCCAGATGTCGGCGGCCATCTTCGAGTGGCTGGGCCCCGGGGAAGTCACAAATTCTCCTCGTGCGTCGGCGTCGTCGGGGCAAGCCGGTCGGGGGTCAGGGTCCCGGCCGTCAGCCCGTGCAGGGTCTGGTCGATCACGGTGGTGCTCAGCCTGGCGAGCGTCGTCAGCGCCGCGCGCAGTTCGGACAGCCGCCGGAACTCGGCGCCGTAATGGCGCTGCTCGGCGATCGAAAGCCGTGGGATGCGGCAGCGCCGCAGGTCCTCACGGCCGAGCACGCCGATCGTTCTGGGGATCGGCACGGCCTCGACCTCGGGCCGCAGGAACGTCGCCACGAAGTCAGGGTCGAGTCGGGCCAGGTCCAGTTCGATCACGTGAGTCGTCATCGAATCGGTCCGTTCCTCGCCGGTCGCCGCGAGGACGCCCGGAGCCCGGGGCCAGACGAGGACGTCGCCGGCGTGCGGCGTCGTGCCCCGCGGCCTGATCGTCAGGGCGCCCACGCGTTCGAGCTCGGCGAGCGTCACGTAGGCGAAGTCGCCCCGCCCGCGGGCCGCCGCGTACCGCGGGAGCCCGGCGCCGAGCCGGGCGTAGACCGTTTCGAGCTGCCCGGTGAGCCGAGCGAGGTCGTCGGCACCGGCCTCTGCTTCGGTGGTCACGTACCGGGAGGGCAGGACGTTGGCCTCGTCGTCCTGGAGCAGGCGCGCCCGGGTCACGGTGCGGGCCGCTGCCGGGCCGGGCCGTTGCCGCCCCGCGTCGCCCGGCGCCGCCGCGGCCAGGTCGAACAACTGCCGCCACTCACCGAACTGCTGGGGCACCGCCGCCACGTCGGGAACCGTGGAGAAGTCGGCCAGGACGACCGGCTCGTCCTCCTCCTCACCGCGCGGGCGCCGCAGCACCCAGAGACAGGCCTCACCGGCCAGGGTGCTCAGCTCGTTCGGCAGCGCGATCACCGCGCGCAGCGCGCCCTTGCCGATCATCCTCTTCCGGATCGCCTGCCCGGACGGCGAGACGCAGGTGCGCGGCGAGACGGCGACGACCGCGGTGCCGTGCGGGCGTAGGTGCGCGTAGCAGTGCTGGACCCAGGCCAGCTCGCCGTCGCGGGGCTCCGGGCGGCCGAACTCCCAGCGACGGTCCGTCGCCAGCTCGTCGGCGGGCCAGCCCGGCCGGTCGAACGGCGGCTCGCACACCACCGCCGCCGCCTTGCCGAGCAGTTCGGTGAACCGGTTGCCGCGCAGCGAGTCGCCGAGGCGGACGTCGTACGGGCCGGCGAGCGGATGGCCGCGCAGGCCGAGCGTGGCGCGCTGTGCCAGTGGCTCGTCGATCTCCTGGCCGAACAGGCGAACCTGGTTTTCGAACCGGTCCGCGGCCGCCTGCAGCAGGGTGCCGTCGCCGCAGGCCGGGTCGAAGACCACCGGCAGATCGTCGGCGGTGGCGAAGAAATCACCGCTGGCGCTGGCGGCCGTCGCGGGCGGCAGCAGCGAGACGAGGACCCGAGCCAGCAGCAGCTCGGCCTCGACGTTCCGCTTAGCCTGCTCGCTCGACTCGTCACGGGTCGTCCAGCCGCCGGTCGGGCCGTCGAGAGCCTGCGTTCCGGTCTCCGTTCGACCCGCCTTCGCGAGCTGCTCCGCGCGGCCGGACCGTTCCAGCCAGTCCGCGACAGCGGCCCAGAGAAACGTCGGGTTGCTGTCGTTGCCGCCCACCGGAGCTGGGAAGTCGTCGTAACGCCGACGCCAGTTCGACACGGCGGCGCGGCCGACGCCGACCCGCCGCGCGATGGCGGCGGCCGTCAGCTCTTCCTGCCCGTCGAACTCCACATGCCAGACCGTACAGGCTTGATCGCCTCCCTGCAAGGCTTTGTGAACACTTCAGGTGTGCGTACACAAACTGACTGTTTACGCTTGACGAGCAGTCCGGAGCGGTCCTAGGCTCCTGACTTGTCACGGATCAGCCGCGATGCGCACAGGCCCGGCCCCGGCGCCGTCACCCTCCGGACGCGGAGGCGACCCGCCGCTCGACCCTCGGCCAGTTCCACCTTCGGCGGCACGTCCGCCGTTCCTCGCGGGGCGCGTCCGCTTTCAGTGTCCGATGCGCCCCTTGCCGTCCCTCAGGCGGCCTCGCCATGCCCGGCGCGGCCGCGTGTTCACAGCACACCTTCCGGCTACCGCCCGCTGGGCGACGGCCTGGTTCCACCTGCGCCGGTCCAGCCGGACCGGCGCCGCAGGAAGGGTTGCCGCCCGTGAGACCCCCGGTGCTGCAGGGGGGCGCCGGAGGCCTCGCGGGCGGCAACCCCCGACCACCGGAGACAGACATGGAACCGAACGTCTACCGCGTCTGACCGACCTGAGACAGCGACGATCACCAGGATTCCTTGGGGGGACAGGATGACCGAGACGGATCTGCCCGAGCCGCGCGTTCCGCGCGGTGCGGGCCGCACCTCCGCGCCAGCCGCGGCCGAGCCGGGCGCGCCGGCGCAGGAGATGACGACGCCGATCGCCGAGCTGTCGGCGGTGCGGCTGGCCGCGGCGGCGCTGCCCGAGTCGGTCAAGGCCGCGCTGTGGGCGGCCTTCGACGCGGTGGAGACACCGGCAGCCAGCGCGCTGGGGCGGATCTACCTGGAGTCGATCAGCGTCGCCGGCTACCGCGGCATCGGTGCTCCCGCCCGGCTGTCGCTGCCCGCCAACCCGGGCGTGACGCTGGTGGTCGGGCGCAACGGTTCCGGGAAGTCGAGCCTGGCCGAGGGCGCCGAGACGGCCTTCCTCGGCACGAACACCCGCTGGGAGCGGCAGGACGACACCCGTCGCGGCGCCTGGCGCAACCGGGCCGACCTCACGCGCCGGCCGCGGATCGACGTGGCTCTCGCGGTCGGCGGTCACCGGGCCACGCTGGCCCGCACCTGGCCGGGGGGCGACTTCACAAACTCGGAGAGCGTGTTCCAGCGGTCCGGCGGCCCGGCAGTGCCCGCCGAGCAGGCCGGCTGGGCGCGGGCCGCTACCGAGTACCGCCCGTTCCTCTCCTACGCGGACCTTGGCCAGCTGATCGACGACAAGGCGGTCCGGCAGTACGACGTCGTCGACAAGATCCTCGGTCTCGGCTACCTGACCGCGGTCGACAGCCGGCTCAAGGACGAGCAGAGCAGGCACAACGCGGCGGCCAAGCGTGTCGACAACGAGCTCGTCACGCTCACCGCCAGGCTCGAGGAGCTGCTCCGCGACCTGCCCGAGGAAGCGCGCGCCCGCGCCGCGCTGGCCGCTCTGGGCACGAGGAGGACCGGTCCCGATCTCGCGGCGCTAGACCGGCTGTTGGCCAACCCGCCCTCGGTCGAGGACGGTGACCTCGCCGAGCTGCGCCGGCTCGCGGACCTCCAGGGTCCAGACCTCGGCCTGGTCGGTGAGGCAGCGCGACGGCTGCGCGAGGCCCTCGCCGCCGCCGCGGCGATCACGGGCACGAACGCCGACGATGCCTCGCTGCGCGCCGACCTGCTCGACCGGGCACTACGGCACCGCGACCGGCACGCCGGCGTCGAGACGTGCCCGGTCTGCGGCACCGAACAGATCCTCGACGACGCCTGGGCGGCGCGGGCGGCCGCGCAGGTCACCGCGCTGCGCGACGAGGGTCGGGCGGTGACGGACGCGAACGCCCAGCTGCGGCTGGCCGAGACCGGGCTGAAGGCGCTCATCGTCTCGCCGCCCGCGGTCCCGCCCGCGCTCGCCGCCGTGTGGCAGGCGTGGGAGACGTGCCGGTCGCGGACGGACCTGGCCGCGCTGGCCGACGAGGCTCTCGACAAGGCGCGGACGCTGGCCGACGCCTGTACCAATGCCCGGGCGCACGCCCGAGTCCTGCTGGCGGAACGGGACGATCGCTGGCGTCCCCTCTTCGCCAGCCTCCAGGTCTGGACCGAGCAGGCCCGCGCCGTGGACACAGCCAAGGCGCGCAGGAGTGACCTGAAGAAGGCCCGCGAGTGGCTCGACGCGCTGATCAAGGACCTGCGCCGGGAACGGCTGGCCACCTTCGAGGCCCAGGCGCAGGAGATCTGGGCGGCGCTGCGGCACGAGAGCAGCGTCAGCCTCACAAAGGTCGACCTGGACGGCAAGGAGACCTCGACGCTGCGCCGGCTGATCCTCGACGTCTGTGTCGACGACGCCGACGCCTCGGCGCTCGCCGTGATGAGCCAGGGCGAACTGCACTCGCTCGCGCTGGCGCTGTTCCTGCCGAGGGCCCGCACCGCCGACAGCCCGTTCGGCTTCCTCCTGATCGACGACCCGGTGCAGTCCATGGACCCCGCCAAGGTCAACGGGCTCGCCCAGGTTCTCTCCGATCTGGGCAGGCAGCGGCAGATCGTCGTCTTCACCCACGACACCCGTCTCCAGCGGGCGTTCAGCAGCCAGGGCCTCCCGGTCACGATCCGGAGGGTCGAACGCGGGAAGGCGTCCAGGGTCGAGATCGAGAACGCGCTCGACCCGGTCAGGCAGGCGCTCAAGGAGGCCCGCGGCTTCGCGCAGGCCAGCAAGAAGCTGCCGGCAGCGGCACGCACCCACGTCCTGCCCAGCCTCTGCCGAATCGCGCTGGAGAACGCCTTTACTGAGGCCGCATGGATTCGTCACCACCAGGCCGGCGGGGCCGAGCCTGTCTTCGACGCCGCCCTCTCCGATGCGGAGAAGCTCACGAAGGTCGCCGCCCTCGCCTTCTTCGGCGACGCCGAGCGGTTCACGGACGTCTACGGCGAGCTTCGTCGCCGGTGCGGCCGTTGGGCGGTCGACGTCCTCACCGAGTGTCAAAAGGGCGCCCACGCCGACGGCGCCCAGATTGACGATCCACACCGCTTCGTCACTCTCGTCGAGCGCATCGCCGACGAGGTTCGCAGGCCAAGCCGCGCCGCCGCCTGATCCGCCCGTCCACAGCCCAGCCCCGTCTCGCTGCCGACCAGGAGAAACCAGTGAGCACGCCACCTGCCGCCACGGCCGACCCCACCATCACCGAACTGCTCCAGACCGCCGACCTACTGCTCGCCGGCCACCTCAGGACGTCGCTCGCCGCCCGGAACCGCGGCGCCGCGCTCGTCCTGCGCACCGCCCTGGAGATCGCCGTCGACGCGGCACTGGCCGCCGCCGAGCCAGGCTTGTCCACCCCCAACATGACCGCCAAGCTGCACTGCCTGCGCTACTACAGCACTCCCACCGTAGCCACGCGGGCCCGCCGGGCCTGGTCCCACCTCTGCGTCGCCTGCCACTACCACCAGTACGAAATCGGCCCCACCAGGTTGCAGGTCCAGGCCTGGTATGCGGAGGTCACCACCCTGTCCGGGTTGCTCGGCGATTACCACGCGGTCGCCGTGTGACACGCACAGATAGCCGTCGGCGAGAGCACCAACGACGTGTTGGGGCGGAAAGGTCGATTTGTTGACCCAGAGTGGTCTTGTGTCACGCGATTCCGTCGTCGACATGCGCCATTCTGCTGCCCGGCGGGATAGACATCGGGGGCATCCGGCCAACCTCTGGGGGCGTGATGGAGTTCGGCAAGGAACTGCTGGTCAAGAACGAGATGCGGTGGCGCCGACGGCTTCGCGCCGTCTCGCTCGTCGCGGAGCTCGACATCCCGGACCGTGAGGTCCGTGAGGTCCTCTACGCGCTGGGCCGGATCTATCCCCACCAGCCATTCGAGGACCGGCGCTGGCTGCTTACCGAGAAGTACCCGGCTGCGTTGCTGATTGGGCTGGCCGGCGTGGGCGCCCAGAAATATCAGCATGGCAACTTCTGGCCGGGCGTCTGGGATGCGGCAGGATTCCGGCCCGCCCAGAGCGATGCGGCCCTGTGGTCTGACGCCTTCCGGACGAACCTGGACCGGTTCCGACTGGCCCGCTTCCCAGGGGTGGCGAGGGTCAACGTCGACGAGATTCTCATGCACAGCGGCGTCCCGGTCTACTCGCTGGGTGACCTCTTGCGCCTGCTGATCCGGCGCGATCAGGTTGAGCCGGGCATCACGGGCAAGGAGCTTCTCGCCTGGGCGCGGACCGCGCGGGATCACAACGTCGCCGTCCACAAGCCGGTGCTGCGCTTCCTGCGTGAGGGCGGCGACTACGCCGCCGACTTCGTCGACCGATGCTTCGACCTGCTCGACTGGCTCGCGCTCCCGAACCGCCCCGACGCGGATCCGACCGAGCTGGCACTGCCCCGTCTGCTCATCGACGAGGCCGTTACCCTGGCCGACCAGGGAGCGCTCGACCTGCGGGCGGTCCGTGCGTCCTCGTCCGGCCGAGCAGCCGGGAGCATATCTGGCGCCGCTCCGGCCGGTGGAGCGGATGAGACGCCGATCGCCGGGCCAGCCGGTCGACCTCAGGTCCGGCTCGACCCGTACAACAACGGCGTCGTGCTGTGGCTACCGCCGGTGGGTGAGGCACCCGACGGCCGCGCCGTCTGGACTGTCACGGTGGACGCACGAGTGCACACGGTCCGCACCCAGTCAATCTGGCCGGGCACCACCGAGACAGCGCCGGAAACAGTGTTCCCGCTCAACGCGCCAGCTCGGTCGGTCAACGCCCGTCTCGGTGACTCGCCGCTGGGCTACGAGCTGGCACTCGTGGACAGCGCCGACCCATTGCTTGTCTTCAATGCGGACGGCCTGTTGGTCAGTCCGGCGGAATCGCTGCCGCAGGGGCCGGCGTGGCTCCTACATCCCGAACCCGAGGAATTCGGCAACCAGGATCTGGCCCAGACCGGCCGGGAGATCGTCGACATGCCGGCGCCCTACGGCTGGACCGGCTGGCGGCTGCGCCAGGTCGACCTCACCGGTATCAAGGCCATCGGCTACCCGGAAAAGCTGCGCGCCGTGCACACGAGCCGCCGCGCCTACCTTGACACACCCGCGCCGCATCGTGACATCACCACAGTGTTCGGCGCGCCCGTCCTCGACGGCGTGCCCCGACTCTGCCTACCGGTCGAGGACGCGCCGGTGACCTGGTCGATCCGGGTACGCCGCCCCGGCACCTACGAACTGCTCGACGCGCGGGACGTCACGGTCGGCAGCGATGACGACGAGCCCGTCGGATCGGCCGACGTGTGCTGGGTCGACCCTTGGGAAGAGGTCGCCCGGCCACTGCTCGGCGCCTACGAGATCACGGTGCGCGGCCCGCTCGGTCGAGGTCTGACCCGGGTCCTGGAGCTGGCAGAGGGCCTCGTGGTCCACAGCGATCCCCTGTGGCGGCGGATGAGCCCACAAGGGCTCGACCCGGCGGGGTTGACAGTCGCGTTCGCTCCTAACACCGTAACCAGCCCCAACGCCCGGCCGACCGTGACCCCGAGCCGGGTCGCGCTGGGCGCGCTCGACGTGGCCGCACAGGTCACGGCGACGGCTCACGGGCACAGTCGGCAGTTCCTCGCGAGCCCGCCGCACATGGCGGTGCGCCGCGTCGTCCCTGGTAACCGCAGCACCTGGTCCTACCAGCCGCTGCGCCTGCACGCCGAGAACGGCGTCAGCGGGGATCTGATCGTCCGGCTGCCAGCCGCTGTGCACGCCGACCTCGTCGTCAAGGTCGACAGCCAGGACGTCCAACGAGTCGGGCCGTTGAAAGGCCGGCAGACGACAGAGGCCCGTTTCGACCTCGCACGGTTGTCCGACACCGTGACCGCGCACCGTCGAGCCGTGGTCGACCTCGACCTGGCCGGTGTCCACACACCGGTGATCTTCTATCGTCCCCGACGCCTGGCTACCGATGTCGTCATCGAGCCGGTCGAGGCGGCCGCCGGCGATGGGGAGCGGCTGCGTGCCGTCGACTTCCCCGGCCTCGGCGATGTCGTGGCGGGCTGTTATCGGCTCAACGCGCCATGGCGCCCACCGGCACTCGTACACCTCGACTCCTCTGGATGCGGGCAACTTGGCGACGAGCTTCGCGACGTCGGCCCCCTGCTCGTAATCCTGCGGATCGACGACCCGTGGGTACCCATCGAGTGGCCGGTGTGGCCCGACCCGGACGACCACGAGGGCGTGTTCTTCCTGCGGGACCGGGCCTGGCGTCCGATGTCCGCGGAATCGGCGGGGGTAACCGTCGGAGAGGAGGAGTTGTCGGCCTATCTCGCTGGCCGCGGCGGAATGCCCAGGTCGGCCGGTGGCGCGCTCGCGGCGCTACGGCTCTACGGGGTCGGCCCGAGTCTGCGGCGCTTTGGGCTGCCTCGGGACGGCCGTGCCGCCGTGGCAGCCCTTCTCGCCGCGGACCCGACCGAGACGCTCGCGGCTGTAACCGCGACCGGCCTCGATGCGGCCGCGCTCGTCGCGCCGCTCCTCGAAGCCGGTCTCGCTGCCCTGCCGCCGGGAAACTACCTGGGCGATGAGGCGGTCGCCCTCTGGTCGGCGAGCCCACTCGCCGCGATCCTCGCCGGCAGCGCGGATCTGCGGGCAGCGTCCGGCCCTTCGGGTACCCCAGACCCGCGGGGGTTGGACCCACGGTGGCGAGCGCAGCGGAAGGAGCGGGAGCGCCGTACGGCCGAACAACTCGATCGAGTTGCCGCGGTCGCAGGCGAGGCTGCCGTGGCGATACTGGGCGGAGCGGCCGATCCCGGCCGCGCAGCTGGTGCCTTCGACGTGACGACGAGGCAGCTGGCCGGTATGCCGCGTGAGCAGCTGGACATGATCTGGCGCGCGAGCGCCGTCGTCCCGGGAGCACTGCTCGACGCCGATGCCCGGGCGTTCGCCGCCCGCCAGCTCTTCGACGCCCGCCATGAAGCGGAGATCCGCGAGGTGGTCCGGATGGTCGACGTGGCGCTGCGCACCGCGACCGCCGCGCTCACCATCGCCGACGTGCCACCGGCGCTTGACGCGGCCGTGTCGGCACGGCGGAAGGTCGACAATCCTCGCTGGCTCCTGCTGCCCGCGCTGTCGATCGCGCTGGCCGGTCTCGCCCGGCTGGCCGCCCATGGCGACGAACGGTTCCGCCGCGTATACCGCGAACTGCAGTTCGCACATGTCATGCTCGCGCGGCACGCGCCCGACCTGGTGGGCCTCGACGTCGTCCTCGCTGAACTGCTGCTGACGGGCGCCAGCAGGCCCGGCCCACGGCCGTCCAGAGCCGGCGACCAAGCCGCGCCGCCAATGCTTCTCCACCCGACCCGCCCCCGTGAGCTGAAAGGCGACCGATGACCACCCGGCTCGATCCGCTGGCCGCCAGCGAGACGATCGTCGACACCTACCAGCGGTACCTGCGGTCGCTCATCGTGCCGCGGGACCCGGCTCTGGCAGCCGCGTTGCACGTGGCGATTGGTGAGGCGGTCGGCACCGGTATCACCCGTGGTCCCCTGCTGGAAGCCACGCCGCCGTATCGGACCTCGAGCACGCTCGCCGAGCTGGCCGCTGAGGGGATCGTGCACCCCGGTCTCGTCGACGGCCGGATCAAGGTCGAACCGGACCGGCCGCTCTACCGTCACCAGGAGCAGGCGATCCGCAAGGTCGCGGCTGGCCGGAACCTGATCGTCGCCACTGGTACGGGCTCCGGCAAGACAGAGAGCTTCCTGCTCCCGATTTTGAGTGAGCTGACGGCCGAGCACGCGCAGGGAACCCTCGGGCCTGGGGTGCGGGCGTTGCTGCTGTACCCGATGAACGCGCTGGCCAACGACCAGATGAAGCGGCTACGCAAGATGCTCGCCGACTTCCCGGAGATCACCTTCGGTCGCTATACCGGTGACACGAAGGAGGGAGCGAACGAGGCGCGCGCCCGTTTCGAGCTGCAGAACCCGGGCGAACCGCACCTGAAGAACGAACTGCTGAGCCGGGCCGAGATGCGCGCTGCTCCGCCGCATCTGCTGCTCACGAACTACGCGATGCTCGAATACCTGCTGCTGCGCCCCCTCGACCTCACCCTGTTCCAGGGTGAGCACAGCGGCCGCTGGCGGTTCATCGTCGTCGACGAGGCCCACGTCTACGACGGCACTCGCGGTGCCGAGCTCGCGATGCTGCTCCGCCGGTTGCGGGTCCGGGTCGTCGACCCGGACCGCGTTGACGAGATGCGCTGCATCGCCACCAGCGCGACCGTCGGCGACGATTTCCCGGCTGTGACGGCGTTCGCACAGACGATGTTCAGTGCGCCTTTTGAATGGGTCGACGGCGACCCAGCGCGCCAAGACCTCGTCGTCTCCGAACGGATTCCCGCTCCGGAAGGCCCGGTGTGGGGTCCGCTGCCCGCCAATGACTACTCGGCGCTCCGCGACACCGATGACCGGGACGCGGCGATCCTCACCGCCGCCCGCACGCACGGCTACCTCGGCGGTGACGCCGGCGAGGCCCTCGCGCTCGAAGAACGGCTGCGCGCGCTTCGTGAGCAGCTCAAGAACGGCCCGACACCCCTGTCCGACGTCGCCGCCAGCCTGTTCCCCGACGTCGACAGCCGCAGCGGACAGGCCTACACGACCGACCTCGTCCAGCTCGCCAATGCCACCCACATCCGAAAGACGACCGGAGATGGCGGCGAGGAGACGACGCCGGTTCTCTCGGCCCGGTTCCACCTGTTCGCCCGGGCGACCGAGGGTGCCTTCGCCTGTTTCGGCGAGTCCGGTCCGCACGTGACCCTGGCCCGTCGGGAACAGTGCGAACGGTGCCACGCGGCCGCCTTCGAGTTCGCCGCCTGCCGGCGCTGCGGCGCCGTCCACCTTCAGGGCGTCGCGGAGGCGATGGGGAAGAAGACCGTATTCCGTTCTCGTCGCGGTCGCGACGAGGGCCGCCGCATGTGGCTCCTGCTCGAAGACCAGCTCGCCGCCAGCGGCGACGAGGACGACGAGACCCTGCTCGATGCCGCGACCGCGGCGGCGTACAGCAACCTGACGGCGGAACTGTGGTCGCTGTGCACCCAGTCAGGCTGCCTGACCCGCGGCACCGTGGCCACCTGCCCGGACCCGGCATGCGGCAGTGCCCCGACCAAGCCAGTGCGCCGGCTGAGCACGAGGACTGGCAGCAGCGAGCTGGCCTCATGCCTGGGCTGTGGCGGCCGCGGCGGCCGCCTCATCCGGTCCTTCGAAAGCGGCAACGATGCCGCCGTCGCCGTGCTCTCGACGTCGCTCTACCAGCTATTGCCGCCAATGGAAGGGTCCGATCAGGCCGCCCTTCCGGGCGGTGGACGCAAGATCCTGTTCTTCTCGGACAGCCGCCAGGCCGCCGCGTACTTCGCCCCCTACCTGGAGAACTCCTATACCGACGTCGAACGCCGCCGTCTGCTCTACCAGGGGCTGGACTCCGCGACGAAGCTGGCGGACGACGACGAGGAGGAGGTCCTTCGCGATGACCTGGTCGCCCGGACGGCCAAGGCCGCGACCGACGCTGGCGTCTTCGACGACGACAAATCGAGGCAGGGAAAGCTGCGGGTCGTCGAGACCTGGGCACAGCAGGAACTGCTCAGCCTCGACGAGCGGATGTCCCTGGAAGGCACCGGCCTGGTGCGCTGGGTACTGCGCCGCAAGCCCTCTTGGACCGCCCCGAAGCCGCTGCTCGACCTCGGCCTGACCGACGATCAGGCCTGGGGGCTGATCGAGGAACTGCTGCGCAGCGTGCGCCGTCAGGGCGCGGTCAGCGCCCCGGAGGATGTCGACCCGAAGGACGAGGCGTTCGAGCCGCGCGTCGGACCGATCTACCTGCGCTCGCAGGGCGCACAGTCCAAGCAGAAGGTGCTCAGCTGGCTACCGACCCGCGGCACCAATCGGCGGGTTGACTACGTGACCCGGGTGCTGACCGCGCTCGGCCGCGACGACAAGGCGCTCGACCTGCTCGACGGCCTGTGGAACTTCCTCATCAAGGACGCCCGCCGCACCTGGCTGACCGCCAGCAGTCCAGCCCAGCTAGGTGTCGTGTACCAGCTGAACCACACCACACTCGCGCCGCGGCTCGTCACGTCCGACGACCCGATGTGGCAGTGCGACCGGTGCCGGCTGATCGCCGGGGTCAACGTCGCCGGGGTGTGCCCGACGCTGAACTGCGCCGGCCAGCTGAGGGAATGGTTTCTGCCGGACTCGGCATCCGATGACCACCACTACCGCACGCTTTACCGCACCATGGATCCGGTTCCGCTGACCGTGAAGGAGCACACGGCGCAGTGGCGGAGCGACCAGGCCGCAAAGATCCAGCAGGACTTCGTCGCCGGCCGCCTGAACGCGCTGTCCTGCTCGACGACCTTCGAACTCGGCGTCGACGTCGGCGAACTGCAGACGGTGGTGCTGCGCAATATGCCGCCGACGACGGCGAACTACATCCAGCGGGCCGGACGTGCCGGCCGACGCACCGACTCGGCCGCGCTCGTCTTGACCTACGCCCAGCGGCGTTCCCACGACCTCTCCCAGTTCGCCCGGCCGGAGAGGATGATCGCCGGAGAGATGCGCGCGCCGTTCGTGCCGTTGGAGAACCCTCGGATCGACCGCCGCCATGTGCACTCGGTCGCGCTCGCCGCATTCTTCCGGGACCAGTTCAACCAGTTCGGCACGGTGTGGCGCAAGGCCGGGGAGTTCTTCAAGCCAGACGTGAACGGCAGCGTGCCGGCGACCCGAGTCGCTCCGTTCCTGCGCCCGGTACCGGCGGCCGTCACCGACTCACTCATGAAGGTCATCCCGTCGCCGGCGGAACGCGACGAACTCGGGATCAGCGACGGCAGCTGGGTCGACAAGCTCGAAGAGCTGCTGACCGATGTCCTCGACGAACTGACCCGAGACCTCGCGACCTACGAAAAGCTTCGGGAAGAGGCGTACAAGGACCGCAAGGACAGCCTCGCCAACACCTACCTACGAATCATCAACACTTTGGAGGGCCGTGACCTGATCGGCCTGCTCGCCAACCGCAACATTTTGCCCAAGTACGGATTCCCCGTCGACACCGTCGAGATGCGGGTCAACCACAGCCCGGCACCCGAAGCCAGCCAGATCGAGCTGTCCCGCGATCTGACCAGCGCAGTCTACGAGTACGCCCCGGGCGCGGAGATCGTCGCCGGCGGCAAGCTGTGGACGTCGGCCGGTGTGTATCGGCTGCCGAAGCGCGACCTCGAACGTCGTATCTTCACCGTCTGCTCGTCATGTGGGCACTTCCGCGATGCCATCGACAGCCTGGACCCGGTGTGCCCGCGCTGCGACACCCCGCTGACCGGGATGCCACGCCGCTACGTCCTGCCCGAACATGGTTTCGTCGCTGCCCGCCAACCGCGCCGGCCGGGTGCGAGCCCACCGCGAGGCGCCTGGCACGGCGGCACCCACGTCGTCTCCTCGGGCGCCGAGATCGAGGACTACAAGGCCGAGCTTCCTGGCGGTACGCTGCTGGCCCGGTCGGGCACCCGCGGCCAACTAGTCAGCCTCAACGACGGCCCGGGCGGCGCCGGCTACCTGATCTGCAAGTCCTGCGGCTTCGGCCTGTCCGCGATGGCCAAGCGCCCTACCGAGCACAAGCATCCGATGACCGACAAGGGATGCCGAGGCTCGCTCGAACCTCTTTCGCTCGCTCACAAGTACGAGACCGACGTCCTGGAGATCACTGTCGACGGACAGGCCGCCGTCGGCGTGGACAGCGTCGCCTGGCGCTCGGTGCTCTACGCCTTGGTCGAGGGCGCCTCAGTGTCTCTCGAGATCGCCCGCGACGACATCGACGGCACAGTGTTCCGCAACGAGCACGGCGGCACCTCGTTGATGATCTTCGATACGGTGCCCGGCGGCGCGGGCAACGTGCACCGCATCGGCCGGAACCTCGACACCGTCCTGCACGCCGCGCTGGCTCGTGTCCGTGACTGTGAATGCGGCCCTGAAACCAGCTGCTACCGCTGCCTACGCGTCTTCCGCAACGAGCTCTTCCACGAGACCCTGCGCCGCGGAACGGCGCTCGGCATCCTCGCCTGTCTTCTCGACGAACCGACCGACCACGCCAACCTGCGGGCACTTG
>Ga0068859_100002690_pt1 | contig 18047 bp, 11 predicted proteins | sample KBSSwiS22_FD_66585 | JGI IMG/M metagenome (GOLD analysis project Ga0068859, IMG submission 66585) | Switchgrass rhizosphere microbial communities from Kellogg Biological Station, Michigan, USA - KBS Switchgrass S2-2 | ecosystem: Host-associated > Plants > Roots > Rhizosphere > Soil ...
CAGCTGCGTTTCGACGCAGAGTTCGGCAAGAACCGCAACGGCAATTGGACTCGCGACGTCCTGGCCACCGAGCTCAACGGGTTCAGCACCAGCGCGTTCGCGCGGGGCGGCCCGGTCCATTTCACGATCACTCGTCCGGCAGGTCAATTCGCCTGTGAGGGACTAGCGCACGATGGCCACGCCGACGGCCGCTGCAAATTCGCTGCCGACGAAGGCTTTCGCCGCACGCTCGCCGCGCGCGGCGTCGGCACTCCTAGCGAGGAGGAAAGCTATGCGATGGCGATGAGCGGCGTGCGGCTTGATGTGCTCGACACACTGCAGCGCGATGGCTGGGATCGCCCGAATGTCGGCGAACTGATCGCGCTCGGCATCTTCGACGCGACGTCCGAAGCGATCCAGGACCTCGCACGTGCCGGGTACAGCGGTGGCAAGATCGGCACGCTGATTGCGCTTCGCGTGCACCGCATTACGCCGGAATTCATCTCCAGCTTCGCCAGGGTCGGGTACCGCGATCTCAGCCTCGATACGCTGTTCGCGTTCCGGATCCACAAGGTCACTCCCGAATTTATCCAGGCAATGGCTGCCGCCGGCTACCGCGACCTCAAGCCGCAGACGCTGGTCCAGTTGCGCATCTTCAATATTACCCCTGAATTCGCGCGTGCCGTCTCCGCCGCCGGCAAGCCGGCGTTCAGCGCGGACCAGCTGGTCAAGCTCAAACTTGCGGGAATTGGCACGGGCGATTTCCGCGGCGCGCGCTGAACGATACAGCCACGGCAACACAATAACGACGGCCTCGCCATGTGCTTCGCCGCGACGACCCACGGGGACATGAAAGGCAATCGAGGATGAACCGTTACCCTCCCCGGGCGGCGTCGCTGCTATGCCTGGCCGCAGCGATCTCGGCACCGGCTCTTTCCCAGACCGCGCCGCCCGCGGCGCCCGCCGCACCGGGCCGCGTCTTCACGCTCGCCGATTTCGCGCGCTATGCACCCAAGACCGCCTATGACATGCTCGCACAGTTGCCTGGCTTCACGTTGCGCGGCGCCGACGATGACCGCGGGCTCGGGCAGGCATCGGAGAATGTTCTGATCAACGGCGAGCGCGTCGCCGACAAGTCGGGCGGCGCGATCGCACGGCTGCGGGATGTCTCCGCCGCCGATGTCGCGCGGATCGAGATTGTCCAGGCGGCGACACTCGGTATTCCAGGCCTCACTGGCCAGGTCGCCAACGTCGTCCTCAAGGTCGAGCGCAAGGCGAGCGGCAATTTCGAATGGAAGCCCGCGTTCCGCCCGCATTTCGCCAAGCCGGCCTGGACACGTGGATCGATCAGCTATTCGGGTACGGCGGGCGGCCTCGGCTATACGCTCACGGTGGCCGATGGCGGCGGGCGCGGTGCGATCGGCGGCGACGACTATCGCATTACCGATGCCGCGGAGACCGTCACCGAGCGGCGCGACCAGGTGCTGCACAACGAATATGACGAAGTGAAGCTGACGACGCTGCTCAAATATACCGGCAAGGGCCGGTTTCGCGCCAACTTAAACCTCGTCTACGATCCCTATTGGAACCGCCAGAACAACTTCCAGCGGCGCTTCGACAACGGCAATCCCAACGACTGGCGGACACGCTCCAGCACCAACGGCTTTTCGCTGAGCGCGTCGGGCGACGTGACCTTCGGAGTAGGCGTGGGCGATCTCAAGCTGATCGGGTTGCGGCGGTTCGAGCATGAGCCGATCACTGTCCTACAGCGCGCGACCTATGCCAGCGGCGCGCCGGATGACGGCGTGCGTTTCATGCGCGATTCGCGCATCGGCGAGACGATCGGGCGCGCCGAATATCATTGGAAGGGCGGACCCAACGACTGGCAGGTCTCGATCGAGCGCGCGTACAATACGCTCGACCAGCGCGGCGCGCTGGCCAGCCTCACCCCGGCCGGAACCTTCACCGACATTGCTTTCCCCCAGGGCAGCGGCATCGTCGCCGAGGAACGCTATGAAGGCCTGGTATCGCTGAGCCGGCCCCTCGGAAAGGAGCTCGACCTGCAGCTGGTCGGCGGCGCCGAATATTCGACTTTGCGCCGGCTCGATCGCTCGGAGCCGGCACGCAACTTCTTTCGCCCCAAAGGAAGCGGTTCGCTCGCCTGGCGCCCTGCCAAGGGCTGGGACCTCAATCTCAAGCTCGCACGTCGCGTCGGCCAGATCAGCTTTTATGATTTCCTCGCTCAGCCTGACCTGGTGCTCAACCGCGGCAACGACGCCAACCCGCTGCTCGTCCCGCCGCAGAGCTGGGAATTGACCGGCGAAGTCGGTCGCGATTTCGGGCGGTGGGGCAAGACGCGGCTAAAGCTCTACGGCAATCGCATCGAGGACATCGTCGATCATATTCCGGTCGGCCCCGACGGCGACGCGGTCGGTAATTTGCCGCATGCGTCACGGCTCGGGATCGAATCGAAAAGCACGTTCCAGTTCGATCCGCTCGGCTTGGCCGGCGCCAAGCTCGACGCGACGATCGGCGCCGAACGCAGCCGGGTGCGCGATCCGCTGACCGGTCGCGAGCGCCCGATCAGCGGCACCTATGATCGTTGGGCCTCGCTCAACTTCCGCCACGACGTCGCCGGCACGCAATTCGCGTGGGGCGCCGGCATGTTCCTCGATCACTATGGCTGGTCCTATTATCTCGACGAAGCCAATCGCAACTGGGAGGGGCCCTATGTCACGGTGTTCGTCGAGCACAAGAACATCGCCGGGCTCAAGGTTCGGCTCGAGGCGTTCAACGTAAACGACGGCCGCAGCCATTTCGATCGCGTCGTCTATACCGGACGCCGCACATTCACGCCCATCGCATTCGAGGAACATGCCAACCAGTTGATCGGACCGATCTTCACGCTGAGCGTGCGGGGAACCTTCTAGACCGTATGTTCGCGGGCTGAATGTGGCCCGCCTTCGCATTAAGCTGAATTCGGGGTTGCTCCGGAAGGGCCGGAGCCGAGCCCCAGCTTAAGCGAGGTCGAGCCATGGGTAGAGCATAGCAAAGTTTTCATTGGTCTGGATACGTCCGCGCCTCGCCAAACAACACCATTTCGGTGCAGTTGTCCGCCCCGCACAGGACCGCCGCCAGCACAATGAACAAAATCTCCGGCAACGGATGCTGCGCCGCAAAGTCCCGCGGATCCGGGACCTCCCCAAATATCTCCAAAGAAATTCTATCTCGCCCTCCCGAACTCGGGAGAACGTCCAGAATCACTACTCCATATCGCACAAGGGCAACGCTTCACTCACGTGCGATTCCCCTGCCCTGAAGGGGCGGGGCTTTGATTGGCGATGCGACGCGATCGGTTTCTTCACTAATCGCGCCGTCCAAACCTGATCGAATTCGAGGCTACCGGAGCAATCGACTTGCCGCTGAGCCGTTCGCATCGCCACATCGATTCATTGGCCGAGAAGCCGCCGTTCCAGCAAGGTCTGGAACTCGCGGCGCCCGTCTGCGATGACCAGAATGAACACCTTGGCACCGGCAACGCGGTAGATCCCGCGATACTGTCGGAGAAGGAGCTGCCTGAACTCCCGGATCCCCAAAGCGTCGAGTTCCCTGGGGACGGGTCCTTGCAAAGGAAAGCTTTCCAGGCTTTCGATCACGCCGAGGAATTCGTCGAGGAGCGCATCGGCGTCCTCAGTCGACCGATGTTCCGCCAGATAGGCGTGGATTAGCTCGAGATCGTTCTCGGCACCGTAGGTGAGTTCGACGTCGAACCGCCCCTTCGCCATCAGTGATCAGACGGTCTGGATCGGAGCCTCTCGACGAATCCCCGTGCCGGTTTCGACCGGCCAGCGTCGATGTCCTGCGCCCCGAGCGCCAGAAGTTTCAGCAGCGCGAGCGTCTCCTGGGCCTGCTCGAACGAGGCGATGTCCTGAAGCACGGCCTTTGCTTCGCCGTTCTGAGTGATGACCATGGGCTCGCGGGTTTCGGCGAGGTCCAGCAGTACCTCTGCCGCATTGGCTTTCAGATAGCTGATCGGTTTGACCTGCGTGGAAAATCGCACAACGACCTCAATGGGCTAAATTCGGTCTGAATATAGTCCATCGTTGGGCGCCTCGCAAAGGATATCCTACCGCAGCGTCAGCACCACCACCGCATGCGCCGGCAGCTCGACCCGCAAGGTATCGCTGCTCAGCGTCGCGCCCGTGAATGCAGCCGGACGCACCACTTCGGGATGCGCGAAGTCGTTGTACGACTGGATCGTCGGCGCCGTCAGCACGCGACCGCTCACTTGCGTTGCCGACGCACCCGCGATCGTCATCGTCAACGTGGCCGGATTGCGCGGATCGACGTTCGTCAGCGCGACATAAGTCAGGCCGTCCTTCCCGCGCGCGGCAGCGGCGCTGACCGCCGGAACCTTGTACCCGCCTTGCTCGTAATCGGGCGTCGTAAGCTCGATCGGAAGCGACACCGCATCCTGGAACGGCTTGTACATTTCGAACACGTGATAGGTCGGCGTGAGGACCATCTTCGGTCCGTCGGTGAGGATCATCGCCTGGAGCACGTTGATCATTTGCGCGATGTTGGCCATGCGCAGTCGGCCGCCGTAGCGCGTGAATATGTCGATGTTCAGCGCCGCGACCACGGCATCGCGCATCGTGTTCTGCTGCTGCAGGAAACCGCGCGGGCTGCCGGGCGTCGCCGCCCACCACGTACCCCATTCGTCGACCGCCATCGCGACGCGCTTCTTCGGGTCGTATTTGTCCATAATCGCGGCGTGCTTCTGGATGTAGCCGTCGATCTTGAGGGTCTCGGCCATCGTGCGCGCCCATGACGTCTCGTCGAAGTCGGTCGCGGACTTCTTGTTGTCGATGCCGTCCGGGAAAGTGTAATAATGGATGCCGAAGCCGTCGAACCGCCTCGACGCATCCTTCATCATCCCTTCGGTCCAGATATATTCGGCTTCCGGCTCGAGATTGTCCGACGAGCCGCTCGCCATCTTCATCGTGCGCGTGCCGAACGGCACCTTGATGAAAGTCGAATAGCGCCGCGTGACGTCGACGGCATATTCGACACGCATGTTGCCACCGCAGCCCCAGAGTTCGTTGCCAATGCCGAAATAGGGCAGTTTCCACGGCGCGGCATGGCCGTTGCGCGCGCGTTCCTTGGCGAGGCTGCCGGCGGGCGCGGTCATATATTCGACCCATTCCGCCATCTCCTGCGGCGTGCCGCTGCCGACATTGCCGGTGACGTAGACATCCGCGCCGATCTGCTCGGCGAAGTCCATGAACTCGTGCGTGCCGAAGGCGTTCGATTCGGTCACGCCGCCCCAGTTGGTGTTGACCTTCACGGGTCGCGTGGCGCGCGGGCCGACGCCTTCGCGCCAATGATATTCGTCGGCGAAGCAGCCGCCGGGCCAGCGTACAACTGGCACCTTCAGGTTGCGCAGCGCGGCCACGACATCCTTGCGGATACCGCGCACATTGGGGATCCTGGACTCCGGCCCCACCCAAACGCCGCCATAGATGCCCGTGCCGAGATGTTCGGCGAACTGGCCGAAGATCTCCTTGTGGATCGGAGGGCCAGGCCGATCGGCGCGGAGCGTTGCGCGAGCCGAAACCCTGGCTTCCTGACCGGCGGCTGGAATCGCCACCGCAAAGCCAAGGCCGAGAACCATCGACGCCAATCTGACTGCCATATCCATTCCTCTCCACGCGCGCCGTTCGGCGCGTCGTTCCTTGTGATCAGGTGAAACTGGCGCTTCCGAGCTGGACCGATTGCCCAGGGCGCAGGTGTACGGTCGTACGCCGGTCACCGAGCCGCACGATCCACGTGCCGGGGACCGCCGCGGTCAGCGTTGCGGATTGCAGGCGCCGGTCGTGCCACGCCAGGTCGACGCGGCACGCGCCGCGTGCGCGCAGTCCGGAAACGCTGCCCGTAGGCCAGGCACTGGGTAGCGCGGGCAACAGCAGGATCTGATTGTCACGGCTTTGCATCAGCATTTCGGCAATCGCCGCGGTGCCGCCGAAATTGCCGTCGATCTGGAACGGCGGATGCGCATCGAACATGTTGGGATAGGTGCGCTCGGGACCCAGCAGGAACTTCAGCACGCCAAGGGCATGATCCCCCTCGCGCAGACGTGCCCATAGGTTGATCCGCCAGGCGGTCGCCCAGCCGGTCGCCCGGTCGCCGCGGATCTCGAGCGAACGCCGCGCGGCCGCCGCGAGCGCCGGCGTGTCGTCGAGGTTGATCTGGTGGCTGGGATAGAGCGCGTACAAATGCGAAACGTGGCGATGATTCTGCTCGGGCGCGCCGGCATCCCAATCTTCCTGCCACTCCTGCAATTGGCCGTGCCCGCCGATACGGTCCGGCGCGAGCTGTGCCCGCAATGCCTTGAGCCTGGTGGCAAAGGCGTTGTCCTTGCCGAGGATCGCCGCCGCGCGTGCGGTCTGGTCGAACAAGTCGCGCAGGATCTGCATGTCCATCGCCGGCCCGGCACACACCGATACGCCGGCATGGTGCTCGTTCTCGGGCGAAAGCGAAGGGCTGGTGACCATGAACCCGGACTTGGGATCACGTTGGAGCACCTCGACGAAGAACTGCGATGCGCCGCGCAGTAGCGGATAGATCGCGGCGAGATAGGCCCGATCGCGGCCATAGTCCCAGCGATCCCACAAATGGGTGCAGAGCCAGGCCCCCCCGGTCGGCCATAGGCCCCAGGAGGCGCCGTCGATCGGCGCGGTCGCGCGCCACAGATCGACATTGTGGTGTGCCACCCACCCGCCGGCTCCATACATTTCGCCCGCCGTCCGCGCCCCGGTCACGGCGAGATCGCGAACCATCGCGATCAGCGGCGCAGTGCATTCGGCAAGCGCGGTCGGCTCGGCCGGCCAGTAATTCATCTCGGTATTGATGTTGATCGTGTATTTCGAACCCCAGGGTGGGTTCACGCGATCGTTCCAGATGCCCTGGAGATTGGCGGGCTGCGAGCCGGGCCGCGACGAAGAAATCAGCAGATAGCGGCCATAGTTGAAATAGAGCGCGGCAAGCGCGGGGTCGTCGCTGCTCTCGCTCGTGCGGATGCGTTCGTCGGTCGGCCGTTCCGCGGCCGGCGTCCGGCCGAGATCGATCGACACCGCGCGGTAGAGACGCTGGTGCTCGGCGGCTGCCTCGGCGGCGATGCGTTCATAGCCGGCAGCGCTCGCGGCTTCGATCTGCGCGCGCGTCACGGCGACCGGATCGCCAGTGACGTCGTCGAACCGGCGATAGCTCGTCGCCATTGCGATGAGGATCGTGACAGCATTGGCGCCGCGGACGCCCACCGCACCGGCGCGCCGCGCGATCGAACCGCCCTCCGGCAGGACGCGCACCCGCGCCACGAACTTCAACGCCGGAGCAATGCCGCCCTGCCCCGGGTTCTCGCCGCGCAGGATCAGGCTGTCGCCTTCGACCGCGAGGTCGGCGAGTTGCGGCGAGCGCAGCGACACGTCGCAGTCGAGGGCGCCCGGCCGGCTGACGGTGAGCCGCACGGCGATCACCTGGTGCACCGGCGAAGCGAGCACCCGCCGCTCGTGGCGAACGCCACTCGCCGCGAACCGCGTCGTCGCGACCGCCGCGTCGAGGTCGAGTGCGCGCTCATAGTCGCGCAGATTGTCCGGCGACAGGTTGGGCAGATCGACGAACAGGTCCCCGAGCGTCTGATATGCCATTTGCGCGAGCGGCTTGGCCATCAGCTTGGCGTTGGCCAGCGCCTGCGCCTCGGCGAACTGGCCGGCGAAGATCAGCCGCCTAACTTCGGGCAGCGCCGCCAGCGCGTCGGGATTGACGGGGTCGTAGGGTCCGCCAGCCCATAGCGTATCCTCGTTGAGCTGAAGCCGCTCGTGATCGGCGCCGCCGAACACCATCGCCCCGATCCGGCCGTTGCCAATCGGCAGCGCTTCGATCCACTGCTGCGCCGGCTGACGATACCAGAGCCGGTCGTGCGACGATGCCGGCGCCTGGCCGAGCGCAGCGGCGGGCAGCGACATCGCCGTCGCCGCCGCCGCCGACTGCTTGAGCACACCTCGCCGCGTTACTGCGCTCATTGGCTGTTCCTGGTCGCGCGTTCGTAGCTCACGCGTCCAATTGCGGCGGCGGAAGCGCGTGCGTCGGCTTTGAACCCCAGAGCGCATAGAACAGCACGTAGAGGCTGCACGCCGCGGTGACGAGGAAACCCCAATGCAGGCCGTAGAGATCGCCGATCTTGCCCTGCAGCGAGGCCAGAGCGCCGCCGGCAATCGACATGATGAGCAGCCCGGAACCCTCCTCCGTCAGCGGCCCCAGCCCTCGGATCGCCAGCGCAAAAATGGCCGGAAACATCAGCGAGAGGCCCAAGCCGACCGTGATCAGGCCGTACATGGCGGCCGGGCCGGGGACGAACACGGCCACCAGCGATCCTGCGGTGGCGAGGATCGCGAAGAGCGCCAGCACGCGCTCCGGCGCGATGCTGCGCATCAGGGCCGCTCCCGCGAAGCGCCCGACCATCATGCCGCCCCAGAAGAGCATGAGGTAGGACGCGGCGTGCTCTTGCGTCAGGTTAGCGACGCTGGGCTGCGAGACGAAGTTGATGAAGTAGCTGCCCACGCCGATCTCCGCGAGCACGCACAGCGCAATGCCCACGCAACCGAGAATGAGGTTGCGGTGATCGAACAGCGACAGCCCGCGCCGCGCTTCGGCCGACACGCGGGCGGTTGCCGCGCCCAGCGCCGGCAGCTTCGCGCGCGCTATCAGCAAAGCCAGGATGGCAAGCACGACCGCGACGATCAGATAAGGCAACTCGGTGGCCTGCGCATCGGCAACGCGCTGCGCGTGCGTGAGTTGAGTGCCTTGCGCCGTCGTGCCGCCGGTGGTGCGCGCGAGAATGAGATATTTGCCAAAGATGATCGCGAGCACGTCGCCAGTGGTGTTGAACGCCTGGACCAGCGTGAGGCGTCGTTCAGAGCTGTCCGGCGGCCCGATGACTGCGACATAGGGATTGGCCGCGACCTGCAGCAGCGCAATGCCGCACGACACCACGAACAGCGACGCGACCGTTACCGGATAGGAAACGAGATAGGCGGCCAGGATCATGCCGAGCGAGCCGGTCGTCATCACCAGGAGCCCGGTGGTCAGTGCGCGCTGATAGCCGATCCGCTCGATCAGCTTGGCGGCAGGAAGCGAGGCCAGCAGATAGCCGATGAACCAGACCGATTCGATCAATCCGGTCTGGAAATAGCTGAGCTCGAACACGCTACGCAGATGCGGCAGCAACGTGCCGTTGATGACGCTGATGAATCCCCACATGAAGAACAGCGTGGCGAGCAGCGCCAGCGCGGGCCCGTAGCGGGGAACGTCGCCTGCGGTCGCGCGCGCCGGCGACGCAGCAGTGCTGGGCGGTATGGCCATCTAGTCAATTCCTCTCTGAACCGCGCGGCTGTCCGGCGGGCTTGCTCTTCCGGTTATACTCGGAGTATTGAACGCGCCAACAGGCGTCAACCTCGTCCGTGCGTTGCGCCGCCAGCCGAAAGGGAAAGAGCGGATGAAGGAGTGGATTGCCGCATCGTCGGTGCTTGCGCTGTTGCTGCCGGGTGTCGCCGCGGCGGCCGATGCGAAACGGTCAGCATTCGGAACGCTTGCCGACGGTCGGCAAGTCGAATCCGTCACGCTCACCAACGCCAAAGGCATGCGCGCGACGGTCATCAGCTATGGCGCGATTCTCCAGTCGGTGATCGTCCCCGATCGCCGAGGCAAGCCTGGCGAGGTCACGCTCGGCTACAATGATATGACCGGCTATATCAAAGCACCGAACTATTTTGGGGCGACGGTCGGCCGCTATGCCAATCGCATCCGCGCCGGCAAGTTCTCGATCGACGGTAAGCAATATTCGCTCGCGATCAACAACCCGCCGAACGCACTGCACGGCGGCGCGGTCGGGTTCGACAAACGGCTGTGGACGATCACCAAGGTGACCAACGGATCGACGGCGAGCGTAGTGTTGAACTATGTCAGCGCCGACGGCGAGGAAGGCTATCCGGGCACCCTCAACGTCACTGCCACCTATTCGCTCAACGAGAAGAACGAGTTGAGCGTCGAGTATGACGCGACGACGGACAAGCCGACGATCGTCAACATCACCAATCACAGCTTCTTCAACCTCGCCGGCGAAGGCGCACCATGGACGATCTACGACCATGTGCTCACGATCCCCGCGCAATCGATCACACCGGTCGATCGCACGCTGATCCCGACCGGCGAACTGAAGCCGGTGGCCGGAACACCGTTCGACTTCCGCAAACCGATGGTGATCGGCGCACGCATTCGCGATGCGCGTGACGAGCAGATCGCCTTCGGCCAGGGTTATGACCACAATTATGTGATCGGCCGCGACGTCGCCAAGGCGCCGCGGCTCGATGTGCGCCTCGCCGATCCCAAGACCGGCCGCGTGCTCGAAGTTCTGTCGAACCAGCCGGGTATCCAGGTTTACACCGGCAATTTCCTCGACGGCACTGCGATCGGCCGCTCCGGCCACGCCTATCGCCAGGGCGACGGCATTGCGATGGAGCCGCAGGTGTTTCCCGACACGCCGAACCAGCCGGCGTTCGGATCCGCTCGCCTCGATCCTGGCCAGACCTATCGCAACGTCATAGTCTACCGCTTCTCGACGTCGAAAGCGCGCTGACGCGCCAATCTGCGGGGGATCTTCCATGCTGAAAGCGCTGGTACCCATGGTTGCGGCTATGTTGACCACGCCGGCATGGGCGGGTCCGACACTCGACGGCGTGATCGGCGACCATGCCGTGCTCCAGCGCGACCGCCCGATCCTGGTGTCGGGCAAAACCGAACCCGGCGAAGCGTTGACGCTCACGCTCGCCGGGCACGCCACGACTGCGACCGCGGACGGCAGCGGCCATTTCGCGGCGACCCTGCCGCCGCTCAAGGCCGGCGGACCCTATGATCTCGCGGTGGTCGCGACGAGCGGGACGCTGTTCGTGCGCGACCTACTGATCGGGGATGTCTTCCTGTGCTCGGGCCAGAGCAACATGGAGATGTCGGTCCAGGGCTCACAGGATGCGGGCGCGCGCTTCGGTGCCGCCGACGACCGGCTGAGGCTGACGACAATCGAAAAGGGTTTCGCCAACACGCCGCAGCCCGCGCTCGTGCGGCCGGCGGTGTGGGCAGCGGCGAGCCCCGCCAATGTCGGGCCCTTTTCGGCCGCCTGCTACTTTATGGTGCAGGAGCTGCGGGGCGCGGAACAGGTGCCGGTCGGCGCGATTCTGTCGGCGTGGAGCGGATCGCGCATCTCCGCCTGGATCGACGAACCGGGCTTACGGCAAGCGGGTATGCAGCGCGAAGTCGACACGCTGGCGCTCTACCGCCGCGACGCCGTCGCGGGAATGCGCGCAGCCACGGGCGCGTTCGAAGAATGGTGGCGCCAGCAATCTGGCGACCGCCCTGGCCGTGAGCCGTGGCAGCCCGATGCGGCGCTCGACTGGAAGCCGATGCCGCGCGTCGGTCCGTTCCGCACCTGGGGCAGCGGCGGCCTTGCAAGCTATCAAGGCATGGTCTGGTTTCGGAAAGAAGTGACGCTGACCGCCGAGCAGGCGGCCCAGCAGGCAATTCTATCGCTCGGCGTCATCGACGATGCCGATCGCACCTGGGTCAACGGCAAGCCGGTTGGCGGCAGCAGCAATGCCGGGCTACTCCGCAATTATCTGGTCCCGTCCGGGACGCTCGTCGCCGGTCGGAACGTCATCACCGTCAACGACGACAACAACTGGACGGATGGCGGGCTGGTCGGCCCGGCGTCGGAGATGCGGCTGAGCTTCGCCGACGGTACGGGCATCGCCCTCGCCGAGGGGTGGAGCTACGCGCCCGGCGGGCCGGTCAAGGTCGGGCCGCCGCGCTCACCGTGGGACGATATCCGTGGCGCCGGCACGCTGTACAATAGCATGATCGCACCGCTCGGCCCGGTCGCGCTTGCGGGTGTCGCCTGGTACCAAGGCGAGTCCGACGTCAATATTGCGGGCTACGACCAGCGTCTCGGCGCGATGATGCGCGGCTGGCGGAGGCAATTCGGCTTGCCGGACTTGCCGTTCGCAATCGTCGAACTGCCCAATTTCGGTCCGGCCGCCGCGGCTCCGATCGAAAGTGGTTGGCCCGCCTTGCGCAACGAGCAGCGCAAGGCAGTCGTAAGCGACGGCCATGCGGCGCTCGCGATCACGATCGATATCGGCGATCCGCGCGACCTGCACCCGCCGCAAAAGCGTGAAGTCGGCCGGCGGCTTGCGCGCGCCATGGAGACGATGGTCTATCGCCGAGGGCTTTCGCCCTCGGGACCACGCGCAATCTCCGCGAGCCGCAATGCGAAAGGCGGCGTGGTAATACATTTCGCCGACGTCACCGGCAGCCTCCAGACACGAAGCGCGTCTGAGGCCGTCGGTTTCGAACTGTGCGGTGCCGCACCCGGATCGTGCCGCTATGCGAGTGCGCGCGCGAGCGGCAGCGACGTAGCGATCGCGGGCGACGGCAAGCCGGTGGCGCGCGTCCGCTACGCCTGGGCGGACAGCCCGGCACTCAATCTGTTCGACGAAGCCGCCCTGCCGGCGGGTCCCTTCGAAATCGCAATCCGGTAGCCGAAACAGGAGAGAGCGAATGACAGCGAAGCGCGCAGGTGGAGCGGGGCTGAACCGGCGCGAGGCGCTGGCGCTCGGTGCAAGCGGCGTAGGAGTCGCGCTCGCGATGGAAACCGGTGCCGGTGCCGTCCCCGCGCCCGGGCGGGCACCCGCTGCCGGGACCTGCACCACACCCAAATCCGCGATCACAAAGACGCGATACGGGCGGGTTCGCGGCTATCTTGAAAACGGCGTCTTCACCTTCAAGGGCGTGCCCTATGGCGACACCACGGCAGGCGAAAACCGCTGGTTGCCCGCCAAGCCGCCCAAGGCGTGGGAGGGCGAATACCATGCGCTCGCCTATGGCGCGAACTGCCCGCAGACGCTGCACAATTTCCGCGCGATGGAGCACAGTTTCCTGCAGCAGTGGACCGACGGATTCCTGGGCGAGGACATGCTGAAGCTCAACATCTGGACGCCCGCACTCAACGGTAACCGCCCGGTGATGGTCTATTTCCACGGCGGCGGATTCAGCTTCGGATCGTCCTACGAACTGCTGTCACACGACGGCGCGAACATGGCGCGCCACCACGATGTGGTGCAAGTTTCGATCAACCACAGACTCAACGTGCTCGGCTTCCTCGATCTGACCGAAACGGGCGGGTCGGCCTATGAGGAATCGGTCAACGTGAGTATGACCGACTGTGTCGCCGCTCTACGCTGGGTGCAAGAGAACATCGCGGCGTTCGGCGGCAATCCGGACAAGGTAATGATCTATGGCCAGTCGGGCGGCGGCTCCAAAGTCACTACGTTGCTCGGCATGCGCTCGGCCAAGGGTCTGATCCATCGCGCGTCGATCCAGTCGGGCGGTGGCGGCAATCCTCCCTCCGCCGAGCAGTCGCGCGAATACTCCCGTCGGCTGATGAAGGAACTGGGTGTTGCCCAGGGCAACATGAGTGCGCTTCAGAAGGCGGACTGGAATACGCTGAACACCGCAGCCAGCAAGGTCGCGACCGATATGAACGGCCCGGCCCGCCAGAGCGCGGTCACCGCAGGCCCCGGCCCGGCGCCGCGCGTAGGCTCCGGTCCGACCCTCGACGGCAAGGTGATCGACGTCCGCTCGTTCCGCGACGTCGCGCCCGAGGTCTCGCGCGACGTTCCGGTCCTGGTCGGCAACGTCAGCGAGGAAGGTACCGGCTATGGCCGAAATCCGACCGAGGCCGAGTGGCGCGCGCAATTGACCGACGCGATGGGTGCAACCAAGGCAGGGCAGTTGATCGACGCCATGAAGAAGGCCCACCCGGAAAAGTCGATCCGCACGCTCTCCTACGGCGTGCAGGGCCTTTCAGCGCGCAACAACGTCCAGAAGATGGTGCAGCTGAAACACGCGCTGCACGGTGCTCCGGCCTATCAATATCTGTTTCAGTGGCAATCGCCGCAACTCGACGGAGTGGCCGGCGCCTGGCACACCGCCGAGTTGGCCTTTTGCTTCGACAACACCGATCTGTGCGCGCAGGCGACGGGCGGGGGCGCCGAGCCGCGGGCGATCGGTCACCGGATGGCGACCGCCTGGGCGAATTTCGCCCGGACCGGCAATCCGAGCCAGCCCGGCCTCACCTGGACGCCGAGCGATCCGGATCGCTGCCAGACCATGGTATTCGACACGCAATGCCGCATGGTGGACGATCCGGAAGGTGCCGCGCGCCGCATCCTGTTGGCCTGATCCTTCGCTGCGCCAGCGCCCACCGCAGCAACTGCCAGCGCCAGTTAAGCTAGGTCGAATATGATCAGCAAGACCTGTCATCCACGGATGACGGGTCTTGCTGATACGATCAAAGGCTAGTGATTGTCGCGCGGGAGGCCGTGCGTCTGGGCGATCCGCTGATATGCTTCGGCACCTTCGAGGATCGCGCCGGCGCCAAGCTGCCCCACCACCGACCGCTGGATCTCCTGCCATGGGGTTTGCGATGCGGGATAGGCATAGCCGCCCTCTGTCTCGAGCGCACTCCGGCGGGCTGCTATTTCCTCATCGCTCAGCAGCACGTCTGCAGTGCCCTTGTTGAGATCGATCCGCACCCGATCGCCCGTGCGCAGCAGAGCGAGTGTTCCGCCGGCGGCCGCTTCGGGTGACGCATTGAGAATCGACGGGCTTCCGCTGGTGCCCGACTGGCGACCGTCGCCGATGCACGGCAGCGCATGCACGCCGTCGAGCAGGAGGTGTGCCGGCGGCCGCATGTTGACCACCTCGGCCGCGCCAGGATAGCCGATCGGCCCGGCGCCGCGCATCACCAGCAGCGTATCCACCGTGACACCGGTCGCGGGATCGTCGATTCGGTGATGATAGTCCTCGGGCCCGTCGAACACGACCACGGGGCCCTCGAAGGCATTAGGATCGTCCGGATTGGACAGATAGCGCTGGCGGAACTCGGGCGAGATCACGCTGGTCTTCATGATCGCGCTGTCGAACAAATTGCCCGAGAGCACCACGAACCCGGCCGCCGGCTTGAGCGGATCGGCGTACGGCCGGATCACGCGCTCATCCTCGATCGCGACGCCGCGGCAATTCTCGCCGATCGTGCGGCCGTTGGCGGTCATCGCGTCCTCGGCGATCAGCCCCTGCCCCATCAGCTGCGCGACCACGGCGGGCACCCCGCCGGCACGATAATAATCCTCGCCCAGATACTCGCCCGCCGGCTGCAAATTGACGAGCAGCGGCACGTCGAGACCATGGTCCTGCCACGTCTGGAGCGGGAGATCGACGCCGATGTGACGGGCGATCGCGGCGATGTGAATCGGCGCGTTGGTCGATCCCCCGATCGCCGAATTCACGGCTATTGCGTTCATGAACGCGCCGTGGGTCAATATGTCCGAAGGCTTGAGATCCTCGGCAACCATCTCGACGATGCGCTTGCCGGTGCGCCACGCGACTTCCTGCCGGTCGCGATAGGGCGCGGGAATTGCGGCGGACCCAGGGAGCGACATGCCCAGCGCCTCGGCGAGGGAATTCATCGTCGTGGCGGTGCCCATGGTGTTGCAATAGCCGGTCGACGGCGCCGAGGACGCGACCAACCGGATGAATTCGAGATCGTCGATCTCGCCAGCGGCGTGCATCTCCCGCGCCTTCCACACGATCGTGCCTGATCCCGTGCGCTCGCCAGCGTGCCAGCCGTTGAGCATCGGCCCGACCGAAAGCGCGATCGCAGGGATATTCACGGTCGCTGCCGCCATCAAGCACGCCGGCGTGGTCTTGTCGCACCCGATCGTCAGCACCACGCCGTCAAGCGGATAGCCGTACAGCACTTCGACCAGCGACAGATAGGCGAGGTTGCGGTCGAGCCCGGCCGTCGGACGCTTGCCGGTCTCTTGTATGGGGTGGACGGGGAACTCGAGCGCCACTCCGCCCGCATCTCGGATTCCTTCGCGCACGCGCTCCGCGAGCACCAAATGGTGCCGATTGCAGGGACTGAGATCCGATCCCGTCTGGGCAATGCCGATGATGGGTTTGCCGGAGCAAAGCTCGTCCAGGCTCAGGCCAAAGTTGAGATAGCGCTCCAGATACAGCGCCGTCATCCCGATATTGTCGGGATTGTCGAACCAAGCGCGGCTGCGCAGCTTGGAATTTTTCTTGTCGAACATGCCGAATGCCCCTGTTGGCGAATGTCTACGGATCGGATGAAGTTTCAGGAAGAGAGCGTTGATGGCGGGTGAGCGCGGCGATACGAGATTTGCAGCGACACTGACGCGCGAGCACGTGCGCGGCCGCACGTCCTGACTGACGTGGCTCTCTCAACCCGGCTGACCGTCTCTTTCATTCGCAGGATATACTCAGACAAATTGCGTATCGACAAGGCCTTTGTCCGGCGCCGGCTGCATCGACACGCGATCCCCTGACTCATGACCTTGCAGCTCCCGCCACGTTCGAACGATGTCGGTGGCGCGTCGCGACAATTCTTCCAGACTGTAGCCGGGCTGGAACAACGCCGAGCCAAAGCCGAACCCTCGACTTCCCGCAGCGCGCCACGCCTGCATGGTTTGGCCGTCGACTCCACCGACGGCGAAGATGGGAGCAGTCGAAGGAATCACGGCCGCCATCGCCCGCAAACCGGCGGGCCCGGCGATCTCGGCAGGAAACAGCTTCAGCCCATCCGCCCCGGCCGCGATCGCAGCAAACGCCTCGGTCGGCGTAAAGACGCCGGGCAGCGACACCATTTCCGAGGCCTTGGTCGCGCGAATGACCGCAATATCGCAGTTGGGCGAGACGACGATACGCGCGCCCAGCATCGCCAAGCGTCCGACCGCTGTCGCGTCGGTCACCGTCCCGGCGCCCACGATCGCCTGATGCCCAAAATGCTCGGTAAGCAACCGGATCGAATCGAACGGATTCGGCGAATTGAGCGGGACCTCGAGGCAGCGGAAGCCGGCGGTAACGAGCGTCTCCCCCACATCGATCGCTCGATCAGGAGTCAATCCGCGCAGGATCGCGACCAGCGGGATGTCGGACAAGAATTCGTCGAATGTCACTGTATTGCCCTTCCAATCGCCCACAGACCGCGCGCGGCGGCGTCATCCCCATCGACGACCGAAATCCGCTTGACGCCAGCGAGCTCGAGGGCGGCGCGATAGCGCTCGGCCAGCGCGATACCCCCGATCACGGTCAGCGGGACATTGCCCGGCTTCATTGCCGCAATTTCGGCTCCGATCAAAAGGCCCGACAGATAGTCGCGGACGTCGCTGGGCGCGAGACTACCCAGCAGCACGTCCGATCGCGCGGAAAACATCGTCATGATGACCGCGGGATCCTGCAAAGACCGCAGTACGCCGCGCGAGAACGGCTCCGGATCGGGTGTGCCCCCGACATCCGCCAGCTTGCCGAGCATCGTATGCTCCAGCAACACCGAATGCAGTTCCCCGGTGATCGCCGTCCGGAACGAGGTAATGCGACCGTGTTTCAGAGTGGCCCATTTGCTATGCGTCCCGGGTAGCAGAACGAGGCCGTCACGCAGGCCGGAACCGAGCAATTGAGTCTCTTGGCCGCGCATCACTTCGCCAGGACCTCCAGCGGCGTGGCAGCGGATACCGGGGACGATCCGACATCGGCCGAGCGAGCACTGAACTTCGGCCAGATGCGCCGCGATCGACGCCGAATCGGCCGGGCACGACACGTAGCCGGCTTCGACCCAACCGTTACGGCTTCCGACCTTTCCGGCCAGAAGGATATCCCGGTCTTCCTGCAACCAATCTCGCACCGCCTCGAACAGGACCGCCTCGAAAGCATAGCCGCGCGTGATGGCGAACGCAGCGCCACGCGCCGCGAGCCGGCGCTCGACGACCTCGCCCTTCGCGTCGAAACGGAAGGCGCGAAAGTTCGTGTTCCCCCAATCGATTCCTATCACGGCGAGCCCCTGGTGGACGCATTGCTCAGGCAACAGGTGGCGGAAAGCG
>Ga0068859_100002693_pt1 | contig 18038 bp, 9 predicted proteins | sample KBSSwiS22_FD_66585 | JGI IMG/M metagenome (GOLD analysis project Ga0068859, IMG submission 66585) | Switchgrass rhizosphere microbial communities from Kellogg Biological Station, Michigan, USA - KBS Switchgrass S2-2 | ecosystem: Host-associated > Plants > Roots > Rhizosphere > Soil ...
CGCGCCGTCCGCGGTGCGTCCGATCGCGCGCCCCCCCTCGAGGTCCAGGGCCCGCCCCTCGTGGGCCAGGTCGGCGACCCGCTCACCGTCCTGGTACAGCGGGTCGAGTTGCTCGAAAGCCTCCGCCCGCGCGGCGAAGGCGAAGCGCGTATCCAGGGAGAAGAAGGGCCGCGCGACGGCCAGCTCGGTGCGGTGGCCGTCGCTACGGTCGGCGAACGAGGCCGCGGCCTGCAGCCGCGATCCCGCGACTCCGGGGTCGCGCACTGCGACGAGCGTCTGGTCGCGGTCAATGTCCGAGCGGCGCTGGACCTCGACGCTGAGTCCCCGTCCGAAGAGGTTGCGCTCCGCGATGCCGACCGACCAGACGCTCCGGTTGCCGACCTGCATGAAGCCGAGTCGGGGCGCGGTCGTCCACTTCTCCCAGGTGGAGACGCGGACGTCCACCGCACCCGGCCTTCCGCTTTCGGCCGGCACGGTCTCGACACGCGCGTCACGGAGGAAACCCGTCGCGCGGAGGTTGCGCTCGGTCTGCGCCAGCGTCTCGGCATCCGCGCACTGGTCCGACGCGAAGAGGATCTCGCGCCGGATGACGTCCTCCCGCGTGCGGAAGTGCAGCCGGTTGGCCAGCCGGTACGGCCAGGAGACCGCGCCGCCGTCCCGCGCCTCGAAGATGTCGTGGCGGACGATCTCCACCCGATCGATCGGCGGGCAGCTCGGCGATGCGGAGGCGGCATAGAAGGCGGCGATGCGGGCCACCATCACCGGTCCGATGATGAGCACGCCGAACGATGCGCGCCGCCGGGTCGCGCCGTCAACAATTTTTTGGATCGTGCGTACGCTTGACGGGTCGACTGTGGCCGGGTACTTACTGCACCGTGATCCTGATTCCCCGTGTTTCGGTGGACCGTTGAGCGACCACGATTCCGTCCTGAAGGCGGCTTTCGAGCAGGCGAGCCGGTTCTTCGCCGGCCTGCGCGACCGGCCGGTGAGGCCGATGGCGAGCCTCGACGAGCTGCGGACTGCCCTGGGAGGACCGCTGGCAGAAGAAGGGATCGACCCTCGCCGCGTGGTCGAGGAGCTGGCCCGCGCCGCGGATCCAGGGATCGTGGCCTCGGCCGGACCGCGCTACTTCGGCTTCGTGGTGGGCGGCAGCCTGCCCGCCGCGTTGGGCGCCGATTGGCTGGCCAGCACCTGGGACCAGGACGCCGGCCTCTACGTCCTGGGGCCCGCCGCTGCGGTCGTGGAGGACGTGGCGGCCGGTTGGCTGCTCGACCTGCTCGGCCTGCCTCCCAGCTCCAGCGTGGGCTTCGTCACCGGCGGACAGATGGCGAACTACACGGGTCTCATCGCCGCGCGTCACGCAGTCCTCGAGCGCGCCGGCTGGAACGTCGAGGAGGCGGGCCTGGCCGGGGCTCCGCCGGTGCGGCTGGTGGTGGGAGCGCAGGTCCACGTCACCATCATCACGGCCCTTCGCATGTTGGGGCTGGGCAGCCGCGACGTGACGCGCGTGGAGGCTGACGGCCAGGGTCGCATGCGGCCCGACGCGCTGCGCCAGGTGGTCGATTCCGGCGACGGCCCGCTCATCGTCTGCGCCCAGGCCGGCGACGTGAACACCGGCGCGTTCGACCCTTTCAAGGAGATCGTGGACGTCCTGCGCGGGCGGAACGCGTGGCTCCACGTGGACGGGGCCTTCGGCTTGTGGGCCGGGGCCTGTCCGGAGCGGCGCCATCTCCTCAAAGGCGTGGACGGCGCCGACTCGTGGGCCACCGACGCCCACAAGTGGCTCAACGTGCCGTACGACTGCGGCATCGCGATCGTGAAGGATCCGGCCGCGCACCGCGCGCCGTTCGCGGCATCGGCGTCCTACCTCGTCCAGACGCGAGGCGCCGAGCGCGACCCCCAGGACTTCGTGCCCGAATTCTCGCGGCGCGCGCGGGGCTTCGCCGTGTACGCCGCGCTGCGCAGCCTGGGCCGCCGCGGGATCGCCGACCTCGTGCTGCGGCTGTGTCTCCGGGCGCAGCGCATGGCGGAGCGGCTCGGCCGCGAGCCCGGTGTCCGCATACTGAACGACGTGGTCCTGAACCAGGTCCTCGTCCGCTTCGAGCCGGCGGGCCGCGCCGACGCCGATGCCTTCACGCAGGCCGTGATCGCGCGCGTCCAGCGCGACGGCACCTGCTGGCTCGGCGGCACGCGCTGGCACGATCAACAGGCCATGCGGGTCTCGGTCTCGAACTGGTCCACCACCGAGGAGGACATCGACCGCTCGGCCGATGCCATCCTGGCGGCGGTCCGCACGGAGAGGCAGGAGTAGTCACAGTAACGAAGCGCGGTGCCGTTCTCGCAACAGCAACTCCCTCCCCCTACGTGGGGAGGGTGGGGTGGGGGGTCAGATAATGCACTTCGAGACCATTGCCGTCCACGCCGGCGCCGAGCCGGATCCCGCCACGGGCGCGGTGGCCCCGCCCATCCACCTCTCGACCACCTTCGAGCACGGGCCCGCCAGCGAGGACCCGTTCGGCTACCACTACGTGCGCGATGACAACCCCACGCAGGCGCGGCTGGAGATGGCGCTGGCGGCGCTCGAGCAGGGCGAGGCGGCGCTCGTCTGGGCCTCGGGCATGGCCGCCACCGGCGCGTACCTGCAGGCCCTGCCGCCGGGCAGCCACGTCGTCTTCCCGGACGACATGTACTACGCCAACCGGATCATCGCCCGCGATCTCTTTCCGCGCTGGGGCCTGACCTCGACCGCCGTGGACGGCTCCGACATGGCCGCGATCGAAGCGGCGATGACGCCCCGCACCCGGCTCGTCTGGGCGGAGACCCCGTCGAACCCGTTGATGAAGATCGTGGACCTCGCGGCGCTGGCCGAGCTGGCCCACGCGCGTGGGGCGGAGCTGCTGGTGGACGGCACCTTCGCCACGCCCGCGCTCCAGCAACCCCTGACGCTCGGGGCCGACGTCGTGTTGCACTCCACCACCAAGTACATCGGCGGCCATAGTGACGTCCAGGGAGGCGCGCTCGTCTTCAAGCGCAAGGACGAGATGTTCCAGCGGCTCGTCGACCTCCGCTCCCTGCTCGGCGCCGTGGCCTCGCCCTTCAACTCGTGGCTGGTCCTGCGCGGCCTGCGCACGCTGGCCGTCCGCGTCGAGCGCCAGTCAGCCACCGCCGTGGCGCTGGCTTCCGCCCTCGAAGGCCACCCTCGGCTGGCCGCGATCCACTATCCGGGCCTCCCCTCCCACCGCGGCCATCCGGTCGCGCGGCGGCAGATGCGCGCCTTCGGAGGCATGCTGTCCCTGCAGGTGAAGGGCGGCCGGGAGGGCGCCCTGGGCGTGGCCTCGCGCGTGCGCCTGTTCCTGAACGCCACGAGCCTGGGCGGCGTGGAGAGCCTGATCGAGCACCGCGCCTCGTCGGAAGGGCCGGGCTCCGCCACGAGCGAGGACCTGCTGCGGATCTCGGTCGGCCTCGAGCATCCGCAGGACCTGATCGACGACCTGCGGCAGGCGCTGGACCGAGCCTGAGCGGACTCCCCTGGCCGCTCGAGGGCGTCGCCGGCCGGCCGCGCCTGGCGGCGCTGCTCGGCGCCATGTGCATCGCGTTCTCGGGGATCTTCTACCGTTACTCGGGCGCTTCACCGTCCACGGCCACGGTCTTCCGGTGCCTGTTCGGCCTGCCCATCCTGGCGGCCGTGGCCGAGCTCGAGCGCCGCCGCTACGGACCGCTTCCCGCAACGACCGTCCGCCTCGCCGCGGTGGCCGGGATCCTCTTCGCGGGCGACCTGATCCTGTGGCACCACGCCATCGAGGCCGTCGGAGCGGGCCTGGCCACCGTCCTCGGCAACCTTCAGGTCCTGGTCGTCGGGCTCCTCGCCTGGGCGCTGTTCGGCGAGCGGCCGACGCGGTCCACGCTGATCGCCGTCCCGGTCGTGCTTCTGGGCATCGTCCTGATCTCCGGGGTCGGCGGCGGCGCGTACGGCGCAGCGCCCCTGCGCGGCGCGGTCCTCGGGCTCGTCACGGCCTTCTTCTATGCCGGCTATCTCATCTTGATGCGCCGCGGCGGCCAGGACCTGCGGCGGCCGGCGGGACCGGTCGCGATCGCCACCGCCAGCACGGCCGTGGCCGGAGTCGTCATCGGTCTTCTCAGCGGTGAGCTCGACGTGGCTCCGCCGGCGCGCAGCCTGGCGTGGCTGGCGCTTTTGGGCGTGACGTCCCAGTCAGCCGGATACCTGCTGATCTCCCTTTCCCTGCCCCGGCTGCCGTCCATCCTGACGTCCGTCCTCCTCCTGGCGCAGCCGGTGGCCACCATGGCGTTGGCCATGGTGCTGCTCGGCGAGACCCCGTCGGTCCTCCAGCTGACAGGCATGGCCCTCGTGATCGGCGGGATCGCCGCCGCGGTACTCGGTGGACGCGGAGAGCGCGGGGCCCCCGAGCGCTCGCCGGGCACGGGGTAAGATCGGCTTTTCATGCCCGGGGCCCCCCTCCGCCGAGCCCATCTCGTTTTCATCGGCCTGGCCTTCTTCCTGAGCGGCGCGGCCGCGCTGGCCTACCAGGTGGCCTGGCAGCGCATCCTGGCCCTGCACACCGGCGTCGGGCTCTACTCGATCGCCGTCATCGTGGCCGTCTTCATGCTGGGGCTGGGGCTGGGCAGTCGTCTGGGAGCGGGGCTGAGCCGGCGCGTGCGTCCCCGTCGCGCGCTGGTCCTCTTCGCAGCCTGCGAGCTGGGGATCGCGGCCTATGGCGCCGTCAGCTGCCCACTGCTCTACGACTGGCTGTACGTGCGCCAGGGCTGGCTCTACGCCGAGCCGCTGCGCGGCGGGCTGATGCACTTCGCGACGCTGGCCGTGCCCACCGTCCTCATGGGGATGTCGCTGCCGCTGCTGACGCGCGCGGTCGTGGAGCGCGCGCAGACCGCCGGCGGCACGGTGGCCTTCCTGTACGGCATCAACGTCCTGGGCGCCGCGGCCGGCGCCCTGGCCACTCCCTGGGTCTTTTTCCGCCACTACGGCGTGCGGGCGGCGGTCTGGGCCGCGGTCGCCGCCAACCTCGTCGCCGGGACGAGCGCCCTGGCGCTGGCGCTGCGCCGCAAAGGCCGCGAGCACGCGGACGCGGAGCCGGAGGAGCCAGGACGAGCGGCGGCGCCCGCGCCCGACGGCGCGGGGCGCTTCGGGAGCTGGATCGGCCTCTATGCCCTGAGCGGCTTCTGCGCCCTCGCCCTCGAGATGCTGTGGTTCCGCATCATGGAAGTCTCGATCAAGTCCACGTCCTACACGTTCGGGACGCTGCTGGCGCTGTACCTGTTCGGGTCCGGCGTCGGCGCCATCGTCGGGATCGTCGTGGCCCCGCGGATTGGCGCGCCGCGGCGGGCCTTCCTCGCCTGCCAGTGCCTGCTGATCGTCTACGCGTGCGGCGCGATCGCGCTCCTGGCCTGGATGCCGCCAAGCGCCGTCGGCTACTCGTGGCTCTACGACCTGTGGGGCGGCCGCCGGTCCTTCAACCTGGGCGGCCGCATGTACTGGGGCGCGCTCCTCCGGCTGTACGTGGTCCTGCCCCTGGCGCTGTTCGGGCCTCCGACGCTGCTCATGGGCCTGTCCTACCCGATCCTCCAGCGCGCCGTTCAGGACGACCCCGCCGCGAGCGGCTGGAAGGTCGGGGTGCTCCAGGCCGCCAACATCGCGGGCTGCGTCGCCGGGAGCCTGCTCGTCGGCATCCTGACGTTGACTTGGCTCGGCACGACCGGGACCTTTCGGCTGCTGGCCCTGATCGGCCTCGTCTTCGCCGTCCTCGGGATGCGCGAGCCGGGCGGCCGCCGCCTCTTCCTCGCCCTCGGGGCGATGTTGTCTGTGGCGACCCTGGTCGTTCCGTCGCAGCGCCGCCTCTGGCTCCGGCTGCACGGCACCGAGGTGAGCGGAACCCTGGTCGAAGAGGATGCGACCGGCGTGGTGGCCCTCGTCCCCGACCGCAACGTCTGGCAGGTCTGGGCCGGAGGACGGTGGCACAGCACGCTGCCCTTCACGGGGATCCACACGACGCTGGGCGCCGCGCCCGCCGTGATCCATCCGGCGCCGCACGAGGTGGCCATCATCGGCCTCGGCTCGGGTGACACCGCCTCATCGGCGGGATGCCGGCGGGACGTCGACCAGCGCATCACCGTCTTCGAGCTCTACGCGCCGGAGCACCGGCTGCTGAGTGCCCTGGCCCGCCGGCCCGACCCTCCCGCCAAGCTCGGCCGCTTCCTGGAAGACCCGCGCTTCGCCTTCCGCATCACGGACGGCCGGAACGCCATCGACCGCGGCCGGCATCTCTACGACATGATCGAGGCGGACGCGCTGTGGCCGACGAGCCCCTACGCGGGGAACCTGTACTCGGTCGAGTTCTTCCGAATGTGCGCGGGCCGTCTCCGTCCCGGAGGCTTCGTGACCACCTGGCTTCCCACCCGCCGCGCGCGATCGACGTTCCTCTCGGTGTTCCCGTACGTGGTGGAGCTGTCCGGCGGGGGCATCGCCATCGGCAGCCGCTCGCCCATCCCCATCGACCCCGCCGCCTGGAGCGCGCGCCTGTTCGACCAGGAGAACACCGCCTACCTGGGCCGACAGCGCGCCATGAACGTCTGGGCGGAGCTGCAGCACGCGCAACCCGCCGACCGCGACGCGGAGCGCGATCGGCCCATCAACCACGACCTCTTTCCCCGCGACGAGTTCAACACCCCGAACTAGGGCGCGCCGCCGACCTTCTTCCGCGCCGCGTCCTGGACGTCGCGGGGGGCCTCGGCCGCCCGCGCGACCTGCTCGTATTCCGACCGCGCCTCGGCGCCACGGCCCTGGCGCTCCAGGGCCACCGCCAGGCCGAAGCGCGCTTCGGCGCGCAGGCGGCCATCGTCCGCCGTAACCGCGTCCGGACCCAGGATCGCCCGATACTCGGACTCGGCGTCCTTGGCGTTACCGCCCTCGAGCAGGACTTCCGCCAGGCTCATCCGCAGCGCGGGCTGGTCCGGCGCGGCCGCCACACCGGCGCGCAGCTCCCGGAGGACGTCCGCGCGCCGGCCCTGGCCGGCCAGGATGCCGGCCCGCAGGAGGCGCGCGTCGGTGAGGCGGGGATCCAGCGCGACGGCGGACGCCGCCTCGCGCAGCGCGCGGGCTGAATCCCCGAGCTTCGCATAGGCGACGGCGAGGGATTGATGGCCGTGGGCGCTCGTGGGCACGAGCGCGACGTAGGCCTGGAGCTGCTCGGCGGCGCGCGCGTGCTGGCGCAGCCCGGCATAGGCGCCGCCCAGCACGAGGCGGGCGAACGCGTTCTTCGGCTCCTGGGCCACCAGCGCGCGCAGGACGGGCACAGCCTCGTCGAACCGTCCGTCGCGGACGGCCTGCTCCGCCCGGCGGAGACGGTTGAAGTCCGCGATCAGGTCCTTCGGGTCCTTCTCTTGTCCGCCCGGCGCGGGACCGGCCAGGTCCCCACCTGCTCCGAGGTAGCCGAGGGCCTTGAGCTTTTCTGCGGCCTCGCCGTCCACGGGACCCCCCAGGCTCATGGCCGCATCGCCTCCGGCGGTGAGCCTCTGCAGCTCCGCCCGCAGGCGGCTGGCCGTCTCCGGATCGGCCGCGATCCGGTTGTCCGTCTCGCCGGGATCGCGGGCCAGGTCGTACAGCTCCGGGCGCGGGGCCTCGATGAGCTTGAAGCGCTCCGTGCGCAGCGCCCGCAGCGCCGCGCCGTTCATGTAGAGCTTGGGGACCCAGGTCTCCGCGTATACGGGCGGCGCCGCCTGGTCGCGGCCGTCGATCGTCCCGCGGAGGCTGCGCGCGCGCCGCGCGGCCAGGGGTGGCGCGCCCAGCAGGTCGAGGATGGTCGGCGCGACATCCACCATCCGCACGGGCGAGGCCACGACGCGGCCGCCGGGCAGCAGGCCCGGCCGCCACAGGATCAGCGGGACGCGGATGGCGCTGTCGTAGACGAACATCGAGTGCGTCTCCTCGCCGTGGTCGCCCAGGCTTTCGCCGTGGTCCGCCACGACCACGACCAGCGACGTGTCGAGCAGGCCGAGCTGTCCGAGCCGATCGAGGACGGAGCCCACCACGGTATCCGCGAAAGCGATCTCCCCGTCGTAGGGGCGGCCGGCGAACTCGTCGCGCAACGGCGGCGGCGGACGGTACGGCTCGTGCGGGTCGTAGAGGTGCAGCCACACGAAGAACGGGGCCTTTGCCCCGCCGCCGGCGTAGGCATCGAGCCAGCGGCTGCAGGCCAGAGCCGTCCGGTCGCCGCGGCGTTGCGCCTCGGCGCCTTCCCCATCCGCGCCCGGGTCCGTGCGGTCGTCGTAGGTCTGGAAGCCGCGGGCCAGGCCGTAGCGGCGGTCGAGGACGAAGGCGCTGACGAAGGCCGCCGTCCGGTATCCGCGGCGGCCCAGGACGGTGGCCAGGGTCTCGAACCGGTCGGGAAGGTGGAAGTTGCCGTTGTTGCGGACGCCGTGCTCGAACGGATGGAGCCCCGTCAGCAGCGAGGCGTGGGAGGGCAGCGTGATCGGGGCGTCGGCGAACGCGTTCGCGAAGCGTACGCCCTCCGCCGCGAGGCGGTCGAGGCGGCTGGTCCGCGCGGCGGCGTAGCCGTAGCAGCCCAGGCGGTCCGCCCGGGTCGTATCGAGCGTGACCAGCAGGACGCTAAGCGGGGCTTTCCCCGGCTCTCCCGCAGCGGCGGGCGGCCGGCGGGACACGCGCAGCCCGACGGCAACGGCCAGCGCCAGGACGACCAGACCAATCACCGCCGGCCATGCGCCGGAGCGGGCGTTGGGCGGCGGTCCGGAAGAGTGCGTCCCGTCGCGCTTCGCCCGGCCGCGGCCCATCGGCGCATGTTAGCAGCGCGTCGCAACGGATCGCTTATGATCGGGAGCGGGATGGGGAGACCGGCCACGGCGAGCGCGACGTCCCGGCTCGCCGCAGCATCCGTTGCCGCCCTGCTCGTTCTCGCCGCGCTGCGCGCCGGCGGACCCGCCGCCGCCGCGGGGCCCGAAGCGGCGGCCATCCAGCTCGAGGACGCCACGGCGCAGGCGGGCCTGGACTACAGGAACCTCTTCGGCGGCCCCGGCAAGCCCTACATCATCGAGTCCACCGGCAACGGCGCGGCCTGGCTCGACTATGACGGGGACGGCGACCTGGACCTGTTCATCGCCAACGGGTCCACGCTCGAGCGCCAGGCCAAGGGCGAGAGCGGCCCCGGCAACCGGCTCTACCGCAACGAGGGCGCGGGCCGCTTCAAGGACGCGACCGCCGGCTCCGGGCTGGAGGGCGGCTACTGGGGCAGCGGCGTAGCCGCCGGCGACTACGACAACGACGCTTTCGTCGACCTGTACGTGACCACCATCCTCGAGGGCAACCGGCTCTACCGGAACAACGGCAACGGGACGTTCAGCGACGTCACGGCGCGGGCGGGGGTGGGCGGCGGAAAGCGTGTCTCGGTCTCGGCCGCCTTCCTCGACTACGACCGCGATGGGCGGCTGGACCTCTTCGCCGCCAACTACGTGAAGTTCGACCGGCCCTATCTGGACCGGGTGTCGCCGTTCTGCTTCTGGAAGGGGCTGCGCGTCTTCTGCGGTCCGACCGGCGTGGCCGGCGACCAGAACATCCTCTACCACAACAACGGCGACGGCACCTTCAGCGACGTCACCCGCGCCGCCGGCCTGGTGAGCGACGAGCTGAAGAGCCTGGGCGTGGTGGCGGCCGACTTGGATGCGGACGGGTGGACCGACCTCTACGTCGCCAGCGACTCGACCATCCAGGCCCTGTACCGCAACCGCGGGGACGGGACGTTCGAGGACGTCTCGCTGCAGTCCGGGGCCGGCTACAGCCAGCAGGGCCGGGCGCAAGCGGGGATGGGTGTCGACGCCGGCGACTACGACGGCGACGGCCGTCTGGACCTGTTCGTCACCACCTTCCAGGACGACTACAACACGCTGTACCACAACGACGGCAAGCTCCGCTTCTCGGACGTGACGTACGCGGCGAAGATCGGCCAGGTCAGCTTCACGCGCCTGAGCTGGGGCACGGGCTTCCAGGACCTCGACAACGACGGCTGGCTCGACGTCTTCGTGGCCAGCGGCCACGTCTACCCGCAGGTCGACGCGGCCCGCCTGCAGCAGGAGACCTACGCGCAGCAAAACCAGGTGCTGCGCAACCTCGGCGACGGCACCTTCGCGGACGTGACGGTGGGAGCCGGCTCCGGCATGCAAGTCGTCAAATCCAGCCGCGGCGTCGCCTTCGGCGACTACGACGACGACGGGAGGACCGACGCGGTGGTCGTGAACATGGACGACGGCGTGACGCTGCTCCACAACGCGACGCGCAACGGCCACCACTGGCTGACCGTGCGCACCGTCGGGACGCGCGCGAACCGCGACGGCATCGGCGCGACCGTCCGGCTGCGCGCGGGCGGCCGGGAGCAGGTGCGCGAGGTCCGCACCAGCGGGTCGTTCGCCTCCGCCAACGATCCGCGGGCCCGCTTCGGCCTGGGGACGGCCGCCAGCATCGAGCGGCTGGAGGTGAAGTGGTTGGGTGGTGCGACGCAGACCTTCACCGACGTCCCCATCGACCGAGTGGTCGTGGTGTCGGAAGGGGAAGGGCTGAAGGCGGCGCCGTGAGGCGCGCGGCCCTCCTCGCGGCGGCCGTGCTGTCCACGGCGGCGATCGCGGGGGCCGGCCCGCAGACCGCGGAGTCGCATCACGCCGCGGGGGCGGAGCTGCTGAAGGCCGGCCAGGAGCAGCAGGCCCTGGCCGAATTCCGCGCCGCGCTGCGCATCGACCGCAACCACCTGCCTTCGCTGCTGGGCATGGGGGACATCTTGAGCGCGGGCGGCCGGGTCTTCGAGGCCTATCCCGTCCTCCAGTACGCAGTCTCCGTCGCCCCGGGCTCGGCGCAGGCGCACGCGCTGCTGGGCCGGTCCCTGGCCGCGCTGGGACGCCTGAAGGACGCGCGGGGGGAGCTGCTGCGCGCGGTCCAGCTCGACGCGGCGCCTGCCGAGCCGTACCTCGGCCTGGCCACGGTGGAGGCGCGCCTGGGACGACTCGCGGACGGGCGCCGGCACGTGGACGCGTTCCTGGAGCGCTCGCCGGACGACGCGGCCGGTCGGGATCTGCGCGCCAGGCTCGCCTTCGAGGCGAAGGACTACGAGGCCGCCCTCGCCGCCTACCGCGACTTGCAGAAGGCCCGGCCGGACGACCGCGAGGTCGCGCGGCAGATCGGCCGCACGCTGATGGCGGCCGGCCGCTACGACGAGGCCGAGCAGGCGTTCCGGGCGGTGCTCGAGCACGACCCGTCGGACCGCGAGGCCCTGCGGGCGTCGTACGAGAGCAGCACGAAGCGTGGAGCCTACGCGGAGGCCGCGGAGGCCCTGGAGCGGATGGCTGCCCTGGATCCGAAGAGCTGCGAGCCGCTGCTCCTGCTCGCCCGCACGTACCACCACGTGTCCCGGTTCGCGGACGCGCGGCAGCGGGCGGCCGCCTGCCTGCGCCTCGAGCCCGGCCATTCCGGCGCGCACTTCCTGGTCGGCTGGACCTGGCTCGGCGAGGGCGACCTCGAGAAGGCGCGGGCGGAGTTCGAGCAGGCGCTACAAGGCGATCCGAACTCCGTGGAGGCCTTGTACTGGCTGGGGACCGTGGAGCTCCGGCGCGGTAGTCAACCCGCGGCCCTTCGCCTGCTCGAGAAGGCGGTCTCGATGGACCCTGACTACGCCGCGGCGCGCTACGAGCTGGGACGCGTGTACTCGGCGCTCGGCCGCGACGCCGACGCCACGAAGCAGCTCGCGGAGTTCCGCCGCCTCAAGGCGCGCGAGGCTTGGCGGTCCGCGCCCCCGGGCGGCAATCCGGGCCTGCACGTGGAAGACTCGATCGCCTTCGCCAACTACCTCATCGGGGAGAAGAAGCCCCGCGAGGCGCTGGTCATGCTGGAGTCCGCGCGCCAGGCGGCGCCGGAGAACGCGGAGCTCATGCTGCTGACGGCGGCCGCGCGGACCGAGACCGGAGAGGTGGATGAGGCGCTCCGGGCCTACGCTGAAGCGGAGAAGCGCCAGCCCACGGGGCCACTGTACTGGGGACGCGGGCTGCTCTACGTCAAGCTCGGCGAGGACGCCCTGGCCCTGGCGGACCTGCGCCGCGCGCTGGGGATGGAGCTGTCGCCCACGCAGGCGGCCTCGGCGCGGCGCGCGACCGGCGCCATCCTCGCGCGGCAGCGGCGGTGGCCCGAGGCGGAGACGGAGCTGCGCCGCGCCGTCGAGCTCGAGCCCGCGAACGGGGCCGCGCGCTCCCTGCTGGCCGAGGTGCTCCTCGAGTCAGGCAAGCCAAAGGAGGCGGAGCGGGAGGCGGCCCAGGCGCTGGAGCGTGAGCCGGACGACGCCGCGGCCCGGCTGGCGCGGGCCTGGGCCTGGGCGGAGCAGAAGCGGTACGAGGACGCCGCGGCGGAGATCGCGCGCGTCGTGCGGAGCGAGGGCGAGAGCGCCCGGGTCTGGCGGGCGCGGGGACGGCTGTCGGCGGCCCAGGGCAACGCCGGGTTGGCCGCCGACCACTTCGCCCGCGCGGCGCAGGCGGACCCCACGAATGCCGACGTGTTCTTCCTCATGGGGATGGAGTACCTGGAGGCCGGCCGCGTGTCGGATGCGGCGCTGAGCCTGGAGAAAGCCACCATCGTCGATCCGGCGCACGCGCCGAGCTTGACGGGCCTGGGCCGCATCTACCTGGCCGCCAACCGCGTGCCCCCCGCCGTCGCCTACCTGGAGAAGGCCGTGGCGGCGGCGCCGGAGGACGCGGAGGCCCGCTACCAGCTGGCGGTGGGCCTGGCCCAGGCGGGCCGAAAGGCCGAGGCCGAGGAGGCGGCGCGCAAGGCCAAGGCCCTCGGGCATCCCGGGGCCGACGCCCTGCTGCAGTCCCTCAGCCGACCGTGAAGCGCAGGCTCCGCGTCGCGGTCGCGCCGGCCGCGCGGTCGCTGATCACCAGGCGCAGCTCGTAATCGCCGGCGGCCAGCGGGTCCAGGCGCAACCGGCCGCTGACCATGGGCAGGCCGCCGGGGCCGTCCGCCTGCACGGGCGCCGGCGCGGACCGGACCAGGACGGTGCTCCCCGACACGAGCTCGCTCTCGACCACGACGTCCGCGGGGACCGCCGCCTTCGGCGCGCCGGAGCCGTACACGACCAGCACGTAATCCAGGTGGCCATCGCGGGAGAAGCGCCGCGAGACCTCGGGCCCTTCCGGCCGGTCGAAGGCGACCATTCCCCGGCCGCCCGGCGGGGCCGCCGCCGGGACCGCTCCTTCTCCGAGGAGCAGGATGCTGCTCAGCGCCAGTCCGTTCCGCGACCGGTCCGGCACCTCCACCCACTGCGAGGCGTTCCCGACCAGGTCGCTGTGGTCCGCGCGCACCGCGATCCGCGCCTGGAGGAGACCCGCCGGGACCGCCATCGTCTTGCGATAGGTGAGGCCGTTGCGGATGGCCCGCTCCTTGGATTCGGGCGTCAAGCTCAGCTCCACGCGATCGCTGAACTGGTCCACCGGCTTGCCCTTCTCGTCCACCACCACCCCGACGATGTCGAACGCGGCGGCCTCGCGCCCCGGGGTCTCGGCGGCGGTGAAGGGCAGGCGCGACGCGTCCACCCAGACCGTGGCCACCACCACGTCGCCCACTTCGGTGCGCATGAAGTCCGCCGTGACGTCCACGGGCAGGTCACGGAGCGGAACCGGCGAGTCGAGCGCGTTCCGCAGGAGCCGGTTCGCCTCGTCGGTGCCTTCGGTGGGCGCGGCCTGCGCGGCGGCCGGCTCGCTGCCGCGCGCGAAGTAGCCGCTGGCCGCGCGCACGTGCAGGCCGGAGCGGGCGGGGACGCGAACCTCGACCTTGTGGAACTTGCCGTCCCGCGCCGATTCCCGCGGCTCGAAGCCGAGGCGGTAGTACACGGTGCTGTCGTCGAGGACGCGCTGCAGCGGCGCCTCGAGCTTGTTGCGGTCGAAGAAGGCCAGGCCCCCGGTGTCCAGGGCGAGGGCGTTCAACCCGTCGCGTGCGGCGTCCACGCCGCGCAGCTCGATGCGGGACCGCGTGCCCGGCGTGACCTCGGATGTGGCCGACCGCGCCCCCCGGATGTTGGCGCCGCCGCTCAGGGCGGCGTTCGCGATGGGCGCGGTGGAGGTCAGCCCGCGGGAATCGATGGTGTAGAAGACGACGCCGGAGCGCGCCGCGGCGTCCGCGACCTTCTGCATCTCGTGCCGGCCCGTCTCCCGGGCGGACCCCAGGAAGAAGCCGCCGGAGAAGAAGGCCACCACCTTGCGGCCGCGGATCGGACGGAGCCCCTGGACAAGGCCGTCGAGGGCCGACAGGGTGAGCGACGTCACGTGGGCCGTCGAAGCGACGATCTGGCGCGCCATCAAGCGCACCCGCTGCTCGTATCGCTCCTGCCAGCTGGCGCTCTGCTGGGTGCCGGGCGCGCTGGCCATGATCTCCTCCACGGCCATGCTCAGCGCCTCGCGGTCGCCCGCCTCGATCAGCTCCGCCTGGTATTCCGTGATGCGCGGGATGTCGAGGGGGCTCGGACGGTACGAGCGGCTCTGCGGGCGGATGCGGTCCACCGCATGGCGCAGGACCTCGCGGTCGGCCGTGAACTGCTGGAGCGCGCCCAGGCTGCCGCTGGCCGCCACCACCATCGCCTGGTCGCCCGCGCCGAGCTGCTCATCGATGAAGCGCCGCAGCGCCTGCGTCACGAAGGGCAGGTCCGCGGGCTCCAGGTGGTAGTCGTCGACGGCCATCACGATGTGCCGCGCCAGCGGCACCGCGGCCTCCGCGGGGGCCGTCGGCGGAGCCGTCCCCGGCGTGGCGACGGACGGGGCGGACGTCGGCGCGCGCGGGACCAGCGTGAAGCCGGGCACGAAGTGCGAGATGGGCCGCGGCTGGCCGTCCTCGAGCAGCTCGAAGCTCTCCGGCCCGAGGTCGGTGACGGCGCGGCCATCGCGGTCCGTCACCACCACGTCCAGCTCGACCAGCTCCGTCTCCGCGGCGATCCGCGGGAGGGGCTTGGACTGGTCCGCAGCGGGGGAAGGGCTGGGCGCCTGCGCGGCGGCGACGAGGAAGACCGGAAGGAAAAGGAGAGTGGGCGTCACGGGGTCATAGTGGCGGCGGTGTGGAGCCCACGGCCCCGGGCCGCTACTTCACCGAGCTCGACTTGCGGGCCGTCTTGATGTCGTCCTTCAGGCGCGGGTTCACGTGGAAACCGGCCTTCTCGGCCAGGTCGACTTCCTTCTCCGCTTCGTCCAGCTTCTGCGTGATCAGGTATAGGGCGGCCAGGTTGTTGTGGGCCTCGCCCAGCTTGGGGTTGGTGCCGGCGGCCGTCCGCCACTCCTTCTCCGCGAGGTCCATCTTGCCCTGGCGGAAATAGGCGGACCCCAGGGAGACGTTCAGCTCGGCGGGGATGGCGGCGGCCTCGTTTCCGCCCTTGCGGCGGTTGCGCCGCAGCTCCGAGACGCGCTGCTGGAGCTGCTGGCTGAGGTTCGCGGAGGCGCTGGTCTTGGCTTGTCCGGACGCTATCTGCTGGATCTCGTTCTCGAGCTCCTGGATCTCCTCGTCGCGCCGGCGCTCGGCCTCCTCGGTGTTGGTGAGCTGGAGGCCGGCCAGGTTCTCGTAGGACTGGCGGCATGCGACGAACGCCTGCTCGGCCTGCGCGTATTCCTTCAGGGCCATGTGCGCCTGGCCCTCCCGGAAATACGCGAGGCTGAAGAGCGGATCGATGCTGGTGGCGGCTTTGAACTCGGCCACGGCATCCTCGAGCCGCTCGCCGGCCATGGCGTCCCGGCCCTTCTGGTAGTGGTCCAGGGCCACCTGGCGGTCCTTGTCCCTCTGGGCATCGCCTTTCTGCATGGCGAAGCCGGGGGCGGCGGCCAGCATCACGAGCACGGCGGCGGCGGGAATGCGCATTTCCAAACCCACAAGGAAAAACGGCAGGGGGGGTTGCCCCCCCCTGCCTACGATTTTGCCCGACGTCCGACTAGAAGTCGAGCTTGACGCCGAACCGGATGCTGCGCGGCGGGTAGTACGCCTGGAGTCCCGTGACCGCTCCGCCGGCCGGGCCGAAGCCGGGGTCGAACCCAGGCTGCGTGAAGTCCGGATTCAGCTGACCGAACGTGCTCTCCACGAACTGGTCGGTGATGCGCACCTTCTGCTGGTCGAACAGGTTGAAGACGTCCGCGCTCACCGTCAGCTTGCGCTTGTCCGAGAACTTGATCGGGTAGTCCATGTGCAGATCGAACCGGGTGGCCGTATCGCTGCGACCCAGAGCTCCGCGACCGCCGACCGGGACCTCGCCTGCGTTGAGGTAGGCCGGATGCGCGTAGAACTGGCTGATGGGCACGCCCGTCTCCATGTGGACGCCGCCGCCGATGTTCAGGCCGGTGCCCCCGGAGAACGCGTAGCTACCGTACAGGTTCACGATGTGGTGACGATCGGTGTTCAGCGGGCCGGTGGCGAACTGGTCGCCAAGGAGCCCGAGCTCACCCTCGGTGAAGTCGAACAGCGAGCTGATCGCGGGGTCGGTCTGGCCGTTGTCGTTCCGGAAGTGACCCTCGAAGTTGCCCTCGAGCTTCGCGATCCGCCAGTTGGCCAGCAGCTGCCAGCCGTGCGAGAAGCGCTTGTTCATCTCGATCTCGACCGCCTGGTACTTGTGCGACACGTCGGGGAACCCGTCCGGAATGCCGTCCGCGCCGGAGCTGCCCGAAGGCTGGCCGTTGGCGCCGAGAGCCGCGAAGCACGCGCCCCGCTCCGGACCGCCGCCCGGCGGCACGAAGGTGCCGGCGTCCAGCGAGGGGTCGCATTCGGCCGGAAGCGGATCACCGGGGTTGTACACGAACTCGGGCGGGTTGACGCCCGCATCGACCGACGAGCCGATGTTGCCGATGAAGTACGTGGTGCCGAAGAACGACGCGCCTTCCGGCGGAACCACGGCGGCGTCCTCGACGATCCGCTTCATCTGGCGGTTCAGGTAACGGATGGAGAACACGACGTTGCCCGGCAGCTGCTGCTCGAACCCGACCAGGTGCTCATCCGAGTAGCCCAGCTTGGTGCCTTCCAGGATCGGGCTCGACGGGTCCTGCAGCGAGATGTTGACGCCGGCCCCGGCTCCGCCCACCGCGCCGTTGTTGATCCAGTGCTCGGCGTCGATGATCGGGGTGACGGTGCCGAACTCGTTGATGGTGGCGATGCGACGGCCCTGGGCATCGACGGTGAACTCAGGCGCGTAACGCGCGTTGATGAACCCCTGCTCGACCGAGAGCGAACGCTCGGCCATGTCGAGGGGGATGTACTCGTGGAAGCGCCCGAAGTTGTAGTAGATCTTCGTCTTGCCCTCGCCCTTGGGGTCGAACGTGAAGCCGACGCGGGGCGACCACTGGTTCTTGAAGCTGCCCTCGGAGTTGACGCGCTCGCCGCTGGGCCCGGGGTTGCCGGTCAGGGCCTCGCCCTCCTCACGGACGCCGAGGAGCAGGGTGAGCTTCTTCCCGACGCGCCAGGTGTCCTGGGCGTAGAACGCGGTGTAGGTGGAGAACGTGTCGAACGCGGCACGGCCGAACTCGCCGCGGTCCTGCCGCAGGTAGACGGGGACGAGGTTGCCACCCCGCTCCACCAGCGGGCACAGCACGCACGAGGCCGGAGCCAGGCGCAGCGAGAAGTCCGCGTTCAGCGGCTCACCCGCCGCGAAGTCCGGGGTGATGAACGTTCCGTCCGTGTTGGTGGCGGGAACCGTGAACCGCGGTCCGCTGCGGTCGCGGATGCCGCTGTACTCGCCGCGCTGGTACTGGAAGCCGACGCTGAAGCTGTGGTCGCCACCCGCGGTGAACTGCTTCGTGGTGTCGATGGTGCCGCGCCAGGTGGTGCCGTCCGTCGGCTCGAAGAAGCCCAGGCCCACGGCGGTGAAGTTGCCGCGCGTCGGCTGGGTGCGGTCGAGGATGTGGTGCAACGGGTCGAAGTCCGTCTCGTCGAAGTGGTTCTTGCCCTGGCTGCCCGACATGTTCACCGACCAGGTGTTGCTCAGGATGCCGTTGTACCGCACCGC
>Ga0068859_100002694_pt1 | contig 18037 bp, 16 predicted proteins | sample KBSSwiS22_FD_66585 | JGI IMG/M metagenome (GOLD analysis project Ga0068859, IMG submission 66585) | Switchgrass rhizosphere microbial communities from Kellogg Biological Station, Michigan, USA - KBS Switchgrass S2-2 | ecosystem: Host-associated > Plants > Roots > Rhizosphere > Soil ...
CAGCTGGGGCGGTTTTCCGCAAATGCCGCAGTAGTGGGCGGGGGCCCCGGGCAAGAATATTATGGCGGCGAGCTCCATAAACGTGTGGCGCTGGTGGCGGGCGTGCGTTTCGCATTCTAGTTTCGCTCGGGCACACTCGCTCGAGCCTTGGCCGGGAGGACGCATGAGAAAAGCGATTGGCCTGATGCTCGGTCTCCTGTTTTGGTCCCCGGCGATCGCCGATCCCACCGATCGCCTCGGCGCGGACTGGCCCGCCTATGGCCGTAGCGCCGGCGGCGACCGCCGCAGTCCGCTGGTCGATATCGATCGGCAAAACGTGACGCGGCTTCAGGTCGCCTGGCGCTACCGGACAGGCGAAGGCGATCGCGACCACCCCGGACGCCGGCCCGCGCGCTTCTCGGCGACTCCGCTGGCGATCGCGGGCCGGCTGTATTTCGCGACTCCCTATGGCAAGGTCATCGCGCTCGACGGCGCAACCGGCCGGGAGCTCTGGAGCCGCGATTTCAAGGTCGATCAGGATATCGGCTTCGGTGACTTCCTGAGCCGCGGCGTCGCGTGGTGGACCGACCGCCGCGCTGCTCCGGGCGCAACCTGCGCGTCGCGGATCTTCGCTGGCGTGATCGACGGTCGGCTGGTCGCGCTCGACGCGCGAAGCGGCGCGCCGTGCGGCGATTTCGGCGTGAACGGCGTGGTCAATTTGCGCGAAGGATTGCGCAATCCGCCGCACGAAGATTCCGAATATGAGTTGACCTCGCCCCCCGCGGTGATCGGGGACATCCTCGTCGTCGGTTCCGCCGTCGCCGACAACAATCGCCTCGATGCAGCCAGCGGCGAAGTGCGTGCCTATGACGCACGCTCGGGGCGCAGGCTGTGGACCTGGGACCCCGTTCCGCAGGACCCGGCGGATCCGGGCTATGCCAACTGGCGTGGAAGCGAGGCGCATCGAACCGGGGCAGCGAACACATGGTCGGTGATCGCAGCAGATCCCGCGCGCGACCTGGTGTTCCTGCCGACGTCCTCGCCTAGCCCCGACTATTGGGGCGGCGCGCGGCTCGGCGACAATCGCTACGCCAACTCGGTGGTCGCGTTGCGCGCGTCGACGGGCAAACGCGTCTGGAGCTTCCAGACGGTCCACCACGATCTATGGGACTATGACAACGCGCCACCACCGTTGCTGGTGGACCTGCCCGTCAAGGGCCGTACGGTCCCCGCGCTGCTGCAGGCGACCAAGACCAGCCAGCTGTTCGTGCTCGACCGGCGCAACGGACGCCCGATCTTCCCGGTCGAAGAGCGCGCGGTGCCGAAGAGCGACGCCAAGGGCGAAGTCGCCTCCCCCACCCAGCCGTTCAGCGCCGTCGCGCCGCTCAGTCCGGCAACGATCACCGAAGCCGATGTCCGGCGGGCATCGAATGACCCCGCAGTAGTCACAGCCTGTCTCGATGTCTTCCGTCGGTTGCGCCACGAGGGCCCGTTCACGCCGCCGAGCGAGCGGGGCACCCTGGCCTTGCCGTCGAATATCGGCGGCGCGCATTGGGGCGGACTGGTCTATGATCCGCAGACTCGGTCCGCGATCGTGCCGGTTAATCGGATCGCGTCGGTGATCACGCTCGTACCGCGCGAAGCCGCCGAGGCGGCCCGCGCGGCGGACACGGTCGCGGGTGAGCGCCTTGGCCTCGAATATGGCCGCATGTCGGGCAGCCCCTATGTGCTCAAGCGCGAATTCTTCGCCGCACACGGGCGCCTGTGCACTCCCACTCCGATCGGCGCGCTGCATGCCGTCAGTTTGCGCACGGGCAAGACGCTGTGGGACGTGCCGCTCGGTTCGACCGACAATGTTCGCGGCTTTTCGGCGGAGCCCGGCAGCGGTTTCGTCAATCTCGGCGGCCCGATCCTCACGGCATCCGGGCTGGTGTTCATCGGGGCCACGCCCGACCGCCAGCTCCGCGCGTTCGACGTGCGCAACGGACATGAGCTGTGGAGCGCACAGCTTCCGGCGGGCGCGCGATCGACGCCGATGACCTATCGCGCCGGCGGGAAACAATTTGTGGTGATCGCCGCGGGCGGCGATGGCGAGGTGTTCGGCAGGAGCGACGAGCTGGTGGCGTTCGCACGCCCTTGAATCTGCCGAGACCGGCGGCCATCTGCTGCCCCAAGCCAATCTGGGAGAGCAACCGCACGCCATGACGACCACCGAAGCCGCGCCCGAAATCCGTTCGTTCGAAGCCGATGTCGCCAAGCTGCTGCACCTGATGGTGCATTCGGTCTATTCGGATAAGGACATCTTCCTTCGCGAGCTGATTTCGAACGCGGCCGATGCCTGCGAGAAGCTGCGCTACGAAGGGCTGAGCGACCCCGCGCTGCTCGGCGAGGACGGCCAACCGCGCATCACCGTGACGCTCGATGCCGATGCGCGCCAGCTGACGATCGAGGACAATGGCATCGGCATGAGCGAGGCCGAGATGGGCGAAGCGCTCGGCACGATCGCGCGCTCGGGCACCAAGGCGTTCATGGACAGGATCGCAGGCGCCAAGGACGCCGAGGGCAGCCAGCTGATCGGCCAGTTCGGCGTGGGCTTCTATTCGGCGTTCATGGTCGCGGACAAGGTCGACGTGACCTCGCGTCGCGCGGGCAGCGACGCCGCCGCGCTCTGGTCGTCGGACGGGCTCGGCACCTATTCGATCGCGCCGGCCGACTCCGCCGATGCGCCGGCACGCGGCACGCGCGTGGTGCTGCATCTCAAGGAAGATGCGGCAAACTATACCGACAGCTTCTTCGTCGAGCGCACGATCAAGTCGCGTTCGGGCCATGTTCCGGTACCGATCTTCCTCAAGGACAAGCCGGACGCCGAACCCAAGCAGGTCGCCGATGGCGCGGCGCTGTGGACCAAGCCCAAGGCCGAGATCAGCGCCGACGATTACAAGGATTTCTATCGCACCAATGCCGGTCAGTTCGATGATCCGGCGCTGACGCTGCACTATCGCGCGGAAGGCCTGCACGAATATACCGTGCTCGCCTTCGTGCCCGAGACGCGCCCCTTCGACCTGTTCGATCCCGATCGCGCGGGCCGCGTAAAGCTCTATGTGCGCCGCGTGTTCATCACCGACGAGGCGCAGATCCTGCCGCGCTATCTGCGGTTCGTCCGCGGGCTGGTCGATTCGAACGACCTGCCGCTCAACGTGTCGCGCGAGATGATCCAGGAAAGCCCGGTGCTCGCCGCGATCCAGAAGGGCGTGACCAACCGAGTGCTTGGCGAACTCGACAAGCTCGCGACCAACGACGCCGAGGCCTATGCCAAGCTGTGGGAAACCTTCGGCCCGGTGCTCAAGGAAGGGCTGTACGAAGACTATGCGCGCCGCGAGACGCTGCTCGGGCTCGCGCGCTTCAAGACGACGGCGTCGAACGGCGAATGGCGTTCGCTGAAAGAGTATGTCGCGGGTCTCAAGGAGAACCAGACGGCGATCTATTATGCCGCCGGCCAGGATCTCGAGCGGCTCGCCGCGTCGCCGCAGCTCGAAGGCTATCGCGCGCGCGGAATCGAAGTGCTGCTGCTGCCCGATCCGGTCGACAGCTTCTGGGCGAGCTCGGGCGTCGATTATGAGGGCAAGCCGTTCAAGTCGGTGACGCAAGGTCTCGCCGACCTCAGCCTAGTCCCGCCGGTCGAAGGCGAGGCTTCCGCACCGGAGTCCTCGGAAGCGGTCGACGGGTTCATCGCGTTCGTCAAGTCGACGCTCGGCGACGCCGTATCCGACGTCCGCGCCTCCGACCGGCTGACCGAAAGCGCGGTCTGCCTGGTTGCGCCGGAGCATGGCATGGACCGCCAGCTCGAGAAGCTGCTTGCCGGCGCCGGGCGGCTCGATACGACCGCAAAGCCGGTGCTCGAGATCAATCCCCGGCATGCGCTTATCGCGAAGCTCGGCGCGCTCGACGACAGCGACCAGGCGCTGCGCGAGGATGCCGCGCATTTGCTGTTCGACGAGGCGCGCATCGCCGATGGCGAGCTTCCGGTCGACCCACGCGCCTTTTCGGCGCGGCTGACGCGCGTGCTGGGGCGCGGGCTGGCCTGACCGACACGGCGGTGCCGCGGGTTTGAACCCGCGCGCGCTTCGAAGCCACTTACGACGGTTCCACCAGGAAAGTGGCGCCGTATGTTATCGTCCGACCTGCCGCTCGACGCGTTCGATCTTTCGGTCGAAACCGTGCGCGGCCGGTTCGCCTGGGCGGAACGACGCGGCGAGCCGCGCTGGCTATGGCCAGGCGTTGCGGTCCAGGCGTGGTCGGAGGCGCTTGCCGCAATCGAAGGTGTCATCCGCGGCGTGATGACGGAAGCGCCCGCACCAGGGCTCGATTGCGATCCCGCCGCGCTCGGAGTCGCGGCCTATACGTCGGGTACCGGCCCATTGCTCGGGCACTGGCTCGAGCAAGGACGGTTCGCCGGGCCAGCCGAAGTCACCGGCGTGCTTGCCTATCAGCTGCGCCACAACCGCCTGCGCATGGAGCGCCTCACACAGCACGCGGTCGCACTGGTCGAGCGTTTCGCGCGACGCGGCGTACCCGTGACGGTGATAAAGGGTCTGCACAGCGCGCACCGCTATTTCCCCGAACCCGGCGCGCGCCCGGTGTCCGACATCGACCTGGTGATCGCCCCACGCGATCTCGCGGTTGCTCGGCTGCTGCTCATCCAAGCAGGCTATGCGCGCGGCCGCGCGCTCGCGGGGCCGCCGGCGCAGGAGGAATGGCGCCCGGTGGGCCAGCGCGAGGTCCCGCGGACGCTGGCGTTCGTCCATTTCGACGATCCGTGGACGATCGACCTGCAGGTTTCGCACGATCGCCGTTTCGGCTCGGGCGGCCGCATCGCGCGCGTCGATCGAGCGATGCCAGCGCCGCCCTGGCCGAGCTGGGGTCCCGCGCCCGTCGCGTCAGTGTTGCCGCAGCCGTGGCTGATGCTCAACCTCGCGTTGCACGCCAGCGCCCATTGGGAGAATCTCAGCCTGCTCCGGCTCGCCGAACTCGCGTTCGTCGCGCGCCGCGATGCGATCGACTGGGATGCGTTCCTGCACGCGGCCGAGCGCGTCGGGTCGCCCGGCCTCGCCTATCCGGCGCTTTGCCAAAGCGAGCGGCTGGCACCGGGCAGCATTCCCGCGACGATGCTCGAACACTGCCGCGCCGCAACGCCACGCGCCGCGCGCACCGTGATCGAGAGCCTCCGCCCGGCCACGGTGCAGCGGCTGGTGGCGCTGCGGCGGCGCGAAAAATTCCTATGGGCGCCGACGCTGCTCGCGCAGGCCAGCCAGCTGCTCGCCGAAATCGTCCCGCGCGAGAGCGCATCGGTCGGCGATTTCGCCCGCATCTACCGCCGCCGCGCCTGGAAGTTCGCGCGACGCACTGTGCTCCGTTGAGACCCTTTCAGCCGAAGGAGAAGCCTATGTCCCCTCGCCGCCTTGCCCAACCGATGATCGCCGCGCTCGCCTTGCTCGCCGTGAGCCCCGCTTGCGCCGACCCGAAGGAAGTCACGATCGTGATGGGCAACATGACCTATGGAAAGATCGCGGGCGACATCAAGGTCGGCGACACCATCGTCTGGGTCAACCGCGACACGGTGATCCACAGCGCCACCGCGCGCGACCACAGCTTCGACATTCGCGCCAATCCCAACCAGACCGTCAAGATGACCGTGAGCAAGGCGGGGACCTTCCCGTTCACCTGCATCTATCATTCGATGATGCGGGGGACGCTGACGGTGGGGGCGGCGCAATAGCTCCTCACAAGATAGCGTCACCTCCGGGAAAGCGGGGGCCCAGGGCCACAGGCGGCGGCGTACGTTGCCCTGGGTCCCCGCTTACGCGGGGATGACGGCAATTGGGTTTACATCGCCCCTACAGCCGCAACCGCAGCGCCGCCTGCAGCACCGTCTGCGCTTCGCGCTCGGGGATTCCCAAATTCACTGAACGCACCCCGCGCGCGCTGTCGACGTGCAGCACTTCGACGAAGCCGGTCAGGCGGTTGGTGATCGCCATCCGCCCCGCCGCCGTGATCGCCCAGCCGTCTTCGCTTTCGAGGTGCGACATCTCGCTGCCGTGCTCGCGCGTACCGAATGCCTCGATGCGGCCGCTCAGCGTCACCTTGCCGACGGTCTGGCTGATGAGAACATAGGCCGAGCGGAACTTGGTGTGCACCCAGACGACGCCGTTGGTCTTGAACCCCATCTGCGTCGCTCCGCTCATCCCCTGCATCAAGAGCCGCGTGTTCGGCCCGATGTCAGCGCTGAGACCCACGTTCACGAACCGCGTGCGCCAGCCCCATTGCAGCGTTTTCGAGAAGGCCTCGGGATCGCCCATATTGTCGTAGTAGAAGACGTTGAGCGCGAGTGGCTGCGGCGGTTTCCACTCGAACCGCAGATAATAGCCGACTTTGTCATCGATCTCGAACAGCGAGCGCGTCCGATGTTCCTGGGCGTGGGTGAGGAAACTGTTGAGCGGCGGAAGCGGGAAATGGCCAAAGGCGGTCGCCTTGGCGTCGTGCAGCGCCCAGCCGCGGAACGAGAGCAACGTGCCCGAGGTATCGTTGAACCCGAACAGCCCGCCGGTCGCCGAGAATTCATGATTGCCGATCGACTGGTAGACCGTCGCTTCGGCACCGATCACCTTCACTTCCTCGCCGACCCAGGCATTAATCGCCGAGGGCGTGATCGTGTAGACGGTACTCCACGCACCGCCGGTGGCGTGCTCGAGCGAGATCTCGGGCCAATAGAGCCCGGCCTTGGCCGAGATGCCGGTCGTGCCCTTGCGCGGAGGCAGCCAAGTGACGAACCCCTCGATGAGGTCGACGTCATTCTCCTGGTCGCGCTGCCACGCGGCCGAGACATCGCCCGTCAGCGTCGACGTGAAGCGCGGCTGCCAGATCAGATCGGCTTCCATCGGCAACGCCTTGACCTTCATGTCGCCGTTCGCGGTGCCCGAGAAGCGCGTCTTGCCCAGCCCGCCCTTCGCCCAGGACAGATGGCCGTCCGCGGCGACCAGCCGCGCGTCGAGCAGGATCGAGAAGGTGTCGAGGCCCAGGATGTCGGTGCCCGATCCGCTGTCTGCCTTGCCCTCGGGCGCCTTGGCCGGCGATTCGGCCGGAGCGTCGGCCGGCTCGGTCGTGGGCGTTGCGGCGGGAGCCGGTGCTGGCGCGTCCTGCGCCCAAGCCGGCGCGCCGAGGCAAAGCGCTGCGAGCGCGGATGCGGCAAAATGGCGTTTCGGTGCTCGCATGAAGACCTCCGGTTCAACTCGTTGGCGAGAGCGTGTGATGATGGTGCCGGGCAGTGGCAGGCGGCGCCGACGGCTGGTGGAAACGCGCCGGGGTCCAGCGCTCGACGGCACCGACGCGGTGCAGCCGGCCTGCGCCGAAATGCGGCTCGAGCGCCGCGGCGAAATCGGGACGCGCGACCCGCGGCTCACCGGCGACGATCGTCAGCACGACGTCCCGCGCGCGCGCATCGCGCAAAGGCACCGCCAGCACGACGAGATCAGCCGGTGCGCCGGGTTCGATCACCGGCTGCGCAAGCCCAAGGCACCGCGCTGCCACTTCCCCGACCGCAGCTTCGAGCCGCGGGTCGGTGATCAGCGCGAGGCCGCGGGCGACGTGGAGCTCGTCGAGCAAGTCGCCCGCGGCGGTCAGCAGCGAGTCGCTACCCAGCAGCACGTCGACACCGGGCGCGAGCAGTTCGGCCGGGGCGGTGCGCCCGAACAGGAACAGGTTGGAGCTGGGGCACCAGACGATCGCCGCGCCCGCCGCGCGCAGGCGTTCGGTCGCCTGGCCCTCAACGCCAACCGCGTGCACCGCGATCAGCCGCTCGTTGAGCAGGCCTCGTTCGGCCAGTTCATCGACTTCGCCTGCCGCCGCGTCGTCCACGCCTTCCGCGACATGCAATGCGAACGGCTCGTTGGCCGGCGCTACGATCTCACGCGACATGCCGAGCGAGTCGGCGTTGGCGACGCGCGCGACGCGGATCGGAAAGTCGCGCGTGAACTCGGCCTCCCATCGATCATGGTGGACGACTGTGGTGACGCCGGCGAACAGGTTCTTCCATGCGCCGCCGAGTAAGGCGGCACGCCGGGGAACGCGCTGGCCGAGCGCGATCCGCGCACGTTCGCGGTGCTGGATGTCGCGCGCCCAGGCGTAGGCGCTGGCATAGGGCGGCTTGCCGACTCGGCCGTAATGATTGCGGTGGAGATGGTCGTGCGCATTGATCAGCCCGGGCCGGATCTCAACATCGCCGAACTCGACCACCAGTTCGAACGGCCCCTCGGGCGCGACGAGCCGGCCGTCCTCGATGCCGACGGCGCGACGGGGCGATTGCAGCAGCCAGCGCATCAATTCGCCTTCTCGAACGCGAGCGCGAGCACGATCGGCAGATCGGCCTCGATATCATAGAGCGCGAGCTTGCCCGCCTGGGCGTAGAAGCGCCGCACTTCGGGCCCGATTCGTCCCTCGCGCACTTCGGCCAACTCGAGCCCGGCGACCGCAGCAGCCGCGCGATGCGCGCCCAGCGGATGCGGGTGGTGCTCGATCGCGTGCACGCCCTCTGCGTCGCGGAAGGTGCGGCGATGGCCCACTTCGACCGCGCGCGGGTGGAAGTCGGTGACGATCAACCGGCCGCCAGGGGCCGTTACGCGCGCGAGTTCGGCATAGGCGCGGCGGAGCTCGGCGACGTGGCCAAGCACCAGACGCGACCAGACGACGTCGAATTCTGCGGCGATCGGCAGAGCACGCACGTCGCCCTGGAGCAGCCGGACATGGCGCGGCCATGCACCGTCCTCGGCGCCTGCTGCGAGCATTTCGGCGCAGGGCTCGATGCCCAGTGCATCCCTGGCATCGATCTGGCGCAGGCGCCGCCCGGTGCCGCACCCGACGTCGAGCAAGGCGCGGCCGGCAAGCGGCGGCGTCAACCGGCCGACGAGCAACTCGTCGAGATGCGTGACCGCCGTCTCGGCACCGTAGCTCGGCGCCCAGCGGCGATAGGCCTCGCGCGGCGACAGCGTCTTCATGCCGCGGGCTCGCGTTCGCCGGCGCCGCGCAAATGGCCATAGGCTTGGCGATCTTCGGGCGCGCGGCTGGCGATCCGCCGCAGATGGCGAAGCAGATGCGGATCGGCATAGTCGCCGCGCCGCCACCGCCCGCGCGCGAGCAGGCGCCCCATCGCCTTGCCCCACGGCCGCAGGCGCTGGTCGTGTACCGAGGGAAAGCGGCTCTTGAGCACCAGTTCGAAATCGTCGACGCGCGCCTTGAGCCCGCGATCGAGCCACGGCACGTCGGGGTCCTCATGTGTCATCCAGCCGAGCCACTCGGGGCTGGTCCAGTCGACGAGCAACTCGGGCGTCCCGGTGAGCGGATCGACATCGCCGTAGGTCGCACCGCGCTGCGGCGTCGGCGTGTAGAAATAGCGGATCAGCTCCATCGCCGGATTGATTGCCTTGAGCCGGCGAATGAACGCGAGCGTCGCTTCGATCTCGTTCGCCGGATCCTCGGGATCGCCGAACACGAACGAGAATTCGGGGATGATGCCGTATTGCCGCGTCCTGGCGGCGACCGTCGCGATCTGCGCGGTGGTCGTGCCCTTGTTCATCTTCGCGAGTACGGCGTCGGAGCCGGATTCGGCGCCGCAGAAGACCATGGTCAGCCCAGCCGTCCTGAGCGCGCGCCAGCACTCGTCCGAGAAGCGGCTAAGCGTATCGACGCGCGCCTCGCACCACCAGGTGAGACCGATCGGCGCGAGCGCATCGGCGATCGCCATCGCGTGGCGCTCATTGAGGAAGAAATTATTGTCGTAGAAATGGAGCGAATCCATTCCGTGCTCGCGCTTGAGGAACGCAAGGTGCTCGGCGGTGCGCGCCACCGACTGGACCTTCTCGCGCCGCCCGAACACCGAGATCACGCCGCAGAAGCTGCAGCCGAACGGGCAGCCGATCGACGCCTGATAGACTCCGGTGCGCCGCCCGAGCACGGTCGGGTGAAGATATTCACCGACGTCGATCTTGTGATAGGGCGGCTCCGGGAGTTCGTCGGGGCCAAGCCATTGCCGTTCAGGCCCGATCCAGTGGCTCCCGTCGGCCTCGCGGAAGCAGAGGCCAGCGACGGTCCGGGGATCGCGTTTGCCGGCAAGCACGTCGAGCAGCTCGACGAAGCTTGCCTCGCCCTGGCCCCGGATCAGCCAGTCGACATAGGGCGCGTTCAGCACCGGGCGTGGATAGAGCGAGCCGAAGTTGCCGCCCCACAGGATCGGCATGTCGGGATGGCGCGCCTTGAGCGCGCGCGACAGCGTGACGGCGCTGAACAGTTGCGGCCCCGGCATGACGCTGAGCGCGACGAGCGTGACCGGGTCGGGCGAGCCCGCGCGCCGCTCGATCCAGTCGCAGATCGCGGCGAACGCGTCGACCGACGGCAGATTGCCGTCGACGATCTCCCATTCGACTTCGGGCGGCAGCGCGGCGCCGACCATCATCACGCTCAGCGGAAAGCGCCGGTATTTGGGCTTGGTCGCGCGCGGATTGACCAGCAGGATCATGCGACTTCGCCTTCCCACAGGTCGAAACGCGACGGCGGGCGGCGGCGTCGGAATGCTGCAAGCAAAGGGCGTACCTCGTACCACAAGGGGTAGCGCACGCGGTGCCGCCGCCAGCGGATGCCGAGCCCGAGCGATGCCGCAACCAGCGCCTCGCGCGTCAGATATTCGATGCACCCGAGCCCGAGCAGCGTGTCCGTGCGCGTGCCGAACGTCGCCCGCGCACTCGCGTGCTTCTCGGCGACCATCGCCGCGCCGTGCGCGTCGTGCCGATAGAAGGGCGAATCGAGGATCGCGATGCGCCCGCCAGGTCGCACTACCCGCCGCGCCTCGCGCAGAGTGGCGCCGAGATCGCTCGAATAGTGAAGCGAGGCGTTGAAGACGGCGAGATCGGCCGTGGCATCCGCCAGCGGCAGACAGTCGAAGCTGGCCAAACAACATTCGAAACCGCTGCCGGCGAGGAGCGTACGCGCTACGCCGAGCCCGTCGATATCGTCGTCACGGATATCGACCGCGAGTCCATGGTGCCCTTCGCGTGCCAGCCGATGGCTCAGCCAGCCATTGCCCGCGCCGAGGTCGAGCGCGCTCAACGGCCCTTTCCCGGCGCCTGCCAGCGGCCGAAGCACGCGCGCCACGAACGCTTCGTAGCTGCGCGCCTTGACCGCCCATTGTCGCGCGAGGGGGCCATGGTGGAGATACGGCAGGCTGGCGACCGCTTCGCAGGGGAGCGCGCGGCCTTCGGCGGCGCGGTGCTGCGCATAATCGGCACCGAAGCGGTCGAGCGCGGGTGACAGGCTCAATCTGGCCTCCGCTCGAAATGATAGAGGACATGATCGCCGAGCGGTGCGAGCGGGCGCGCGAGCGCACGATCGACGGCTTCCATGCCGCGCAGCAAATGCGGGTGCCGCGAGATCCAGGGCTCGGCGGCACTCGGTGGCACGCACAGCCCGATCGCCCTGGCGCCGCGCGGTTCGAACCACGGCGCCATCGCTGCTGCAATCTCGCCCGCACGATGATAGCGCACCGTGAAGTGGCGCCCGCCGAGCCGCGCCGGTACCTCGTCCCGCGCGAAGCGGCGGAACATGTTGCCGAACCGGCCGCGCGCGGCTTCGGTCACCCATTCGCCCGGGCAGAAGGTGCCGAACAGCACCAGCACGGCGCGCCCGCCGGGGCGCAGCAATTGGCCGAGCCCCTCCGCGACCGGCGCGAGATCGGGGACGCAATTGAGCGCAGCGAAATTCGAGAAGGCGCCGTCGAACCTCTCGCCGCGATCGGCGAGCAATCCGAGCTGCTCGGCCGCGAGCGCTTCGGTCGCGCGCCCGAGCTTGCGCGCCGCGACGGCGGCCATCGCCGGCGCGGCATCGGTCAACAGCACCGAATGACCCTGCTCGATCAGCCAGCCGGCGTCCTCCCCGGTGCCGCCGCCGATCTCGAGCAACCGGGCAGGTTCCGGAAACGCGGCGCGCAACTCGCCGCGCACCGCGCGGCGCTGCGCGGCGACGCTGCGCCACGGCGCGAAGCGCGTGTCGAAGCTTTCGGCGATCGCGTCGAACGCCGCGCCCGCCGGAAACAGTTCGCCGGTCATGCCTCGGCCGCGCAAACGGCATGCAACGCCGCGCCGAGTGGCGCCGCCGAGCGATAGGATGAAGCACCGCGTGCGAGCCGCTGCCACGCCGCAATGTCGGCGGCGCCGCGCGCGACATCGGCGTGGAGCGCATCGCGTACCATGCGGTAAAAGGGCGTCGCGAAAGTGCCCTGGAACAGCATCGCGAGATCGTCGGTATCGCGCCAGTTGCGGCGTTCGCCGAGTTCGGCGACGACGCGCTCGTGGAAGACGGTGCCGGGCAGCGGATAGGAAACCGACACGCCGATGTCGTCCGGCTGTTCCTGGTGGACGAGATCGCGCGTCAGCACGATGTCCTCCCATTGCTCGCTGGGATAGCCGAGCTGGAGGAACCAGCCGACGCGGATGCCCTCGGCCTTGAGCGTTCGCGTGGCGAGCCGCGTCGCGTCGACGCGCGTGCCCTTGTCCATCGCGTCGAGGATGCGCTGCGAGCCGGACTCGACTCCGAGCCACACTTCGCTTGCGCCTGCGGCACCGAGCGCCGCCGCGGTACGCGGATCGATAAGATTGGTGCGGGTCTGGATCATGAACGGAATGCGCGTGTCGCGCCGCGCGAGCTCGTGCGCGAAATCGACGATCCATTGCTCGGTCATTCCGAAGATGTCGTCGGCGAACCAGATGTGATCGGGTTGGACCTCATGTCGAAGCCGCGCCATTTCGTCGGCGACCGATGCCGGCGCACGCTGGCTGTAGCGCCGGCCGAACGTCGGCTTGGCGCACCAGTTGCAGCTGTACGGGCAGCCGCGCGAAGTCGCCATGTTCCATGAGAAATAGCCGTGCGCGCCCGACCAGACGCGACGATAGGCACTCACATCGACCAGGTCCCACGCCGGCAGCGGCACCGCATCGAGGTCTTGCTGCTGGCGCCGCGGCAGGGTGCGTCGGTGCCCTGCCCCCTCGGCCGCCAGCAGCAAGCCCGAGACCTGGTCGAGCGGTGTCCGATCCCGAAACGCCGCGACCAGCTCGGTGACGCCGAATTCGCCTTCGCCGTCGATCACAGCATCCGCGCCCGCGGCGAGATAGAGTCCGGGGTGATCCGAGGCGTCCGGGCCATTGACGGCGACGCGGCTGCCGCGCCTCCGTGCCGCCGCGATCATGTCGAGCGCATCGCCTCGTCGCGCCTCGGTGCACATCTTCGTGAGGAAATTGAAATTGTCCTCGATCAGCAGCACGATCTCCGGCCGTACGGCATCGAGACGTTCGGCGAACGCATCCGGGGAGGCCTCGAATGTCGCATCGAACAGCGCGACTTCGTGCTCGGCCGCGCGGAGAATCGCCGCCGCGAGCAGGCTGGTCAGCGGCGGATAGGGCTTGAGCCGCTCGAACTGCTTGGAGTCACGCTGGAGATAGAAACTGTGCGCAACCAGAATCATCGCGTCCGCCCGCCCTGCTTCCAGACTGCGGTGTAAGTGACGGGTGTCGGGCGGGCGGTTCAGTGGGGAGCGGAAAATAAACGGGGCGGCGCGCTATTCATCGCCGCCGCAAAGACGGTGCTCGCGGTTTCGCCTAGCGCGTCGACACGATCAGCCGCCAGAGGATGCCGCCCTGTGCCCGCGTGTGCTCGAAATGGTGCTGTGTCGGCATCGTCTGCCCATGAGGGGAAACGATATTCTCGCCGCACCCCTCACAACGATAGATGCCCGCATATGGGGATTTCTGCCCCGGCTGCACGATCGTATCGAACGCCGAATGGTGCGATTGAACGAGGTACTGGGCGTATTTGTAGACCGCCATGGCTTTTTCCAAGTTTTGATCAGCTTCTCGCTGCGAGTGCCGATCAAGTGCGTCACGGGATGGAGACCGTATACTCCTCCCGCACGATCTTCGCCCCCGCCACCATCGCCTGCATCTTGCCGAACGCCACTTCGCGGGGGAGATATTTCAGGCCGCAATCGGGTGCGACGATGATCCGCTTCGCATCGACATAGGGCAGCGCGCGGCGGATGCGCGCGGCGACCGTCTCCGGTTCCTCGACCGCGTGCGTTGACAGGTCGAGCACGCCGAGAATGATCGTCTTGCCCGGGAGCGTCTCGAGGATCGCGCAGTCGAGGTTCGATTGCGCGGTTTCGATCGAGATCTGCGCCACGCCCGACTGCGCGAGTTCGGGCAGGAAATTGTAGCCTTCTGGCCGCGCGTGGATCAGTGCGGCGTAGCCGAAGCAGATGTGGAGCGCAGTGGTACCGACGACACCGTCGAGCGCCGCCTCGAGCGCCTTGAGCCCATATTGCCGCGCCTTGTCGGGACGTGCCTGCATATAGGGCTCGTCGAGCTGGACGACGTCCGCGCCGGCGGCGAACAGATCTTTGATCTCGCCGTTGACCGCACGGCCATAGGCCACCGCGAGCGCTTCGGGATCATTGTAATAATCGTCCTGCGCCTGCTGGCTCATCGTGAACGGGCCCGGCACGGTGATCTTCACCGGCTTGTCGGTATGTTGCTTGAGGAATTGCAGGTCGCGGACCTGGACGGCGTGGCGGCGGCTGATCGGGCCGATCACGCGCGGTACGGGAACCGGATCGCCGCTGCGGTCGAGCGCGGTGCCGTGATTGTCCATGTCAACGCCGTCGAGCGCGGTTGCAAAGCGGTTCGAATAGCTTTCGCGCCGGATCTCGCCATCCGTGATGATATCGAGACCGGCGCGTTCCTGCGCCTCGATCGCCATGATCGTGGCGTCATCCCACGCCTGTTCGAGCCACTGCTCGTCGACGCGCCACAGTTCTTTCTGGCGCGTGCGCGGCGGGAACCTGCCCGCGAGCTTCTCGCGATCGATCAGCCAGTCCGGCTGGGCATAGGACCCCACGAGCGAAGTCGGAAATAGTGGCAGCATCTGGGCGCCCTCCATGCCTGGATCATCCTCTCCTGGGTTTGCCCCAGTACCCGCCTTGTTTCGTCCTGCACGCCGAAAAGCAATCTCCGATCGAACGGTTCGGACCCGTAAAGTTTTTGTGAACCTTTTCACGCACGCCCCGCACCCACGGCCTCGAACGACTGCAGCGCAGGGAGGGCGGCATAGTCAGCAGCTGGTCCAGTCCGGCATTTTCGCCGCCGCGGGTGCGCCCATTGCCGGAGCCTCACGGGGCCGCACTGCTGGAGTGCGGCCTGCTCGGCCTCGCGCTGCGGATCGCCGCTCCCCAAGCGTTGCTACCGACGCTCGAAAATGCGCTCGCGCGCTGGTGCTCTGATCCTGCCGGTGCCGCGGCGCGGCTCGACGTGCAGCTTGCGCTCGATCCCGCGCTGGCCGGCTGCGGCGAAGTCACGATCTCGGCAAGCGACCATGTCCTGCTACTCGACGGTATGGCCGCGATCGGCGTCGCGGACACCTGGCAAGGTTCGGCGCAGGCAAGCGTGTCGAGCGACTATCTCCGCGCGCCCGACCTTTTGCGCGAACAAGTGATCGAGCCGCTGGTGCTGTTCCTGGCGGGCCATGCCGGACGGACGCCGCTGCACGCGGCGGGGATCGTCGTAGGCGAACTCGCGATCCTGCTCGCGGGCCCGAGCGGAAGCGGCAAGAGCTGCCTCGCGCTGGCGGCGCAAGATGCCGGGCTCGCGCTGCTGTCGGACGACACCGTCTATGTCCAGCGCCAACCCGCCCTCGCCGTGTGGGGCGCGCCGGGACCGATCCATCTCTTTGCAGCCGATGCCGGCAGGCACGACGGCACGGTCCGGCTGCGCAACGGCAAGCGCAAGCTCGGCGTTCCGATGTGCGCGCATGCCGCTGGGCCAGTGCGCCGCATTGCCTGGTGCCGCCTCGCGCACGGCGAAACGCCGCGCCTCACTCGGATCGCGCGCGGCGAAGCGCTGGCGGCATTTGCGAATCCGGAGCCGGGTTTCGATTTGTTCGCGACCGATATCCGGCGCGCGGGCGAGCAGCTCGTCGCGTACGGCGGCTGGCGGCTCACGCTTGGACGCGACCCGGCCGCGGCGATCGAGTTGTTGCTGCGCAATCTCGACGCGTTGAACGTGGGGGCAGCGGCATGAAAGTCGCGCTCGTGACCCCCGGTGGCGTCGATCGCAGCGGAACCGAGCGCGTGATCCCCTGCCTGTTGTGGCTGATCGAGCGCTTCGTACGCGCGGGCGTAGAGGTGCATGTCTATGCGCTCCGCCAGGAGCCCGAACCGGGGCGCTGGCCGTTGCGCGGTGCGACCGTGCACAATCTCGGTGCCGGCGCGGGCATGCCGGCGTTGTGGCGCGCGCTGGCGGCCGAGCATCGCATCGGTCGGTTCGACCTCGTCCATTGCTTTTGGGCGCTCCCGTCGGGCGCAGCGGCGGCGCTTCCGGCGCGGCTGCTCGGCATCCCGTTGTTGCTCACCTTGCCGGGTGGCGATCTCGTGTGCGATCGCGCGATCGGCTATGGTGCGCGCTTGCGGTGGCGCGACCGCGTCCGGCTGCGGCTGATCGTCGTGGCGGCGCGCGCCGTGGTGGTGCCGTGCCGTGCGGTGCGCGCGCAGGCAGCAGCGCTCGGGATCACCGCGACACGAATAGCGTTCGGCATCGCGACCGACGATTGGCCAGTGCGCGCACCGACACCACGCGACCGCGCGACGCCGATCCGGCTGCTCCATGTCGCGAGCCTCAACCCGGTCAAGGACCAGGCGACACTGCTGGCAGCGATGGCGCGGCTCGTGGCACGCAAGGTCCGCTTCACTCTCGACATCATCGGCGAGGACATTCTCGCCGGCGCAGTGCAGCGTCAGGCGGCGGCGCTCGGGCTGGACGACTGCATCCGCTTCCACGGTTTCCTGCCGCACCATGCGTTGCGCCGGCGCGTGGAACAGGCCGACTTATTGGTGATGTCATCGCGCCATGAGGGCGCCCCGATCGTCCTGCTCGAAGCCGCGGTGGCCGGCGTTCCCACCGTCGGAACCGCGGTCGGCAACATCGCCGAATTGGCGCCGCACGCCGCTGTCGCGGTCCCGGTCGGCGACAGCGACGCGCTCGCCGACGCAGTGGCGGCGCTCGCGCAGGACGAGGACGCGCGGCTGCGGATGGCACATGCGGCGCAGCGCTGTGCGCTCGCCGAAGATGCCGACTGGAGCGCGTGCCAATATCTCGTGCTCTATCGCGCGCTCGCCGCGCCACGATCGCGCGCGCGTCTCGCGTCGGCGGAGGCCGCGCATGCCGCCTTGTAATTCCCCCATCGCCGCGTCCGCGCAGGGCACGGCCACGAAGCGTTCGGCCTGTGCCGACACGCATGCCGGAACGGGATCGTTGCTGTGTGTCCGTTCCGGCACAACCATCGGGAAGGAGACAGCGAATGAAACATACGGCTTGCGCCGTTGGAGTCGCGGGTCTTCTGCTCTGCTCGACATCGACCGCAATGGCGGGGGGAATCATTCGCCCCGCCAAAACCCCCGCGGTCGCCAAGAGCTGGATGCAGGCGCGCCGCGCCTCCCCGAGGTTGCAGAATGCGAGCCACGACGGGGCACTGATCCCGTTTGTGATCGCCGGAGTAGCCGCGGGTGGAACCGCGATCTACTTTGCAACCAAGGAAGATCGCAAAGCCAGCCCATAGGGCCGGGCCTGCCGCGCTTCCACCTGATGGGTGCGGCGTTGCTCCCGACGCCGCACCCATTTTTCGAACCTGCCGCGCGGGGGTACGCGGCATGATCATCACGCTCGATCTTGCCGCACAGGCGCAGTGGACGCGGCGGCATCGGCCAGTCGCGATCGCCGGTGCGCTGGTCGTGCTCGCGTTCCTATTCGGCGGACAGAGCGTCACGCTCACGTTCGTCCAGACGATACCGCAGCTCGCCGCGGTGCTTGCGATCGGCTGGTGGGCCTGGTCGGCGCGCCGCCGGACGGCGATGCCCGGCGCGACCGTGCTGATGCTGGTCGCGCTCGTCGCCGCCGCGCTCGTGGCGAGCCAGCTCGTT
>Ga0068859_100002695_pt1 | contig 18033 bp, 10 predicted proteins | sample KBSSwiS22_FD_66585 | JGI IMG/M metagenome (GOLD analysis project Ga0068859, IMG submission 66585) | Switchgrass rhizosphere microbial communities from Kellogg Biological Station, Michigan, USA - KBS Switchgrass S2-2 | ecosystem: Host-associated > Plants > Roots > Rhizosphere > Soil ...
TCGAAGTGGTGTTGCATCGCATGCTCGAGGTGGTGCGGAACGGCAAGGCGCGGGCGCTGACCGTGGAGGAGGCGTTGCAGTGGCGCACCTACCAGGCGGCGATTGCCGGCGATCGATCGGCGCGGCGTGCGGTACTGCGCATGATCGCGATCCGCGAAAAAGCGATCAGCGCCAAGAAGACGCAACGAACTCGACCGGAAGTGGTGTTCGAGACCGCCGATCCCGACAATGCGGACGGGGCGCTGCTGGCGCTGGGAATCGCAGTGCTGGATTCGCGCTGGCCCGCGCACGAACGCCGCCTGTTGCTCGAACCATGGGCAGTAGAGGCGGCCTTCGCACGATCGCGCGAAATCCAGCCCGACCCGCTGGACCTGGAGACGATCCGGCGCTTGACGCACGACGCGCACCTTGTCGACAGGTTGCGTTCGGAATGAGCAACGAGACCCATGACGAAGCGCCCAAGGTCGGGCGCGGCAGGCCGCCGCGATCCACGCGGTTCGTCAAAGGCCGAAGCGGCAACCCCGGCGGGCGGCCGCGACACGGCGAGAAGCCCCTGCCCTATGAGACCGTGCTAGGGCAAATCGTGACGATTCGCGAGGACGGGCGCGAGCGCCGCATGAATGCCGCCGAGGCATTTCTGCTGCATATGACCAAGCAGGGGCTCGACGGCGACGGTCCGGCGGCGCGCGCCGCCATGACGGCGATCGAACAGGCACGCGCCGAGCGCGAAGGGTCCGGCGCATGGGCCGACCGAATCATCTTCCGATTTCCAAAGGACGGACGCGTCAACATTGCGATGCGCGCGCTGCACATGGCGGTAAAGCTCGATCCATTGCGCGACAGCGCGCGGATGGCGATCGAACCATGGGTGATCGCGGCCGCACTCGCGCGGCTGGGGGATCGCCGGCTTTCGCGCGAGGAACAGGCTGCGGTGGTCAAGGCTGTGCGCGGGCGCAACAAAATCAAATGGCCGGAGTGGTGGGAAGTGTTCGAATAGTCGACAGGCTCGCCGACCAAGCGCTTCGATCGATACCGTTGTGCCAACGCAGAAAGCTGCGACATTCTTTCATGCTGACCCTTGCCGTGCTCCTCCTATCGTGAGCGGCCGGCTCCGCTCCCGGGCTGATACGGACATGTTCTGGTCTCAGGTTCCGGAACCGCCGCGACAGGCGCCACAGCTCGAACGAGGGCTTGAACTTCGATGTTCCGGAGACGTCCGGCCTCGTCCCTTACGGCTTGGGCCTTCACGGTTACTTCCGAGGCTTTTGCCACAGCGCCCTGAGCGGTTGCGACGTCGCTCTCCGGTCCCTTCTTTGCCTCCAAGGCAATCTTGGCGGCCTCGAGCGTGGCTCTCGCAGTCAGTTCATCCTGTCGAGCTTTGCCTAGATCAGCTTCCGCCTGAGACAGTTTCTTGTCCGCAGCGACCAATTTGTCGAGTGAGGCTGGAGTAGGTGTGGCTGCGACGGGCGTGATCGGCCCGCTGCCTGCAAACTCGGCTGCTTGTCGCCTCAGATTCGCGATCTCAGCGAACTGTTTCCTCATCACGTCAAGGCCTGGGTTCTCGCTTCGCTCGATGGACTTGGCCGTTTCCGACAAACCGAAGACCAGCGAGCAACTGTTATGATATTGAAACGCATCTTCAATGCCATGCATGAGCGTATACTGTCTGACCGGACATGCTTGGCGATTCGTGATTACCTGCCGCTGTTCACGACGAGCCTTCTCGAAGGCGGCCGCGAGTACTTGAATCGTTTGATTGCTGAGGTACGCTTCGTTGATGGCGGCGCGCGAACCGCCCAAGATAGCTGCAGTCCCAGCCAGGGCCTTCGCCGCTGCGGCTCCGCCCACAAAGCTGCCCACTCCGCCGGTGACGATCGAACCGACACTGAGCGCACTGTTCATCGCGCCGTCTGCATTCTTGAGAAGAGCGACGTATCTCGTACATTTCCGATTCGAAGACGCGATCAGCGCATCGATAATCTCATTTCGCTGAGCCTCGTCATATCGCGGCGTAAGATTTGGTTTGGCGCCATTATGTTGGGCGACGTCCTCTCCCAGCACGTAGCGAAGAGTGGTCCGAATGCGATTACAGTTGGTATTGCTGTCGGTATCTCGTTTATTCTTTGATTTAGGGTCATCCGATCGACTTTCCGGGCCGTAGATCAGGCTTAACAATCGATCCGCGCTTCCCAGGCACTTATCTTCTGACTTGGAAAATAGTGGCTCCGCTGAAGCCAGGTTTCTATCACCCGTTACCGCGCCCAGCCCGATTGGGCCGGCGCCCCCACCGGCGCAGCTTGCGACCGTCATTGAAATGACGGTTAAACTCGTGAGTGAGTACCTTAATCGCATCCACGCCCCCCAAGAACTATTTTGGGAACTTCCCGCCGCGTTCACCAAAGTGGTTCAAGATTACCGACACCCCAACTTAATATAGCAAGTGTACCGACCTCGTTGTCGAGTCTCTACAATGTTCAGTTTGGATTAACCCGCAAGATTGCCAAATCCGATTCGGATGAACTAGAACGCGATATATGAGGACTTGGGCCAATTTCGAAAGAGGCGCAGGGTAACGGTTGATCTAGCGGCGACATCAGTCTCCGGTACCTGAGGGCAACGAACCTCGCCCGTGGACGCACGAGACCAAACGGTCCGGCTTCGATATCTTGATCATGGCCGCCCTCGCGCGGTTGGGGGATCGCCGGCTTTCGCGCGAGGAGCAGGCGGCGGTGGTCAAGGCCGTGCGCGGCGCAACAAGGTCAAATGGCCGGAGTGGTGGGAAGTGTTCGAATAGCCCCGTCAGCTTACCATTGGGTGTAGGATCCGTCCGGCCGCTTGTTGAGCTGCATCCCCATCTCGTATTTGTCGTATTCGGCAATTTTGGTGAGCTTGTTCAAATCGACCTCGACGCCCAGGCCCGGCCGGTCGTTGGCCCATAGCTTGCCGTTCCGGAAGTCGTAGCTCCGGGGCAGATAGGGATAGGTCCGGCTGCCGTCGCCGAGCATTTCCATCAGCGCCGTCGCCGATGTCGCGGTCAGGCAATGCACCAGCGCCGCTTCGCCCATCGGACTGGTGAAATGCGGGATGAAGCCGACGTAATGCGTCTCGGCCAGCGCGACGATCTTCATATATTCGGTGATGCCGCCGCAATTGGGAAGCATGGTGCGGATATAGTTGATCAGCCCCTTCTCGATCAGGACGTTCGCGTCCCAGCGATAGCCGTACTGCTCGCCGACGGCGATCGGCACCTTGGTGAGCGGGCGGATCGTCTCATAGGCCTGGGGGTTTTCGCTGCGGACCAGATCCTCGACGAAATAGGGGTGCAGGTCATTATCGTCGATCATGGTGGCGAGGCGGAGCGCGTCGGGCGGATCGAATTCGGTGTGGAAGTCGATCGCCCAATGTCCGTCGCCGACTGTCTTTTGCAGGATCGCGCAATCCTCGAACGTCTTGCGTACCAGCGCGAAGCGGTCGACCACGCCGGTGCGATTGTCGGTCGAATGGCGAAAGACCTGGAAGCCGGCGTCGACGCACGCCTTAGCCGCATCCGCCAGCGTGGCGCCGGGCTTGCGCGGGAACGCCGTCGAATAAAGCTCGACATAGTCGCGCGACTTGCCGCCGAGCAGCTGCCACACCGGCACGTCGAGCGCGCGGCCCTTCAGATCCCATAACGCGCAGTCGAGCGCCCCCAGCGAATGCAGCTTCTCTCGGCCAGCGACATAATGCATGCCGCGCACCATGCGCTGCCAATGCGCGTCGATGCGAAACGGATCGAGCCCGATCAGGCTGGCGGCGCATTCGCCCATCGTCCGCGGCTCGCCGCCGTCGCCGAACCCGCGCAGCCCGCGCTCGGTCTCGATCATCACGACGTTCTGCGACTGGTTGACCATCGGCTGGCCTTGCCGGCCCTGCGCGTCGCCCGGCGTGCGGAAATAGGTGATCCGCTTGATCCGGTCTTCGCCCAGGCCGAGCGCGTCGGCGCTGGGCGGCAGCCACAGGCTCGCTGCCGCCAGCCCGCCAATGCCCTTGAGCACCGACCGTCGATCGGGAGTCTTCATGCTCGTCCCCTCCTAAAGGCTTGTTTTGGGAATGCGCCCTCCGGGCGCATTGCGGTGCCGGCCCGCTCCCCCACCCGACCACCCATAGCATATCCTGTTGGGTGGTCGGGTGGGGGAGCGGGCCGGCACCGCCTTGAAATGCGCGCTTGCGTGCATTTCCAGACTACAATCGAAAGCTGACACCGAACGTCACCGTACGCCCGCTTTGCAGCGCGAACAGCGAATCCTGGCGCTTGCTGTCGATGTACTGGATGTTGGTCTCGTCGGTCAGGTTCTGCGCTTCGAGCAGCACCCGGATCCGCGGGGTCACCTGATAGGAGGCGGAGAAGTCCATGAAGAAGGTCGGCTGGTTGCCGATATGGTCGCTGTACAGCGCGCCCGACGGGATGGTGCGGATGAAGCGCGAGCGGTAATTGCCGGTCACGCGCGCGCTGAACTTCTTGTCCTCGTAATAAAGCGTGCCGCTGACCGACCTGCGCGACAGGCCGACCAGATCGTCGTTCGAGGTCAGCGTCGGCACGCCGTTGGTGCTTTGCAGGACATAGTTGATCGACGACTTGACCAGCGTCAGGCTCGCCAGCCCGCCGAAATTGTGCAGGAAGCCGGGCAGGAAGCGGAACGGCGCCTGGGCGTTGAGCTCGATTCCCTCGAGCTTGCCGCCCGGCGTGTTGGTCAGCCGGTTGATCGTGAACAGCTCGTCGGGGCGGGTGTTCGAATTGGCGAGCAGGCTGTCGGGCAGGCCGAGCTGGTTGAACGGGATGAGCGCGCTGATCGACTGGATGTAAGTCTGGATGTCCTTGCGGAAATAGGCGACCGACAGCAGCGCGCCGCGCGCGAAATACCATTCGAGCGACGCATCATAGGTCGAGGCGCGGATCGGATCGAGGAACGGGTTGTTGATCGAACCGCGGCGGCCGACCGCATCGACGCCGCTGCTGGGAATGAGCGGCCCGAGCTGCGGCCGCGACATCACTTTCGCGGCGGACAGGCGGAGCAGCAGCTTGGGCGTAAGATCGGCCACGATATTGGCGGAGGGCAGCCAGTCGGCGTAGCTGCGATTGGCCTCGACCAGCTGGCCGATCGTGGGATAGCGCGATCCGGCGGGGGCGTTCACCGGCACGCGCCCGAACGAATATTGATCGGTCTGGACATAGCGCACGCCAGCGTCGCCGCGGATCGGGAACGACAGGATTTGGGTTTCGAAGTTGATCATGCCGTAAAGGCTCTGAATCGTCTCGCGCACGCCGGAATCGCCGGCACCGCATTCGGCACCGCACCACCAGGCGACGTCGTCATAGCCGACCGCCTTGCGCCATTTTTCGATATCGGCGGCGGCCCAGGTCGCAGGGGCACCGAAGCCGAGCAGCTTGTCGAGTCCAGTGATCTGCAGCGAGATGTCGGCGATCGAAGTGCCGGCCGGCAATTGCTGCGTCCCGCGCTGCGCCGGATCGATCGCAAGCGAATTCGCGACATAATAGCTCTGGCGCCATTGCCCGCCGAAGGTGACCTTGTAGCCCGGAGTCACGTCCCATTCGGCATTGAGGTCGAAGGTCTTGTTGGTGGTGGTGCGATCGAGCTTAGATCCGCCCCAGGTGCCGAACACCGTGCCGTCGGCCAGCCCGGGCGCGTAGGCGAAGTTGTTGGGATTGGCGACGTCGACGCCGAACTTGATCGTCGGGAACGTCAGATTGTCGCGGAAATCGACCGAGAAGCCGTTCGAATCATTGGCGTCGAGATTGACCCAGCCGCGGAACGCCTGGTGCAGCTTCGAGCGCGACCAGCCGGCGAGACCGCTGACCTTGAACGCGTCCGAGAAGCGATGGTCGAACTTGAGGTTGGCCTGTTTGAAGGTCGTGGAGAAATCATCCATCCACCGTTCGGACCGCACGTCGACGCCGTCGTACAGGCCATAGATCACCGATCCCTTGTCGTTGATCACGAGGTCGCGGATCGACACCATCGGCTGGCCGCTGTTGCTCGCCGATCGCGCGAACGACAGGCCCGAAATATAGCTGTCGAAGCGCAACACATCGAATTCGGAAAACAGCCCGTCGAGGACGATGTTCGTCCGGTCGTTGGGTGCCCATTGCAGGCTGAGCGAACCGCCGTAGCGCTTCGCATCCTGTTGCGAGTCGAGGTAGCGCGGCAGGCGCGGGAAGAAGGCGCCTTCGCCGGGCGTGTTATTCGGTCCGCCGGTGAAGGACATGAGCTGGTTCCACGCCGCGATCGAGCCGGTGCGCGGATTGTTGCGGCTGCACATGGTCGCGGTAGTGCCGCGCGACGCGTTGGTCGCGGGGTTCGGGTTGATCGGCGTCACTCCGATCGGCGAGCAGAAGCCGCCGTTGACCGAGGGCGGGAGCACCAGCACGGCGGAATAGCCGACGTCGCGCGTGTGGCGTTCGCCATAGGATGCCGAGGCGAGGATGCCGAAGGTGCCGCCCGCAAAAGTCTTCGAGATGAGGCCCGAGAAGCGCGGGTCCAATTTCTGCGCGACATCATTGTAAATGCCGCGCGCCGTGGCGGTCAGTACGAAGTCCTTCTTGCTGTCGAGCGGATGCGGCGCGCTCAGGTCGACCGTCGCGCCCAGCGATCCCTCTTCGGTATTGGCGGACGGCGTCTTGCGGACCGCGAGCGAGGAGAAGATTTCCGACGGGAACACACTGAAATCGAAGCTGCGGCCGTTGTTGCTGCCGCCATAAGCGTCGGAAGCGCCGGTCTGCGACGTCCCTTCCATGCCGTTGATCCGCACACGGGTGAATTCCGCGGCGAGACCGCGCACCGTGATGTTCTTGCCCTCGCCGCCGTCGCCGCGGGTCAGCGAAATGCCGGGCAGACGCTGCATCGACTCCGCCAGATTGGCGTCGGGGAATTTGCCGATGTCTTCCGCCTTGATCGTGTCGATCGCGACGGTCTCCTGCTTCTTTTCCGCGAGCGCGCTCGCCAGGCTCGAGCGGAATCCGGTGACGACGATGTCGGTGGCCGGTTCGGACGGAGCGACTTGCGCGGGATCGCTTTGCGGCGGCGGCGCAGCCTGCGCCCAGGCTGCGACCGGGCTCATCAGCGCAACGCTCAACGCCACGCGAGAAAGCGCGCAGCCGACCAGAAGATCTTGCCTCACATCCATCTCCCCATTCCGCGCGCCGATCGTTCGTCGAACTGGTCGCGCAGTTGTCAGGGCTGCTCGCTGGCGCCGGACGCCGAAGAGACTTCGAGTAACCCGTTGAATGAGATGGTCCGGAAGCGGGAATCCATAACCGGTCCGAAAATATTTCGGGGGCGGCGCTTACTTGGAGCGGGTCCGCGGCGAAGGGAATCTCACCTGCAGCGCGGTCACGCCGGACTTGATCCCATAGGCGCCAACTTTTGCCCTCTCCCGCCTGCGGGAGAGGGTTGGGTGAGGGTTTTCTTCCTTCTCTTCGCAGTCTGCCGAAGAAAAGAAAAAGAAGGACCCTCATCCAACCTTCTCCCGCAAGCGGGAGAAGGCTTAGAAGGCAGAAGAAGGGTTTAAGTTAGCCCCTATCGGTACGGACCCGGCATGGCCATTCTGATTTGTCGCTCGACGCCCTAGCTACAGCCTGAAGCTCACCCCCAGCGTAAAGGTGCGGCCATTGCGCAACGCGAACAGCGAGTCCTGCCGTACGCTGTCGATATATTGCACATTGGCTTCGTCGGTCAGGTTTTGCGCTTCGAACAGCAGCTTGACGCGCCGGCCGAGCCGATAGGAGGCATAGAAATCGACGAAGAAGGTCGGATGGTTGCCGATCAGGTCGCTGTCGAACGCGCCCGACGGGATCGTGCGAATGAACCCCGAACGATAATTGCCGGTCACGCGCGTGCCGAAACGCGACCCTTCATAATAGAATGTTCCGCTGACCGCGCGGCGCGACAGTCCCACGAGATCGTCGGTCGAGGTCAGCGTGGGCGAGCCGCCTTCGCTCTGCAGGATATAGTTGATACGCGAAGTGACCAAGGTCAGGCTGGCGAGAATCCCCGTGCGGCCGAGCACGCCGGGCAGGAAAGCAAGCGGTGCCTGAACGTTCAGCTCGACTCCCTCGAGCCGCCCGCCGGGCGTGTTGGCGAGCTGGTTGATCGTGAACAGTTCGTCCGGCTGTGTCTGCGAATTGACCAGCAGCTCGTTGGGCAGCCCGAGCCGATTGAACGGAATCAGCGAATTGATGCTCTGGACGAAGGTGCCGATATCCTTGCGGAAATAGGCGACAGACACGAGCGAGGCCGGAGCGGGATACCATTCGATCGCCGCGTCCCAGGTGGTCGCGCGCACCGGATCGAGCATCGGATTGGTGATCGTGCCGCGTCGCCCGACGGCATCGATCGTTCCGCCGGGGATCAACGCCGCGAGCTGCGGTCGCGACATGACGCGCGCCGCGGCCAGCCGGACCAGCAGGCGCGGGTCGAGTTCGGCGACGAGCGTGATCGACGGCAGCCAGTCGCCATAGGTGCGGTGCGCATCGACGCGCCGGCCGATGGTGGGATAGCGCGCGCCCGGGGGCGCGGTTACCGGCACATAGCCGAACGAACTTTGGTCGGTGTGCGCGTAGCGCAAGCCGACGTCGCCGCGCACCCTGACTGGCCAGGCCCGGCCGCTGTCGAAACTCGCCATGCCATAGCCCGCGCCGATCGCTTCGCGGACGCGGGCATCGCCGGCACCGCATTCGACTCCGCAAAACCAGTCGTCGCCATAGCCGAAGGCGGCGATCCATTTGTCATGGTCGAGCGCGACCCAGCTGGCGGGCGCGCCATTGCCGAGTAGCCGGTCGAGCCCGTCGATACGCACGGTCAGATCGGACAGGTTCACACCCGCCGGCAGCGCGGGAGTCGCCTGTCGCGCCGGATCGAGCATGAGCGTCGCGGTGCGATAGTCGCTCACGCGCCACGAACCGCCGGCAACGATCCGCAGACCGGTGCCCACCGTCCAGTCGGCGTCGAGCCCGAAGCTGCGGTTGACCGTCGATCGCCGCAATTTGCGGTCGCCGAGCGTCCCGCGCACCGTGCCGTCGGCGAGCGCGGGGCCGAACGAAAAGCTGTTCGGATCGGCGACGTCGACTCCGAAATCGATCGTCGGAAACGTCGCGTTGCGACGGAAATCGACCGCGAACCCGTCGGTATCGTTGGCATCGATGTTCAGCCACATCCGCGTCGGGCTGTTGAGCACCGACTTGCCGAGCCCGGCGAGTCCGCTCAGCTTGAACGCAGGACCGAAGCGATGTTCGAAGCGCAGCGTGCCTTGCGTGAGATGCGTCGAGAACCGGTCGAGCCAGCGTTCGGAGCGCACGTCGACACCGTCGTACAGGCCGTAGACGACCGAGCCCCGCGCGTTGATTTCGACCGCGCGGACCGAAGTCATCGGCTGGCCGTTGTTGCTCGCCGACCGCGCGAACGACAGGCCAGAGATGTAGCTGTCGATGCGCGTGACATCGTAGCCGGCGTGGACGAGGTCCAAGGTGAGGCTGGTGTCGGAGTCGGGCGACCATTGCGCGCTTGCGGTGGCGCCATAGCGCTGCGCGTCCTGCCGCGAATCGAGATAGCGCGGCAGTCGCGGAAAGAACGCACCGCCGCCGGGCTGCCCCAGCGGCCCGAGACGCGCCTGGATCGCATTCCAGGCTTCGATCGACCCCGTGCGCGGGTTACCCGTGCTGCAGTTGAGCGCGTCGGTGCCCTTGAACGCATTGCGCGACGGATCGGGATTGGCGGGCGTCACGCCGACCGGCGAGCAGAAGCCGCCATTGACCCAGGCGGGGAGCACCAGCACCGCGGAATATCCCACGTCGCGCGTGTGGCGCCGGCCATAGGTGGCCGATGCGAGCAGACCGAAGGTGCCGCCGGCGAAGGTCTGCGCAACCAGTGCCGACACCCGGGGGTCGGCGCGCTGCGCGATGCCGTTGTAGACTCCGCGCGCGGTGCCGGTCAGGACGAAGTCGTCGCGCAGGTCGAGCGGATGCGGCGCGTCCAAATCCACGGTCGCGCCCAGTGACCCCTCCTCGATCTTTGCCGACGAGGTCTTGCGCACCGCAAGCGACGCGAAAAGCTCCGACGGGAACACGTTGAAATCGAAGCTGCGGCTGGCATTGCTGCCGCCATAGGCGTCGGACGATCCGGTCTGGGACGCCGCCTCCATTCCGTTGATGCGGACGCGGGTAAAATCGGCGGCCAGCCCGCGCACCGTGATGTTGCGTCCCTCTCCGCCGTCGCCGCGCGTGAGCGAGATTCCGGGCAGCCGCTGCATCGACTCGGCGAGGTTGGCGTCGGGGAATTTGCCGATGTCCTCGGCAACGATGATGTCGGTGGCGGCGGTCTCGCGGCGCTTGTGTTCGAGCGCCGCCGCAAGGCTCGACTGAAAGCCGGTGACCACGATTTCCTGGTTGGCCGGCGCCGGCGCGGGCTCGCCCACGACCGGCGCTTTCGGCCGCGACAAGGGCCGCGGTTGCGGCCCGTTCGGGGCCGTCACCAGCACGAAGGTGTGCTCATCCGTGCTTACTGCGCGCAGGCCCGTCCCGCGCAGCGATCGCTCGATGGCTTCGCGAACACTCATCTGGCCACGCACGGCCGCGGTGCGCCGCCCGCGCACCAGTCGCTCGCTCACCAGTATCTGGACATCGGCCTGGCGTGCCAGTTCGGGGACGCCCTTGACCGCGGCCTGGCTCGGCACGTCGAACGTGCGCACCTGCGCAGCCGCGATCGAACCAGGCCAGACGACGATCATCGCTGACGCGGTCCGCACCGCGCAACGGCCCCAGGGTCCCATTCCTTCTCCTCACCGATCCTATTGTTCTGGTGATCGGTGCTCTCGTCCGAATATCTTGCGGAACGTCAATGTCGAGCGATACGTATCGTGTCCGGGCCCGTCTGGACGCGCGCATCGAACATTGTCGAAGCCGCATGGGCAAACGCGCCGGGCTCATGGATGCGAAACCGTCCCACGACCGGCTCGTCGGCCAGCAGCGGGTCGACCACCAGCTTGGTCCGGTTATAACGGTTGAATTGGCCCGCGGCGGCGCTGAGGGACTCGCCTTGAAACTCCAGCGCACCGTCGCGCCACGCCAGGCTGCGATCGATGCCGGCGGCATCGGCGACCGCCGGCCTCGGGCCGTCGAGTGTCGACACCAGCATGCGCGCGCCGGCGCCGACGATCACGCGTTGCCGTTCGCGACCGACCACCCAGATTTCGACCTTGCCTTCGGTGACCTGGACATCTGCGCCCGCAGCGAGGCGATGCACCGAGAACGCCGTGCCCACCGCACGCACACGAATTTCTCCGGTCGACACCACGAACGGTCGGCTGGCGTCTTTCGCGACCTCGAACCAGGCCTCTCCGGCTTCCAGCTGTATCTTGCGGCTGGTCGTGGTCATGTCGACATCGAGCAAGGTGGCGGAATTCAACGCCGCATGCGATCCGTCGCCGAGCGGTACGTGGCGGATTTCCCCTGCTGCGGTCTGGATGCGAAGCGGCCTGGGCGCGAGCATCCGCCAGCCGAGGGCAGCGGCGACGAACGATGCGGCCATCGCCCCCCCGCCCCACAACAGGCCGCGGCGCGCGACGGGCCGGTGATAGTCTTCGAAGGCGGGATCCACGGCGACGACCGGCTGAGTCTGTTCGCGGCTCGCGAGCGCACTGGCGCGGTCGAGCATCCGCCACGCCACCGTGGCGCGAAAGAACGCGCCGCGGTGACGATCGTCGCTCGCGACCCATGCGTCGAGCTCGGCCTGCGCAGCCGCGTCCAGCGGGCCCGCGTCAATGCGCGCGACCCACTCGGTCGCGCGGTCATTGATGGCCTGTGGTGTGTCGCGTTGCGTCATAAGATCCCATGGATTCGAAAGCGGCTTCGGCCTTCAACTCACCCTCTGCTACGGCCTCGAGGATCAGCCTGAGCCCCTTGACCACGTCGTTCTCGACCGTGTGCTCCGACACATTCAGCCTGGCGGCAACCTCGCGCTGCGACAGGCCGTCGATCTTGCGCATCCGGAAGACGTCGCGGCATCGTTCGGGCAGCGAGTCGATCAGGCGCTTGACGCGCCGCAACTCCTGATGGCCGGACGTCACCTGTTCGGGCGAAGGCCGCTCATCGACCGGATCGAATTTCTCCAGTTCGAACGCCGTATCGATACTCACCACCCGCGCTCGCCGGATCCGTTCGAGCACCAGCATTCGCGCGGTGGTGAACAGATAAGCCCGGCCGTTGCGGATGTGCGAAACGTCGGTCAGGCCCGCGATGCGGCAATAGCTCTCCTGAATGATATCCTCGACATCGTCGACGTTCATCGTCCGCTTCAACCACGCGCGAACGGCCGCCTCGTGGACGAGCACTTCGGCGGCGACCCACGCCATGACCCTCTGGCGGCGCCTATCGTCCACCGTCTCTCCAGGATTATCGTTCTACGAGGTACGATGCACGCGCGCGGAGTTTCCGTAAAGTTGGGCGGCGGCGTTTGAAATATGTCTTGGCCCGTGAATGGGGTACCGTTGGCGTGCCGTGGAAGGGCTGTGTGCGTCCTCACGTTTACCCTCGAGGTTAGACCTTCCTTAGCGCCCCCGCACTAGCGTCGCTCGCTCGAGGGAGGACACAATTGGACACCATCATCCAAAGCCGCTGGAAGTCGTTTGCGCTGCGCTTTGCGATATTCTTCCCGATTTTCCTCGCTTCGCGCCTCCTGTTCGGAGCGGGTTTGCTACGCCTCATTATTGCCTATGCGCTGATGACCTGGATCGATCCAGTTCGTCGGGCAAATGCCAAGGCGAAGGCAAATGGGCGGGCAGAGTTGGGACAGGTCTTCCGCTGACGAACCGTTGGCCCGCTCGCCCGGTTCAGAATTCGATCTCACGCCGGGCGCCGGTTCACCGCCGCGCGAGTGTAGTAGCCGTCCCGCCCGAAGCGGCGGCTTAGTTCTGTCATGGCCGAAGGATAACGCCGCAGGGCTAGATGCCACAGGAGCCCCATCCCATCGCCGGGCGATCGGCCATTATGCCAAACGTCCGCAAGGCGCCGAAGCTTATCGCTTGGTAGCTTGTTCATGCCTCAACCTATGGGACCTCACAGCGTCACTCAATGGCCGCTTTTTCGGGCAGGAGACGCCCTGTTGAGCGACCGAGAATGGGGCGAGAGCGGTGGCAAGTCCTTTCATTTCGCCCCATAAAATCTCACGCGAAGTGTGGGGAAAAGTGTGGGGAACGCCGACGGGAAGGTGAACATTGTTGTACGAAATCAACGCGTTACGGCAAACTCTTGGATTCCTCCCGCGAATTCGAGGCTAATATGAAAATTTGCGATTCGGGCTTTGCCGACGGCTAGGTTTCACGCGGCGAGGCTGCGCTTGCTGCCGGTCGGCCGATCAAAGAGCGATCACGCATGCCAGGGCGCGGCTTGAGGTTCATTACGAACTAGTATCGTTTTTACCGCTTTGATAGATGGGGGCGCTAACGAAATCCAATTGAAGGTCGCACCGGTTTTTCCGCCCCTCGCGGGCGCAGACGGGGTGGCACGCGGTATGTTCAAGTCAGACGATCCCATCGGAAAACGAGGTGCCGATGGCGTGCCGAGCGTCGAGACCGAGCTGCGTTTCGCACGCGTCCACGCCGCACTTGGATGGACGGCGATAGTGGTGATGGCGAACCTGGCGACATCGGGGCTGCTGACGGCCTATTTCGGCGGTTTGCGGCGTGAGCCGGCGGCAGCTGGATGGTTCGGGGCGATTGCGCTGCTGGCGGCCGTGCGCATCTGGCTGAACCGGCGCTATCGGCGCGATGCCGAGAAGGCCCGTCACGTCATCTTTTGGGAGCGAGTGCTGCTGGCGGGATCGTTGCTGTCCGGTCTGATTTGGGGCGTGGGCGCGATCGTTCTATTGCCCGCGGACCCCGCGAGCCAATGGCTTTGGAGCCTCACAGTCGCGGGAATGTGCTCGGGCGCCGTGGCGCTCCACGCTGCCCATCCCCGATCTGCAATGTGCTATATTCTGCCGGCCTGCATTCCGCTGATGGGCCGCGTGTCCTTTGGAGGTGGCGTCGAGGGATGGCTGTCGTCGGGCCTGATCCTGACCTTCATCGTGCTGACGGTGCTCAACGCGCACAAGGTCGGCTCCGAGTTTGGGCGCATCTTCTCACTCCAACTCGCGATGGAACGCAAATCGGCCGAACTGGATGAAGCGAACCGCAGGCTGAACCGCGAAATCGCGGAGAACCAACGCACGGCTACCGAACTCCATCAAAGCCGAAAGATGGAAGCGGTCGGTCGGCTGACGGCGGGTGTCGCACATGACTTCAACAACCTGTTCACCGTGATCCTCGCCAACTTGGAGATGATCATGCGCCGCAGCGACCGCGAGGATATCCGTCGCATCGCGGGTACGGCGATCGATGCGGTCGAGAGCGGTGCGCAACTAACTGCCAGCATGGTCGCCTTTTCGAGGAAGCAAGTGCTGAAGCCGAAGCCGGTCGAACTAAACGCACTTGTCGAACGGACGATGGCGATGCTGACGGGCTCGGTCGGCACCTCGGTCACTGTCCGCTTTGTACGCCCCGAAGGCGAGTTCCCGGCCCTGGTGGATGCCGCTCAGCTACAGACCGCCCTGCTCAACCTCACGGGTAATGCCCGCGACGCCATGGACGGGCACGGCGAGATCAAGCTGACTCTAGACGAGCGTTCCGCAGCGCAAGAGGCAAGGCTGCCCACCGGCAGCCAGTTGGTGGCGGGCCGCTATGTCGTGATAACGGTGGCGGATGATGGTCCAGGGATTGCGACCGAGATCCTCGACAAGATCTTCGAACCGTTTTTCACTACGAAGCCGGTCGGACGGGGAACGGGGCTCGGGCTTGCGCAGGTGTTCGGATTTGTCACGCAATCGGGAGGGGCCGTCGACGTTGAATCGGAAGTTGGGGTGGGAACCCAGTTCCGGTTGTTCCTTCCCTATTTCGAGGGTTCGCTGCCGGAGGCCGAGAAAATTGCCCGCTGACGCCCCACCTATCGCCATTCAACCTTCTAATCCGTTAGGCGAACAGCGGTTGTTCGTCCGCCCACGCCCATCAACGGAAGAACGTCTCGACCTCTCCGTTAACAAGTATCTCCTTCGGCGGAGTTCGTGAAAGGTCGAGTAGAACGCTTGTTTCCCCAGGCGTGCGGAGCACTATATTCGGACCATTCACCGTCACAGCGGTGTAAGGCGGTGTCGCAAGGGCGTACTGCCCGATGTACCTCGAGCCGCGGAATACAACGATCCGCTGGCCACCGTGCATGACGCTTCCATGGGCCGGAAGAAACCGATAGCGATAGTCGTAGACAGCGAGTTTCTGTCCGGCCGTAAGGCCCACGAAGGTGAAGGTTGCATTCCTCTTTGAGCAAATCAGCGGTCCGCTGAAACGGCCTTGAAGGAGCGCCGGCCGCCTGCCGTCGAGACAGTTAGACGGCCTGAGTTCGTCAGCCGATGTCGCAGCGGTGGATGCAACCACGGCTGTGGCAAGCGCAACAGCGCCCTTGACGGGTACTGGTAGCCGAACGGACATTGTGGCCTCCGCAATCAAATAGCTGCTTCTTCGAATGTGAGCCAAAGGCGATCGGTCGGCAATTCGCCCACTCCTTGCCGTTTCTGTGTCATCGGCGAATAGGGTCAGCCCAAATTACAACCGGCTGGTTTAGGAACGGGAAGCAGCATGACGGCAACCGCCCCACTAGCGGACTTCGGCACAATGGAACACAAGCAGGAAATGGCGACTCCTATCTGCTGGCTATGGACGCCGTTATTGGCCCTGGCACTTGGCAGTTGTTCTTATGTGTACGACTTGAGGGTCGTGGCCATTAAAGGACATGTTGCTTTCGTCGTTGATCCCGCTTCGAGAAGCCAGCCCGACTGTGTAAGAAGCATCGAAGTGAGCGCTGATCGTGGCGAACCAAAAGCCATTCCAGCGCCCGGTGATGACGAAGCTCTGGTCCAAAACGGCAGCGTATATTGGTGGGAATTTATGGACGTTAGTTCCTGCGATAATCCCTTTCCCGTAATTTACGGCGTGCCCTTGAAGGGAAAACGCTCCGCCGAAGTTGGCTATGTTGCCCCAAAGCGCCTGAAGGCAGGCGTGATATACGAGGTTAATGCTGGAAGTGTCGGCTCGGGTTATGGTTCCGCATGGTTTAAAATTCTGCGCAACGGTCGGATTGAAAACTATCGAAGCGATCCGACGCCACCGATGGTCGATAAAGACGGCTATGTGATTAACGGCAACGCTGCAAAACCGTAACCGCAGCTATCCCCCCCATCCACGTCTCCGTCGGTCGTCTCGCGACTAAGCGCAACTGCAGAAAGCTGCCGGTCGACTTTCAGGAGCACGGTTGGGGCGGCGGAATGTCGATGTCTGGTGGTGGAAAGCGGTCGTTCTGTTACGGGCAACGCGCCGCTCGTGTGAGCCGAATATTCCGATAGGTCAGGGCCGATTTACGCTCTTCCTTTTCAGAGGAGATTAGAGCGTGTCCCTTGAAAGTGGCATCTGGGCCGTTGCGCTCATCGGCACGTTGAACCGGCCCGTAAAGAGTGACCAGGACGATGTCTCGAAGCTCGGTCGGGTTTCGCTTATTGAACCATGTAGCCCCCTGCGAGCCTTCACCCTCGAATGCTCCATCGGGTGTCGCGCTGCTTCCCGCCTTTATTCTCCACCCGCCGGGTATCCTGCATACGGCCTTGAACTCCACGCCCCAAGTGGCGAACGAGAAGCTCTCAATGCTCTCTCCCGACGCGAGGGGAAGGTTCACGATGGACACGAGATACGTGCGCGGATGATCCGCTGGTGCGGATGCCGTCGCCAAAAGCGCGAGTGGCAAGATAGACTTCACTGGACGATCTTCCACGATCAGGCGAAGGTGCGCTAGTGGGGCGCTTGCCGACCGTCCGGTTTGTCATTCTACAATCTGCACCCGATCACCGCCCTTCCCCGCTTCACATCGTGCCGAACGCCATCACCGTCCGGCTGCGGAAGGTCTCGCCCGGCATCAGCGTGGTGCGCGGAAAGTGCGGCTGGTTGGGCGAATCGACGGCGTGCTGGGTTTCGAGCGCGACGCCGGCGCGCAGCGAGTATTTGACGCCGCCCTTCATCACGCGGTCGGTGCTGATGAAATTGGCGGTGTAGAGCATGATGCCGGGCTCGGTGGTCTGTATCCGCAGCGTCCGGCCAGACGCGGCGTCGCTCAGCAGTGCCGCATCGGCGAGTGCGCCGCGGATGGTCGAGCGGCGCAGGACATAATGGACGTTGTAGCCGCGGTTCTGGACCATCTGCGGATCGTTCGCCATCAGGTCGCGCCCGATCGGCTTGGCCGCGGAGAAATCGAACGGCGTGTTTTTGACGGCGCGGATTTCGCCGGTGGGCGTGTTGTCGGGCAAGGCATCCATGTAGAAATCGGCGAACAGCTTGAGATTGTGCCCGAGCACGTCGCCATGGCCCGCGCCGCTCAGGTTGAAATAGCTGTGCTGGGTCAGGTTGACGACGGTGGGCTTGGTAGTGACTGCCTGATAGTCGACGATCAGCCGGTTGTCGTCGGTCCAGCTGTAGGTCACCGTCACGGTCATCTGGCCGGGAAAGCCCTGGTCGCCATCGGGGCTGACCAAAGTGAAGCGAACGCCCTGCCCGTCGGCCGTTCGCACGCGGCTGCCCCTCCACAGGCGCGTGCCGAAGCCCTGGGGCCCGCCGTGCATGCTCGAGTTCGAACGTCCCTGGGTCGCGAGCTTGTATTCGACGCCGCCCAATGTGAACCTTCCGCCGACGATACGATTGGCATAGCGGCCGATCACGAGCCCGAACTGCGGCGAGTTGTTGGTGATATAGTCGCTGGCCTTGCCGTAGCCGAGCACTACGTCGGCGAGTTTGCCCGCCCGATCCGGGACCCATAGTTCGGTGACCGCGGCGCCCAGTTCCATCACCGAGACATGGGCGCCCGACGCGTTGGTCAGCGTGAAGCGGTGCACGGGTCGCCCGTCGGGCAATGTC
>Ga0068859_100002699_pt1 | contig 18017 bp, 18 predicted proteins | sample KBSSwiS22_FD_66585 | JGI IMG/M metagenome (GOLD analysis project Ga0068859, IMG submission 66585) | Switchgrass rhizosphere microbial communities from Kellogg Biological Station, Michigan, USA - KBS Switchgrass S2-2 | ecosystem: Host-associated > Plants > Roots > Rhizosphere > Soil ...
TCGTCGATGAGATGGCGGATATCGGCACTGCCGCGCGGACGGTAGTAGCGAATGGGCTTGCCGGAAAGGTAGTCCTGACGTGTCTTGCCCGGGGATCCTGGTGCGCGGTGCGGCATAAGACGTCGTAACCGCGCTTGTGTCGCGGCTCGCGGCTAGCTTAGCATCTCGCGCGAATGAATCAGCTCGACTTCCAATCTCCCTGGTTCATCGCCGGGGCCGCGGTTCTGGCGATCGTCGTCATCTTGATTGCCGTTATCTGGAGAAAGGGACGACCGTTCGCGCCGGGGCATGTCTTCCGCGCGAGTCGCCTGAGTTCTGGAAACCATCTCTTTCCCACGCAGGTCCAAATCACGCCGACGGCGATTGTCCATCACACGCCGCGCTGGGTGGGCCGCAGCGAGCACTCCATCCATGTCGCCCACGTTTCCTCGGTCCGTGTTGATACGGGAATGATCTTCAGCGATGTCTACATTGAAACGTCAGGCGGCGCCAGTCCCGTGAAGTGTCACGGCCACGGGAAACGCGACGCGCTCGAAATGAAGCGCCTTATTGAGCAGTTTCAATCCACCTACTATCGCCAGCAGCCGCCATCTCCGCCTCCCCCTGTGCCTCAGAACGAGACGCGCCGATAAGCAGGTGGGCCTTTTCAGGCACCTGCACGGCCCATCTCACGCACTGTGGATGAACTGACCTTTGCCGCCCGGCGCGCTGTCGCGTCGCAGACGAAGACGCCCGAGCCGACCGACCCCGAGGCGCGTTTCCGCAACCTCGTACAGTCACCCCTCCGTGCGGGCCTCCTTCGCTTCCTGAGCGCGCGTCCCGACGAGACCTTCGATGTCGACGGCCTCATGGCGACGTTCGGCCGCCTCCGTCTCGACGTCGACAATTGCCTGAATGAGCTCGTCGTCTTCGGCGTGGCGCGACGCATTGCCGGCACACCGCCGCGATTCACCGCTGCGCGGCCCGACGACGAAGAGTCGGCCATCCTGCTCGATACGTTCCTCGAGCGTCGCGCGGCCATCAGCACCGAAGACCAGGCGCCATCGGTTCAGCGCTTCCGCGAAATGATCGGCCGTGACGAGAAGATGCTGATCGTCTTCGAATGGATTCGCACGGCGGCCAAGTCCGACATCGCCGTGCTGATCCTCGGTCCGACCGGATCGGGCAAGGAGGTCGTCGCGCGGATGATTCACGAGTTGAGCCGCCGCGGCACCGAAAAATTCCAGGCAGTCAACTGCGCGGCGCTGCCCGACACACTGTTCGAATCCGAAATCTTCGGATTCGAGAAGGGCGCGTTCACCGGCGCGCACGATCGCAAACCAGGACGACTCGAGCTGGCCGACCACGGCACGCTGTTCCTGGATGAAATCGGCGACCTGTCACTGGTGGCGCAGGCGAAACTGCTTCGCGTCCTCGAGGACCGACGGTTCGAACGCCTTGGCGGCCAGAAATCGCTGCAGGTGGATTTCCGGTTGATCTCCGCCACCAACAGGCCGCTCGATCAATTCGTTCGTGACGCGCGTTTCCGGGAAGACCTCTACTACCGCGTCAACGCGTTCTCGATCCGGCTGCCGTCGCTCCGCGAGCGGCCCGTCGACATTCCGGTGCTCGCAAACCGCTTCCTTGCACGTTATTGCGCAGGCAACGGTCTGCCGCTCGACGCGAAGACGTTGTCATCGGAAGCGATGACCCGTCTTCACTCGTACCCGTGGCCGGGCAACATCCGCGAGCTCGAAAGCACGGTGTCTCGTGCGGCGCTCTCAGCGCCTGGACGCGTCATCCGTGACACAGACATCGAGTTTCTTCACGCCGGCGTCTCGATGCCCGTCACCGAGGGCCCCCCGCGGCTGCCGACGCTGCGTGACGCCGAGCGAGCGCACATCGTCCGCGTCCTCGACGCCGTCTCGTGGAACAAGAAGGAAGCCGCGCGGGTGCTCGAAATCAGCCGGGGGACCTTGTATCGAAAGATCGTCGAGTACAACCTCGAGCCGGAAACGAGGACGTCCCGGAATAGAACACCCGAGTAGCACACGCTGTTCTAACTCAGCACAAAAATCTGCGTTGCCGAAACGCGATGGCCGTCCGCCAAGTCGCGATAACGCCAAACATCGCCACGACTTAGTCACGCACCTGTCTTCATCGTGATGCGCGGCAGATTCTTTGCCCCTGCAGAGGTAACCGAACCTGCCAACAACAGACGAACATGAGAGCCCGCATCACCATCATCTGGCTCCCTTGAGGGAGCCGCGTCCACTTGCATGATCCTTTGAATCGTGTCCTTTGGAGCAGAGCCGGCGTGTTCGCTCTGACTTTGAAGGCGATCGCGGCGTCGTGGTTTCTGGCGGACTCCCCACTCTGGCTTCTGCCAGGTACGGTGTACGCCCTCTACCTCGCCTGCGGGTTCGCGTTGCGCGCGAAGCATGTCGCCGCCGCGCACCTGGCCACGATTGAAGCGCTCGCACTCGCAATCGACGCCAAGGATCAGACCGCTCCCTATCACATCCGGCGCGTTCAGGTGTACGCGAGCGGTCTCGCGCGCACGCTCGGGATGTCGCGGCGTGACATTCAGGCCGTAAAGATCGCTGCGCTGCTCCACGACATCGGCAAGCTCGCTGTGCCGGACCACATCCTTGCGAAGCCGGGAGCGTTGACCGCCGAGGAATTCCAGAAGGTGCGGGTTCATCCGCGGGTGGGTGCCGCCATCATTGGCGACGTTCCGTTCCCCTATGCCGTTGCTCCCCTGATCCTGAACCACCACGAACGATGGGACGGACGCGGTTATCCAGAGGGCCTGCGCGAACAGCAGATTCCACTCGGCGCGCGCATCCTCTCGGTTGTCGATTACTTCGATGCACTCACATCGGAGCGTCCATATCACCACGCGATGGCGGTGGACGCGGCCCTGGCGCTGCTCCAACAGGAGGCAGGCAAGGCGCTCGATCCCGACGCTGTACGCACGTTCGTGCGAATCCTTCCGGAGCTGCGCGAGGAGCTTCGCCGCCTCGGCCTCGATGCGGCCGCTGCACCCGCCGCAGCGCCGGTGTTCGAAGACATCGCGCTCGCACACCGTGAGATTTACGCGCTCTATCAGATCGCGCAGACGATGGGCACGAGCCTTGGGATTCCCGACACGATGACGGTGATTTCGTCAAAGCTGACCAGGCTCGTCCCGTTCTCGACCTGTGCGCTCTTCCTGCATACCGAAACGACAGAGACGCTGCATTGCCGCTTTGCCGTAGGCGTCGAGGCGGAGCTGCTCCAGGGCGCCTCCGTGCGCAACGGCGCGGGGCTGAGCGGCTGGGTGGCGCGGCAAAGACGTCCGCTCGTCAACGCGCGGCCGGCAACCGATTTCGAGGCGGCGGGCCTGGCGGCGACGACCACGTTGCAATCGGCGCTGGTCTGTCCGTTGATATTTCACGATCGGTTCATCGGGACGCTGTGCATGTACCACGTGGAACCGGGCTTCTATCAGGACGACCATCGACGGCTGCTCGATCGCGTCTGCGAACAGGCGGCGGCGGTGATTCACAACTCGATCGTCTTCGAACAGACGCAGGAAGATTCATTGACGGATCCGCTGACGGGTCTCCCCAATACGCGCTTCATGTTCGTGCACCTCGCGCGTGAGCTCGCACGGGCCGATCGGCTGAAGGCAGAAGTCTCACTGATCGTCATGGACCTCGACGACTTCAAGGACATCAACGACACGTTCGGACACCATATCGGCGATCGCGCGCTGCGCGAGGTGGCGGGCGTCCTGCGCAACGCCATCCGCCCGTACGACATCTGCGTGCGCTACGCGGGCGACGAATTCATCGTCGTGATCTCGGGTTGCAGCCGCGAAGAAGCGGAGAGCAAGCGGCGCGAGCTGCAGGAGGCCGTCGACAGCATCCGCCTCGAGGTGCAGCCCGACGTCCGCGTCCCGGTGATGATGAGTGCCGGTGCAGCGGTGTTTCCACACGACGGCGACAGCTATGAGGCCCTGCTGGCGACGGGCGACAGCCGGATGTATCGCGACAAGAGCGAGCGGAAGGCTACCAGGGCGCAGCCAGTCGTACCGGATAGGCGCGCCAGAGCCTTCCATTAAACTGGGCCATTCGTGGCACTCCTGACGGTCCCGCTCGCGCGTGTCGACAACGCCTCGCCGCGCCTGCGCCTGCTCTCGATCGATATTTCAGGCCAACCATTCGAGTACGTCGCCGGTCAGGCCGTCATGATGGCCCCTCATGGCGCCGCGGTTCGTCGTCCGTTTTCGATTGCCTGTTCACCAGAACGCGCGGCGGAAACGGGCGCGCTCGAACTGCTGATCGCGATGGAAGGCGGATCGGAAGATTTGCAGTGGGCGAGCGCAGGCGCTCTCGTCGATATCGACGGACCGGTCGGTACGTTTACGTTTCCGGCAACCATCGATCAGTCGCGATTGCTGTTTGTGGCGGGCGGGACCGGCATCGCTCCGGTACGGGCGATGCTGGACCATGCACTCCGGGTCCACCTCTCAGAGAACATCTCGCTTCTGTACAGCACGCGAAGGAGTGACGAATTCGCCTTCCTTGACGAACTGCGCACGCACGAGCGCGAGGGACGCGTCGAGCTGCATCAGACAGTGACCCGCGATGACGGCACGGCGTGGGATGGAAAACGCGGGCGCATCGGCCGTGGTCATTTCGAGGCCGTGCTGCATGAGCCGGCCTCGACCCTCTGCTTCATCTGCGGTCCTTCGTCGCTCGTCAGCGAGTCGGCCGCCACGCTGCGCGAGCTCGGCGTGCCCAACTCGCTGATTCGAACCGAAGGGTGGGGAAGAACTACGGGATGACCTGCAGGGCGTCCTTGACGTCGGTCACGCCATCCACTTTCCGCGCGAGCGCAAGCGCCTGATCGCGTTCGCCCGAACTCTTCACGCGGCCCGACAGCGTCACGACACCCTTATAGGTATCCACGTCGATGCTGAGGCCGCCGACGGCCGGGTCATTGAGCATCGCAGTTTTCACGCGGGTTGTGATCGTGGTGTCGTCGATCGTCTCGCCGATGGTCTTGCCGCATCCCGCAACCAATGGCGCGGCGAGGATCGTCGCCAGTAGCGTCATCTTCAAACAGCCGAGGTTTCGCATCACGCCTCCACAGGGAGGCCGGGCTGCAACCTACATGCCCGTGATGTGGAACCCCGCGTCAACCATCAGCACTTCGCCGGTGATACCGCGCGCCGCGTCGCTGAGAAGAAATGCCGCGGCTTCGCCCACTTCACCCGTTTCGATGTTCCGCCGAAGCGGCGCACGATCGCGATAGATGTTGAGCATGCTGGAGAAACCGGATATCCCCGCAGCGGCAAGTGTTTTCACAGGGCCGGCGGAGATCGCATTCACACGGATGTTTCGCGGGCCGAGGTCGGCCGCAAGGTATCGCACGCTCGCTTCAAGCGCGGCCTTCGCGACACCCATCACGTTGTAGTTGGGGAATACCCACGTGCTTCCGAGATAGGTCAACGTCAGCACGCTGCCACCGCCTCGCTTCTCCATTAACGGCGCAGCGCTACGGGTCAGCGCGATGAGCGAGTACGCCGAGACGTCAAGAGCCACGCGGAACCCTTCGCGCGTCGTCTGCGAAAACGGTGATGAGAGCTCTTCACGGCGCGCGAAGGCGGCGCCATGCACGACGAAATCAAGCCCGCCGAATTCCTGCTCGATTCTGGCGAACACCGACGCAATATCTTCATCGGACGCGACGTCGCACGGCAGCACGAGGGGCGGCTGCGCGAGTCCCTGCGACAGCTCGTTAACGTGTTCTTCGAAGCGGCCCTGATAGGTGAGCGCAAGGCGTGCGCCACGGCTCGCCGCCGCCTGTGCAATTGCCCACGACAGCGATCGCTTGTTGGCGACGCCAACGACGAGGCCGAACTTGCCGGTGAAGTCGGTCATGAGGGCTGAATCGACGGCCAGTCGAATCAGCGGCCGCGTTTGCGGCCGGGGCCGCGCGATTGCCCCTGGGGACGTCCGCCACGCTGACCGCCGCCGGGACCTGGACGACTGCCGTTCTGACGCTGCCCTCCATGCGGCGAATTCGGTCTCGGTGTGCCGAAGCGGGATGAGCCGCCGAAGGAGCCCGGCGCGCCGCGAGCCGCACGACGTCCGCGGCCCTGACGCTGCCCGCCTCCACCGGCTCGATTGCCATTGAACTCGCGACCGCGACTGCCAGGGCGCGTGAAGTCCGGCGCCTTCCGTTCAGGGGGCTGTCCCTCAGGACGGGGAAGCGTTGCGCGAATCAGCCGACGATGCACGGGGCCTTCGTCTTCAGCCGGGTCTTCGTCAATGTCGTTCTCGTTCTCGGCAACAGCTGGCACTTCCTCAGCATGCTGAACGACGGGTTCTTCGGGAGGCGGCGTCTCCTCTATGTGCAACGGTTCGGTGAACGCCTCGGTCGATGCGGTTTCCTCTGGAGTGTGTTCGACGACTGACTCTTTCTTCCGGCGGGGCGGTGGAACGCGAGCCTGCTTGTATTCGTGGTCCGCGTCACACGTCGTGCAGCGCGTCTGCTTCACCTCATCCTCAATCATCGCCACGATCGCATGATTGGTGATGCGGCGTTCACGCGGACAATAGTCGTCCAGAATGTCACCCAGCCGAAGCCGGCGTTGCTGCATTAAATTCCCCCGGAGCCGTTCCTTTTCAGGCGGGATCGAAAAATAAAAAAGGCGGCGGTAAACGAAAGTTTACTAGGAAAATCCCAAAAGCCAAATTCCAAATCCGAAATCGCTCAACCCGGCGTGCAAGTCGGTCATCGGGAACCGGGACCTGGTACTTTCGTCGGAGTCACCGACTCGAGCCAGTCACGACATTCGCGTAACCCGGCGTGCACGGCGTCCGGATTAGTGGACTGAGGAGTCCGCTTGGCGTATACCGACTCCAGCGCCGTGGCCGCCTGAGGCGCATCGTCCCCGAAGAAATCGCTTGCCTCCTTCCATTCCTTCAGCGTGAGACTGCTGAAGTCGCGACCTTCGGCGAGCAACCGCCGGACCATCGCGCCGACGATTTCGTGCGCCCGCCGGAACGGCATCCCACGAATCGTGAGGTAATCGGCGACGTCAGTCGCCAACAGCAGGCCCGACGCCGCATCGGCGGCCTGTGAGGCGCGCAATGTGAGGCGCGAGATGACGGCGTGAGTTGCCGTCAAGGATGAGGCGAGCGTGCGTTCGGCATCGAAAACGGCTTCCTTGTCCTCCTGGAGATCCTTGTTGTACCCGCCCGGCAGCCCCTTCAGCGTCGTCAGCCAGCCCGTCAGTCGTCCAATCGCACGTCCGGTCTTGCCGCGCACCAACTCCAGCGGATCCGGATTTTTCTTCTGCGGCATCATGCTGCTGCCCGTCGCGGAGGCGTCCGCAAGCTCGAAGAACCCGTGCTCTTCGCCGGTGAAGATGATGAAGTCCTCCGCGATTCGGCTCAGATGCACCATCGCAAGGGAAACCGCGAAAAGAAATGACGCGACGAAATCGCGATCGGAGGACGCGTCGATGCTGTTGCGCACGGTTCGTGAGAAACCCAGCCGGCGCGCCAGCAACGCGGTATCGATCGGATAGCTGGTTCCCGCCACGGCGCCCGAACCGAGCGGCAGTGCGTCCGCTTCAATTCGAGCAGCCTCCAGCTTCTCGAAATCTCGTCGCAACGCCGAGGCGTGCGAGAGGAAGAAATGCGCGACGAGTACCGGTTGCGCGCGGCGCAGATGCGTATAGGAGGGCATCAGCGCCTCGCCGGCCCCTTCCGCCTGGTCGGCGAATACCGTAATCAGTTGTGCAAGGGCCTGCTGAAGCAGTGGTATCCGGCGGCGCAGGTAGAGGCGCAGGTCGAGCGATACCTGTTCGTTTCGAGAACGTCCTGTATGGAGCCGCCGGCCGGCGTCGCCGATGCGCTCAACCAGCTTGCGTTCGACGAAGCTGTGGATGTCCTCGTCATCGCCAGTGACGAATGAAGGATCGCGACGCCCTTCTTCAAGAATCGACTCCAGACCTTGTCGGATGGCGGCAGCATCTTCTTTCGCGAGCACACCGCACGCACCGAGCGCCTCCGCCCACGCGAGGCTGCCCGTGACGTCGTCGTCAAACAACGCCCGGTCGAAACCGAACGAAACGCCGAAGTCGAACGCCGCCGGGTCGGGCTCTGTGTCGAAACGACCGGACCAGAGAGTCATGAATGATGAGCGGACAGGATGCGATGCTCGCCTCTGAAAAGCTCCAGGCAGACCGTTGCATCGGGTACGCGTGCGGCATCGGCGCCTAATGCATCGTGCGCGGCCTGCAGGACGACCGCTGCGGGCGCATGGACAGCGATACCCGCTGTATCGAACACCCGGCCAACGCCGTGCGTGCCTGCGATCGTTGACACACTTTCGATCAGTTCAGATAGCGACATCGGTATGCCGTTGATCGAGACAGGCAATCCGGCTTCAAACGCGATTTCAAGACGCGCGGGCGCGTCGGGCTCCGGCTTCGGCATCAGTTTCGAGGCATCCTCCGTAGGGCGTTTCCACAACGTCGTGTGGACCGCGTGCAGCGGACGTGCGCGCTCCATGGCCGTGCGCACGACGCGAATCGATTGATCGAGAGCGCGCACTGCGGCTTCGATCGTCTTGTGATCCTCCTCGCTGCCACCGTGTGCGACGAGATCGGCACCTTCGATATGCGCAATCTCAACGAGCGTTCTTGCGATCAGTACGCCGGCCACATTGTGCTCGGCGCTGTACGCGGCCGGCGCCTCGGCGAGCGACGCCGTAACGCAGCGGCGGGCGAACTCGTCGCGCACGTCGACGACGTGCGCGCGAACTGCGCCAGCGGCGAGCGCGGCCTGGCGTATCGCTTCGAGCTCACCCGTCTGCCCCAAGTCGAGCGTGAGCGTCACGACGTCGGCGTTCAACTCGCCAGCCAACTGCGGTATGGCGGCGAGGTTATCTGCCACGCCGGAGCACGCAAACACCACGCGCCGCGTCATACCGGTTGCCCCTCGCCGGTAATCCGCTCGAAGCGTTTGACGAGGGCCTTGGCGCGGCGCGCATCGGGCGCCACGATGAGCACGGTGTCCTCGCCGGCAACCGTGCCGACCACTTCCGGCAAATGGGCATCGTCGATGCTGACGCAGAGCGCCTGCGCGCGGCCGAGCCCGGTTCGCAGCAACACGAGCTGCTGCACCCGATCGACGCGCAACAGGTATTCAGCTATAGCGCGCTGCAGCATCGCTTCTGTGGTCTTGCCGTTCGGCGCAGTGGCACGCCCGGGCGGTTGGTACGCTCCATCAGCGCCGCCCTTCACGAGGCCGAGCTCGCGGATGTCGCGTGAGAGCGTCGCCTGCGTGACATCGAAGCCCGCCGCGCGCAGACTGCGGCGCAGCTGCTCCTGGCTGCGCACCGGCGCGCGCTGAATCACGTCGAGAATCACCGACTGGCGACGAGCCTTCACGCGTTTCAGCATACCTCAAAGTCTTGACTGATTATGCATGCGAATGTATAAATATTCTTTCCTGGATGATCGAGACAGAATGGCCATAGCAGCCCCTGGACGCGTGACGCACCGCCCGACGGACACCACAGCGACAGCCGCAGAGCGGACGTCCCCCGCACCGGCCGCGCGCACGCGCGTCGCCGTAGCCGGCGCAACCGGCTACGCCGGACAGGAGCTGGTGCGACTGCTGGCGCGCCACCCCGGCGTCGCGTTGACGGCGGCGATGTCCTCGGGCGCGACGAGTACGCCGCGTCCGCTGCCCGCGCTTGCCCGCATCTGGGACGAGGCCGTGACGCCGCTCGACATCGATCACCTCGTCGCCTCGGCGGACATCGTCTTCCTCGCGTTGCCGGAAGCGGTGTCCGCGGACGTTGCACCGACGCTGCTCGAGCGGGGCGCGCGCGTCATCGATTTGTCGGGTGCGTTCCGCATCCGCGACGCCGCCGACCGCCAGCGGTGGTATCCCGCAACGGCGTCGCTGCCGGACGGGACCGTGTACGGGCTACCCGAACGCGACGCTGCCGCGATCGGCGGCGCACGTCTTGTGTCGTGCCCAGGCTGCTACCCGACTGCCGCGTTGCTCGCACTCGAGCCGCTTGAAGACGCTGGGGTCATTGAAGGAACGGTCGTCGTCGACGCGAAATCGGGGATCTCAGGCGCCGGCAAGGCGCCCAGCGATCGCACGCATTTCTCGGAGAACCACGGCAGCGTGGCGGCGTACGGGGTTTTTTCACATCGTCACAATGCGGAAATCGAGCAGGAGCTGAACCGGACGGTCACGTTCGTGCCGCACCTTGTACCACTCGATCGTGGCATTCTGGAAACCATCTACGTATCGCTGAAGCCCGGCACGACCGAAGCCCAGGTTGCGCGCGCGCTGGAAGATGCGTATCGACACGCCGGGTTCGTGCGGCTGACCGGCGCGGCGCTGCCTGAAATCAAGCATGTCGCGCACACGAACTTCTGCGACATCGGGTGGAAAGTCGACGAAGGACGCAATCGCCTCGCCCTAATCGTCGTGCTCGATAACCTGCTCAAAGGCGCCGCAGGCCAGGCGGTGCAAAACCTGAACATCGTCCTTGGGCTCGACGAGCGGACGGGGCTGCTCTGATGGCGGCCGGCACCGCGCGGAAATCGCGTTTCGTCGTCAAGCTCGGAGGCGAACTGCTCGAGCAACCAGACGACCTCGCGCGTATCGCCAGGGGAATAGCCGCGCTGGCGCAGCGCACTGAGCTTGTCGTCGTGCACGGTGGCGGCCGTGAGATTGACGCTGCCCTGGCGACAGCCGGCATTCCCAAACAGCAAGTCGATGGCCTGCGCGTGACCGATGCGAAGACGCTGGACGTCGTCGTCGCCGTACTTGCAGGTGCCATCAACACGCGACTCGTCGCGGCGCTGCGCAAAGCCGGTGCGCGTCCTGTCGGACTGACGGGTGCTGACGCGGCAGTGGCCACCGTGAAACGGTCGATGCCGATGACGACGACGGCGGGCGCTCGCGTGGATCTTGGATTGGTCGGGTCGCCCATCAACAACGGTTCGCCACAGCTGCTGACGGATCTCCTCGCCCGTGGTTACGTGCCAGTGGTCGCCTGCATCGGCTCGACACGGGACGGCCAGCTGCTGAACGTCAACGCCGACACGCTTGCGGCTCATCTCGCGGCTTCGCTCCGTGCGCGGCGCCTCGTGATTGCGGGCGGCACGTCAGGCGTGCTCGACGAAACGGGACGCACGATCGAGCGGCTTGATTCGCGGCACGCGGCTCGCTTGATCAAGTCGGGAACAGCAAACAAGGGCATGGTGGCGAAGCTCGAGGCGTGTCGTGCCGCTCTTCGGCACGGGGTTGGAGACGTCCTCATCGCGAACGGACGTGAGGTCGAATTGGATGCGCTGGGCGCCGCGAAAGGGCCGCTCGCCGGATGCACGCAGGTGGTGCGATGAACAAGCTGACGTTGGATGACATCAAGGCGCTCGAAGCGCGGCACATTGTCCAGACTTACAAGCGGCAGCCGGTCGCGTTCGTTCGCGGCAGCGGCTCGCGCCTGTACGACGTAGACGGCCGCGAATATCTCGACTTGGTGTCCGGAATAGGCGTGACTTCGCTTGGCCACGCGCATCCGGGCCTTGCGGCCGCGATCGCTGAGCAGGCGTCAACGCTGCTGCACACGTCGAATCTGTACTATCACCCGCTGCAGGGTCAGGTTGCCGCGCGCCTGACGAAGCTCTCAGGCCTGCCGCGCGTGTTCTTCGCCAACAGCGGCGCCGAAGCCGTTGAAGGCTGCCTCAAGTTCGCGCGGCGCTACTGGTACACGCAAGGTCTCACGACGCGGACGGCGTTTGTCGCCATCCAGAACGCCTTCGGCGGTCGAACCATGGGAGCGCTATCAGTCACGTGGGACGAACACTACCGTGCGCCGTTTCAACCGCTCTTGGGACCGGTGACCTTTGTGGCGGCAAGCGACATCGCGGCGTTGGAGGCAGCCGTCACCGACAGGACGGCAGCCGTCATCGCGGAACCGATTCAGGGTGAAGGCGGAATTCGTCCGCTGTCGCGCGAGTTCGCACAGGCGATCACCGACGTCTGCCGTCGCACGGGAACGCTGTACATTGCCGACGAAGTCCAGACCGGTCTCGGCCGAACCGGCTTTCCGTTTTATTTTCCTGTGCTCGGGCTGCAACCGGACCTCGTCAGCGTCGGCAAGGCGCTCGGAAGCGGTGTCCCGGTCGGGGCGATGCTGATGTCCGAGCGTATGGCGCAGGCCATCTCTCCGGGCGACCACGGGACGACCTACGGTGGGAACCTCCTCGCGTGCCGCGCCGCGCTGTTCTTTCTCGAACAGCTGATGGATCATGGCGTGCTCGATCACGTCAAAGCCGTCGGGTCGCTTTTCGAACGCCGGCTGCGGACGCTCGCGCTGAAGCATCCGGTCATCACTGAAGTCCGAGGCGTCGGTCTCATGCAGGGGCTGCAGCTTGACGTCGATGCGACGCCGATTGTCGACGGCGCCCGTGAGCGCGGTCTGCTGGTCAACCGCACGAACGAAAAAGTCGTGCGCATGCTGCCACCGCTCACCATTGAAGCGGCGGATCTCGATCGCGCCGTCGACATCCTCGACGAAGTGTTCGCGGTTGTTGAAGCCGAGGTACACGCCTGATGTTGTTGCCGCTGACCGGGATTCGGGACTCGGGATTCGGGATTCGCACGCGTCGTCTCACCGACGCGCCGATCGTGATCCGAACGGCGTCGGCAGAAGACGCTGACGCCATTCACGAACTGATTGACGAGCATCTCGCCGAAGGTCATCTCCTGCCGCGCGAGCTGGGCGAGGTCCTGGTGCACGCGCACCGCTTCGTGGTCGCCGTGCAGGATGACGAGGTGCTCGCCTGCGCCGAACTGGCTCCCCTCAGCCACGCCGTCGCCGAAGTGCGGTCGATGGTGGTCAGCCGCGGGGCGAGAGGTGGCGGCGTCGGGCGGAGGATCGTCACCGAACTGCTACGCCGCGCGACGGCCGCCGGGTTCGAAAGGCTCTGCGCGTTCACGCATTCGCCGGGGTACTTCGTCCATCTCGGCTTCTCGATCGTGCCGCATGCATGGCTGCCCGAGAAGATCGGGACTGACTGCCACGCGTGCAGCCAATTCCGACGCTGTGGACAGTACGCCGTGGTCCGCTGGCTCGAGCGCGCACGGCAAGCGTGCGTTCCCCTGGCGGCACTGCATGGCTGACGCGATCGCGGCGAGTCGACACATTTCCATCGTCCCAATAGACGGCGGCATCACCGCGCCGACCGGTTTTCGCTCGGCGGCTGTCCATTGCGGCATCAAAGCCAACCCCGATGCGCTGGATCTGGCCGTGGTGGCCGTGGACACCTTCGCGTCGATGGCTGGCCTGTTCACCACGAACCTCGCACAAGCTGCGCCCGTGCTCGTCTCGAAACGTCACCTCGAGATCAATCAAGGTGTCGGCTGCGCGATCGTCGTGAACAGCGGGTGCGCCAATGCGTGTACCGGTGAAACCGGTCTCGCCAATGCCAGGCAGATGACGGAGGATGTGGGTCGCGAGCTCGGCTGCCAGCCGGAGCAGGTGCTGGTCGCATCCACCGGGGTCATTGGCGTGGGGTTGAACATCGATCGCGTCAGTGCGGGCATTCACGACGCATGCTCGTCGCTTGCCCATGGCAACGGCAGCGTCGCCGCGCGTGCGATCATGACAACGGATCCATTTCCCAAGGAACACGCTGTGCGCGTCACCACGACGCGCGGCTCGTTCTGCGTTGGCGGCATGGCGAAGGGCTCGGGAATGATCGAGCCCAACATGGCGACGATGCTGGGATTCCTGTCCACGGATGCGCAGGTCACACCGGCGATGCTGCGACGCGTGCTCGTCGAATCGGCGCGCGACACGTTCAACGCCATCACGGTCGACGGCGAATGTTCGACCAACGATTCGTTGGTCGCCATGGCGTCCGGCACGAGCGGCGTCGTCATTGACGACGAGCTCTATCCCGCGCTGCTGGACGGTCTGCTCGCCGTTTCCCGCCCGCTTGCACTCGGCATCGTTCGCGGCGGCGAGGGCGCGACGAAGCTAATCGCGGTGACGGTCTATCACGCGCGCACGGCGGATGAGGCCCGGCAAGTGGCGCGCACGATCGCGAATTCGCCGCTCGTCAAAACCGCCGTGCACGGCGCGGACCCGAACTGGGGGCGTATTGTCGCTGCCGCCGGGCGCGCCGGGGTCCCATTCGATATCAACGGCGTCACGGTCCGGATTGGTGGGATCCTGCTGTTCGACAACGGTCTGCCGCGCGACGATGCGGCACCGCAGGCGGCGGAAATTCTGAAACGCGACACGATCGACATCGCGGTGAGCCTTGGCTCGGGCGACGCGGGCGCCACCATCTGGGGATGCGACCTCAGCGCGGAGTACGTGCGAATCAATGGCGAGTACCGAACTTAGGCGTCTCGCGAAAGATTTCGTCTCGGTACGGGATCTCGCTCCTGCGGATCTGGTCGCGCTACTCGACCTCGCCGCGCGACTGAAGTCGGAGCGCGTGCTCCGTAAGCGTGCGCCCACGGCAGCCGCGCTCGCCGGCCTGCATGTGGCCACACTCTTCGAGAAGCCATCGCTTCGCACCCGCGCGACGTTCGAGATCGGCGTGCGCGAGCTTGGTGGCGACATTCTCGATCTGCCGGCACCCTTTGCCGATGGCGTTCGGGAGCCGCTGCCGGACGTGGCACGCAACCTCGAACGCTGGGCCGATGCGCTCGTCGTTCGTACGTACGCACAATCGAAGGTGACGACGCTGGCCGAATCTGCGCCGCGGCTTCACGTCATCAACGCGCTCACCGACGAAGAACACCCCTGCCAAGCGCTCGCCGACATGCTCACCGTGCGGGAACATTGGGAGAACTGCCGCGGTCGCACCATCGCCTTCATCGGCGACGGCAACAACACCGCGACCTCGTTGACCCATGCCGCACTAATGCTCGGCATCAATGTGCATCTCGCGGCGCCTGAAGGATTCGAGCTGGCGTCGCGCATCGTCGAGGACGCGATGCGGACTGCCCGGGATGGCGCGTCGGTCCGCCAGTTCCGTGATCCCCGTGAGGCTGTCGCGCGCGCTGACGCGGTGTACACGGACGTGTGGACGTCGATGGGCCAGGAGGCGGAAGCAGCCACCCGAAAAGTCGTATTTCAGCCGTATCAGGTAGATGGGCGGTTGATGGACGCGGCATCGCCCGGCGCACTCTTCATGCACTGTCTTCCGGCGCACCGGGGCGAAGAGGTCACCGCGGACGTGTTCGAATCGCCGGTATCGGTGGTGTTCGATCAGGCAGAGAACCGTCTGCACACGCAGAAGGCGCTTTTGGTGATGCTGCTGTCGTAAGGGCAGACCTTGTCGTAGGGGCCGACCTTAAGGCGGCCCCTACATCTAGAATGGCACCAGCATGGCCGACAAGCCCTGGCTGGCGCACTACGACGCCGACGTTCCGCCCTCGCTTTACCCATATCCGGACAAGACCCTTCTCGATTACCTCGACGCCCTCGCGCGCGAACAACCGAGGCGGCCGGCGCTGCTCTTCAAGGGGTCCGAAGTTTCGTACGACCGGCTTCAACGTGAGAGCGATGCGTTTGCGGCGGCGCTCGCCGCGCTGGGCGTCCGGCATGGCGATCGGGTCGCGCTGATTCTGCCGAACTGCCCTCAGTTCTTCGTTGCAGAGATTGGCGCCTGGAAGGTGGGGGCGATCGTCTGTCCCATCAACCCGACGTACACCGAACGCGAGGTGGAAGCGGCGCTGCAGGCCAATCTCGCGGAAACCGTCGTGACGCTGACGCCGTTCTACAGCCGCATCACAGACGTACAGCCACGTACGGCACTGCGTAACGTCATCGCGACGTCAATCAAAGAGTACCTGCCGCCGGCGCTTCGAATCCTGTTTACGCTGTTCAAAGAGAAGCAAGGTGGCCACCGGATATCCCTCCGGACGGGCGATCACTGGCTGCAGGATCTACTGCGGAAGCATCGGCATGCGTTACGCCCCGCGGGTCCTGTGCGGCCTGATGATCGAGCCGTGATCCTGGCAAGCGGAGGCACGACAGGCACACCAAAAGGGGTCGTCGGACTCCACCGTCACTATGTGGCGGCCGGCCTTCAGCTGTATGAGTGGACGAAATCGGCCAAGCAGCCGTGGGTGGATTCCATCATGCTGCCGCTGCCGATGTTCCACGTCTACGCGAACGTCGGGGTGCAACCGCTCGCCTTCATTGGTCCCAATCCCGTTTCACTCGTTCCGAATCCGCGCGACATCGACGATCTGCTCAAGACGATTCGCGACGTCAAACCGGCCTTCTTCAACGGAGTACCGACGCTCTACACGGCCATCCTCAACCATCGCGACGTTCGCGCCGGCAAGGTCGACCTCAGCTCTATCAAATTGTGCTTTTCGGGTTCGGCAGCACTGATGGCGGAGACGAAACGGGAATTCGAGCGGGTTACTGGGGCACGCATCGTCGAAGGCTACTCGCTGACTGAAGGCATGATGGCGTGCTGTGTCAATCCCGTGCGTGGGACGAACAAGCTCGGGTCAATTGGCGTGCCGCTGCCCGATGTGGAAGTCCGTGTCGTTGACGCTGATGATCCCGAGCGTGAGATGGGCGTAGATGAAGTCGGCGAAATGCTTCTGCGTGCGCCGCAACACATGGTCGAGTACTGGAACAATGCGTCGGAGACCGCCGCGACATTGAGAACATATGGCCCCGGCGGACCGTGGGTGCATACGGGCGATCTCGTCCGAATGGATGCCGACGGCTTCATCTTCATCGTCGACCGCAAGAAGGACATGCTGAAAACGAGCGGCTTCCAGGTGTGGCCGCGAGAGATCGAGGAAGTGCTCGCGACACACCCCGCGGTGATGGAGGTCGGCGTCGCCGGAGTTCCCGATTCCGCGAAAGGCGAAGTGGCCCAGGCCTGGGTCGTCCTCAAGCCCGGCCAACAGGTGACCGCCGAAGCGCTGCGCGCGTACTGTCGCGAGCGACTGGCGCCGTACAAGGTGCCGGCACACGTTGAATTCAAGTCCGAACTGCCGAAGACGATGGTGGGAAAGGTGCTACGGCGTGCGCTCGTCGCGGAAACGCGCCGAGGATAAGTTCTTCACTTCAAATTTCGCAGCCTCGAGCGCCGCGCGTATTTTCGATGCAAGCTCCGCGGCCCCCGGCGTGTCGCCGTGCACGCAGATGGTGTCGACGTCCGGACGCGCGGCAAGGCTCGCGACTCGAGCCAGCACTTCTTCCGGATCATGAATGACCGCACCGGGTTCGGTTCGAGGCACCAGGGTGCCGTCAGGACGATATGCGCGATCGGCGAACGCTTCACCAGCCGTTTGAAGTCCGGCGGCCTGCCCTGCGGCGACGAGCTCAGAACGAGGGAGGCCGAGCAGGACAAGAGAGCGATCGAGCGAGGCGACGGCTCCAGCGATTGCGTCGGCCACCCGGCGGTCGCGGACAGCGACGTTATACAGAGCACCGTGGGGCTTGACGTGCATCAGGCGAATGCCCTCGCGGGAGGCTACGGCCGCGAGCCCCTCAATTTGGCGAATGACCAGATCCGTTATCTCGGCCGAACGGAGCTGCATCTCGCGCCGGCCAAAATGCTCTCGATCCGGAAAACTTGGATGGGCACCGACGACGACACCGTGTTCCATCGCCAGGAGTACCGTGTCGTGCATTGTGGCGACGCTGCCCGCATGGACCCCACATGCGACATTCGCCGACGTGATGCATCGCATCAAGGCGGCATCCTGGCCGCACTCCTCCCCTACGTCAGCGTTGAGGTCGATCGATTTGATGTCGGACACGGTTGTAATTCTTGCCACATTCCTGGGGGCGGCATCTTCCGCGAACCCGCGCTTTTCAAGGGAAATCATCCGGCACGTCCGTTGCCCTATAGCTGGGCCGTCGGCCTGTGGTTTACGGCAGGGCGCCGTAAATGCTGGGGGGAGCCAGGTCGGCTACCAGGACGAGGGCGCCTTCGGGCGCCCCATCCG